>SMEZ01000114.1_pt1 | contig 18562 bp, 14 predicted proteins | sample 2456351 | NCBI WGS metagenome assembly SMEZ01 (sample SAMN10132605, study PRJNA489261) | soil metagenome | isolation source: day120 antibiotic-loamy sand soil ammended with composted manure from dairy... | place: USA | collected 2015-04-01 | reverse complement strand
CGACACCAACGGCGGCAGACCCAGCCAGGTTCCGAGGAGGACGGCCAGCACCGCCAGTGCGGCCAGAAAGAGCGCGGCCAACGGCGCCAGCGTCATCGCGACTCCGGCCACCCGTCGGTCCACGGCCCGCGGAGGGGGCACCGGTACCGCCGTCAGCGTGCCGAACGCCATGCGCAGACCGTCCCGCACCGGTGGTGCCGCGCGACTCATGTGAGATCGGCGAGAGCGCCCATCTCGGCCAGCACCGCCCTCGCCGCTTTGAGCACGGAGACGGCCTGCACCGCGCCGCTGCCCTCACCCAAGCGCAGCCCGAGGTCCAGAATCGGCTCCAGGCCCAACGCCTTGAGCGCGTGGCCCTGCGCCGGTTCCGTGGAACGGTGACCGGCCAACCACCAGCGTGGGGCGTCCGGGGCGAGGTCGCGGGCCACGAGCGCCGCCGCGCAGGAGAACACGCCGTCCAGGAGCACCGGGGTCGCGCGCACCGCGGCCTGGACCACGAATCCGGCCGTCGCCGCCGCGCACGCGCTGCCGAGGGCGGCCAGCAGCGACAGTGGGTCCTCGACGTGGCCCGCACGAGCCAGTGCCGCATCGAGCACCGCCACCTTCCGGGCGCGTCCGTCCTCGTCCACCCCCGTTCCCGTACCCACGACCTCGTCCGCGGGCAGACCGAGGGACGCCGCGACGAGTGCGGCGGCCACCGTGCTGTTGCCGATACCCATGTCGCCGGGGATGAGCACCTGCGCCCCGGCGTCGATCTCCTCGTCGGCCACGGCACGGCCGACCGCGAACGCGCGTTCGACCTCGTCCGGTGCCAACGCGTCCTCGACGTCGATGGAGCCGGAACCGTGGCGCACCTTGAACGCCCGGACCTCCTCGGGGATGTCGTCGAGGTCGACGTCCACCGCGATGTCGAGCACCCGTACCCGTGCGCCGACCTGGCGGGCCAGTACGGTGACCCCGCTCTTCCCGGTCACGAACGTCCGCAGCATGGCCGCGGTGATCTGCCGTGGATAGGCCGACACGTCCGGCCTCGTACGGGTGATGCCGTGATCGCCTGCGAACACCACCACGCGCACGTCGTCCACGGGAGGCGGCGGTACGGTGCCGTGTGCGGCACACAGCCACGCGGCGAGCTCCTCAAGCCTGCCGAGTGCCCCGACAGGTTTGACCAGCCCGTCGAGTCGCCGACGTGCCTCACGTTCGACCCCCGCATCGGGTAGGGGTACCTCGATCGATCTCACCGTTCCTCCCAAGTCCGCGCAGCTTTCCGCTACAGGTGCACGACCCGACCCGCCACGACGAGTCGCACCGAGTCCGCACCCGCCGCCACCGCCGTGTTCAACGCACCCAACACGTCCCGGAACACCCGGCCCGAGTGGGTGGCGGGGACGACACCGGAACCCACCTCGTTGCTCACCGCCACCACGGGCACGGTCGTGGTCTGCCACGCGTCCACGAAGTCCTGTAGCCGCTCGTCGACGGCACGTTGCCAGCCGGGGCGCTGCTCCCAGGCTCCCACCTCGCCGAGGACACGGGCCAACCACGTACCGAGGCAGTCGATGAGTACAGGTGAGGTCACCTGTCGGAGCGTGCCCGCGATGTCGAGGGTCTCGATCGTGCGCCAATGGGCGGGCCTGCGTGCGCGATGTGCGGCCACCCGAGCCGCCCATTCGGGGTCGTCGCCGGTCGGGGGAGCGCCGTGACTTGCCGGACCGGACTCCGCCCAGGACGAGTGTCCGTCCCCCGCCCCGCGCGCGGCGGCCGTAGCTGCGCAGCAGCGCAGCACCCACCTCCAGTCGATTGGCCACGAACTCGGTGACCCGCCGCCTCGGTTCGTTCATCATGGTCGGACATTCTTGCTGATATCGGGGCCTTTGCGCTGTGGTCGGGAACGAAATTCTGCGTTTGCGCCGTTCATCACGACCATTGCGCGTGTCGGGTGATCGGCTGATCGGTGGGGGTGATCGGCGCCGGTGACACCCCTGTTCCGGGCGAGCGTTCCCTTCCGATGCCCTCGACGGGCGCGAACCGGTCGTCCTCGTGCCGCGCGTCGACCATTTCCAGTGTGCACCCGCCTTCGGCGTCGGGGGACTTTCGGTGTGCTCGGCGAGTGGAGCCCGTTCGCCGCCTTCCCCGGGTGCTCCTCGGACGTCGGACGCTGAGGGCGCTCGGCGAGGAACAGGCCACGGCAGCCGTCCCCGAGCGGGTCGGCGGTGGTTTCGCCCCCGTCGTCGTGCTTCCACTGTGGGATCGGCGTGCTCATGAACGGCCCTGGTGCTGGAGACGATGCCACGGCTCACGCACCGATCCGACTACCACGCCAGTGTGGACTGTTCGGGCCTCCACCAGTTGATCGTCCGCTGCACCGGCGGAAGTCGATCTCGGGGTGGGTTGGACCGGCGGGCCGGGGTACCGCCGGGCGGCCGAAGAGCGCCGGCCACCACCGGACCGAAAGACCGTGCACCCCGTTGTGGACACGGAGCGGCGCACGCCCTATCGGTGGGAGAGGGGTCGGTCGAGGCAAGTGGTGACGGGAGACGAGCGTTTCGAGTTGGCCCCTTGACGGCCGCGTTCCTTTCGGCCCTGTGGTTCCGGAGGAACCGCGGGCGGACTCGAGCGATTTCGAGGCGCGGTGCCCGCGCCCGGCTGCGGGGTGGCAGCGATGGGCGCGGGCGTGGTGCGTTAAACGGTACTTTCTGTCAGCGGCTTACGAGGTCCGGTGTGTTCTGCAGTGCGCGTTTGCCCGCCTCGGTGAGTACGGCGGGAACGCGTTCGTCAGGCCTTCCGGGGTAGGCGGGCGCGATGAGGCCAGCCTGGGCGAGTCGGCCCGCGGTGGCCTGGTCGCAACACGCCAGGCCGTCGACGAAGAGGTCGGGTACAGAACTGCAGGTGATCTCCGCGACGCCTTCCGCCACGGCCTGCAGCGTGGCGCGTTCACGGTGGTTCAACTCGATCTCGTTGTGCTGAGTGTCGTTGCCGTCCTGAGGCACCCCTGCCTCCTTGCCTCTGCGGCCGGCTCCTGTACCGGCCGTTTGTCCATAATTCAACCCTCTGGTACCCATATGTTGCAAAGATGTGAGTGACATCTCACGCTTTTGGGGGCAGAGGTTAGACAAAGAGGACAGCTCTGATCGCTCAGGGTCACTGCTTGCGCCGGGTGGTCAGAGCTCGATCCAGCACTTGGGCCAGGTGCAGTGAACGACGCGCTGGGCGGCCGCGACCGACACCTCGTAGTGTCCGCGTTCGACACCGAAGTTGCCCGCCAGTCCACAACAGCCCGAGTCGAGCGTGCGGTTGTCCACACCGATCCTGCGCAGCACACGCTCATCGGCGTCGTTGCCCAGCACGGCGTGCTGGTGACAGTGCTGTTGGGTCATGGCAGGGATGTTGAGCTCGCCGAACTCAACGTCCGGCGCGTGCCGGTCGAGGAACTCGGCCAGCGTCAACACGGGAATCGGAGGGGTGTCGAGCAGGTCGTGCACGTCATGGCGCAGCACGGCCAGGCAGCTCGGCTCCAACCCCACGATGGGAGTGCCGGCCTCGATGGGTTCCGTCAACACCCGCAGGGTGTGGCGCAACACCCGCCGGGCGATGCCGAGCTGGCCCGTGGAGATCCAGGTCAGACCACAGCACACCGTCGAACGCGGCAGGACGACGTCGAACCCGGCGTGTTCGAGCACCCGGGTGGCGGCCGCACCGATCTCGGGGGCGAAGTAGGTGGTGAAGGTGTCCGGCCACAGCATCACGCGGGGACGGTTGCCGTCGACGCGTCCGGGTTTGCGCCGCCACGCCTTACGCAGCGTGGTCCGGGCGAAAGTGGGCAGTTGGCGTTCCTCGGCGACACCACCGAGCCGTTTCGCCAGGCTGGCCACAGGGGAGCGGAGCACCGCGTTGACCACGCCCGGGGCCAGCGAGGCCAGCCGGGCCCACAGCGGTAGGAATCCCAGCGAGTAGTGGCTGGCCGGACGCAGTTTGCCCGCGTAGTGGTGGTGCAGAAACTCCGCCTTGTACGCCGCCATGTCCACATTGACCGGGCAATCCGACAGGCAGCCCTTGCACGCCAGGCACAAATCGAGCGCGTCGCGAACCTCGGTCGAATCCCAGCCGTCGGTGATGGTCTCGCCGCGCATCATCTCGAACAGCAGGCGCGCCCGGCCGCGGGTGGAGTGCTCCTCGCGGCGCGTGACCATGTAGCTCGGGCACATGACGCCGGTGGACGTGTCGACGCATTTGCCCACGCCCACGCACCGGCGGGTCGCGGTGGCGAGGCTGCCGCCGTCGTGCGGATACCGCAACGTGATCGGTAGGTCCCGTATCGGCCCGGAGAAGCGCAGGTCCGCGTCGAGCGGGCGGGGACGCACGAGATTTCCCGGGTTCAACAGGTTGTCCGGGTCCCAGATCGCTTTGAACGCTTCGAACAGGCGCAGTACCTCCGGCGGATACATGCGTGGCAGCAGTTCGGCTCGGGCCTGCCCGTCGCCGTGTTCACCGGACAGCGAACCACCGTGGGCGACGACGAGGTCGGCGGCGTCGGTGAGGAACCGCCGGAACGTGCGGACCCCCTCCTCGCTGAGGAGGTCGAAATCGATGCGCACGTGTACGCAGCCTTCGCCGAAATGGCCGTACGGCACGCCGCGGAGACCGTAGGAGGCGAGCAGGGCACGGAAACCGCGCAGGTAGGAACCGAGCCGTTTCGGGTCCACGGCGGCGTCCTCCCAGCCCGGCCACGCCTCGGAACCGTCGGCCATCCGCGTGGCGATGCCCGCCGCGGACTCACGGATGGACCACAGTTGCCGTTGCTGCGCCGGTTCGACAGCCACGGAGGTGGTGGCGTCGGTTTCGCGGGCGAGCGCCTCCGCCACGTCCTCCGCCCGACGCCGTGCATCGGTGGGGTCGTCGCCACCGACCTCGATGAACAACCACCCGCGCCCTTCGGGAAGCGCGTCGAGCGCGGCGGGACGGCGCCCTCGCACGAGCATGGCCTCTATGAGGTCGGCGCCCATCCCCTCCACCGTGAGGGGTCGGTGCGGCAGGACCGACGGGACGGCGTCGGCGGCGGCGACGTCGTCGGCGAAACCGGCCACCACGAGCGCCCTGGCGGCGGGAGCGGGAACGAGTCGCACGGTGGCCTCGAGCAGCAGGACGCACGTGCCCTCCGTGCCCACGAGTGCCCGCGCGACGTCGAAGCCGTTCTCCGGCAGCAGGGCGTCGAGCGCATAGCCGGACACCCGCCTGGGCAGATCGGGGAACGCGGTCCGCAGTACGGCCAGGTTGCGTTGTGCCAGTCGCCGCAGCTTTTCGCGGATGCGCGACACCCGGTCGGCGGGTTGTCCGGTGAGTTCTCCCCCGGGGCCGACCGTCAGTCGGGTTCCGTCCCCTGTGAGCACCTCCAACGACACCACGTTGTCGGCCGTGCGTCCCCACGCCACCGAGTGCGGTCCGCACGCGTCGTTGCCGATCATGCCGCCCAGGGTGCATCGGCTGTGGGTGGAGGGGTCGGGGCCGAACGTCAGCCCGTGTTTCGCGGCGGCCGCGCGCAGGGTGTCGAGGACGACTCCGGGTTGCACCCGGGCGATCCGCCGCTCGGGGTCGACCTCCAGCACCTTGTTGAGGTGGCGGCTGTAGTCGAGCACGACCCCCTCACCGAGGGCCTGACCGCCGATACCGGTGCCCGCTCCCCGCGCCGTCACGGGAACCCCGTGGGCACGGCACACCCGCAGGGTGGCGGCCACGTCCTCGGTCGTGCGGGGGAACACCACGATCCGCGGCACGTGTCGGTAGTTCGACGCGTCCATGCTGAACATCGCGCGTGCGGTCGTGCTGTCGTCCACTTCGCCCGACACGGCGCGCGCGAGGTCCTCGGCGAGCGTCGTCACGGGGATCACCAGTTCTCGAGGGAGTCGAGGAGGATCGCTTCGAGGTCGTGCTCCCGTACCGGACGGGGGGAGATGGTCAGCAGGCGCTGTTGCTTCATGGCCCCCTCCACCAGATCGGGCACGTCCGAAGTGTCGTAGCCGACACCGCCGAGCCCGTTGGGCAAGCCGATGTCCCGCATGAGCGAGGCTAACGCGGATGGCAGCTGTTCGCGCGGGTCGCGTTGCTCGGGCAGCGTCGGGGCGAGGATGCGCGCGGCGTGCAGGTGCTTGTCGGGATCGGTGGGGAAGGTGAACCGGAAGGCAGCGGGCGCGGTCAGGGCGACCGACTCGCCGTGCGGTACGAGCGGCTCCTCCTGCGGATAGTCGGCGGGGCGGTAATCGCGTACCCGCCCCGCGATCGGATAGGCGCACGCGTGTGGGATGTGCACGCCCGCGTTGCCGAATCCCATCCCGGCGAACGTGGCGGCCAGCATCATGTCCGTACGCGCCTCCAGGTCACCGCCGTTGAGCACGGCCTTGCGGAAGGATCGTGCGAGCAGGTGGAGGGCTTTTTCGGTCCAGGTGTCCGAAATGGGGTTGGCACCGTTGTAGGCGACCCGGCTCTCGGGGGTGTGTCGGGAGAAGGAGTGGAACGGTTTGGCGGTGTAGGACTCCAGGGCGTGGCAGAGCACGTCCATACCACTGGCGGCCGTGACGCGGGGCGGCATCGACAGGGTGAGTAGCGGGTCGATGACGGCCATGGTCGGCCTCAGCGCGGGGTGACTGATGCCGGACTTCACCTTGAGCTCGAGGAAGTCCATGATGCACACCGGTGTGGTCTCGGACCCTGTTCCCGCGGTGGTGGGCACGGCGACGAGGGGCTTGAGCGGCCCGGGCGGGGCCTTCGCCGCGCCGATGGGCTTGTTGACGTAGTCGAACAGGTCCGCCGGGTAGGTGGTGAGCAGGTTGACCGCCTTGGCCGTGTCGATGGCCGAACCCCCGCCCACTCCGACGAAGCCGTCCCACTCGGACTGACGGGCGAATTCGACGGCGGCGAGGACGCTGGCGTCGGTCGGTTCGACGTGTACGCCGTCGTAGATCTCGACGGTGAGTCCGGCGGCCTTGGCGGCGTCGGCGATCCGCTGGGGGACTCCGGTGGCCGCGATACCGGGGTCGGTGATGAGCAACACCCGCCGGATGTCCTGTTGGGCGAGGTCGTAACCGATCTCATCGACGGCCCCGGCTCCGAACTTCAGCGGGGTCGCGCCCCAGGTGAACACGGTTTCATGCACATAGACGGTCATGGACCCTCCCCGGTGAGCGGTCAGCAGGACCCCGAGAGTGGCATGTCACATGCCACTCGTCAAGGTGGTGTTCCGGACGAACGCCGCACGGACTCGGCGCACCACCGTGGTGGATGCGCTCAGCCCGACAACCGGGTCCAGTCGTAGGACACGAAAGACACGGGTTCGCCGGCCTCGGCGGACTCCTGCGCGATGAGCAGCTGGGCGGTGGTGAGCAGATGCCGTCGCATGGCCTCGGCCGCCTCCGTGGGCTTGCCCTGCTCGACGAACGCGGCGATCTTTTCGTGTTCGGCGAGGATGTCGTCCAATCCCCGGCTTCGGTCCACAGTGGAAGTTCCGCGCAGGAACACCATGTCCCGCAACGAATCGACGTAGCGGGCCAGCCGCAAATTGCCCGACGCGACGTTGATGGCCTCGTGGAACCGTCGATCGGCGGCCATGAACTCGGCCTCGTCGCGGGCCTCGGCCGCCCGCCGCATGGCGCCGAGGTGGGTGTGCAGATCGGTCACCAACCCCGGCGTGCCCTGACTGGTCGCCCGGAACGTGGCGGGCACCTCCAGCAGCAGCCGGATCGCGAAGATCTCCTCCAGATCGTGCAGCGACGTCTGCAACACGCGGATGCCCCGGTTGCGTTCGAACCGCACCATGCCCCGTTCGGCCAACTGGATGAGCGCTTCCCGTACGGGCGTGCGCGACACCCCGAGCCGGGCGGCGAGGTCATGCACCGAGTACAGGGTTCCCGGCACGAGTTCCCCGCTGACGATCGCGCCCCTCAACTCGTCGAGAATGGCCTTCGCGAGATTCCGGTCGGTGTCGATCTGCCGCATCCGTCCATCTTCCCATGTCGCATCGCCGACCCGGTGCGATTCACCTCATCTTCGCCCGAACCACAACCGCGCCGACTCCTCGGAGGACGGTCGTCCGGGCACGGACATTCAGCGAGACGACCACGAAGGGGCGGGGAGCTGTGCCGCGGCGGGAAGTTCGTGCGGCGGGCTCGGCGAGGAGCGGTCATGGCCGGACAACCCACGGCGACCCGAGCGGACGGCTGTGGAATTACGTACCGCGGCCGGTGGCGAAGACACCGTTCTCGGTCACCACGGCCGTCAACAGTGCCACCGGTGTGACGTCGAAGGCGGGGTTGAACACGGCCGAGCCCTCCGGCGCGACGGGCACACCGGCCAGCTGCGTGACCTCCTCGGCCGCGCGTTCCTCGATGACGATGCCCCCGCCGTCCGGCAGTGAACGGTCCAGAGTGGATTCCGTGGCGACGACGACGAAGGGGATGTCGTGGTGAGCGGCGGCCACGGCCAGACCATAGGTGCCGATCTTGTTGGCGGTGTCCCCGTTCGCGGCCACTCGGTCGGCGCCGACCACCACGCAGTCCACCATGCCACGTGCCATCGCCGCCGCCGCTGCGCCGTCGGGCAGCACCCGGTGGGGGATGCCCTCGTCGGCGAGCTCCCACGCGGTGAGCCGCGAACCCTGCAGCAGTGGTCGGGTCTCGTCGACCAGCACCTGGTCGATCCGACCGTCGGCGTGCAGGTGCCGGACGGTGCCCAGGGCCGTGCCCCACGCGACCGTGGCCAGGCGCCCGGTGTTGCAGTGGGTCAGCACGCGCAGCGGACGTGGGGGACACCGCCGCAGCAAAAGCTCGGCGGCGTGCCGGGAAGCGGCGCGGTTGACGCGTTCGTCCTCGTCGAGTACGGCCAGCGCGTCGGTGAGCACCGCGTCGGCCCCTTGCGGGAGGGCGGCCAGCGCTCGCTCCACGCCGTAGCGCAGGTTCACCGCCGTGGGACGGGCATGGGCGAGTCGCTCGGCCTCGGCGCGAACGGCGGCCAGTGCCGGTTCCGAATCCGTGCCGTGTCGCCGGGCGGACAGCGCCACGCCCAGCGCTCCGGCGGCGCCGAGCGCGGGAGCACCTCGCACGGCCAACCGGCGGATCGCCTCGATGAGCTCGTCCACCGTCTCCAACCGCAGCGTGCGGAAGGTCTCCGGCAGCGCGGTCTGGTCGATGATCACCACCGCGTCGCCGTCCCAGTCGATCGTTCTCGCCACGACGCCATTCTGGCGCGCCGAGCCGATCCCGTCACACGGCGTCGATTCTCACTGGACCTCCAGTTCGGTCGAGGATGCAGGCTTTCACCCCGTGACACACATCGAACAGCGGCGTCGTAGCGTGCTGTGGAGCCCCGAGCGCCGGCGTACCACGGCCGGACTGCTGCTCGTCATCACCTTGCTCGCGTTCGAGAGCATGGGCGTGGCCACGGCGATGCCCACCATGGTCGCCGACCTGGACGGTGGCGCCCTCTACTCGTGGCCGTTCACCGCGTTCCTCGTCGCCAGCGTGGCCGCCACCGTGCTGTCCGGCAGGGTGTGCGACCGCCGGGGTCCGACGTGGTCGTTGTTGTCCGGGCCGTGGTTCTTCCTCGCGGGCCTGGTGGTCGCCGGCACGGCTCCGACCATGACGATGCTGCTGGTGGGGCGGGCGTTGCAGGGGTTCGGCACCGGAACCCTCATGGTGGCGACGTCCCTGCTCATCGCATTGGTGTACGACGACCGGGAACGTCCTGTCATCTACGCGGCGAACGCGGCGGCGTGGGTGTTACCCGCCATCGTGGGGCCGTCGATCGCGGGGCTGGTCACCGAGACCGTGGGGTGGCGGTGGGTGTTCCTCGGTCTCATCCCGTTGCTGTTGCTGGGCATGGGGTTGCTCGTCCCCGTGGTGCGGGGCCTGCCCGAACACACCCCGGACCCGGCCGGGCGGCGGGCGGGCATCCCCTCGGCGGTGGCGGCGGCGCTGGCCACCGCGGCCCTGATGTGGGCGGCCCAGCATCCGTCCGCGATCGCCCTCGCCTACGGTGGCGTCGCCTTCGTGGTCGTGGCGGTGTCGCTGCGTCGACTGCTGCCCACGGGCACGCTCACCGGTCGTTCCGGGCTGCCGACCGTGGTGCTGTGTCGCGCGTTGTTGGCCGGGGCGTTCGCCGGGTTCGAGTCGTATCTGCCGCTGACGTTGTCACAGGTGCACGGCTACAGCCCCGCACTGGCGGGGCTGCCGTTGACCGTCGGTGCGTTGAGTTGGTCGGCCGCCTCGGCGTTCCAGGGCCGGAACCCCGACTGGAGCAGGTCGGCCCTGCTACGGGCGGCGTTCGTGTTCGTGGCCGTGGGCCTGGTGTTGTTCGCCGTCGTGGCCTGGAGCGGCGCGCCGGGGTGGGTGGCCTTCGCCGCGTCGGCGTGTGGAGGCGCGGGGATGGGGCTCGGGATGCCGTCGTTGTCGGTGTTGCTCCTGCGCCTGTCCCCGGTGGCCGAACGGGGCTTCAACACCTCGGCCATGCAGTTGGGCGATTGGATCACCTCGGCGCTCACGATCGGCGCGGGCGGGGTGTTGCTCGGCGTGCTGGGAGGGGCTCGGGAACCCTCGGCGGCCGTGGCGGTACTGGCCGTGACGCTCGCGACGGTGTCCGTGCTGGGGGTCGTGCTCGCCGCCAGGGGACTGGGAGCCGACACCGTGTCGTCTGTGTCGTCCGCGTCGTCCGTGACCGTCCGCGACCGTCCGTGACCACCGTGGGGAGGCATCGGAGTGAGGCGTGAGGGGTGTCCGGAAGGGGGCCGAGAGGTGTCGTGAGGGGCGTGTGGAGAGGTCGCCCGAGAGGTGCCGCAGCCACGGTCCTCGCCCGCGACTACCCTTAAGGGGCGATGACCTATCTCGATCACGCGGCCACCACTCCGATGGTGCCGGAGGCCCTCGAGGCCATGACCGAAGCGTTGTCCACGCTGGGCAACGCCTCGTCGCTACATTCCTCGGGCCGTAGGGCCAGGCGCGTGGTGGAGGAGGCTCGCGAGTCCGTCGCCGAGGCGACGGGGGCACGCCCCTCGGAAGTGATCTTCACGGCAGGGGGGACGGAAAGCAACAACCTCGCCGTGAAGGGCATGTTCTGGGCGCGTCGGCGAAGCGATCCTCGTCGCCGCCGAGTGCTTGCCGGCTCGGTGGAACACCACGCGGTGCTGGACGCCGTGCAGTGGCTCGCCGACCACGAGGGCGCCGAGGTGACCTGGCTGCAGGTCGACCAACACGGTCAGGTCCGGCCCGAGGTGCTGCGGGCCGCGATCGAGGAGAACCCCGACGACGTGGCGCTCGCCACGGTGATGTGGGCCAACAACGAGGTCGGCACGATCAACCCGCTGCCCGAGTTGGCCGCCGTGTGCGCCGAGTACGACATCCCCGTGCACACCGACGCGGTGCAGGCCATAGGTGCGGTGGACGTCGACTTCGGGTCCAGTGGTGCCGGTGCCCTGGCCCTCACCGGGCACAAGCTCGGCGGTCCGTACGGGGCCGGGGTGTTGTTGCTGGGACGGGACACCCCGTGCGTGCCGTTGCTGCACGGCGGTGGTCAGGAACGGGACGTCCGTTCGGGCACACTCGACGTGCCGAGTATCCACGCGTTGGCCACGGCCGTGCGGATCAGCGTGCAGCGCCGTCGCGAGCACGTCGAACGACTCACCAAGCTCCGCAACGACCTCGTCGCGGCCGTGCGTGCCGAGGTGCCCGACGTGGTGCTCAACGGTCCCCCGCAGGACTCCGACGACCGGCTGCCCGGCATCGCGCACCTCACGTTCCCGGGCTGCGCGGGTGACAGCCTGCTGATGCTGCTCGACGCCAAGGGCATCGAATGTTCCACCGGCTCGGCCTGCACCGCCGGAGTGGCCGAACCGAGTCACGTGTTGCTCGCGATGGGTGCCGACGCGGCGTCGGCCCGTAGTTCGCTGCGATTCTCGTTGGGGCACACGTCCACCCAGGCTGACATCGACGCATTGGCCGCCGAGATCGGCGGTGTGGTCGCCCGCGCGCGTCAGGCAGGCCTGTCCGGCATGCGCAAGAGCCGAACTGAGTAGGAGGTGTAGGCGGTGCGGGTATTGGCCGCGATGAGCGGGGGAGTGGACTCGGCGGTCGCCGCCGCCAGGGCCGTCGACGCGGGCCACGACGTGGTCGGTGTGCATCTGGCGTTGTCGGCCAAGCCCGGCACGCTGCGCACGGGTTCCCGGGGCTGCTGTTCCCTCGAGGATTCCAACGACGCGCGGCGGGCCGCCGACATCCTCGGCATCCCGTTCTACGTGTGGGACTTCGCCGAGCGGTTCACCGAGGAGGTCGTGGAGACCTTCATCGGCGAGTACGCCGCGGGCCGCACCCCCAACCCGTGCGTCACCTGCAACGAGAAGATCAAGTTCGAGGCGTTGCTGGAGAAGGCGGTGGCGCTGGGGTTCGACGCCGTGTGCACCGGGCACTACGCCCGGCTTTCCGTGGTGGACGGCGTTCCCGAACTGCGCCGCAGCGCCGATGAGAGCAAGGACCAGTCGTACGTGCTCGCGTCGCTGAAGCCGGAACAGCTGCGACACGCGATGTTCCCGCTCGGGGATTCCCGCAAGCCGGAGGTGCGCGCCGAGGCCGCCGAGCGAGGACTGCCCGTGGCGCGGAAGCCGGACAGCCACGACATCTGCTTCATCCCCGACGGCGACACCAAGGCCTTCCTGGAGAAGCGCCTCGGACAACGTCCCGGTGACCTCGTGGACGCCGAGACGGGAGCCGTGCTCGGCAGGCACACGGGGGTGCACGGGTTCACCATCGGGCAGCGCAAGGGACTCGGCATCGACGCGCCCGCGCCGGACGGCAAACCGCGTTACGTACTCGCCTTAGAACCGGTGTCCGGCACCGTGAAGGTCGGCTCGGGGGACAAGCTCGCGGTGAACCGAATCGAGGGTGAGCGGCCCATCTGGCCGAGCGAGCGCCCCTTGGCCGGGCCCACCGAGTGCGTGGCCCAGGTCCGTGCTCACGGCGGCACGGCGCCGGCGGTGGCGGAGGTCGTCGACGACCGGGTGGTGGTGCACTTGCGCGAACCGTTGCGCGGTGTGGCGCCGGGGCAGGTCGTGGTGCTGTACCGGGAGGACGCCGAGGCGGGCGACGTCGTGTTGGGCAGCGCGAAGATCGCCGCCACGGCGTGACGGACGTGTCGGTCACGAACCACCGTACGGTGGGGTTTTCGTGACCTGCGCACGTGTCGGTCGTGCCGGGAGCGTTCGCCTCTCGACATCCTCGACCGCTTCGCGTGTAATGGCGATCACCCCGATGATCGCCTTGGAGGACGCCGATGACCGCTGTCCGTTCCAGCACCGTCGCCGACATCGTGCGCCGCAGCGCCGCGCGACACCCTCACCGCATCGCCGTGAGATTCGGCGATCGGGAGTGGACCTACGGTGATCTCGACGCCGCGGTGACGCGTACGGCCGCGCACCTGTTGTCGCTCGGACTGCGACACGGTGACAGGGTGGCCGCCTACGGCAAGAACTCCGATGCCTATCTGCTCGGATTCCTCGCCTGTGCGCGTGCCGGACTGGTCCACGTGCCCGTGAACTACAACCTCGTCGGAGACGAGTTGGCGTACCTGCTGGAGCAGTCCGGCAGCCGTGTCGCGCTCGCCGACCCCGCCCTGGTGGGCAACATCGACCACGCGGGGGTGGAGTTGGAGCGGGTGGTGCCGTTGCGCGACGTCGACGGCAGTCTGCTCGACATCGCGCGTGCGGGCCGTGAGGGCGACGTGTCCGAACTGGACGTCGAGGTGTCCGACACCGACCTCGCCCAGTTGCTCTACACCTCGGGCACCACGTCCCGTCCCAAGGGCGCGATGATGACGCATCGGGCGTTGGTGCACGAGTACCTGTCCTGCATCGTGGACCTCGACCTGTCGGCCGACGACGCACCGCTGCACGTGATGCCGCTGTATCACAGCGCGCAGATGCACGTGTTCCTGTTGCCGTGGCTGGCCGTGGGCGCCACGAACACGGTGATGGAGACGCCGGACCCGACCGAGATCCTGCACCGGCTCGCCGCCGACCGGCACGGTGCGTTCTTCGCCGCACCGACGCTGTGGGTGGCGTTGGCCAACCACGCCGATTTCGGACGCGTGGACCTGTCGGCCCTGCGCAAGGCCTACTACGGTGCCTCGATCATGCCGGTGCCGGTGCTGAACCGGTTGCGCGAGGCGTTGCCGCAGTTGGGTTTCTACAACTGTTTCGGACAGTCGGAGATCGCGCCGTTGGCCACCGTGCTGCGCCCCGAGGAGCACGACGAACGTCCCGATTCGGCGGGTAAACCCGCGTTGTTCGTGGAACTGCGGGTGGTGGATCCCGACGGCAACGACGTGGCACCGGGTGAGCAGGGCGAGGTGGTGTACCGGTCGCCGCAGTTGGCGACGGGGTACTGGAACAAGCCGGAGGAGACCGCGGAGGCGTTCCGGGACGGCTGGTTCCACTCCGGTGATCTGGTGCGCATCGACGACGAGGGCTACATCTACGTCGTGGACCGCATCAAGGACGTCATCAACACCGGCGGTGTGCTCGTGGCCTCGCGGGAGGTCGAGGAGGCCCTCTACACACATCCCGCGGTGGCGGAGGTCGCGGTCGTGGGGCTGCCCGACGACAAGTGGATCGAGGCCGTCACCGCGGTCGTGGTGCCCAAGGGCTCCGAGGACGACGTCAGCGCCGACGAGTTGATCGCCCACGCCAGGAAGTCGTTGTCGAGCTTCAAGGTGCCGAAGGCCGTGCACTTCGTCGACGACCTGCCTCGCAACGCCTCGGGGAAGATCCTCAAACGAGAGTTGCGGCAACGCCTCGCCGGCGAACCGGTCTTTGAGACCGGGTGAGGCGCGTCGGCCAGCCGTCACGGTGCTTCGGCCGCGGTTCGTGCCGACCCGCGTTCCGGGGGGTTCCGTGACACGTCGGCGCGCCCGTCGGGTTCAGGCGCCGGCGTAGTGGCGTAGACCTTCGGTGTCGGTGGCCGTCAACGTCTCCCGAGCCACGAGCAGATCCAGGTGTGCGGCGACCTCCAGAACCGCCAACGCCTGATTGAACGGGTCCAATTCGGTCAGAGTCCGCGCGCGGCGGGTCCAGGTGAGCCGCAGCGCGACCTCGTACGCCGTGTGTGCGCCGTCGGTCACGATCGCGGTGATCTCGTCGAGTCTGCGATCGTGGTGGCGCAGCAGCTCGTCCACCCTGGCGTGCACGCTGGGGGAGACGGGGCCGTGGGCGGGCAGCATGCGGGCATCCGGCATCGACCGGACCAGCCGCAGCGAGTCGAGGAAATCCCGCAGTGGGAGTTCCACCGGGGCCGCGTGTAAGCCCACGGACGGGGTGATGTGCGGCAGCACGTGATCGCCGGTGAACAACAGGTCCGCGTCGGGGACGGCGAACACGACGTGTCCCGCCGTGTGCCCGGGGGTGTGGACCACGTCGAGTCGGCGGCCGTCGAGTACGGTGCGCCGTCCCGACGTCAACCATTCGTCGGGCTCCTCCCACAGCTGCTTGCTCCTGTCCGGAGGTGTGGTGCCGAACGCCTTGGTCAGGGCTTCCAGTACGGGGCGGCCTCCCGCTCGGAGCAGCAGCGGCAGCTGGTCGGCCAGGGGAGGCCGGTCCGGTTCGGCCACGGCGGTCAGCGTCGCGCGTTCTTGGCGTCCCAACGCGATCGGGGTGCCGTACTCGCGTCGCACGGTCACCGCCAGCGTGTAGTGGTCCTGGTGGACGTGCGTGATGAGGAACTCCCGGATGTCGCCCAGTCCCGCGCCGATGCCGGACAACGCGGCTTCCAGCTGGTCGCGGGCGTCTGGGATGGCCCACCCCGAGTCGATCAGGACCAGTGAGTCGCCGTCGGTCAATGCGTAGACGTTGACCGCTTTCAAACCGTCGTTCGGCATCGGTAGCGGGATGCGGTAGACGCCGGGGGCTACGTGGTAGACCCCCGGTTCGGTCCAGGGCCGGACACCATCCTCGAGCGGTCGCATGCGGGTGATGAGACCAGGTTCTCGAGGGGAACAGGAGTCCGGTGAGAGCTACCTCACTGAGCGCTTGTTCATGTGGTTACCGTTCAGTCACCACCACTTTCCGTGATCAGCCGCTCCAGCTCGCGGCGCAGCAGACCCATGCGCGCGTCCGCCAGCAGCGGGATCTCATGACGCCGCTTGCGTACCGCGCGGAGGTCTATGTCGACCACCGTGAGCGATTCCTCCCAGTCGGGCGCGGCGGTGACCACGGATCCCCAGGGGTCGAGCACCCGCGAACCGCCCCAGAAACGCACCCCGGCCTCGTCGCCCACCCTGTTGACGAACACCACCCAGCACTGCTGCATGCGCGCGGTGAACGTGAGCAGGTCGTGCCAGTACTCGGCCGGGTCGAACGAGCCGCCCGTCGGTTTCGCCGCACTGTTGGCGGGGACGATGAGCAGTTCCGCACCGTCCTGCGCGGCCAGCCACGGCAACATCGGCTGCCAAGCGTCGTTGCAGACCAACGTGGCGAACCTGCCGTGCCGGGTGTCGAAGGCCCGCATGTGCTGCCCGGGACTGGCGTGCTTGCGCTCCTCCCAGATCAGGTAGTTCGGCAGGTACAGCTTGCGATGGTTGTGCACGAGAGCGCCGTTGGACAGGTACAGGGCCGAGTTGTGCCTGCGGATACGGCCGTCCTCCAACAGCCCGATCACGACATCCGGCCCATGCCGGGACAAGGCGGCGAGGCGCGGATCGTCCGGCCACAGCGAGATGTCGGAGACATTGTCGGTGAGTCGGCCCAGCGCGTAGCCCGTGAGACTCAACTCCGGGAACACGACCAGGTCGGCCTCCCGTTCGGCCGCTTGCTTGATGATGCGCTCGGCATCGGCCAGATTGCCTTCCACGTCACCAAGCCGACAGTCGGTCTGTGCCAGCGCCACCCTCATGCGCCTCACCTCCCTTGTTCCTTTGCCTGCTCGTTGCCCGCATCACGCGTTCGTGCGAGGCAACGCGAACACTCCGAAGGTACGGCACGGATAGCCGCTCTGACGACCGGCGATTCGGGTGGTGAGCTGGGCAGACCCGCTCAGCCGCGGGAGAGTGGGCAACGGCACAATCGAGAACGTGACCAGTGGTGAGACAGGCGGTGAGACAGGCGAGGCGCGGTACCCGTGGCCGAAGGGTGCGGCGACGGGGGTCGGCTCGATGCCGGGCACCGATCCGGGAGAGGCCGCCGCGATCGTGTTCGGTGAACTCCCCGAGTTCCCGCACCTTTTCGAACTCCCCGCACGGGGTGCGGGCGCCGACGTGATCGGCCGTACCGCTGCGCTGCTCGTGGACCTCGCCGTCGAGATCGTGCCGTCGGGTTACCGCGTCACCGCGAAGCCGGGACGTGACCATCGGCGGGCCGTGGACCTGCTGCGTTGGGACGTCGACGCCTTCAGCGAGGCGGCCGATGAGGGCTCCCCCTCGGTGGTGAAGACCCAACTCGCCGGACCGTGGACGCTGGCGGCCGGGGTCGAACTGGCACGGGGGCACCGGGTGCTCACCGACCACGGTGCGTTGCGGGACTTCACCGAATCGCTGATCGAGGGTGTGGCCGCGCACGTGTCCGAACTGGCCGAGCGCACGGGTGCCCGCGTGGTGGTGCAACTCGACGAGCCCACCCTGCCGGACGTCCTGGCCGGATCGCTGCCCACGCCGTCCGGCTACGGGACCGTGGCCGCCGTCCCCGAACCGCAGGCCCGGGAACTCCTCGGGACCGTCGTCGACGCCGCCCGCGCCGCCACCGGATGTCCCGTCGTCGTGCACTGCTGTGCCCGCCGGCCGCCCGTCGGACTGTTGAGAGCGGCGGGTGCCGATGCCGTCTCACTCGACGCGACACTGCTCGACGACGCTCCGGGCGAGCTGCTCGACGAGATCGGGGAGGCCTACGACGCCGAGGTCATGTTCCTGCTGGGGCTCGTCCCCGGCCGCGCCCCTGACCGCCGCCCCGAGCTGAAGCAGTTGGCGCGTCCGGCGTTCGACCTCGTGGACCGGTTGGGGTTCGCCCGTTCCACCCTCGCCGAGCGGGTCCTGCCCACTCCCACGTGCGGCCTCGCCGGCGCCACGGGGGAGTGGCTGCGCACGGCGCTGTCGTTGACCCGGGATCTCGGCAAAGCGTTCATCGATCCACCCGAAGGCTGGTAGTAGTGGCGAACATGCGACTGTTCCGCCGACGTCCCCGCCAAGACCACCGTGCCGCGTCCGACGCCGCGTCCGACCTGCCCGATCCGCGTACTCCGTGGCCCGAACAGCCCGTGCCGTCCGATCCGGACGCCGCGGCCGCCGAGTTCTGGCGTCATTGGCAGGACGTGCTGCCCGATGTCAGTTCCGCGCTCGGTGAGGGCAATCCGCAGGCGGCCGAGACGTTGCTGTGCGACGCGGTCGCGCGGCTGCACCCGAACCTGCAGTTCTCCCTCGAACGCGGTCAGCGCGCCCTCTACGCGCTCGTGATCAGCGGACAGGAGGACCCCGAGCTGAGGCCCTACACCGACGCGTGGAAGGCCGCCGCTCCGCCCGACGACGCCATCTGGGAGTACCACGATTCCATCCC
>SMEZ01000282.1_pt1 | contig 19355 bp, 16 predicted proteins | sample 2456351 | NCBI WGS metagenome assembly SMEZ01 (sample SAMN10132605, study PRJNA489261) | soil metagenome | isolation source: day120 antibiotic-loamy sand soil ammended with composted manure from dairy... | place: USA | collected 2015-04-01 | reverse complement strand
CCGGTGGACGAGGGCGCGCCGTTCGTGCTCGGTCAGACCACCGAATATGCCGTGGTCCAAGCCGTTTTCCAAGGCATGGTTGAGGCATGCGTCCCGAACGGGACACCGTGCGCACACCGCCTTCGCGCGAGCGGTCTGCTGTGCGCCCGGTCCCATGTCCGAGATGGGGAAGAACAGTTCGGGATCTTCGTCGCGGCAGGCGGCACTGTGCCACCACTCACTATTCGTCATAGGCGTGCCGCCTCCTTTCTCATAGCGGCAAAAGAGCACCGAGGGGGTCAACGTGCCACTATCCAGATCTATTTCGGACGTGGTCTCCTCGGCACGGGAATGCGGTCGAGGTCACGTGCGACGATGATCTCCCCGTCGAATATCTCCGCCGCCTCGTCGTGGAACGCCTGCGGATCGGTATAGCGTTGGGAGAAATGCGTGAGCACGAGGGTGCGTACCGCGCTCTCGGCCGCCACGCGCGCCGCTTGTCGGGCCGTGAGATGCCCGTATTCCTCGGCCAGTTCCGCTTCCGTGGTCAAGAACGTGGATTCGATCACCAACAGGTCCGCCTTCTCCGCGAGGGCGAACACGTTGTCGCACAGGCGGGTGTCCATCACGAACGCGAAGCGCTGCCCTGCACGGAGTACGCTCACGTCCTCGACGTTCACGGTTCGACCGTTCACGTCGAGTGTCCCCGCCCGTCGCAGTCGACCGACGTCGGCGCCGCTGATGCCGTAGTGCCGCAGCAGCCGGGGGAGCATGGTACGGCGATCGGGTTCGACGAGCTGGTAACCGAAAGCCTCCACAGGGTGATCGAGCCGCCTGGCCCAAAGCTCACCGAAGTCCCCCTGCGCCACGACCCCGTCGGCGGCGATGGGCACCTCCACCACTTCCGTGGTCTCGTGGAAGGAGCTCGCGTGTCGGAGTCGTTCGAAGTACTCCTGTCCCGAGGCCGGATAGTGCGCATGGACCCGGTGCACTCCGTCCAGCGACAGCCGTTGGATGACACCCGGCAGCCCCAGGCAGTGGTCGCCGTGGAAGTGCGTGAGACACACATGCGTGATGGCGCTCGCGGGGGTGCCCGCGAACGTCATCTGTCGTGCCATCCGGCCCCACATCCGCGCACCCGGTTCCGGGTCACCGCGTCCCGGGACCGTCCCGACCGCCGGCTCTCCGGTGCGCGGTCGGGGGGGGGGGCTTCAAGGCCCGTCGACCGTCATCGATTGCCCTGTGCTGCGCTGATGTCGCCGAGCGCTGAACGGGGGTCCCGTTCCATCGCCGCGTCACCGAGGGAGAACATGCCGACGGCCTCGCCGTTGTCCACCACCGGTATGCGCCGGATCGCGTGTTCCCGCATCTTCGCGATCACGTTGTCCACCTCTTCGTCGGGCCGCGCCGTGATCACGTGTTCACTGCACACCTCGTGTAGTCGCATGTCCGACAGGTCGTCGCGTTCGGCGAGCCCGCGGATCACCAGGTCACGATCGGTGACGATGCCGCGTAATCGCCCGTCGTCGGCCACCAGTACGTCGCCGATGTCGGTGTCCCGCATCGTGCGTGCGGCCTCCTGCACCGAGGTGTCACTGGGCAGGGTGATGGGCTGGGGAGTCATCAACTCCCGGATGAGCTGTGCCATGAGATCTCCTTCCCTCGCGCGGTCTTTGACACCCGATCGGGTACCCGGGTGTCGGGTTGTTACTCCCTGATGGGTTCTCGCCGGTCGGGTACGGTTCTCGCCGGTCGGGTACGGGTGGGCGGAGGTCGGGTGACCGTCGCGTGGTGTCGCGTGGGACGTCCACAGCGGACTCGAGTGGCCGGTTAATCTCCACCGATTCAGTGCGGTGGTACGACCGGAGCTCGTCGTTCCGGGGTGCCTCTCGTGCGGTCCGGCCCCGATGCTCGGCCCGACGGGAGGAGCCGAAAAGCCGAAGAAGAGTCATTTCCGCACACACTTTCCGAATCCGTCGGGACACACGCTGTCACAATTCGTCGGGTTCGCCGCATTTCCCGGGCTCGCCGTGTCCGCGCATCCTCGTGGTCCGGTGCGCGGCGGGGTCGTGAGCGGCGGGGTCGTGACCGGTACGCGGTGGACGGTCGGACGGGGCGGAAGGATTCGCCGGGGCCGAGTAGTACCGGGGCCGAGTAATAGTGGGAGCGGCAGCAATGGCAACGGACACACCGGTGCCTGCCACATCCGCGGCATCGATGTCGTTACCCTGCACTACGCTGGTGCGGCGCTCGAACAGTTGACCGAAGTGTTCGATGCGATCGGCACGATCCTGCTTCATCACGACCGGGGAGAGCGACCACGTGACTGCCTCTGCTGAGAACCTCTACGGGGCCGACGACCTCACGCACCTTGAAGGTCTCGAAGCGGTGCGCAAGCGGCCCGGCATGTACATCGGTTCCACCGACAGTCGCGGGGTCAACCATCTGTTCACCGAGATCGTCGACAACTCCACCGACGAGGGTGTCGCGGGCCACGCCACGAAGATCGTGGTCACGTTGCACGCCGACGGCAGTGTGGAGGTCGACGACGACGGCCGCGGCATCCCCACGGGAACGCACGGCAAATCCGGTCTCAGCGGCGTGGAGCTCGTGCTGACCCGGCTGCACGCGGGCGGGAAGTTCGGCGGCTCCGGGTACAAGGCCTCGGGCGGACTGCACGGTGTGGGGGCGTCCGCCGTCAACGCGCTGTCGTTGCGGTTGGACGTGACGGTCAAGCGCGACGGCAAGGTGCACGAGATGTCCTTCCGTCGTGGGGTGCCCGGCATCTTCGACGGCCCCGGCCCCAGGGCGAAGTTCACCCCGAAGTCGGGTCTGCGGTTCGTGCGGAAGATGAAGCGCGGTGAGTCCACCGGCACCACCATCCGGTACTGGCACGACGCCCGGTACTTCGAGAAGGGCGCGGCGCTGGACCCGGAACAGGTGCGCATGAAGCTGCGGAACACCGCGTTCCTGGTGCCCGGTGTGACCTATGTGCTGCGTACGGCCACCGACTCCACCATCAACGAGGAGACGTTCCACTACCCCAACGGACTGGTGGACATGGTCGAGTTCCTCGCCCCCGCGGGGGACCGTCCGGTGTGTGACACGCAGCTCATCACGGGGGAGGGCACGTACCGGGAGAACGCCGCCGACGCCAACGGCGTCATGCAGTCGAATGTGGAACGCCGCGCCGAGGTGGAGATAGCGCTGCGGTGGGGCACCGGTTACGAGCGCACGGTGGAGTGCTTCACCAACACCATCCGCAACATCCACGGCGGCACCCATCGGAAGGGCTTCGAACGCGGGCTCGTGCGCGCGGTGCACGACGCCATCTCCAAGACGCGTGGGCTGCTCAAGCCCAAGGAGGAACCGCCGATCCTCGACGACGTGTGCGAGGGGTTGACCGCGGTCGTCCACGTGCGCATCCCCGAGCCGCAGTTCACCTCGCAGACCAAGGACGAGTTGTCCACCGCGGGGATCACGAAGGTGGTCCAGGGGCTCGTCGAGAAGCACATCAAGGCGTGGGCCGAGCACCGCAGGACCAGGGCCGAGGTCAAGACGGTGCTGCAGAAGATCGTCGACGCCTCGCGGGTGCGGCTGGCGCAGAAACAGCAGAAGGACGCCGCCCGCCGTAAGACCGCCCTCGAGGGCGCGGCCATGCCGCCGAAACTCGTGGACTGCCGCAGCACCGGCGTGTCCCGAAGCGAGCTGTTCCTCGTGGAGGGTGACAGCGCGCTCGGCTCGGCGCGACTGGCGAGGGTGTCGGAGTACCAGGCGCTGTTGCCGCTGCGCGGCAAGATCCTCAACGTGCAGAAGGCCAATCTCAGCGAGGCGTTGAAGAACGCCGAGATCGCCTCCATCGTGCAGGTGCTGGGAGCGGGCACGGGACGCACGTTCGACATCTCCTCGATGCGTTACGGCCGGGTGATCCTCATGGCCGACGCCGACGTGGACGGCTCCCACATCCGCACGCTGCTCATCACCCTGTTCGCGCGGTACATGCGCCCGGTGATCACCGAAGGCCGCCTCTACGCCGCCATGCCCCCGCTGCACAAGATCGTCACGAAGGGGCGGAAGCCGGAGACCCACTACACCTACACCGAGCGGGAGATGGAGGCGAAGGTCGCCGAACTGGAGCGGTCGGGCAAGCAGGTGGTCAAGCCGGTGCCCCGGTTCAAGGGGCTCGGTGAGATGGACGCCGACGAGCTGTGGGAGACCACGATGAACCCGGCCACGCGCTCGGTGCGGCGCATCACCCTGGACGACGTCGACGCCGCCGAGGCCACGCTGGAACTGCTCATGGGCGAGAAGGTCGAGCCCCGCCGCAAGTGGCTCATCACCTCGGCCGAGCGGGTCAACCAGGCCGCGATCGACATCTGACGAGGACTCCGACGAGGACGAGGAAGCGACGAGTTAAGTCATGGCACGGCGCAAGAAACCCATCACCCGCGTCGACCCGGCCGCCTTCGATCAGGCGGGCGCGCGTGTTTTCGACAACCCGGTGACCACCGAGATCGAGGAGTCGTACCTGGAGTACGCCTACTCGGTGATCCATTCCCGTGCGCTGCCGGACGCGCGCGACGGACTCAAGCCCGTACATCGCCGCATCCTGTACTCGATGTACGAAAGCGGCTATCGCCCCAACCACGCCTACGTGAAGTCGTCGCGTGTGGTCGGTGACGTGATGGGCCGCTACCACCCGCACGGCGACACCGCCATCTACGACGCGATGGTGCGGTTGGCGCAGGACTTCTCCATGAACGTCCCGTTGGTGGACGGGCACGGCAACTTCGGAAGCCCGGACGACGGGCCCGCGGCCTCGCGGTACACCGAGGCCCGGATGTCCTCCGAGGCCATGCTGCTGGTGGACGAGCTGGGCGAGGACACCGTCGACTTCCGCCCGAACTACGACGGGTCGCTCCAGGAGCCGTCGGTGCTGCCCGCGGCGTTCCCCAACCTGTTGGTCAACGGCACCTCGGGCATCGCGGTCGGCATGGCGACCAACATGATCCCGCACAACCTCGGTGAGATCGTGGCCGCGGCGCGGTGGCTCATCAACCATCCGAACGCCTCGCTGGACAAGTTGATGGAGTTCGTGCCCGGCCCCGACCTGCCCACGGGCGGTCAGCTGCTGGGGCTGGATCAGGTGCGCAAGGCGTACGAGACCGGGCGCGGGGTCGTCCGCATGCGCGCGAAGGCGACGACCGGTCCCATCGAGGGCAGCCGTAGGCAGGGCATCACGGTCACCGAACTGCCCTACGGTGTGGGCCCGGAGAAGGTGATCGAACGCATCACCGAGGAGGTCAACAAGACCAAGCGGTTGACCGGCATCGCCGACGTCAAGGACCTCACCGACCGGGAGAACGGCACGAAACTCGTCATCGAGTGCAAGGTCGGGGTCAACCCACAGGCCCTGTTGGCCGACCTCTACCGACTCACCCCGCTGGAGCAGTCGTTCGGCATCAACAACCTCGTCCTCGTCGACGGCCAGCCGCGCACGTTGGGGCTCAAGGAACTGCTGGAGGTGTTCCTGGCCCACCGCTACGAGGTCGTCACCCGGCGTACGCGCTACCGCCGTCGTAAGCGCGAGGAACGGCTGCACCTGGTGGAGGGCCTGCTCAAGGCCCTGGTCGACATCGACAAGGTCATCAAGCTCATCCGGGGCAGCGAGAACGCGCAGGCCGCCAAGGAGGGCCTGATGAAGCGGTTCAAGCTGTCCGAGGTCCAGGCCGCGTACATCCTCGACACGCCGCTGCGCAGGCTCACCAAGTACGACAAGCTCGAATTGGAGTCCGAACAGGACAGGCTCCGGAAGGAGATCGCGGAGCTGACGGAGATCCTCGACGACGAGAAGGTGCTCAAGCGGGTCGTGTCGAAGGAATTGGCCAAGGTGGCCAAGGACTTCGCCGTCCCGCGTCGCACGGCGTTGATCGACGGTGACCTGAAGGAGGTGTTGGCCGCCTCCAAGCCGGCGGGCCCGTTGGAGGTCGCCGACGATCCGTGCCAGGTGATCCTGTCGTCCACCGGGTTGGTGGCCCGGACCGCGGCAGAGTCCGAGGAGGCGGTCGAGGGCCGCAGGCGCAGTGGCCGGGCCCGACACGACGCCATCGCCGCCATGGTGCACACCACCGCGCGAGGCCAGGTGTTGTTGGTGACCAACCGGGGCCGCGCGTTCAAGACCGACGTGTTGCCGTTGCCGGTGCTGCCGGAGTCGTCGGGCACGGTGTCGTTGCGGGACGGCGTGGACGTGCGGGAACTCGCCCCGTTGGAGCGTGACGAACGGGTGGTGGGACTGGCCCCGTTGGGTGAGCAGGCGCAAGGCTCGCCGGGGTTGGCGTTGGGTACCCGGCACGGTGTGGTGAAGGTGTGCGCGCCCGACTGGCCGGTGCGGTCCGACGAGTTCGACGTCATCACGCTCAAGGACGGTGACGAGGTGGTGGGTGCCACGTGGCTCACCGACGGTGCGGAGACGCTGACGTTCGTGACGTCCCAGGCGTCGCTGTTGCGTTTCGACGCCTCGCTGGTGCGGCCTCAGGGACTGCGCGGGGGCGGGGTCGCGGGGATCAACCTGCCCAAGGACTCCGAAGTGGTGTTCTTCGGGGCGGTGCGCACCGACGATGCCGAACACGGTGAGCCGATGGTGGTGACGGCGACCGGGGAGACCGTGAAGGTCACCCCGCTGTCCCAGTACCCGGCCAAGGGCCGTGCGACCGGTGGGGTGCGGGCGCATCGGTTCCTCAAAGGTGAGACGAGGCTCGTGCTGGCCTGGGTCGGTCCGCGTCCCGTCGGGTCGACGAAGCGGGGAGAGTCGGTCGAGTTGCCCGAGGTAGATCCGCGCCGTGACGGTTCGGGAGCCGCCCACCTGTGTAGTCGTGTCCGCAGGTCGCGTAGCGGTGTCCGCGTCTGGTTGACCTCGGACACCACCGAAGGACGGATCGCCGAGGCCGACGGACACGAATACACGAATAATCGTCGAGTACCGACGACGGCTTCGGGTGTTCGTGCCTTCGAGGGTTGATCGCGCGGCGTGCCGGGAACCCGCACACCGTCGCCGTGGTGGCGTCGGGGCGGGAGGTGAAAGCGATCGTGCGCCGGATCGGCTCCAACGCCGGAGGCAGGGGCAGCGGGAGTACCGGGGGGAGTATCGGGAACATCGCCGCGGTGTTCGCCCTCCTGGCGTTCGGGTTGTCCGGCTGCGCTGACGAATACGGCCCGGACGAGCCCTCCACCACCTCGCCTCCGCCCGCGACCACGCCGGGACAGTCCGGTCCCGAACGCTCCCGCCCGCCCGAGCCCCCGTCCTCGACGAACCCCAAGGAGGGCCAGGTGCTGGTCCACGGAACGGTCGAGCGGGGCGTGGAACCGAACTGTCTGGTGCTGGTGACCGACGAGCAGGAGTACCTGCTGGTGAACGCGGGCCCCGAAATACGACCCGGGGCCCGGATCGTGGTGCGTGGCACGCCGGAACCCGATCTGGTCACGACCTGCATGCAGGGTGTTCCGCTCGTCGTCGATGACGTGGACCTCGCCGAAGGAGGCGCTACGTGACTTCCCGCGAGCCCGACGAGTCCGAGCGGTCGGAGCAGCCGGAACCCCGGCCTCCGGCTCCGGAGGACAACACAGGACCTTGGCAGGGGATGCGTCCGTCGTGAACAGTCGATGTCTTTGGGGCCGTATCGGTACGCGCTGGGCAGCCTGCCGAACGCCATCGTCCTCCTCAGCGGGGTGTGGCTGTTGGTGTGCGCCTGGCTGATCGAGCATCCCGGCACGGTCGGGGGGATGAACGCGGCCGTGGCCGACATCGTCGTCGGTCTGCTGCTGATCGGGTTCGGTGGGATGCGGACGGCGTCACCGTTCTCCCTCCGCCGGGCGGGGGTCGCGACGTTACTGCTCGGAGGGTGGCTGATCGCCGCGCCGTTCGCGCTGGGGTACCGCGGCGGTGAGGAGGGCGCCGCGACGGTCAACGACGTCGTCACCGGTGCCGTGGTCGTGGTGATGTCGGTGCTCGGGTTGGTGCTCGGCGCGCGGTGGGCGGGCCGGGCACCGGAGCGGGGACAGGAGGCTCTGTGACGGAGGCGTGGTCGACGGCGGAGGCGCGGGATGCGGTGCTGGCCTGTTTCGACGGTTCGGAGGGGGGACAGCGGGCCGTGTGGTGGGCCGCCGGTGAGGCGGTGGCACGGGGACGGCCGCTGGTGATCCTGTGGTCGTTGGAGTGGGACCCGCCGCGCACCCAGCAGGAGGTGTCGCTGGAGAACTACGACGCGCAGAACGTGATCGAGGCGACCAGACAGGAGTTGGAGCGGGTCGCCGGGGACTGTCAGGCGCTGTATCCGGAGTTGTCAGTGTTGGTGACCATGCCGGACGGCGCTCCGGAGGACACGGTGCCACGGACGGCCGACGACATCGAGCCCGGGCTCGTGGTCGCGGGCGCGTCGGGGCGTGGCGCGTTGTCTCGGTTGTTGCTCGGTTCCACGGTCGCCTATCTGGCCCGGACGCTGCGACAGCCGTTGGTGGTGGTGCGGGGCGAACCGGCGCCACCGGATGCTCCCGTGGTGGTGGGAGTGGACGGTTCGGGCACCAGTGTGCGGGCCGTGGACTTCGCGTTCGTGTTCGCGCAAGAGCACGGCGTGCCGTTGCGGGCGGTGCATTCCTGGAACGACTGGCCGTTGGACACCTACGCCACCGCGCCGCCGGGCCAGGTGGGGTTGTACTACATGGAGGCGGTGCACGAGGCGGCGCGGGAGCAGTTCGAGGAGGTCGCCCGTCGCTATCCCGGTGTGTCGGCGGAGTGGGACGCCGTGGCCGAGCGGCCCACGCATGCGCTGTTGGACCGGGCGGAAGGTGCGCGGCTGCTCGTGGTGGGCAGCCACGGTCGGGGTCCGGTGACCAGGGCGTTGTTGGGGTCGGTGAGCCACGCCGTGCTCTACCACGCCCCGTGTCCCGTCGCGGTGTTGCGCAGCAGGTCCGAGGACAGCCCGTTGGAGGAGGTTGCCGACGAGCATGTCGGCGAGTCGCTCGGCGGAGTCGCAGTTGGTGGCGTGAGGTTTGCGTGGATTCGCCACCGAGGCGGAAACGGTGTAGTGGTCGGCCAGGCCGACGATGACGTGGCAGGACGCCTCTGAGGCTTCCTCGAAAGAGGTCATGACCGCAGGGAAGCCGTGAATGGGCGGTAGCGTTTCCCAAAAGTCAGTTTGTGGTTTTGTGTTCGCATAGACCGCGCTGAGGCCTTCGCCTGTCTTTGTGCTGAAGAAAACAGTGATGATGGTGGCGGAAGCGGAATCCGTCCAATCACACATCGGTCCGGTGGCGAAATCGTCGTCGCGCTCCCCTTCCGGAGCATCGGATCCGAGGGCGGCTTCCACCTGGTCTCGGGTGAACGCGTCGCAGGGGTTCTCCGGCAGCGCCGATTCGGGTAGCGGGTTGTTCACTTTGGGCGCGCCGCTGTGGGGGAGCGCGGGAGCGGAGGACTCCGCGGAGGAGGGGATCCGGCTGCTCGGTGTGGATGGCGTGGTCGGGGTCCCATCCGACGTGGTCGAGCACCCCGTCACGCCCACCAGGATGGCGGCGGTCATCGCGGCGGTTACGGATACTCGCTTCATTCGGCAAACCCCTTTTCCTCGGAGCGGACTGACCCTCCCGCATCGCCGATATCCCGGCTGGTCGATTCGTCCGCGTCGGTCACGTATCCCAGTGCCAGTTCCAGCCGATGCACGAGTTCGTCGAAGTAGGCGATCTCCTTCTTGATGTGTCCGTACCCGTAGCCGAAGGCGCCGGGGTCGTTCGAACCGCCCACGATCGCCTCGTTCAGTTGTACGCTGGCCGGATCCTTAAGCGGGCGGACGCAGTCGGGTCAGTTCGAGTGCGTCACGCTCCATCCGCATCAACTCATTCCGGATCTCCCGGAATTCCTGTAGGGCACGTTCGGCTTCCTCCCGCGTGAGGGAGAAGCCCTGCGCCCCACTGGGAGCGCCTCCACCACCGCCACCGGCGGATGTTCCACCTCGTGTGTGGGTTCGAGACGCTATCCCGTTGACCCAGAACGTGACGTCGTCGAGCCAGTTCGTGCTACCGCTGCCAGTCATGCCTTCTCTTCCGGAACACGTGCCGCTAGCGGAGGGTAGCGCACACCTGACGCGGTGAGAGGCGGACCGGGGGAAGCCCTCACTCCGGGGTTTCGGGGCCGGCTTGGGTGTCGGTGCCGGCCTTCGCGCGTTCCTCCTCCTTCGCGCGGTGTTCGGCGTAGGCCAGGACGGCTCCGCGGATCGCCGCCAGGAGGGGCACGGCGAACAGGACGCCGGCGATGCCGCCCTCCGCGCCGCCGATGACCAGCGCCACCAGGACCACGGCGGGATGGAGGCTGGTGAAGTTCCCCTGCAGGATGGGGTGCAGTACCTGTCCTTCGAGCTGCTGCACCAGCAGCACCACTCCGAGGATGATGAGCGCGGGGACGAACCCGTTGCTCACGAGTGTGACCGCCACAGCGAGGAAGCCCGACACCACCGCGCCGATGTACGGGATGAAGCCACCGATGAACACCAACGCCGCCAAGGGCACGGTGAGGGGGACTCCCACGATCGCCAGGCCGATGCCGATCCCGATGGCGTCGATGAGCGCCACGAGCGCCGTCACCCGTACGTAGATCACGACGCCGCGGTAGGCCCGGCGGCCGATGGAGTCGAGGAGTTCGCGTGTGCTCGGTCGCCACGGCAGCAGGGTCGCCGCCCACAGCCGTGGGCCCGCGTGGAGGAACATGATGAACAGCACCAGCGCGATCAACAGGCCCACGAAGAACGATCCGACCGTGCTGAACGCGGTGAGTGTCTGACTGACGAGGGTGTCCTGGTTGCCGCCGATCCAGTTCTGCACCCGGCCGAGCAGTTCGCCGCTGGCGGGGAACGGGCTCTGGCTCAGCCAGGAGCGGAGTTGTTCGATGCTCTCCAGCACTCTTCGGCGCAGCTCGTCGTAGGAGTCGATGACGGAGAACACCACGAAGGCCACGAGTCCGCCGACGATGACGAATCCGAAGAGGAGTGCCGCGACGACGGCGAGGGGACGCGGCCAGCGGTGGCGGACGAGCCAGCTGACCACGGGTTCCAGCACGGCGGTGAACAGCAGCGCCACGGCCAGGGGGATGATGACGTAGCTCAGGTGCTTGCCGATGTTGCGCAACGCCCACAGCGCCGCGAACAGGATGAGGAACTGCGCCGAGATGACGGCCGCGCGGCGGAGCATCCCGGAGGTGAACCGCACGGCCGGTTCGGACATGACCCCTCCAGCGACGCTTACTGATTTCGGGGCCCGGATATCCACTGTGTAAGGGAGTGAAACCAGCTTCACCGGGCTGTGACGGTGGTGCCACCGGCATTTGTGGGCATCCATCTGCCGAGGTGCAGGGGGCGGGGCTGATCCGCGGTGGCGGGGTGACTGTTTGTCACCCCTGGAAGGGGGTAGCCCATCGACATGAGTGCGGTTCTCAACGCGGCACGACAGGTGCGCAGCCGTTACTCGGGTTCCGAGCCACGGCCGCTGGGCGGCTATCTCGGGGCTTTGGTGACGTTCGTCGTTGCCGTGGGCACGGCGACGGCCGTGGGGCGGGCACGGAAGGTGCCGCTGCCCGAGCGGCTCGCTGTGCAGGACGTGGTGATGTTGTGCGTGGCGACGCACAAGGCGAGTCGGCTACTGGCGAAGGAATCGATCACCAGTCCCCTGCGGGCGCCGTTCACCGAGTACCTGAAGCCCACGGGAGAGGCCGAACTCAACGAGGCGGTGCGTGGCCATGGGGTGCAGCACGCCGTCGGTGAACTGGTCACGTGCCCGTTCTGTCTGTCGGTGTGGGTGGCGACAGCGCTGACGACCGGTCTCGTCTTCGCGCCGAGGATGACGCGACTGGTGAACACCGCACTCACCGCTGTCGCGGCGTCGGATGTGCTGCAACTCGGCTACGACGGGAGCAAACAGCTCCTGCACGCGGCCGGCTCGCTAGGAAACCACGATTGAGCTTGTCCGGGAGCATGCCATGCTGAGCCACCACGAACAGCGCGAGCTGGAACGGATCCAGGAGCGGTTCGAGCGCGACGATCCGCAGCTGGCCAAAGCGCTCGGCCAGGTCGGACGGCCGTGCGGCTGGGCCCGGTCCCGTCTGCTGCGGTACAGCCTCGACCTCGTGGCCCTTGTCCTCATCGTGGTCGGAGCGGTGACACTGAACTTCGGCCTGATCTTCTTCGGGGCCGTGTGCCTGGCCGCGGGGGCGTGTCTGCACGTCACCAAGTGGCACGACGAACCCGTGCCGCGGCACCGGCGCCTGGAGTAGGCGGGACTTCAGGACGCGGGGGAGCCCGGAGAGTCCCACGTGCGGCCGGTGAGCCGCTCGTAGACGTCGATGTACCGCTGGCGGGTGGCCTCCACGACGTCGGGTGGTACGGCCGGTCCCGGAGGGGTTTTGTCCCAGCCGGTGGAGACGGCCCAGTCCCGTACGTACTGCTTGTCGAAGGAGTGCTGTGGGCGGCCGGGTTCCCACTGGTCGGCGGGCCAGAAGCGGGACGAGTCGGAGGTCAGCACCTCGTCGCCGAGGGTGAGGACCCCGTCGGCGTCCCAGCCGAACTCGAGTTTCGTGTCGGCCACGAGGATGCCGCGTTCGGCGGCGTACTCGGCGCCCTCCCGGTAGATGCGCAGAGTCAGGTCGCGAAGGCGTTCGGCGGTTTCCCGGCCTTCCTGGGCGACGACGTCGTCGAACGTCATGGGCAGGTCGTGGCCGGTGTCGGCCTTCGTGGTGGGGGTGAAGATCGGTTCGGGGAGTTTGCTGCCTTCCACCAGGCCGGACGGGAGCGGCACGCCGCACACGGTGGACGATCGCCGGTACTCCTGCAGGGCCGAGCCGGTGAGGTAACCGCGGGCCACGCACTCCACCTTGATCATGGTGAGGGGGCGGCATCGGATGGCCCGGCCGGCGAACTCGGCGGGTACGTCGGTGGCCGAGATCAGGTGGTTGGGGACGATGTCGCGGAACCGCTCGAACCACCACACGGACAGTTGGGTCAACAACGCGCCCTTGCCGGGGATGGGGGTGGGCAGTGGCACGTCGTAGACCGAGACGCGGTCGGAGGCGACCAGCAGCAGGTCACCTCGGTCGGAGTACAGGTCGCGGACCTTGCCCGCGTGCAGGTGCTTCACGCGCGTCATCGTAGTTGTCCCGGCTCTCGGGGGCGCCGCGGTCGCACGAAGGAAAGTGGCTCAGATCACTTAACGCCATTGTGGACGGACGCGGGATGACGCGCACCGACGCGGTTTCTTGGTGTCGGGATTCGGTTTTCATTGCCCTGTCAGGGAAAGCACGTGGCGTCGTAACGGTGACACAGCGCGTTCGGCCGATTACGTGAGAAGTTGCCGGCCAGTAGGATCGTCGATGTTCGTTCGGGGGACACAACGTCGGCGCACGACGCCGGTGGACGCTTGAGGAGGCGTACTCGAACGTGGCGGTGCCCCAGCAAGCAGCGGACTCGGGTGGTCCGGACAGCCCTGTTCTGCCCAACATCGCTCGCATCAGGAACTTCTGGCTGAACGGCAGTCGGCACAACGACGACGACCGGGAGATGGCCCAGCGGATCGAGCTGTGTGGGCCGCACATCCCGTATCTCGTCAGAGCGCAACGATCGCTCGTCCGACGCCAGGTCCGCTACCTCGTCACCCACGGCATCACCCAGTTCCTCGACCTCGGTTCGGGGCTGCCCGAATCCGACTACGTGCACCACGTGGCCCAAAGACTCGATCCGACGTGCCGGGTCGTGTACGTGGATGTGGACGCCTCGATCGAGACCGACAGCAAGGAGTTGGTGGCGGGCGCCGACAACACGGCCTTCGTGGTGGCGGACTGCCGTGATGTCGACGGCGTGCTCGAGCACCCCGAGGTACGCGTGATATGCGACACCTCGCGGCCGTTCGCGGTGCTGATGACCGAGCTGTTGCTGCACATCCCCGACGAGGAGGACCCCGCCGGGCTCGTGGCGTCGTACGTCGACGCCATGCCGTCGGGCAGCTACCTGGCGATCTCGCATTTCGGCGAGGACGACCGGGTGTTGGAGGGTTTCCAGATCTTCGAGGGCCTGCGCTTCGGCCGGTTCCCCGCCGTGAGTCTGCGCTCCCGGGAACAGGTGGAGAAGCTGTTCGCCGGACTCGCCCTCGTCGACCCCGGCGTGGTGCCGGTGCCGCTGTGGCGTCCCGAACCCGACGACGAGGTACTGCGCAACCCGAGCGAGGTGCGCATGTACACGGGCCTGGGGCGCAAGGACTGATCCGGAGGACCCCGGACTCAGCCCGTCGCCAATCCCACTCCGACGAGGAGGACGTCGGCCGCGAGCACCACCGGCATGACCGTCGTCCGGAGTCGGGTGGAACTCGTCGGACGTCTCACCCGCACCCGCCGCAGCAGTGCCACCACCGTTCCGGTGAACACCACGTGTCCGCCCGCGCCCACGAGGGCCGCCACCGGACCCCCGTACCACCACAGGCCCCACGACAGCGCGAACACCCCGGCGCACAGGAGCAGGCACGTCAGGGCGAGTGCGCGTACGGCACCGTGCCGCACGCTCGTCGTGCGCTGGCCCGCGGCGGCGTCGGCCTCGCGGTCGGGAACCGACCACCACACCACGCGTCCCGTGGCCAGCAGCGTCAACCCCCCGAACGTGAGCACGGCCTCCGGTGGGAGGTCGGCGCGCACGGCCGCGTGGGCGGTGACGAACGGCAGTGCGATGACCCCGCACGCGAACACCGCCGCGCCGGGCAGACCACGCGACTTCCACCGCATCGGCTCGACGTTGTAGAGCACGTGGGCCGCGACGGTGCCCGCGGCCGCCAGGGCCACGAGCCAGTGCCCCGTCCAGACCGAGACGGCGACCGCGAGCGAGCCACCGAGGACGAACTCGGCCGTCACCAGCCGGAGGCCGTCTCGACCACCCAGCTTCAGCACCGCGTTCGCCAGTCGTCCGCGTTCGGGGTGTCGGGCGTCGCTGTCGAGGTCGGCGACGGCGTTCAACACCAGCCCCGCCTCCATGAGCACGATGTTCGCGACCACGGCCAGCAGCACCGGCCAGGCCACCAGCTCGGTGGGCGCGGCCACCGCGAAACACGCGCCCCACAACGCCTGGCACACGGTGTTGACCCAGAACGGGAACTCCAACCGGTGTACGGCGGCGAGTTCCCGGGCCGTCAGTCGCGGCATGCCGTCACCCGCATGCGAAGCCGCGCCGACGGTGCCATCGCGTGGCCCCGAAGCTGCAACGTCCCGGCACGCGGGTTCACGCATCGCCATTCCCTGCGCCGCAGCACCGCGGCCGTGATCATGCGCAGCTCCAACAGCGCGAGCTGGCTACCCAGACACCGCCTGCTCCCCCCGCCGAACGGCAGGTAGTGCGCCGGCCCGTACTTGCGGCCGAGGAATCGGTGGGGGTCGAACCGCAGCGCGTCGGCGAACACGTCGTCCTGGCGGTGGGCCAGGTAGATGCTGGTGGTCAACGTGGTGCCCGCCGGCAGGGTCCGGCCGAGCAGTCGGGCCTCGCAGCGCAGCCTGCGGTTCTCCGCCACCGTCACCGGTGGGGCCAGGCGCAGCGCCTCCGAGATCACGGCGCTCAGCAGTGGCACGGCGGAGGCCGGTGGGGCGTCCTCGCTGGTCGCGTCCAGCTCGTCGAGGACGTCCCGGCGCAACGATTCGTCGCGGGCGAGCCAGTACAGTGTCCAGGCGGCGGCCGACGCCGTGGTCTCGTGGCCGGCGAACAACAACGACACGATCTGGTCGCGTAGGTCGTCGTCGGTCAGTTCGGCCAGCGGGCCTTCCGCATGCAGCAGGAGCGACGCCAACGTCGGCGGGTCCGATCGCCGTGTCGTCCTGGCCCACGACACCAGCGCCGCGTCCAGTTCGGCGTCGGACCTCGGCAGCCCTCCGCGGAGGAAGCGATAGGCCAGCGTGCGGTGCCGCGAGCCGAGCGCGTCGTCGATCCAGGAGGTGAAGTCGTCCAGGATCGACTCGGTGTGTCGGTCGAGTTCGCCCAGTACCAGGCGGCCGATGATGCGCAGGGCCAGCCGCCGCGTCCAGTCGGCGAGCGCGACGGTCTGTCCCGGACGCAACGCCTCCACCTCGGCGTGCACGGTGTCGGCGATCAAATAGGCGGTGTGCCGGGGACCGTCCACCCACAGCAGCGAGTGCGTGCCGAACAACGGTCGCAGGCTCCGACTGCCGGGGTGGTCCAACTCGGCGTCCGACCGGAACAGCCACTCGATGACATCCGGATGCCACACGAGCAGTTTCGGTGGGTCGGACGCCAGCTCCACGTGGCGTCGGGGATCGGTGCGATGGGCATCGAGGAACGGCAGCGTGCGCAGCGCCATCCGCAACTCGGTGCGGTTCATCAGGCCCCCGTCGTGGTGAGCGTGTCGTCGGCCAACAGCGGCGCGGTCCGTGGATCGGTGTGCGCGACGTACAAGGCGGCGAGGATCTCGGTGCGCACGATCCGGGTCGGCGTGTAGATGTCCTTGTCGTGCCACAGCGGTGGGTGCGGCGTCTCGTCCGACGCCCGGTGCAGCAGGGCCGTCGCCCCGCGCGCCGCGGCCCGAGCGAGGACCTCGTTGTCCGGGTCCAAAGCCTGCAGCAGCAACCGCACGGCGTAGGCGGTCTCCTCCCGGGTGCCGAACCAACGGCCCCACATCCCCCCGTCGCGTTCGGTGGTCAACACCCAGTCCACGGCCCGGTCGACGGCGGGTCGAGCCTCGTCGCCTCCGTGGCGGGCGAGCGCGATGGCGCAGCAGAGGGTCGCGTAGTACGGCGACGCGTGCCATTTGTCCGACCAGCTGCCGTCCGGTTCCTGGTGGTCGACCAGCCAGCGCACCACGGTGGCCAGGCTGTCGACGCAGCGCTGCCGGGTCTCGTCGGTGAGCACCGCCGAACCGGCGGGTGTGGACAACAGAGCGCCCAACGCCTGGACCACGTGGGCGTTCGCGCTCGTCGAGGACGTTCGTTCCTCCGGATAGCAGAAGAAGTGATCGCCTCGGTCGAACTGCCACAGCAGTTCGGGGGAGCGGGGTTTGCCCACCAGCGCCAGGGCGAGTAACGCGGTGGAGGTGTCGTCGACGTCGGGAGGCAGGCCGAGACCTCCACCGGCCCCTTCCTCGCCCAGGGCGTCGTGCAGACCGCGCGCGAGACCGTCCAGCACCGATTGCGGCGCTGTCAGGGGAACCCCCGCCTCGACCAGTGTGGACAGGATCCACGACCGTTCGAAGACCGTCAGTGGTGCCGCCAGGGGGACACCGCCGTCGTCACGGTGGACCGACAGCAGGTACCCCACTGCGGGATGGTGTCCTTCACGTACGGCGTCGTCGCCGAGCCAGGCGGCCGTGGCGGCGGGGGAGCAGCCGACGATCCGGCCGTCGACGGGTTCCACGAAGGCGGCGCCTCGGGCGGGTTCGCCGAAAAGCTCCAGGGAGTGCAGCAGTTTCTCCGGTAGCGCGTGGCCTTGGGCCAGGGCGTCGCGGATGGAGTCGAGCAGGTCGGCCCGCGTGCCCTCGGGTACGGGCAGCGGGTTTCGGCCGAGTCGTGCCAGATGGTCGTTGATGTCGGAGACCAACGCGGGGACCATGACTTCGACGGCCACGGTGTCCGGCAGGGTCGTGATCTCGCTCAGCCTCCGGGACAACGCCTCGACACCGCGGTCGGCGGCGGAGGCCACGGCGGATTGGGCGGTGGGCCGGCACCTTTCGGTGAGCAGTGCCTCGGTGGCGCTGAGGGTGGAGACCAGGTCGTAGTCCCCGGGGCCGCCCCAGCGGCCGTCCGCTCGTTGGGTGCGCAGCAGATAACGCACACGTTTTTCGTGTCCCGGCAGTGAGGGGACCAGGGTGACGAGGCGGCCGGTTTCGTAGACGGACGATTCGAACTGTCCGTTCGGATCGTCTGCCATGTCGGTCAGTAGGCTTCGTACCGTCTCACCCGTACGGTCCAACCAGGACATACGCGGCGTCATATGCAGCACTCCTCGGCGGCCACGACGGCTCAATTGCCATGATCAAGTAGTCGATCGACCACCGAAAGTAGCACCGAATGTCATCGGGTGGAATGATCTTGGTCCGATCGGAGCAGTGCGGTTGAGGCGACGTGCGGACCGAGCCGGACCGAGGGGATTCACACGCCCCAGTCCGGACGCATCGGCATCGACGCCTCACCGCTTGCCGGGGTCTTCACCCCCAGGACCTGATGCAACTCGATCCGGCGTCGCTCGAACGACAACCGGGAGGCGGCCATGTAGAGCGCCCAGACCCGGGCTCGGCGGACCCCGGCCTCACCGGCGGCCTCGGTCCAGTGCGCGTCGAGGTTCGCGCACCACGCGGCCAACGTCCGCGCGTAGTGCTCCCGCAGGTTCTCCGAGTGGCGCACTTCGAAGCCGTTGTCCTGCATGGCGGAGACGATGGTGCCCACGGCCTCGAGCTCGCCGTCGGGGAAGACGTAGCGGTCGATGAACGGGCCCGTCCGGTTCCTCTCCCGGGTGGTCGGACGGGTGATGCTGTGGTTGAGCAGCCTGCCGCCGTCTCGCAACCTGGCCGCGAGGAACCGGAAGTAACCCGGCAGATTGCGGGCGCCGACATGCTCGGTGAGACCGATCGAGGACACGGCGTCGAAACCGGTCTCGCTGACGTTCCGGTAGTCGTCGTGCCGTATCTCCGCGCGGTCGGACAGGCCACGCCGCCGCAGTTCCTCCTCGGCCCATTCGGCCTGTGCCCGGGACAACGTCACGCCCACGGCACGGACTCCGTAGTGCTCGACGGCATGCGCCACCATGCCACCCCAACCACAGCCGACGTCGAGCAGTCGCATCCCCGGTCGCAGGCCCAGCTTGCGGCACACCAGGTCGAACTTGTGGTACTGCGCCTGTTCGAGGTCGGCGTCGGCGGTGGGGTAACACGCGCACGTGTAGGCCATCGACGGCCCCAACACCAGTTCGTAGAACCGGTTGGACACGTCGTAGTGCCGCGAGATCGCCATGCTGTCGCGGCCCTTCGAATGCCGTATTCCGTGCAGGGCCCGCCGCAACCTGCTCGGGGCCTCCTCAGGCGGGACCGGCAACCAGCGCAGGTGCCGTGGGCCCAGTTCCCGCAGGATCGCCAGTCGTTCGGCGGTGCTCAACCGCTCCACCACGGCCGTCAGCGCTCGGATCACGTCGTACACGCCGCCCACGACGTCGAGGTGCCCGGTGACGTAGGCGCGGGCGAGGCCGAGTTCACCCGGCGCCGAGAGCAGGTAACCGAAAGCGGCGGGGGACCGTATCTCGATGCGCAGCGGTGCCGACGGATTGCCCGCCACGCTGCCGTCGTAGGCGGTGATCGCCACCGGGTCTTCGGGG
>SMEZ01000113.1_pt1 | contig 19530 bp, 17 predicted proteins | sample 2456351 | NCBI WGS metagenome assembly SMEZ01 (sample SAMN10132605, study PRJNA489261) | soil metagenome | isolation source: day120 antibiotic-loamy sand soil ammended with composted manure from dairy... | place: USA | collected 2015-04-01 | reverse complement strand
GGCAGGCGGAGTCGGGACGCCGGATCGGCCCAGCGGGAGCGTCGGGGTGACGGCGTCGACGCATTCCGCGCCGTGGCGGTGAGGCCCGCCACGACGGCGGTCAACGCGGCCAGTTCCGCGTCGTCGGGTGCGCCGCGCACGACCCGAAGGAGGACGTTCTGGTCGCCACCGACCGGTTCGGTCGGTTCGGACTCGGTCAGTTCGGACACTGCCCACTCCCTCGAACGAACGCCGTCACAGGGGGATGTTGCCGTGCTTCTTCGGTGGCAGGGTCTCGCGCTTGTCGCGCAGCATCCGCAGCGCCCTGGCGACGTGGCCACGGGTGTGCGACGGCGGGATGACGCTGTCCACGTATCCGCGTTCGGCGGCCACGTACGGGTTGCACAGCGTGTCCTCGTACTCCTGGATCAACTGACTGCGCAGCGCCTCGACGTCCTCACCCGCCTCCGCGGCCTCGGCCAACCGCTTACGGTGCACGATGTTGGCCGCGCCCTGCGCGCCCATCACCGCGATCTGCGCCGTGGGCCACGCGATGTTGATGTCGGCGCCGAGATGCTTGGACCCCATGACGTCGTAGGCCCCACCGTACGCCTTGCGCGTGATGACCGTGACCAGCGGGACCGTGGCCTCGGCGTAAGCGTAGAGGAGTTTCGCGCCGCGCCGGATGATGCCGTTCCACTCCTGGTCGGTGCCGGGCAGGAAACCGGGCACGTCCACGAACGTCAACACGGGGATGTTGAAGGCGTCGCACGTGCGCACGAAACGAGCGGCCTTCTCGGAGGCGTTGATGTCGAGGCAGCCCGCCAGTTGGGTCGGCTGGTTGGCCACCACACCCACGCTGTGCCCCTCCACGCGACCGAACCCGATGATGATGTTCGGCGCGAACAGTTCCTGTACTTCGCAGAACTCGCCGTCGTCGAGTACCCGCGAGATCACCTCGCGCATGTCGTAGGGCTGGTTGGGCGAATCCGGGATCAGCGTGTCGAGCTCTCGGTCGGAGTCGGTGATGTCGTCGGCGATGGAGCCCTCGGTCGGTGCGGGTGCGTCGAAGACCGGCGGCTCGGACAGGTTGTTGGACGGCAGGTACGACAGCAACTCCTTGACGTAGGAGATGGCGTCCTCCTCGTCCGCGGCGAGGTAGTGCGCGTTGCCGGACTTGGTGTTGTGGGTGCGCCCACCACCCAGTTCCTCCAGCGTCACCTCCTCACCCGTCACCGTCTTGATCACGTCGGGGCCGGTGATGAACATCTGCGAGGTCTTGTCGACCATCACCACGAAGTCGGTGAGCGCGGGGGAGTACACGTGTCCCCCCGCGTTGGCGCCCATGATGAGGGAGATCTGTGGGATCACCCCGGAGGCGTGGGTGTTGCGGCGGAAGATCTCGGCGTAGAGGCCCAGCGACACCACACCCTCCTGGATGCGCGCCCCGGCGCCCTCGTTGATGCCGATGATGGGCCTGCCCGTCTTCATCGCCAGGTCCATCACCTTGACGATCTTCTCGCCGTAGACCTCACCGAGCGAACCGCCGAACACGGTGACGTCCTGGCTGAACACGCACACCGGGCGGCCGTCGATGGTGCCGTAGCCGGTGACGACGCCGTCGCCGTAAGGGCGGTTGCGTTCCTGTCCGAAGTTGGTGGAGCGGTGGCGGGCCAGTGCGTCCAGTTCCACGAACGAACCGGGGTCGAGCAGCATGTCGATCCGCTCTCGAGCGGTCTTCTTGCCCCTGGCGTGCTGCCGTTCCACGGCGCGGGCGGAACCTGCGTGGATGGCTTCCGAGTAACGCCGGTAGAGATCGGCGAGTTTTCCGGCCGTGGTGTGGATGTCCGGTTCCTCGGCCGGGGGCGTTCCGAGTGGCTCCGTCGCACTGCTCATGTGCGGGAGCTTAATCAGGTAAACACCACGACAGCGGGTGACGTAGGCAATGTCACCAGTTCCCGTCACAGGCCGGGAAGTCGTCCGCCGTCTAGGGTGTGACCTGTGACAACGCCGCAGAAGATCGACGCGGAGCGGCTGCGTTCCCGGCTGCTCGCCCCGGCGGGGCCCTATGCCGCGATCGATGTCGTTTCCCGCACCGGGTCGACCAATGCCGATCTGCGTGTCCGCGCGGCCGAGGGAGCCTCCGACCGCACCGTGTTGCTCGCCGAGGAGCAGACGGCCGGTGTGGGCCGCAGAGGGCGGACCTGGGCCTCCCCGGCGGGGAGCGGAGTGTACCTGAGCGTGTTGTTGCGTCCCGCCGAGGTGCCACCCGCGTCGCTGGGTTCGCTCGCCATGGTGGCGGGGCTGGCGTTGACCGACGTGGCGGCCGAATTGGGCGTGGACGCGGTACTGAAGTGGCCCAACGACATGCTCGCCGGGCCGGACCGGGCCAAGTGCGCCGGAGTGCTCGCCGAGGCCGTCTCCACCGGGGACTCGGCGGTGGTGTGCGGCATCGGTCTCAACGTCCTGCCGCTGCGGGAGCCCGTGAGCCCGGGCCCGGGCGGGCAGCCGGCCACCTCGCTCGCCGACCAGGGAGCCCGGACGACGGACCGCACGGAGGTGGCCGCGTCGTTGCTGGCCGCGCTGCACGAACGGGAACTGGCATGGCGGCGGGCGCGCGGTGACCTCGAGATGGCCGGGCTGTTGGACACCTACCGCGAGCGGTGCGCGACGTTGGGGCGTGAGGTCAGATTGGAGATCACCGGTGGACGGTCGCGGTACTGCCGGGTCGTCGACATCCACCCCACCGGGGCGCTCGTCGTGGACGAGGACGGTTTCTGGAGCACGGTGTTCGCCGCGGACGTCGTGCACCTGCGGCCCGCGTCCTGACCCCGCGTCCCACCCCGGAACGCGCCGAACGGCGACATGTCGAACGACGGGCTCAAACCCCTTCACGCGCGGTACTGTGAAGCTCACAGCGAAGCGTAGGTGCGGGGGTGTTCGAGGTGGCGTATCCCGACCGTCTGCTCAGCGAGGGCGAGCAGGTCGTGGCACACAAGCATCCACATTTCAAGATGCTGATCTTCCCCACGCTCGCGCTCGTGGTGACGGCGGTGGCCGGGGGGTATCTCGCCTGGCAGGCCACCGATTTCGCGGCTCCGTGGGACACCGTGGTGTTGATCACCATCGCCGTTGTGGGCGGCATCCTCATCGTCTGGTTGTTCTTGACGCCGTTCGTCCGGTGGCGCACCACGCACTTCGTCGTCACCACCGACCGCGTGATCGTCCGGGAGGGCGTGATCAAACGCACCGGGATCGACATCCCGATGGGCCGCATCCACAGCGTGCGGTTCGAACACGGGCTCGTCGATCGCATCTTCGGCTGCGGCACGCTCATCATCGAGTCCGCGTCGGACGAACCGTTGACCTTCGACGACATCCCGCAGGTCGAGAGGATGCACACCTACATCTACCGTCAGGTCAACGACAACCCCTACGACGACTACGGTGCCCCCGGCGTCCGCGACGAACCGCACGCGCGCCCCTACGATCCGGCGGAGGAGTTCGAATCGGATGCCGGACGACGGGAGCGGTATGGGCGTGCGTGAACTGGGGCTTCCGGAACGGTTCCCCCATGACGGTTCGCTGCCGGAGCGGGTGACGATCTGGGAGGTCGGGCCTCGCGACGGCTTGCAGAACGAGCGGACCACCGTGCCCGTCGACGTGAAGTTGGAGTTCCTCGACAGGCTGGCCGACGCCGGGCTCACGACGGTGGAGGCGACCAGCTTCGTGCATCCGAAGTGGGTGCCGCAGCTGGCCGACGCAGAGGAACTGCTCGCCCGACTGCGGCGTCGTGACGGGGTGCGTTACCCGGTGTTGGTGCCCAACGAGCGGGGCCTCGACCGCGCCCTGGCGGCGGGGGTCACGCACGTGGCCGTGTTCGCCAGCGCCACCGAATCCTTCGCGCGGCGCAATCTGAATTCCGGTCTCGACGCGCAGTTCGCCATGTTCGAACCGGTGATCGCTCGTGCGCGGGAGGCCGGGCTCGACGTCAGGGGCTACGTGTCCATGTGCTTCGGCGACCCCTGGGAGGGGATCGTCCCCACCGAACAGGTCGTGACGGTGGGCAGGCGGCTGCTGGACGCGGGCTGCACCCAGCTGTCGTTGGGGGACACCATCGGCGTGGCCACCGCGGCCGCCGTCGAACGGCTGCTCGACGCGTTCATCGAGGGCGGCGTCGCGATCGCCGATCTGGCCGTGCACTTCCACGACACCTACGGGCAGGCGTTGGCCAACACGCTCGCCGCGCTCCGCAAGGGGGTGACCACCGTGGATGCCTCGGCCGGAGGCCTGGGCGGATGCCCCTATGCGGAGTCGGCCACCGGCAATCTCGCGACCGAGGACCTGGTGTGGCTGCTCGACGGTCTCGGCGTGGAGCACGGCGTCGACCTCGACGCGCTCGTGGAGACCAGCCGATGGATGTCGCGACAGCTGGGTAGGTCGAGCCCGTCCCGGGTCGTCCGGGCGCTGTCCGGATAGGCCGTTCGCGTGTGCTGAGCCTTCGGGTGCTCTCGTCGGGTGCCGTCGGGAGCGGGAACCGATCCGACACCGTGTGCGTCCAACCCGGGGCCACTGCCGTCAACAGTGACCTTCGACGTCGGGGAGAGGTCGTGACCGAGCATCGGGCGCAGGTGGAGGAGTTGCTCGCCGACTACCGCCGCAGCAGGGAGCAGCTGGCGGTGGTGCACAGGCAGCTCGCCTCGGTGAGTGCTTCCGCCAGCAGTGCGGACGGGTTGGTGACAGCCACGGTGGGCGCGCGCGGTGTGCTCACCGATCTGGTGATCGACAACGCCGCCTACGAGCGGTACCGGCCCGCTGAATTGGCGGCGCACATCGTGCGGGCCGCCAGAGAGGCCGCCGTCGAGGCGTTCAACGGCGCCGAGGAGGTCCTGGTTCCGGTACTCGGCGGGGATGTCGAACCGCGGACGGTGCTGCTGGGGACCGCCGATCTCACGGTGGACGAGATAGTCGGTGAAAAGCCACCGGACGACTCCGGTGAGGTTTTCGAGGACCAGAACTGGATCGACGATTCGGAATGGTCACGGGCCCGATGAGTGCACAGGACGGATTCGCCGTCGACCCCCAGCGGCTCCAGGCGGGGGCCGCCGAGTTCGACACGTTCGCCGAACGTGCTCGTGCCCTCGCGCGGGGGTTGGCGGACGAACTCGACGACACGGGGACACCGTGGGGGACCGACGCGGTGGGCGACAGTTTCGCCGCCGTGCACGTCGGACCCGCGAACCGGACCCGCGAGTTGGTGGAGGGACTCGCCGGGGCCCTCGCGGAGTTCGGTGAGGCCCTGGCGGAGGCCGCGGCGGCCTACGACGCCGCCGATGCGGATGCCGCCGAAGCCGTCCGCGAACCGGGTCGTACGCGGTAGGAGGCCGGCCTATGGGGATCGAACTGCCCGCGGAGCTCGCCGAGATCGCGCGGGTGACCGGGGTGAGTTGGCCGGAGGCGGACGAGGACGCGTTGCGGACCCAGGCCCAGGGTTGGCGACGAGCCGCCCAGGAACTGACGGCCCTGGCCCGGGACGCGGACGTGTGCGTGACGCGTGTGTTCGAGGCTTTGTCCGGTCCCGCCGCGGAAGCGGCACAGGCGCGTTGGTCGACGTTGGGGGACGCGGACACGGGGTTGCTCGCCGAAGCCATCAAAGGGGCGACCGAGGCGGCCGACCGGCTCGACCACGCGGCCGAGCAGGTGGGCCGGGCGAAGGTCGAGATCGTGCGACAGCTCGTGGAGGCGGCGCAGACCCGGGACGCCACGCTCGTCGCCGCCGACACCGGGCATCCGACGGCGCTGTTGGGCCTGGAGACCGTGCTGCGGGACGCGGCGGTGAACCTGGGGAACGTGACCTCGGAACTGATCGATGCCGTGGGTGCCGATCCGGCGTCGACGCCGGACCTCGAGGGGCGACCGGGGCCGGTCGACGCCGCAGGGGTCGACGGTGCGGAGGCCGCCCCGGCCGGGGAATCGGCCGACGAGACGGGGACGGAACACGGCGCGGCGAGCGTATCGGCGGAACACGCGGATGGGGCTGCGGAATCGGACGAGCCGGACGAGGAGTCGGGGACCGAGGACACCGGCCCGATCTCGCTCGCTCAGGCCCCCACGCCGCCGACGGGACAGCGGTTCCCGCAGTTCATCGCGAGTGAGGCCCCGACACCGTCCAGTGGTACGGCTTTCGCGTCCGGGCCGGTGGCACCGCCGCCGTCCGGTCAGCAGCAGGTCGGCCCGCCCGTGTCGGGGGTACCGGGTCCGGTGGCGGCGGAGCCGTGGGTACGGCCAGGACAGACCCACCTCTCCGGGTTCGCGGGAGCCCCGGTCGCGCCCTCGGCGCTACCGAACGCAGGCCAGTACGCGCCGCCCCCACAGTGGGGTGGGTATGCCCCGCAGGGAGCCGTCGGCGCGTCCTATGTGCCCATGCCGCCACCCGGGCACGGAGGGGCTCCTCCCGGTCCCGGCATGTCACCGGCGGTACCGCCCGCACAGCCCGGTGTGCCCCCGGGCGCGCCCGGTCGGCCGGTGTCGTGGCACTCGCCGTACCCCGCGGCACCGTATGCACCGCAGGCGCAACCCTGGCCGCAGGCGTCCGGTCCCCACCCCGGTTCACAGCATCGGTTCGCAGCACCGCAGCCCGCGCCGCAGCAGCCCGTACCGCAACCTCACCAGCCCAGGCCGCATCCCGGCGCCGCGGCCGTTCCCGTGGGAGCGCCTCGACAGGAGCGCGAGAGCGTGGTCGCGCTGTTCGTCGTGCACATGTTCCCCATCGGCCATCTGCCCGTGGCCTCCGACCGTCCCGCACGGCAACTGCCCGTCCCGGAATCGGACGACTGCGGTGTGGCGCGTTTCGCGCCGCACGACCATCCACGGTCGGACGAGATCGACCCGGGGCACGCGCTGACGGTGCTGCGCGGGGGCGGGCGCTACCCGGCCCCACCGCCCGCCGAGGTGTTGCCGTGTCCTCCGGCGGAACTGACCGACGCATACGACCCGCTCGGAGGGTTGACCGAGTCGGAATGGAACCACCGCTACCTCGTGCGGGACGGGGAGCGGCCCGAGTACGCGTGGCCGACACCCGAGCAGTACCCGGAAGGTTGCCACGAACCCGGTGAGGCCGTCGTGTTGGAGGAAGGCACGATACTCGACCGGTTCGGTACCGCGTACGGCCGTGTGTTCGCCGCCGACGGCACCGGATTCCCGCGGCGCGGTCTCCCACCGGCACACCTCGACAGCGGCTACCGGCGCTACCGGGTGCTTCGGGAACTTCCCGTGTGGCGGGCGGTGTCGGCACCGTGGTTCGGCCAGCCCGGTGGCGGAGTGCGCTACCGGACGATGTACTCGGCGGCCGAACTCGTGGCTCTCGGCTACCTGGCGGACATCACGTTCGAGGAGAGGGCATGAACACCGAGTCGATCAAACGTTGGCTGGACGCCGTCGGCGTTCCCGAGGAAGTCGTTTCGATCGGGGCCGAGACCGACAACGCCTGGTGCCTGCTGCGCAGCGAGGAGCCGGGTGGCGGCGAGGTCACGTGGGAGGTGTTCTGGCGCGAGCAGGGCAACCGCTACGACTGGGCGCGGTTCACCAACGAGCAGGTGGCCTGCCACTACCTGTTCGGCCGACTCGCGTGGGCGCAGGTCGCCAGGGGCGCCGTCGGAGTGCTGCCCTGACCCGGCCCGTACTCCTTCCCACCCCGGTATTGCGGGAGCACGGCGACCGGAGGCCGCCCGGCCGGCTTCGAAGCCGACACCGCCGGGTGCCTCCGGTCAGGACTCGGCGTTTCGCGCTTCGGGGGCTGTGACGAGCTCCAGCGCCTGTTCGTGCACCAGGCCGTTGGTGGACAGGGCCGAGCCACCGTCGAACCGGGGTGTGCCGGCCAGGTCGCTGAACCGGCCACCGGCCTCGGTCACCAGCACCCGCACCGCGGCGACGTCCCACGGGTTCACGATCGGTTCGATCGCGATGTCGAGCGCGCCTTCGGCCACGAGGCAGTGCTGCCAGAAGTCGCCGAAGGCCCGGCTCTCCCAGCAGGCGTCGACCAACCGTAGATAGGCCTCGCGGGAATGGTGTTCGACCCACGAGCCGAGGTCGGTGGTGGACACCGTCGCGTCGGCAAGAGACGAGACCCGGGACACCGAGATCCGGCGTTCCCCGGCCATGTCCCGCAGCCACGCCCCCTCCCCGGCGGCGGCCCACCAGCGGCGGCCCAGCAGCGGGGCGCTGATCATGCCGACCACGGGGACGCCGTCCTCCACCAGCGCGATGAGCGTGGCCCACACGGGCACTCCGCGCAGGAAGTTCTTCGTGCCGTCGATGGGGTCCACCACCCACACCCGGCCGGGTGCCGTGGCGGAGCCGCCACGTTCCTCACCCGCCACGGCGTCGTCGGGACGTTCGGCGGCGAGCAGCTTTCGCACGGCGTCCTCGACGGCCGTGTCGGCGTCGGTGACGGGGGTGCGGTCGGGCTTGCGGTCGACGTTCAGGTCGAGCGCGCGGAAACGAGACGTGGTGATCGCGTCAGCGGCGTCGGCGAGCCGTTGGGCCAACGCCAGGTCAACGGAATATCGCAACACGGTCACGATGGTTTCATGTCGGCGCGCCGTAAGGTTGGCAAGGTGAGCGTGGTCCTACTTGCCGAAGATGATCCGGCGATTGCCGAACCCCTGTCGCGCGCGTTGCGCCGGGAAGGGTACGAGGTAACGGTCGTCGCCGACGGCCCGTCGGCGTTGGACACGGCAGCGCAGGACCGGATTGATCTACTGGTGCTCGATCTGGGACTGCCGGGCATGGACGGACTGGAGGTGTGCCGGCGGCTGAGAGCTACCGACCAGACGCTGCCGGTGCTCATGTTGACGGCCAGAACCGACGAGGTGGACTTCGTCGTGGGCCTCGACGCGGGCGCTGATGACTACGTGGCCAAACCGTTCCGTCTCGCCGAACTTCTGGCTCGCATTCGCGCGTTGCTGCGCAGACGTGCGCCCGAGGTGTTGGAGTCGGGTGGTGTGCGGATGGACGTCAGCGCCAGAGTCGTCACGGTGGACGGCTGTGAGGTGGCGTTGGCGAACAAGGAGTTCGAGCTGCTGCGGGTGCTGTTGGCCAAGGCGGGCCAGGTCGTGAGCAGGGAGGAGATCCTGTCGGAGGTGTGGAACGACCTCGACCCGGAGACGTCGAAGACCTCGAAGACACTCGACATGCACATGTCGTGGCTGCGACGCAAACTCGCCCGGGCCCGTTTCGGCGAGGAGGGTCGCAGAGCCGGCAGTGAGTGCATCGCGACCGTCCGTGGTGTTGGGTTCCGGTTCAACACCGATTAGCGAGTCATGCGACGTCGCATCCTGCTCGCGATCCTGCTCGCGGTCGCCGTGACGGGTGCCGCGCTCGGTGTTCCCCTCGGCGTCACCACCTGGTTGCTCGTCGAGAACCTCACCCGGGAGGATCTGGCTTCCAGCGCCCAGCGGATCGCGGCGATCCTCGACGACCAGCTGGCCGACGGTCGTGCGTTGGATCTCGGCCAGGTCAGGGCCGCCGTGCCGAAGAACGGCAATCTCACGGTCGTTCGGCAGGGCACGCCACCGTTGTGGTACGGCCGACGGCTGGGACCCGACGTGGTCGTCGAGACGGTGCCGATCGCGCAGAACGGGACCGTTCGACTGGCCATTCCGGCCGAGCCGATGCGCACCCAGCAGACCCAGGTGGCGGCGGCGGTGCTGCTGGTGGTGGTGTTGTCGGTGGGCATGGGAACCGTGGTGGCGACCGTCACCGCCCGTAGACTCGCCCAACCGCTGCGACACGTGGCCGACCGTGCGGCTCGGCTCGGCAGCGGTGACTTCCGCCCCGACCGGCGTCGCTACGAGGTGCCGGAACTCGACATGGTGGCAGACGCCCTCGACGCCTCGGCCACGGCGTTGGCCCAGTTGGTGCAACGGGAGCGGCAGCTCGTCGGTGACGTGTCGCACCAGTTGCGCAGTCGGTTGACCGCGTTGCAGCTGCAGTTGGAACCGTTGACCGCACACCCCGATCCGGAGGTCACCGAGTCGGCGCGTGCGGTCCAGGAGCAGGCCGACCGGTTGACGGAGGTGCTCGACGAGCTGTTGGCCGCCGCTCGTGCCGCCAGTGAAGTGGGTGCGGAACCCATCGATCTGTCCGGATTGTTGAGCGAGATCGTCGACGAATGGCGGCAGCTGTTCAAACGACGTAACCGGACGCTTCGACTCAAGGCCGGTGAAGGGTTGTGGGCCAGGGCCACGCCGGGTCGGTTGAAGGAGATCCTGGGCGTGCTGCTTGACAACTCGATCAAACACGGCGCCGGAACGGTGACGGTGACCGCGCGCCGGGGGGAGAACGACAACACCGTGGTGGTGCAGGTCCAGGACGGGGGCACGGGCATCCCGGACGACCTGGCCGCGCACGTGTTCGAACGCGGCTTCTCCGGTGCCGGTTCCACAGGGGTGGGGCTTGCGTTGGCGCGGGCCTTGGCCGAGGCCGACGGGGGACGGCTGGAGTTGTCGGTGCGAAGCCCGGCGACGTTCAGCCTGTTCCTTCGGGTACCGCGGCCCAGTGACGTCGCCGGAGTGAGTTGGCCCGCTGAACGGGTACCGCGCTAGGCCGGGCGGGGCGAGGGACGGTTCGACGGTTAGTGCCGGGGGACCGTGGTCGGCGCGTCGTCGGTGGTTGTCTCGCGACGCTTCCTACCGAGCTCGTCGGGGAACACCCAGCGGCGGAAGCCCCAGAAGCGGAACGCCATGGCCAACAGCATGCCGATGACCGACCCACTGGCGAAGTCGGCGACCTCCTGGACGAACAGCGACACGTGCGGCACTTCCAGGTTCAACACGTACCGCGACATGTAGAGCGGGACCAGGTTGATCGCGACGGCTACGCCGCTGACCAGGAAGAACAGTGTGGCCTCGTGGGCGCGTTCCCGGCCTCCTCGGGTCCGGAAGGACCACTCGCGGTTCAGTACGTAGGACACGATGGTCGCGATGAGGATCGCGATGGCCTTGGCCGTGGTCGGCTTCGTGTTCAGGATGGTGAGCTTCAGCAGGTACCAGATGCCGTTGTCGACCACGAACGTCGTACTGCCGACCACCACGAACTTCACCAGTTCCCGGTGCTTGACCAGCACCGAGCGCAGTGGTTCGGGCACGCGGGCGAGAACGGATTCGACGACGGCCACGCCCGAAGTCTACGTAGCTTGACGTGGCCGAATGCGTCGCCCGGCCCGTCTGGAGAACCACTTCCGGAGTTCGGCCAGTGGCGACCACGCGTGCTTCTGCGATGTGGGGCTCGGCGTCGGAGTCACGGTGATCGTGTCGGCCGGGTCCTCCGGGGTCGTCGCGGCCGGGGTGGACGCGGGGTCCTCGGTGGGCCTGGTGGGTTCGGGAGGCGGGGTCTCGGCGTCGGGGGCACCCGGCAGGACCGGGCCGGGCAGGTCGGGCAGCGACGGGTTCGGCTCGACCGTCTCCGTCACGGTGGCGTCCCCGACCGTGCCGATGACCGTCACCGCGCCGTCGTGGGAGTGGGGGAGACGGAGCCACAGCCGCGCGGTGCCGCCCGGGGCGAGGGGACGGCGCGATTCACACCGCAGCGGGTCATCGTCGGATCCGGTCTCACACTCCAGGCGATGGGTGGTGAGGAGCCGGGCGGGCACGGTCAGGGTCACGGTCGCGTCGGCCTGCCGGACCCCTTCGTTGCGTAGTTTCACGAGCAGGTACTCGCCCGCCGAGGAGACGTCGAGGTCCGCGGCGTCCCGGTTGACGGTGATCGGAACCGTGAAATGAGCCGGGTCCGTGTCCGCGGCGGTCACCGTTCCCACGGCCGCGCCCGAGGAGGCCGTGGAGGAGGCCGCGACACGGAACCGCAGGAGTGCCGATTCGTCCGGTTCAAGTGGGTCTGTGACGACACAGGTGACCGTGCCTTCCCCCGCCGGGCAGGTCACCTCCTTGCCCGCCGTTCCCTCATCCGCCGTCGCTGTGCCGGAGCCGGTTCGCGCTCGGGCCGGGGAACCGCTGCGGGCCGTTCCGTCGGCGGGGCCCGTGGCGGTCTCGGCGGCGAGTTGGGTGACACCGTCTTCGGTGCCGTCCTCGTCGGGTGTGCCGGAGTCCTCGGCACCATCCTCGGCGCCGGCGTCGTCATCGTCCTGACCGTCGTCTCCGCCGTCCTCGTCGTCCCCGTCGTCCCCGTCGTCGGGGGCGTCGACGGCCGTCACCCCGTCGGGCAGCCGCAGTTCCACGGTGATGCCTTCCGCGACGGCGTCTCCGTCGTTGCGGACGGTGATGTCGAGTCCAGCGGCCTCGCCACCCGCGTCCAAGGTGACCCCGTCCCGGGGAGCCGACGCCGTGAGTCGGGGACTCGGCGGGAGCATGTCGTCTCCGACTCCCCCGGACGGCGGGGGTGTCGTGGGCGGTCGTCGGGGTTCCTCGGTGTCCGCGCCGTCCGAGGGTGGATGCGGCAGCGGTGGGGGTGGGATCGGCTCGGAGGCTTTCGGCGGTTGGTACGAACCGGCCTCCGGCCGCGGGACCGGCAGTGCGGGCAACGACGGTTGCGGGGACGGGAGCTCGGTGGACGGCGACGGCGACACCGAGGGTGCCGACGGGGGCGATGTCGTCGGCGGTTGCTGCTCGTGGGTGGGCTCTGGTGACTGCTGTGCCACCGGAGCGCCGTTGACCCCACCCGCGGTCAACGCGACGGCGATGGCCGTGGCCAAGGCGACTCCGGACACGGCGACGCCGAGGAAGTGCCGTGGCCCCGTCACCGCAGCGGGAGACCCCGTGGTGACGGCCGAGGCCACCCCACCGGTGGCGGCGAGATAACCGAACGCCGCGCCGCCGAGGACGAGGAGGGCCACCACACCGCGGAGGGAGGCGTTGACGTCCGCCAGTTCGTCGGCGAGCGCCCGACAGCGAGCACAGTGATCGAGATGCTGCTCCACCTGGGCGCGTTCCCGAAGCGACAGGCCGTCACGTGCCCACACGCCGAGTTTGGAGGCCGTGGCCCGACATCGGTGTGCCGATGTTTCGGCCAGGTGGGCTCGCAGACATTCCTGCCGCAGTGCCTCGCGCGCTCGATAGGCCAGTGCCGACACGGTGTTGGGCGACAACCCCAACAGGGGCGCGATGTCCGACGGTGATTCCTGTTCGATCACCGTGTGCCACAGCACGGCCTGCCAACGTTCCGGCAACCGGGAGAACGCTCGCGCGATGAGGCTGCGTTCCAGGTGTTCCCGGTCTCCGAACGCGAGATCGGCCGAGGCCTGCGGGGACGCCGGGGACGCTGAGGACGGTGTGGAGGGGACGGCGGACGGGGGGAACGACGTCTCGTACCCGGTCGGTGACGTCCGTTCCGACTCCGCGGGTGTGGGGGAGAGGGTGGCACCGCCGATCGGCTTCGCCCCCCGAACACGGTTGGCGGCCGTCGCGCGCACCGTGCTCAACAGGTACACCCGGAAAGCGCTGTCCGGGCCCTTGCCCTCGCGAAGGGTGTCGAGCACCGTGGCGAACGCCTCCGCGACGACCTCGTCGGCCGTTACCCGGTCCATCGGGTACCACTGCCGGGCCAGCCGGGTGGCGGCCTTCACGTGACGTTCGTAGAGGGCGCCGTACTCCTCGATCCGGCCCGCACGGACCGACGCGATCAGGTCGGCGTCACTGCGACCGTGTGGGCTCGCGGAGTCGGTGGCCACGGTTGTCCTTTCTCCCCGGTGAGAACCTCGGCTGTATGCGTCGGGGTGCGGTCAGTCTGACGGACCCACCCGAGGGGAGCTTGCCTTGGGTCCGCTCATTCCGAAAGCGTGACGCCAGCCTTCACGCCATCGGTGGACCCGCGGGAGCGAGGGGCAATCCGAGGCGAGTGGGCGGGCGCCACAGGCTTTCGGGGTTGCCGTCCCCCGGTATGCCGTTCCGTGATTTCCTTGTGTCCGTGAGGCAGCCGATGTGTGACGAGTGGTGACGCGTCTTGTCCACCACGGATACTCAGATTCAGACGGCGGGCGGGGAGAAGCACCTGTCGTTGCGGGAGTCGCTCGGCAGGTTGTCCGTCCGGCCACGTTCGGTGGCGCTGCTCGCGCTACTGCCCGTCCTCGCCGTGGTGACGGGCGTGCTGGGCTGGGTGTTCGATTGGCGGTTGGGCGTCGACAGCGCGGTGTATCGGGCCGGCGCGTTGACGCTGTTGCAGGGCGAGCCGCTCTACGAGGGAGACACCCTCGGCTCCGAACCGTGGTGGGCGCTGTTGCCGTTCACCTATCCGCCCGCGGCGGCGCTGTTGTTCACACCACTGGCGTTCTTCCCGGTGCAGGTCGCGTGGGGCGTGGTCTCGGCCGTGTCCTTCCTGGCCTTGGCCCTGGTGGTCCGGGTGACGATCGCCTCGTTGCCCCGCCTCGTCGGTGAGTTGCCGCGATGGGCCTCGCCCGCGCGGGCCACGCTGATCTTCACGATCGTGTTCTTCGGGTTGGAACCCGTGTGGCGCACGGTCTTCCTCGGCCAGATCAACATCATCCTGATGGCGCTGGTCATGCTGGACGTGCTGGTGGTGTGCCGGCGCGACAGCCGCTGGGGCGGTGTGCTCGTGGGGGTGGCCGCGGCCGTCAAACTCACCCCGCTCATCTTCATCCCGCACCTGTTGTTCACCGGCAGGAAGTGGGACGCCGCGAGGGCGCTGGCCACGTTCGCGGGACTTCAGGCGTTGATGTTCGTGATCGTGCCCGCCGACGCCACGCGGTTCTGGACGCACACGGTGTTCAACCAGGGTCGGATCGGCCCCATGCACTGGGCGGGCAACCAGTCGCTCAACGGTCTGCTCAACCGGGTCACCGACCTGGCGCCGTGGGCCTCCACGGCGGCGCTCGGTATCGGTGCGCTGTTGGCCCCGTTCGCGGTGTGGGTGATGCTGCGGTTCCACCGGCGCGGACAACACCTGTACGCGCTGCTGGTCACGGCGTTCTACGCGTTGTTGGTCTCGCCCGTGTCGTGGTCCCACCACTGGGTGTGGGCGGTTCCGCTCATCGTCGCGCTCGTGGCTCGGTTGCCGCGGACCAATCCCACCACGGCGTGGCGCAGCTGGGTGCTGGCCGGTTCGGTGACCGTCGTGTTCGTCAGCTGTGTACTGCTGGTGCTGCCCAACGGCCGTAACCTCGAACTGCACTGGGAGGTCTGGCAGTTCGTGCTCGGCAGCGCCTACCTGTTGGTCCCGGTGATGCTGGCCACTGCGCTCGGCATCCGATGGCTGACCCGCCGTAGGCGGATCGCTGTGGCGGCCGCCGGAGCGGACGGTCGACCGGCGCGGCCGAACTGAGTCCCCTTAGTCTGGATTCACCATGGACACCCGAACAGGACTGCCCGTCGTGGGCATGGTGGGTGGCGGTCAGCTCCCGTGAGCGAGCACGACTCCGCCGCCCTCGTGGCGGGCGACGTCACCTTCGGGCAGCACACCGACCTGGAGGCGCTGCGCTCGTTCGCGCGTGGTGTCGACGTTTTGACGTTCGACCACGAACACGTGCCCGGTGAGCACGTGGCGGCCCTCGAAGCGGACGGGGTCGTGGTGCGTCCGGGCTCGGCCGCCCTCACCTTCGCGCAGAACAAACTCCTGATGCGCGAACGGTTGGCCGCCCAAGGCTTCCCGGTACCCGCGTTCGCGGCGATCACCGGGGTCGACGACGTGCTCAAGTTCGGGGAGTCCCATGCCTGGCCCGTCGTGCTCAAGGCCGCCACCGGTGGCTACGACGGCCGCGGTGTGTGGATGGTCGCCTCGCCCGACGAGGCGCGAGCGCTGGTGCCCGAACTCCTCGACGCGGGTACGCGGCTGTTGGTGGAGCAGAAGGTCGCCATGCGGCGGGAACTGTCCGCGCTGGTGGCCCGCTCGCCGTTCGGGCAGGGCTCGGCGTGGCCGGTCGTGGAGACCGTGCAGCGCAACGGCATCAACACCGAGGTCCTCGCGCCCGCGCCCGGGTTGACCGAACAGCGGACCCAGCAGGCGCAGGAGTTGGCGTTGCGGATCGCCGCCGAACTCGGCGTCGTGGGTGTGCTCGCGGTGGAGTTGTTCGACACCGACGACGGTCTTCTGGTCAACGAACTGGCCATGCGGCCGCACAACTCCGGTCATTGGACCATGGACGGGTCCCGCACCTCTCAGTTCGAACAACACCTGCGGGCGGTGTTGGACTATCCGCTCGGGGTCACGGAACTGTTGTCTCCCACCGTGATGGCCAACGTCCTCGGAGCGCCCGAGACACCGGCGATGAGCTTCGACGAGCGGGTGCATCACCTCTTCGCCCGCTTCCCCGACGTGCGAGTCCATCTCTACGGTAAGGGGGAGCGGCCGGGACGCAAGCTCGGCCACGTCAACGTGCTCGGCCCGATCGGCGAGACCAGACAACGCGCGAAGCTAGCGGCCCATTGGCTGTCGCACGCCGAGTGGCTCGACGGCTACAGCGCTCACTGAGCAAACGCAACGTCGTTCACCAATCGATCGTTCTTCGTGGGAGAAGGAGCAGTACGTGGCTAGGGCTTGCGTCGGCATCATCATGGGCAGCGACTCGGACTGGCCGGTGATGCAGGCCGCCGCCGAGGCGCTCGACGAATTCGGAGTCCCGTACGAGGTGGGCGTCTACTCGGCGCACCGCACACCGCAGCGCATGCTCGACTACGCGCGTTCCGCCGCCGAACACGGCCTTCGAGTGATCATCGCGGGGGCCGGCGGGGCCGCGCACCTGCCGGGCATGGTCGCCGCGGCGACACCGCTGCCGGTGATCGGCGTGCCCGTCCCGTTGAAGCACCTCGACGGACTGGACTCGTTGTTGTCGATCGTGCAGATGCCCGCCGGGGTCCCGGTCGCCACCGTCTCGGTGGGTGGGGCGCGCAACGCGGGCCTGTTGGCCGTGCGGATGCTCGCCGTCTCCGATGTCGCGCTGCGCGGACGTATGGAACGTTTCCAGGACGACCTCGAACAGCAGGTGCTCGACAAGGACGCCGCTTTGCGCGCGCGGGTCGACGGGTGAGGGGCGCCGGTTCCTAGAGCTGTTCCCGCAGCCGCCGCTTGAGGACCTTCCCGGCGGCGGAGATGGGGATCGCGTCGACGAAACGGACCTCCCGTATCCGTTTGTAGGGCAGTACCTGCTCGTTGACGGCTTGCATGAGGGCGTCGGGCGTCATCCCGTCCTGGCCCGGCGCGCGCACCACGAACGCGACGGGTAGTTCACCGACGTTCGGGTCGGGACGCCCCACCACGGCGGCCGCCGCCACCCCGGGCAGGGCCGTCAGCAACTCCTCCAGCTCCCGGGGATACACGTTGTAGCCCTTGTAGAGGAGCATGTCCTTAGCTCGATCCACAATAGACAGATAGCCGTCGTCGTCGAGCATCCCGATGTCGCCGGTGCGCAACCAGCCGTCGGCGAACACGGCCTCGGTCTCCTCCGGGCGGTTGTGGTAGCCCTGCATCACCTGCGGACCGCGCAGGTACACCTCGCCCGGCGTGTTCGGCGGCAGTTCCTCGACGCCGTCCATGGACATGATCTTGACTTCCGTGTCGAAGATCGGCACGCCCACCGTGCCCACCTTGCGCACACCGGAACGCCAACTCGGCGCGATCGTGGCCCCCATCGTCACCTCGGTGAGGCCGTATCCCTCGGTGATCACCGCGTCGGGGAAGCGGGCGAGCAACGCTTCACCCATCGCACGCGGCATGGGCGCCGCCCCCGAGGTGATCCCCCGCACCGACGACAGATCGGCGGTGTGGAAATCCGGACAGGCCAGCAGCGCGGCGAACAGAGCGGGTGCACCGCTCATCGACGTCACCCGCAACCGCTCGGCGTCGGCGATGTAGGAACGCGGGTCGAACCGGTCGTGGATCGTGACGCTCGCCCCGCTGAGCACGCCGATGTTGAGACCGCCGATCCCCATCGCGTGGAACCACGGCGTGAGGTTGATGCTCACGCCCGTACCCAGTGGTGTGGTCCATTCGGTCTCGTCGCCGATCTGAGTGACCGTGACCTCCCCCGCGTCGTCGAGGGCGGGCACCGATCCTGAGCCCCAGCACACGTACTGCAGGGCGTTGACGACCACGTTGCGGTGGGTCAACCGCACTCCTTTCGACCGCCCCGTCGTACCACCGGTGTAGCCCAGGTGCGCGAGGGTCCGGGCCGCGTCGATCTCGACGTCGGGGCGGTCCTCGGGCGCGTCGGCGATGAACTTCTCGAAGTCCAGCGCCGCCGCTTCCCGAGGCCGGTAGGTCAGCACCAGTTCGATGTCCAATCCCGACAGTGCGTCGGCCACCCCGCCATGGGTGACCACGACCCGCGCGTCAGCGTCGGCGAGCTGCTCGGCCAACGCCTTCGGCGGGAGGAGCGGATTGGCCGGACTGAACGTCGCACCCGCCAGCAGGGTCCCGTAATAGGCGATCGGGAAGGCCAGGCAGTTCGGCAGGTGCAGCGCGACGGTGTCGCCGGGCCCCACACCGCGCTCCCGCAGGGCGTTGCCGAAGCGACACGCGGAGGACCACAGCTGGGAGAAGCTCAGTTCCTCGTCCGCGTGTCGGAACGCGATCCGGTCGCGATAGCGGGACGCGGCGCCCGCGAGCAGCGATCCCACGGGCGCGTCGGGGTAGGTCAACGACGTCGGAAGTCCGGGAGGATGCGGCACCGTTGTGTTCGACATCACTCGACGGTACGAAGCCGTCCCGGACCGAACAAGGAGTACGGACCGGGTGGAGTAAAGCCATTGGTCCGCCCGCACAAACCGCTCCGGCGCACACCGGGCTGTGGGTACAAACGAACAGCACGCGCCGGCGCGGTCCGACGTCGGCATCCCACAGCCCGCGGACTCGTCCGTTACCGCACGGCCGCCGGGAAGACCACAGGTGTTCCGCGACGGCGACCCGGTCGCCCAACGGGCCGGCCCCGGCGAGCCGGGACGACGGTGGAAAGACGTCCGCCCGCGGTGGCGGTCCGCTCACCGAAGCCTTCCACCGGGGGCGGTCCGCTCGGTCGCCGGCTGTTTAGCCCAATTCGACGGTGGTGCGTTCGGTGTCGCGGTGCTCGGCGACCTTGACCGGGTCGGCGTTGGTCACCTGCACCAGATGGGCACCCGCCGCCACCGGCGCCAGCACCGCGTCCACCACCCCGTCGGGCAGCGTCCACGCGCGGGTGGACAACACCCGGTCGCCCTCGCCGATGCCCAACGCCGTCGCGCGTTCCCGAGCGCGAGCGGTCAACTCGGCCACGGTGATGCCGAGCAATGCCGGCGTGTCGTCGTCGACGGGGAACAAGGGGGAGAAGTCGTCCCCGCACGCCCGTGCCTCCGACAGGTAGTCGAACGCGCCGTCGGGTGGTTCCGTGGTGAGTCCCCGACCGAGTGGGTCGAGGGCGACGATCGCCGTCGCGTCCGCCGCGCTGCCGTCGGCGTCCGGACCGACGAAGGCGACGGCCGCCTCGGCGGGACCCTGGACGACGTGCGCGCCACACCACCAGGCACCGAACAGCACCCCCGCCGTCTGCCAGTGTGCGGGCAGGTCGACGGCGACCTCGTCTCCCGGCTCGATGTCGAATTCCTCCACGAGCCAGTT
>SMEZ01000360.1_pt1 | contig 19877 bp, 17 predicted proteins | sample 2456351 | NCBI WGS metagenome assembly SMEZ01 (sample SAMN10132605, study PRJNA489261) | soil metagenome | isolation source: day120 antibiotic-loamy sand soil ammended with composted manure from dairy... | place: USA | collected 2015-04-01 | reverse complement strand
GGGCGCCCGCACGACCTACCACCTCAACGAAGCGGGCCAGACGATCCGTGAAATCGACCCGCTGGGCAACGAAACGCTGTCCGAATGGGATGAATACGACCGTCTGTTGTCCCGTACCGATCCGCTCGGTCGTACCACTCGCTACGAGTACGACGACGAGGGCAACTTGATCGTCCTGACACGTCCGGACGGCAGCCAGGCCCGGTTCGAGTACAACGAGCTCGGGCTTCCGGTCACCATCATCGCACCGGACGGCACGGTGACACGGCGCGAATACGACGAACGCGGGAACCTCGTTAGGGTGATCGATCCACTAGGGGCGGTCACCAGCTACTCCTACGACGAACGCGGCCACCTGACAACCATCACGGATGCTTTGGGCAACGTGCAGCGGATCGAAACCAACGCAGCGGGATTGCCGGTCGCGATCACAAATCCACTCGGCCATAAAACCCTTTATAAATTCGATGGACTCGGCCGTCTCATCGCAGTTACAGACCCACTTGGCGGAACAACCCGGTTCGGCTGGAACATAGATGGAAAACTGATATACCGAACACTTCCTGATGGCTCGAAGGAACATTGGACTTACGACGGAGAAAATAATCTCCGGAAGCGCATCAATGCACTGGGACAATCCACTGATACCAAAGTCACACACTTCGATCTACCCTCAGAAATTACTCGAGCAGACGGGACTCGCCTCCAATTCAGCTACGACACAGAACTTCGCCTAACCAGTGTCACCAATGAACAAGGATTGGTGTGGCGCTATGAGTATGACGCTGCCGGAAATCTGATTCGCGAGATTGACTTCAACGGTCGTGTTATCACCTACAGCTACGATGCAGCCGGACAATTAGTAGAGCGCACCAACGGCGTCGGTGAATCCGTCCAGTTCATTCGAGACCAACTCGGCAACGTAATCAAAAGACAAGGACAAAATTCCGCGTCAACATTCGTTTACGATCCATTAGGCCGACTTCTCGAGGCAACAAATGAAGATTTCCGAGTAACCTATCGTCGGGACGCGCTTGGGCGAGTAATCTCTGAGTCCATAAACGGGCGGACCATTAGTTCAGTTTACGACCCATTAGGTCGTCGAACCCATCGACGCACACCTTCTGGCGCGGAAAGCAGATGGGAGTATGACTCGAACAGTAACCTCGTCGCGCTACACACAGCTAATAAGACACTGCTTTTCGAGCACGACTCCGCAGGTAGAGAAGTTCAGCGTCAGATTGGCGTCGACACTGTTCTGACACAGGCTTGGGATGTCAACCATCGACTTCTCTCACAATCCATTACCAACGCAGCAGGCCGTCGAGTGCAGCAGCGATCTTACACGTATCGCGCTGACGGCTATTTGACCGGAATCAATGATCAGCTCATCGGGCCTCGCACATTTGAATTGGATCCCGCAGGGCGAGTCACCGCAGTTAGCGGGCCAGGATGGAGCGAACACTATGCTTATGGCAAATCTGGAAACCCGACCCATGCCACCTGGCCGACACTTCCGGGCTCAACAGATAACGATGAACTCGGTGAACGAGAGTACAACGGCACGCTCATTCGCCGCGTGGGTAACGTTCGGTACGAGCACGACGCCCAAGGGCGCGTGGTGCTACGGCAACGAAAGCGCCTCTCCCGTAAACCCGAAACCTGGCGGTACTATTGGGATGACGAGGACCGCTTGGTCGAAGTCCTCACACCAGAAGGTTCCCGGTGGCGATACCGCTATGACGCCTTAGGACGACGTGTCGCGAAACAGCGCTTATCCCCCGACGGCTCTCACGTTCTGGAGCGAATTGAATTCACTTGGGACGGCACAGTCCTAGCTGAACAAGCGCATACTGTTGGAGTCGTTGAAGGATCCGTTCCCAGCACTACCCGAGTCACCGTTTGGGAATACCAACCCGGCACCTTCCGCCCACTAACACAAACAGAACGAGCTCCGCTACGCAATGCGCCACAGCAGTGGATCGACGAACAATTCTACTCAATCATCACCGATCTCGTCGGGGCCCCTGCCGAACTGATCAATGACCAAGGTGGGATCGCCTGGTTCCAACGCACCACTCTTTGGGGTAAATCCACAGCACAGAGCAGCGCCGGAGGCTATACCCCACTGCGGTTCCCAGGCCAGTACTACGACCAAGAAACGGGGCTCAACTACAACTTCCACCGCTACTACGATCCCAGCTCCAGCTACTATGTGAGTGCGGACCCACTAGGCCTGGTGGCAGGTCCGGACCCACACCGCTATGTCTCGAACCCAACGGAGTTCGTGGACCCACTGGGGCTCGCACCGTACAAGCTCAACCTGGGTTCGGGACAGAACCCGATGGAAGGAGCAGTCAACCTCAATCCGAAACCGGATGTGGGCGTTGACGTCGTCGCTAGAGCGGAGCAACTCCCGTTTCGGGATGGCACGTTCAAAGAAGTCCATGCTATCAACCCATATGGCTACCAACCGGTATCAGCGGAAACTGCTAGGGTCTTGGAGAAAGGTGGGATGCTCTACGTCACGGGGAGCCCCAAGAATAAGTGGATCAAACCCCCGAGCGACCCCGAATCGTTTGGTCTCGTTCAACTGACCCCCAAGGAAGGGGTTCCCATGATCCCCGAGCATCAGTTTGGAACGCAGCGCCTAACTAATGGCGAGCCACTACGTACCACCGAGAACCATCGGACACACATCTATCGAAAGCTCTAGGCGACATGTCTATCGAATCCATGCGAATCATCATGAACGGTTTGATCGAGCGGCTGCACCCCCAACTGCCCGGATCAGCCCTTGGTGATGTTCTTGACCAGCTGATCTACCTCGTAGATGACAACGGAAGCGACTTAATACAGGTATGTCGCGAGTGGGTTCGGAGTAGTGATTTCCGACGTGTCGATGCAGCGTTGAGCCTGTCCGAGGCGTTTCTCTTCAACACCCGAAATGAATTGGAAACGGAGTTAAGGGCAGTTACAGAAAAATGGCCAGAGCTGGCTCCCAAAGTCACAAAGATCCTCAGCGACTGGGATCAAGTCAACCCAAGCTGACCTTCATAACAAAGCTTGCAAAGCAAGCATGATAACTACTCCATATAAAACACATCCGGTCTACACAATAAACCCTCCGAAACCAGATGACAGCCACCAGGGACACCACTTAGGAGAAGTGTCATTTTCAACTGCCCCGGGAACGCATCCGATCATTCAGCTGGACCGGCTTAGAACCACAATTTCAACCACCACGTTGAAGCGGCGATCGACATGGTCCTCGCTGGAAGGTTCACCTATCCGCACACATTCGGGAGCATCCTGCTCGGGCAGACAACTATAGCCATATGAACGGTTGTCGATTGCCCTGATCTCACCGTAAGTGGAGGTGGTGATGGCGTCGATAGCGCCGCATCCCGGTGAGAATGTCGAATCCGAGGGGGCTGCGCGTCTTCATCCGACGGTACCTCACTGACCACCTGGGGCCGGGTCATGACTTCCATCTCACGTTGTCGTCGGGAAGGCTCTACGCCGTAATCCTCGGATGCCCCGGAAGGACGGACATGACGGAACAGTACGAGTCGATCCGCGTGGAGACCCGTGACCGCGTGACGACCGTCGTCCTCGACCGCCCGGAGCGGCGTAACGCCGTGGACGGGCCGATGGCCGCGGAACTCGCGCACGCGTTCAAGGCCTTCGACCACGCCCCGGACGCCGACGTCGCGGTGCTCTGGGGCAACGGCGGGCATTTCTGCGCGGGCGCCGACCTGAAGGCCGTGGGCACCCCGCGCCAGAACACGGTCGCGGTGTCCGGGGACGGCCCGATGGGACCGACGCGACTGCGACTGAGCAAACCGGTGATCGCCGCGGTGGAGGGATACGCGGTGGCCGGTGGGTTGGAACTGGCGATCTGGTGCGACCTCAGGGTGGTGGCCTCGGACGCGATATTCGGCGTCTTCTGCCGACGTTGGGGTGTGCCGCTCATCGACGGCGGCACCGTTCGTCTGCCCCGACTCATCGGCACCAGCCGGGCCATGGACATGATCCTCACCGGCCGCCCCGTCGACGCTCGGGAAGCCGCCGAGTTCGGACTGGCCAACCGGGTCGTCGTTCCCGGAACCGCGCGCGAGGAAGCCGAAACCCTCGCCCGCCGACTCACCGCTTTCCCGCAGACGTGCCTACGCAACGACAGAAGGTCGGCGTATGAACAGGAAGGGCTCACCGAGGAAGAGGCCCTCCGTTTCGAGATCGGTGTCGGACTGGAATCGCTGCGCGCAGACGGGACCTCCGGGGCCGCCCGCTTCACCGCCGGTTCCGGCCGACACGGCTCCTTCACCTGACACCGGTTCCGGCCGACACGGCACCGGACTCAAGACGCGCTCGCGGGCACGCGCGCCGCTTCGGTCTTGATGACACCGTGCCTTTCCTCCCCGACGGTGTCCTCACCCAACACCCTGCACACGATGGACCACGTGATCGAGCCGTGGCCACGCTGCCTCGTGTCGAGCAGTCGGCTCAGCCTCTGCTTCGCCTCCTCGTACGAACCGTGAACCGACACGTGCCGACGTTGCTTGTCGAAAACGGAGATCCGACGTCCGATCCCGTCGACGACGAGCAGCCACACCGAGGCCGCGGCGCGATCGACGGCCATACGCGCCCGGATCTCGACCGTGCCACCGGGGGTCGCGCCGAGGCGGTCCACGACGTCCTGCAAGGATTTCGCGAGTCCGTCACGGCACAGTTGCAGGGCCACCTCGATCTCGGACGCACCCAGGGCTGACGCGAGTTCGGGAAGCGGCCGTCTCCCCTGCCAACCCTCACGCATGACCGCCAGGTCGGCGCTGGTCCAATAACTCCGGTTCTCAGCCGCGTAATTCCTTTTGATCACCTCGCGCCAGTCGTACCCACTGCCCGGGGAGTTCAAGGCCTTGCGTAGCCAGGTCTCCCGCTCCGAGGATCTGATGGCGGCGCTCTTCTCCAGCGGGATGAACCAGCGAAGACGATCTTCGATCGCGCTCCGACTCCGCTTCAGCAGCCTTGCGATGTCCTTTATTCGCCGTCCGGCACGAAGCTCATCGATGAAACGAGCGTCCTCTTCCTCCGTCCAAGGCTCCCCTGCCCTCGCGGGACGAAGTTGATCAATGCTCATAAGGCGTACCGTAACCACGTGAGCACGCCTTGCAACGAAGCCGCGGAGAACACCGCCCACTTGGAGCACCCGACCAGGGCTGACACCGCTGACACCGCCGCGAGCCGGCTTCCCCGAAAACCAGTCGCTCGATGTTCAGGCCGGCCCTCGGTCGTCCGTCCGGTGTCCACCGGGCCACATCCCCAGCCGGCCGCGACCACACCACGCCGTGATCCGCTCATCCGTTCTTCCGCGACTGTGGGAATGCGCCACCTCTGTGAGAATGCGCTGAATGGACGACGTCACCATTCGCCTCGCCACGTCGGAGGATCTCCCCACCGTCGCCGCGCTGCGGTGGGAGTGGTTGCTGGAGAACGAGGACTCACCCGCCGTCTCACGTGAGGAGTTCGTGGAGCATTTCGTCGCGTGGGCACAGGCGAACACGACATCGCACCGGTGCCTGGTGGCCGTACGCGGCGACGTCGTGCTCGGCATGGCGTGGTTGGCCTTGGTGCAACGCGTGCCCACACCGCAATCACTCTCGCGACTCTCCGGCGACGTGCAATGCGTGTACGTGGTGCCCGATGAACGCGCTGCGGGGCTCGGCGGTCGACTCGTCGACGCCGTTTTAGAACTCGCCGGTGATCTGGGGCTGGAGCGGGTGACCGTGCACTCCAGCTACCGCGCCATCTCGATGTACTGCCGGCACGGCTTCACCGCCTCCCCCCGGCTGCTGCAGGCGCGCCTCTCGGTGTGAGCACGGAAAATGTCAGTCCCGCATGGCGGCATCGCCGCCATGACCACCGAACGGCACACACCGCCCCACATCGCCGACGCACGCACCATGCTGGAGAACTGGCTCGACTTCCATCGAGCCACGCTGACCCCCAAGGCCGAAGGCCTCACTCCCGAGCAGCTGTGCACGGCGTGGGCACCACCGTCGACGTTGACGTTGCAGGGTCTCATGCACCACATGGCCGATGTGAACGCCACTGGTTCCGCCGTGTGTTGGCCGCGGAGGAACTGCCGGGGATCTACGGCACTTACGACGGCGCCTTCGACGTCTCCCCCGACATGTCGTTCGCCGACGCACGCACGACGTGGGAAGCGGAGATCGCCATCGCGCGGAAGAACTGCGCGGAACACTCGCTCGACGACACGCGACCGTTCCCGCACGGAGGCGAGGTGTCCCTGCGGTGGATCTACCACCACATGATCACCGAATACGCCCGCCACTGTGGGCACGCGGACCTCATCCGGGAGCGGATCGACGGCACCACCGGAGCGTGACCGGGCTCAGCCGCGCTTGTCGTAGGTGAGTACGGCGACGCCGCTGCGGTAGTGCTGCACGTCGGTGAGGTCGTAGCGCTCGGGGCGGAAGCTCGCACCGTGGAACAGCGGGATGCCGTCGCCCGCGACGATCGGGTGCAGCTTGACGATCAGGCGGTCGATCTCCTCCCGCAGCGTGGCCGCCAGCCTGCCGCCCCCGCACAGCCAGATGTCCATGCCGTCTTCCTGCTTGAGCGCGCGCACCGTCGCGACCGGGTCGGTGCGCACCAACTCGACCGTCGGGTCCGGACTCTGCGGCATCGTCGTGGAGAACACGATGCTGCGCAGGTGCCGGTAGGCGTTGGTGATGCCGTACCGCAGCCCGATCCCGTAGGAGCCGCGTCCCTGCAGCACGGTGTCGAAGTGCCTGTTGGGCGTGCTCTCCATTCCGAGCATCGACCGCACGTGGGTGGGGTACGTGTCGGGGAACTCCTCCCGCAGCGGGTCGGCGTGGTCTCCCTCCAGCACGAACCAGGGCGACGGGTCGTCGTTGTCCGGGCCGGCGATGTAGCCGTCGATCGTCTGGGCGATGAGGTAGGTCAGTTTTCGCATGAGGCCCTTCGCCTTCGCATAACCACTCCAACTGAAGTACTTTAATCGTAGTACTATTCTTGTAGTGGTTGTCAAGTCGGAAAGGTGTTCGATGGTCACCAACCCACAACGGCGGATCGCATTGATCGACGCGGCGATCGAGGTGCTCGCCCGGGACGGCGCACGCGGCCTGACGTTCCGCGCCGTCGACGCCGAGGCGGGCGTGCCGAAGGGCACCGCGTCCAACTACTTCGCCAGTCGCGACGACCTGCTCCGCCAGGCGGCCGAACGCATCCACCTCCGGGTGGCCGTTGAGGACGTCGACAGCACCGAGACCGACCCGGAGACACGGTTGACCCAGTTCATGCGGCTGCTGCTGCAGCGCATCTCCGACGACCGCGCGGGCTGGCTCGCACTCGTGGAACTACGCCTGGAGGCCACCCGCCGCCCCGAGCTCGCGGCCATACTCACCAAGACGCTGCGCGACAACCTCGACGCCGTCGTCCTGGGTCGTCGCGAAGGCGACCTCCCGGGCGACGACCTCACCGCCGTGCTGTTGTACTACGCGATGACGGGGCTGATCCTCGAACACCTGACCCTGCCCGACGTGCTGCACGACGTCGACCTCGACGAACTGGTCCGGCGATTCGTACGTCGCTCACTGCCCCACACATGAACGGCATGAACGGGCCGCCCCGGACGAAAGCCCGGAAGCGGCCCGTGCGTTGGAGTCCTAAGCGGACTGGAGCAATCTGTACCAGGGTGAGTTCCCGGCCAAGCGGTCGAGGACCTCCTGCCCCACGAGCCCGGCGAGCCCCTCGCGCGCGGTCCGCACCGCGGCCAGCGCACCCGGACCGTCACCGAGCAGTTGCTGGATCTGCCACGGCGTACCCACCGGGATCGGCAACGGTGGCCCGTGCGGCACCCGCTGCGGCTGCCGGTACAGCACTCGGCCCTTACCGAGGTCGACCGCGGGGTTCAGCACGTAGCCGTGATCCCCCGAGGCATAGCCGATAAGACCGTTGGCGAACGCCGCCAAGTTGGTGATCATGTTGGTGGAGTTGCAGATGCCGTCGTTTCCGTTGCAGACGTCGGCCACGGCGAGGTCACCGAAATCGTGCGGACCCTGCATGGTCACCCCCGGCAGGATCGTCGGCAGGTTCGTCTCGATACCACCCGCGACACCCCCCGCTCCCCCGTCACCGAACGCCCTGCGCGGATTGCCGTACAGCACGCCGTTGATCAGCTCGTGCGGGATGTCGTCGCTTCGCGCCAACCGCTCCAGCACGTCGCCGGCCACGACGGCGCCCTCGGAGTACCCGGCCAGCACCAGCCGGGTGCCAAAACAGCGGGCGTGGAAGTCCCGCACCGCCGCGTCGAGCTTGCCCACACCGTCGGCCACGGCCTCGTCCAACGGTTTCTCGTCGATCCCGGGGAACACGCCGTCGTGGTAGGGGACCTCGACGATCTGCCAGCCCGCGGGGGGATCGGCGTTGAATTCCGAGTTCCTCCAGTTGGTCAGTTCCTCGCCGTGTCCGTAACCGTCGACTTCGAACACGGCCGTGTCCGGGCAGGCGTCGGTGGTGGCGGGCTCGGCCGTCGCCCGGACGGCGGGTACCCCGGCGAGGATCGTGGCGGCGACGGTGGCGAGCAGCGCCTCCCGGCTTTTCGTGAGAATGCGCATTCCGTCCTCCGCGCCGTCAGGCGCTGTAGCCCTTCGGGGGTATGAGCGAAGCCAGGTGCTCGAACGTGAGCCAGTAGATCTGGTTTCCGCTGAACGACGCGGGATCGGCGATCAACACGGTACGGTCGACGTCGTTGTAGCCGATGATCGTGAAGTAGTGGTAGATGGTCTGGTCCGGCGGGTAACCGGGCGGCTGGTTCCCCGGGGGCGCCACGATGTTCGCGACGATCGGGTAATTGTTGTTGATGTTGAGCACGATGTCGCGCCACAGCAGGTCCTTCTGCGCCTGCGTGGGCGGATCGTTCGGCATCTCCTTGGTCTCGTACCAGCCGACGTAGCCGTTGAGCACGTTCGTGACCTGACCGATCCAGTCGGTGCCGCCCGTGTGGGTGCCGAGTTCCGCGGCCAACTGGGCCTGGCTGCGGTAGATGCCTCGCGCGGACAGGGCGATCCGGGTGGCGGCGGGGCCGCACCAATAACCGGTTTCCTGTACCTGGTAGTCGATGTTGAGGATGACCTCACCCGCCGCGCGCACGTCGGATGCGGAGACGGGGGATGTCTCGGTGGTGGCCGCGGCCGACATCGGACCGACCAACGGAACGGCGAGCATGACCGTGAACGCGACGGCACCGGCCGCCAGTTTTCGATGACGCATTCCTACTCCCCTTGTGTGGGAAACCATTGGCAACGTCGCCGACTGAGGACCCGATGGTGCCAAGGGGAGAGGGTCCGGACCAGCGATTCGACTGGCGCACCTGGGACATCTCTCAACTGCGCCATTTCCCGCGGCGGCGGTCGCACTTTTACCGACCATCGTCTGTTGACCCGGTGTTTCCGCAGAACCTAGGCTTCCTCCGCCCGTAGTGTGTTCAGCGAAACGCCGGAAGGGTTCAGTGCTCGACGTTCTAGTGCCTGACAGCGAGCAGGGCAGGGTGTATCGCGCCCTGACCCTACGGGGACGGTCCGACCATCGGATGCTCTCCCAATACCTCGGACTTCCGGAGACGACCGTCCACGATGTGCTGAACTCACTCGCCGAACTCGGCCTGGTGTACCGCGTCTGCGGGGAGCCCGACCGGTGGGAGGCTGCGCCGCCGGACCGGGTGATGGCCTTGGCGTTGGCCGAGGAGGAGAACCGCAGGGCGCGCCTGTGGCAGGCGGGAGCGGAACTCGACCGGCTCTATCACCAGGCGAGAACCACGTGCGGCCCCTACCGCTACGTCGAACCGGTCGAACATCCGGCGACACTCCTGCGACTCACCGCGCGGCTGCAGGAGCGGGCCAGGCAACAGGTGCGTTGGCTCGATCGTCCTCCGTACTACAGCAAGCCGCACCATTTCCGAGCACAGGAGGACATGCAGACCCGCCGGATGGCCGACGGCGTCCGCTACCGCACCGTGTACAGCCAGGCGGTGTACGACGATCAGGAGTTGTTCGCCACGATGACACGTCTGGCCGAACGCGGTGAACGCGTACGCGTGCTGGCGGAGCTACCGGTGAAACTCACCATCGGTGACGCGGATCTGGGGTTGCTCGTCCCCGACCCCGACCGCGCGGGGTTGAACGAAGCCCTGCTGGTGCACGCCTCGGCCCTGCTCCAGGCGTTCATCGGCGTTTTCGAGACACTGTGGACACTCGGTGTGCCGGTCACGGACGTCGGCGGTGAGCACGACCTCCCCGAACCGGACCGCGCCATCCTCACCTTGATGGCGGCGGGGGTCACCGACGACACCATCGCCCCCCCGGCGAAGGCCGGGGTCCAGGCGGCGAAGCGCGGACTGCTGTGACGCTTCGCCGCCCGGGGGTCAGAGCATGCCCTCCACGATGTCGGCCGCCGCGGTCGCACCGCCCGCGGCGCGCAACTCGGCGCGATGGCGGGCGAGCGCCTCGGCCACGTCCGGGGACCCGGCGACCGACAGGACCGCGTTCCGCAGCGAGTCGGGCGTGACGTCCTCGGCGGGCAGGTGCACGCCCACGCCCAGTTCGGCCAGGCGATCGGCGTTGTGGAACTGGTCCACGGCCTGCGGCACGGCCACCATGGGCACACCGTGGTACAGGCCTTCGGAACAACCGCCCATCCCGGCGTGGGTGACGAACGCCGAGGCCCGGGACAACACCGCGAGTTGCGGTACCCATCGGTACAGTTCGACGTTCGCGGGCGCAGGTCCCAACGCCGCCTCGTCGGTGTGCCGACCGATGGCGATCACCACCTGCCAGTCGAGGTCGGCGAACGCCTCGAAGCACGTGCGGTAGAACGCGGGCCGGTCGTTGTAGGCCGAGCCGAGCGACACCAACAGCAGCGGCCGCTCAGGTTCCGGCCAGCCCTCCTGCTGCGCTCGTCGATCCAACCCGGGGCCGACGAACGTGTAGACCGATTCGTCCACGCGGTCGGCATGGGGCTGCATGGCCTTCGGGATCAACACGGCGCAGCGTGGTGGACGTCCGGTGAACGCGTCGACGTCGCAGTCGATGCCGAGTTCGTCGAGCCACCGCTCGAACCGGGCGTGGTAGGCCTTCCCCTCGGGGGTGTCGAGGAACGCCAACGCCTCGGCCATGTCCTCTTCGTAGCCTTCCCAGGCCACCATGGACGGCGACAGTTGCAGCAACGGTAATTGCCAGCGGTGGGCCAACGCCCGACCCGCGTAACCGCCGATGTCGTAGAGCACCGCGTCCGGTCGGTCGGACTTAAGCGCGGACTCCAGTTGGGGCAGGACGTCGCGGCCTTCGTCGAGGAACAGCTCCATCGCCTCGACACCGCCGTCGGGCCACCGCTCCCCGCGGGTCTCGTCGGGCAGTTCGGAAGCGACGATCAACGGTGTCGCGCCGGACGACGCGGCGATGTCGGCGAACGGCTCGGGCACGACCACGCTGACGCGGTGTCCGCGCTCGACGAGCTCGGCCAGGACGGGCAGGTGCGGGTTGAGGTGACCGTGGGCGCCGATGGCGACCATCAGGATGTGAGACAAGACAGCTCCAGTGATGAGAGTAGGACCGGGCAGGACAAAACGGCCGTCGTCACAGGACGGCTTGTCGACGTGCTCGGTCTTCCTCAGAGGTAGAGCTGCAAAGACATGTGGCTCAGTGTAGCGGGGCGGTCGGACGGCCCTCGAACGAATTGATTCGCCTCCCGGCTTCTGTCACGCTGCCGAACATGCGGCAACGCGCCTACCTCGGAGTCGACATCGGCACCTCCAGCAGCAAAGGGGTACTCGTCCGCCCCGGTGGGCGCATCCTGCGCACGGCCGTCCGCGGACATTCCGTCGACCGTCCCGCCGCCGGGCGCGTCGAGATGGACGCACGACTCTGGTGGACCGAGTTCGTCGAGCTGGCGAGCGAACTCACCGCGCCCGGCGACGTCGAGGTCGCGGCCGTGGGCGTCAGCGGCATGGGCCCGTGTGTGGCGGTGACCGACGAGGACGGCGTGCCGCTGCGGCCCGCGATCCTGTACGGCGTCGACACGCGGGCGAGCGCGCAGATCGAGGCGTTGAACGCCGAGCTCGGCGCGACGGAGATCTTCGACCGGTGTGGTGCGGAGCTGACGAGTCAGGCCGTGGGGCCGAAGCTGCGCTGGATCGCCGACACCGAACCCGACGTCTTCGCCCGCGCCCGGCGCCTGTTCCAGCCGAGTTCGTGGCTGGTGTACCAACTGACGGGCGAGTACGTGCTCGACTACCACTCCGCCAGCCAACACACGCCGCTGTTCGACACGGTGGAGGTCGACTGGCACGAGGACTGGGTGCGCCACATCTGTCCGGACCTCGAACTGCCGCGGTTGCGGTGGCCCGGTGAGGCGGCCGGGGTCACCACGCGCGAGGTCGGTGGCGTCCCGGCGGGCGTGCCGGTGATCACGGGGACGATCGACGCGTGGTCGGAGGCCGTGAGTGTCGACGCGCAGAACCCCGGCGACCTCATGATCATGTACGGCACCACGATGTTCCTCATCAACACCACGCGGGAACGTCTTGCCACGCCGGCCATGTGGAGCACGCTGGGCGCCGTCCCGGGCACCCGCAACCTGGCGGGCGGTATGGCGACGTCGGGTGCGATCACGGCCTGGCTGCGCGAGCTCACCGGCGGCACCGACTACCCCACCATGCTCGCCGAGGCCCGCGACTCGGGTCCGGGTGCGAACGGGCTGCTCGTGCTGCCGTACTTCGCGGGCGAACGCACCCCGATCTTCGACCCGGACGCCCGGGGGGTCGTGGCGGGTCTGACGCTGAGCCACACCCGCGGCGACCTGTACCGCGCGGTGCTGGAGGCCACCGCCTTCGCCGTACGACACAACATCGAAGCACTGCGCGAGGCGGGTTCGGATATCTTCCGGGTGGTCGCCGTCGGCGGCGGCACACAGGGCGAGCTGTGGACCCAGATCGTCTCCGATGTCACCGGCCTGGCCCAGACGGTGCCGAACGTGACCATCGGCGCCAGCTACGGCGCCGCGTTCCTCGCCGCCCGACTCGACGGCGAAGAGCACATCTCCGACTGGAATCCACCCGCCCACGTCCGTGAACCGAACCCGGAACTGCGCGAGGCGTACGACATCCTCTACGAGCAGTACCGGGCCCTGTACCCGGCGACCCGTGACGTGGTGCACGTCCTGGCCGAGCGGCAACGAAACTGACCGGTTCGCGCGTCCCGTCGATTAGGCTCGATCACGAAGACGTCACCCGCGCCGACGAATTCGGCCATGTGGTCAAGCCGTGTGGACGGACTGACCCGCACCGCCCCAGGACGGCCGGGCAAGACAAATGACGTAGAACGTTCGACTCCCCCAGCACGAGTCAGAGGCGGGATGTGTGGCCGGGTGACGCCGTGCACTCTTGTGGCACGCCGGCGTTCCGACCACTGTCGATACCCGTTCCCACGGCTGGACTGAGGAGGTTGCCCATGCCCGACCCCTCGGGAACCGAGCGGACGGCAGCGTCGACGTTCCCGCCCGAAAGATGGGCCGAACTCGCCGAAGACGCGCCGGACGGTCTCGCCGTGCTGGACCCCGCGGGTCGCTTCCTGCACATCAACCGCGCCGGAAGGGAGTTGTGCGGCGGCACCGCGGACAGCCTCATCGGAGCCCCCGCTCCGTTCCTGCCGGTCAAAAGCTGCGACACCGAACCACCCGGGCTGCTCGACGACGACTTCGCCGAACACGTCACCACCTGGTCCCCCACGCCGGGCGTCCACCGGGAGTTCGCCTACCGGCTCACCCCGCTGTCATCCGACCCCTCGTTCAGCGTGGTCGCCTTCCGGGACGTCACCGACGAACGTCATCGGCAGCGTCGGGTCGCCGCCATCGCCCGCACCGCGGCCAAACTCGCCTCGGACAGGTCCTTGACCGGGATACTGGACGCCCTGGCCTCCGAGGTGTTGAAGACCGACGCGCTGGCGGGCGTGCAGATCCTGACCAGGGAGGAATCCGGCGGCGGTCTGCGCATCATCGGGTCCGCCGGTTTCCGACACCGACCGGACTTCTTCGACAGGTTGGTCGAGGTCTGTGAACGCGGCGGCACGCTGTTGATGCTCGAGGCCATCGAAACCCGCAAACCGGTGATCGTTCCGAACCGTTGGGAACTGATCCGGAACGACCCGACGTGGGAACCGCTCCACGACTACCTGAGTGAGCTGAAGTGGATGGAGTTCCTGACCGCGATGGCCGACCAGGCCGCCATCGCGGTCGATTACGCGAAGTTCATGCAGCACGCACGTGACGTCGCCCGACGCGACGAACGGCAACGGCTCGCCCGCGACCTGCACGACTCGATCGTCCAACAGGTGTTCTCCATCAGCATGCAGGCCAAGTCCATGCAAGTGCTGGCGCAACGAGACGAATCCGTGTCCGCCCAGTCGGTGCGGCGCATCGCGGACGAGATCAGCCTGCTTTCACAAACGGTCCTCACCGACCTACGGGCGATGGTCCACGAACTACGACCGGCGCCGTCGGCGGAGTTGGGCGGACTCGAAGAAGCCGTCCGCGCCCTCGTCGACAGCACCACGAACCGCACCGGTCTGCGCTTCAGCCTGATGATCGGGCGCGGCATCGAACACATCAAAGGGGAACTGGCGGAGGACGCCTACCGGACCGTCTCCGAGGCCATTCACAACGTCGTCAAACACGCCGACGCGAGCAGAGTCGTGGTCCGACTGGCGATCCGGGGGGATCGGCTGGAAGCCACCGTCAGCGACGACGGCCGCGGCATCGACGCGGCGAAAGGGAACACGGACCGATCCGGCCCGGCTCATGGGTACGGATTGGCGACGATGCGGGAAAGGGCTCAGCGATGGGGTGGAACTCTGACAGTCCGGCCACGACGGCCCACCGGCACCATCGTGCGGCTCAGTATGCCGATGACCGGGGAGAGTCCGTTGACCGCGGGACGTCTGCTGACGATCGGCACCACCGACCGGACTCCGGTGCCCGAGCGACCGGAGCGACCGCGGTGAACCACACGTCGGCCGACCCGATCCGGGTGCTGATCGTCGACGACCACGCGGTGGTGCGTCGCGGTATCCGCACCTATCTCGAATTGTTGGGCGGCATCGAGGTGTTGGCCGAGGCCAGCGACGGCCAGGACGCGCTGGACACGCTCAAGGCGATGGCGGCTCACCGCGAACTGCCCGACGTCGTCCTGCTCGACCTGGTGATGCCCAGAATGGACGGTGTGCTCGTCACCTCGCGGATCACCAGTCAATACCCGGACGTGCGCGTGGTCATCCTGACGAGTTTCGGTGAGCTGGAGCGGATCCAGGGCGCGCTGGCCAACGGCGCCTCGGGGTACCTGCTCAAAAGCGCCGGACCGGACGAGGTCGTCGCGGCCATCCAAGCTGCCGCCCGCGACGAGATGTTCCTGGACCCGGCGGTGGCCCGGCGGTTGACCCGGCAGATGGTCTCACCGCCCACCGGCGTGGGTGCCCTGACCGAACGGGAACGGGACGTGTTGATCCTCATCGCGAACGGCTATTCCAACAAGGAGATCGCCGACGAGTTGGTGATCAGTGAACGCACGGTGCGCACGCATGTCAGCAGCATCCTGCGCAAGCTGCGGCTGAGCTCCCGCACGCAAGCGGCACTGGTCGCCGTACGAGAGGGGCTCGTACCCCCACAGACGTGAGTCGACCGCGTCGCCCCCGCACGTGTCAGCCCCCGGTGATCGCTCGTGTCACCCCCGGACATGAGTCGGCCGCCCCGGGTGTCCCGGAGCGGCCGAACTCGTCGCTTCGTGGGTGTCGGCTCACTCGGCGAGCGGTTGCAGTCGGCTCTGCTGGGCCTGCGGGGCCGTCGGTTCCTGTGCTTGCAGGATCCGCTGGCCCGCGAACAGGATCGCGAACAGACTGAGCAGCGAGATGACGACGATCAGCGTCGAGACCGCGGGGTTGCCGAACTTGGCGAACAGTGTCGTCGCCAGGATCGGGGCCACACCGCCGCCGATGATCGATCCGATCTGGTAGCAGATCGACGACCCGCTGTAGCGCAGCCGAACGGGGAACATCTCCGTGACCAGTGCCGGCTGCGGTCCCGCCATGATGGAGTTGGCCGCGGTGATGACGACCAGGGCCACGAAGATCCAGAAGAGGGACCCGGTGTCCACGAGCCAGAACATCGGGAAGGCCCACACCACCGACAGCGCGGCCCCGATGAGGAACGTCGGCTTGCGGCCCAGCACGTCACCGGCCAGACCGGCCGCCAACATGATGCCGTTCCACAACACGCTCACGCCGACGAGCGTCCACAGCATGGTCGTCGTGGGCAGCTCGAGGGTGTTGGTGCCGTAGGGAAGACCTGCACCACCGGCAGCTTCTCGACCTGCCCCGCCGCGCGGACGCGTTCGAAGTCCGCGCTCTCCTCGATCCGCAGCCGGATGAGCAGTCCGACCAGGATCAACGCCGCGCTGATCAGGAAGGGGATACGCCAACCCCAGGCGCTGAACGCAGCCTCCGGCAACACGCCCGTGAGCACGAGGAAGACCAACTGGGACAGCAGGATTCCCGAGGGCAGACCCAACTGCGGGAAGCAGCCGTACAACGACCGTCGCTTCGGCGGTGCGTGCTCGACGGCCATCAGCACCGCACCCGCCCATTCACCCCCGACACCGGCGCCCTGGGCGAGCCGCAGCACGACGAGCAGGATGGGCGCCCAGACACCGATCTGGTCGTACGTCGGGAGCACGCCGATGAGGGTCGTCGCGATGCCCATGATCAGCAGCGAGGTGACGAGCATCGACTTACGACCGACCCGGTCACCGAAGTGCCCCATCACGATCCCGCCGATGGGACGTGCGATGAAACCGACCGCGAAGGTCGCAAGCGCGGCCAGCGTACCCCCGAGTTCGGAGAACTCCGGGAAGAACTGGGTGCGGAAGACCAGCGTCGCGGCGACGCCGTAGATGAAGAAGTCGTACCACTCGATGGTCGTGCCGATGTAGCTGGCGACCGCGACGGTTCTCGCCTTCTTCGCCTTGTCCGGCGATATCGAAGTGGAGGACATGGCAAGCTCCTCGTTGAGCCGAAGACTTCTCAAGCCCTAAATGGACTTTCCAAGGTTGTTCTCCCCTGCGCCGACACCGGGTTCGTGCGCAGGATGACGACACACCCGCGGTGAGCACCGCCCCGCAAGGCCCGGGAAAGCAGCGATCACCGTTTCACGGTTCGTGACCTCCTCTACGCCGACGGGACAAGCGCTGCGAGGGTCGCTGCGAGGCTCCACATCCGCCGCACCGGGGCGGATGTGGAGCCCGGTATCGCGTCCGGAAGTGCACGGACAACGGAAGCGGCTCAGAGCTCACTTGCGGTAGGACTCACGGATCTGCCGGACGTAGGGAGCAGGCGCGACCGTGGCCCTGATCTCGACCTGCCGGTGACGTTCGACCGCCGGCTTGGTGGAGTTGGGCTCCTCGCCCCACAGCACCGTGACCTCGGTACCGGGTTCGGCGGCCGCGGCGTCGAGCGTCGCCAAGGAGACGAAGGCCTGCTCGTTGGTGATGTAACCGGCGTCCAGCGAAAGACCCACCTGCTCGCCGTCCCGCAGCACCTTGTCGACGTGGAAGAACGCGTAGCGGGACTTCGGCAGCTCGATGTACTTCGCCGGTACGCCGGGCTCGTACAACGAGCGTACGGCCGCCGCGACGTCCTCGGGGTTCCACACCAGGGTCACCTTGGTGCGGTGCGGTTGGTCGGCCATGCGTTCGAGCGCCTCACGTCCGAGGAAGTCGTGGTCGAACTTGATCGTGCGTCCGTACCCCAGGTCGTAGGGGGTGACGTAGTAGTCCGTGATGTCGTCGGAGTCCATGCTCCCGCCGAGCGAGCCCAGCGAATCGGCGCTCAGCCACTCCCGGTAGTCCTTCATCTCCGGGCCGAAGATCGCCGGCACCGCGGTCGGGATCCACCCCGACTCCAGGTTCGCCGTCGAGTACGCTTTGGCGCCCACCCGGACGATGCCGAACTCCTCACCACACCGCAGGATCTCGGCGAGCACCGCCTCGCCTTCCTCCCACGGTCCGAACAGCTCGAAGCCGGGCTGCCCGGCCATCCCGTGGCGCAAGGCGCGCACCCGGTGACCGGCGATGGTGAACTCGGTCATGTTGAAGAACTTCACCGACGGCAGCGGCTTGCCGATGAGCTCCTCGATCAGCGGTACCGCGGTCGGCCCCTGAAGTTCGTAGCGGTACAGCTTGGGCGGGCCGGACGGCCGGTCGTAGGAGTTCTCGTCCCGTTCACACGTGACGTCGTAGCCGCCCTTCTCGGCGTTGTACTGCAACCAGTTGATCACCGTGGGATGCCCGACCACGTCGAGGAGCCCGTCCTCGAGGTGGAACAGGATGGCATCGCCGATGAAGTAGCCGTCCTGGTTGACGGCGACGTACTGCTTGGCCTTGCCGGGGGTGAAGTTCTGGAACGTGTTGACCCCGAAATCGGACAGCAGTCGCACCGCGTCCGGACCCTTCACGAACAGGTCGGTCATGTGATGCGACTGGTCGAGCAACGCACAGGAGGTACGCCAAGCGGTCTGCTCCGACCTCCAGTTCGTGAACTCGGGCGCCACCGGGAAAGTGTGCGGGCGCACGGTCGAGTTACGCAGCAGTTCGACCGGGGATCCCACACGCTGGATCGCGGACTCAAGGCTTTCGAAACCCATGACGTCGACAACCTCCTGCGCCCGGACATACGTCCAAGCCTCGCTGCTTGACGTTGGCGGCCGATTGGCGACGCCGCCTTTGCTCCCAGTAGAGCTCAGCGAGGGGGCTAACTTCGTCCGCCATCGCGACAGAGGTGTCTGCGACAAATGACCGAGGCGCCCTCGGCCACCTCGCCGGGGCGATCGCAGTGGCGATTCCCGTGTGTCTGAAAGGGTCCTCGGAAAAGGCCGCACCACTGCGGACGGTCCACGACTTGCCGCTGGGAGTGTCCGACTGAACGGGCCGCGATCAGCGCACCACGGCCGCCGAGTGACCACAACGGACGGTGTAAGACCGTTTCGAAACCGTCATGGCACCGCCGAGGAGCATCCTGGTGGGTCCGCGATTACCGATCGCCCACAGCGGGCAACCGCCTGTGGAGGACAGCGACGACGCCCGTGCCGAGCACTCGGTCGGCCATCCACCGAAGGGAGCGGACGGTGTCGGACCACGACGAACACCCGACAGCGCCCGACCACACCGGGCACACTCATCACGGCCCACCGCCGGCGGGGTGGGGCGTGGCCGTGTCCGCGACATTGCACTGCCTCACCGGCTGCGCCATCGGCGAGGTCCTCGGCATGGTGATCGGCACGGCATTCGGCTGGAGCGCCGTCCCGACGATCGTGCTGGCCGTCGTGTTGGCGTTCTTCTTCGGCTACGCGTTGAGCATGCGCGGAGTGTTACGCGCGGGCGTGGGCTTCCGGCGGGCGTTGAGGGTCGCCCTCGCCGCCGACACAGTGTCGATCGCGGTCATGGAGTTGGTCGACAACGGTGTGGTGGTCCTCATCCCGAACGCCTTGGACGCCCCCTTGGATTCGGGGCTTTTCTGGGGCGCGCTCGCCGTGGCGCTCGCGATGGCGTTCGTGGTCGCCGCGCCGATCAACAAATGGCTCATCGGTAAAGGCAAGGGGCACGCCGTGGCCCACGCCTACCACCACTGACGCGGGCTACGTCACCGTGACCGGAGTTCAGGGATGTCGTTGATGGTGAGGTTGTGGACCTGGGTCGTGGCGGTGTAGACACGGACGTCGATGACCCGGATCTTCTC
>SMEZ01000215.1_pt1 | contig 19905 bp, 17 predicted proteins | sample 2456351 | NCBI WGS metagenome assembly SMEZ01 (sample SAMN10132605, study PRJNA489261) | soil metagenome | isolation source: day120 antibiotic-loamy sand soil ammended with composted manure from dairy... | place: USA | collected 2015-04-01 | reverse complement strand
AACCCAATCAAAGAAGGTAAGATCAAAGCCATAACTTCATTAAAAGTCATCTTTTTCCTCCTCTTATTCAAGGTAAATATTGTAAAAATAAATACGTAAATTATAGTATTGCCCAAAATGAAAGGGTTCTTACAAGCAAGTTCACGTTATAAAATTTGAAAGGAAAAATTTAATCTATGCAAGTTCTTTAAAATTTTGGGCAATATAACATTGACCGTAGATAAGGTCAATACTTATGTATTAGAAAGGAGTAAAATAATGAATCGTTGGTTAAAAATTTTAGGAAGCTCAATTCTAGCTTCAGCTTTATTATTTGGTTGTGCAAATAACGAGGAAGATCCTGCCCCTCCAGAAGATAATAATGTAAATGAAAATCAAGATTTAAATGATGATGTCAATGATAAAGATGGGTTAATGGAGGATAATGATACAGACGATGGAGATCGTGATCGTGGTGTGAATGATGATGATGGTATATTAGAGGATAACTTAGACGATGACGTTTTAGATGATGATAAGAATAATGGTGAAGATATCATTGAAGACCCTGATGATGTACGTGACGAAGATCGGAAAGATAATAAATAATGAATGATTTAAGTATGCCCAGGGGAAGATACACTATTTCCCCTGATTTTTTTAAGTGTTGGTTTAAAGTTTCTTTTTGCGAATGATTTCTGTTTTATCTTTCATTTTTTGTTTAAAAGACGTAAGTAATTCATTTCCACCAAGCCCCGTTTCCAGTAGTGCCTCTAACAACTGTTCAGCGTATCCCGTTGTTCGGTTCAATTTGCCTTCAAATAAAATACTAGCGTTTTCCCCAATTACTTTTTGAGAAATAATTTGAACTAGAAAAGGTGCCGGTTCGTTATCTTTTTTAGTAATGACAGTATATACTGAGATTTTCTCTTCGGATGAATATTCTTGGAATAGGTCCAAATATTTTTTATCAACAAAAACCTCAATGATCCACGTATTGATTTCATTCTCTTTATTTATAATAAGGGCATCAATTAACGGGATAGAAACGACATCCCCTTTTTTATCTACTAAATAAAAGGATACTAATTTAAACGTTTTCAAACGCATCACCTTCCCAAAAAATGTCGGATTGTTCTTAATATTACTTTATCACGTTGCATATTCTTTTTCATTTTCTTTAATAAAAAAGCGTTATTTTTACATAAAAACGTCATAAAAAAAAGAAAAAATTATTATAAAAAATGATTTTCCTAGTAGACTTTTACATTGAAAATTAAATTTTGAATGGGTAAAAGTAGGTAAAATCATGGTAAAATCATTAAAAACTAAAAAATCGAAATTTTACAAATGATAGTTACTGGACTAAAATAAAGGCAGCAAAAGGAAAGGAGGGAAACATCATTTGATCAATCAGGTGACACTTGTTGGAAGGCTAACGAAAGATCCTGAACTAAAAATTACGCAAGACGGGACTGCGGTAGCGAATGTCACCTTAGCTGTTAGCCGTAATTATCGAAATAATAATGGAGAAATTGAAACTGACTTTGTCCAATGTACCCTCTGGAGAAAAACGGCCGAAAATACGGTCCAATATTGTCGTAAAGGAACCATTATTGGCATAACTGGCCGAATACAAACGAGAAGTTATGAAAACCATGAAGGTAGAAAAATTTATGTAACCGATGTTGTCGCAGACAATGTCCGGTTTTTAAGCAGCAAACCGCAAGAAAAAGAAGAAAAGAGTGAAAAACCGATCGCTGCTGGTCAAGCATAAGTTATCTTTAAGAAAGGAGGAGGTGGTGTTGCAAGTAAAGTTTGATCAGAACCACCAACTAGAAGAAATGGTCCAATTTCTCATTCGAATACTTGGCAAAACAAATGAAAAAATCGTTGAATTAGAAGAGAAGTTGAGAAGGCTCGAAGTTGAAAGAGAAAAGGAAGAAATGTAAACCATTGAGGAGTATAAGGAAAAGGAATCATTATTGTAGGGAAAAGTCAAAAGAAAATGAAGAACCATTTGTTGTGGGAAGGGATAGTAAATAGAGACTACAGAATATCATCTGAAAAGAGAAAAGGTAAAAAACTGACATGTAGAAAAGGCAAGGTAAAATAGACAAGGCAATCTAACAAAAACAAAAATGAGGATTTCAATAGGCGATCAAAAGATAACGTAAACTGGGAAAACAAAAGCATGTTGAGAAAAGGAACGATGAGTGACAAAAGATTGAAGGAAAAATGAAACAAAATAAGGGATAACTGCAAGAATGAGGTAAGTTTTTATCATACTAGATCAGAATAGCCCATCACTAATATCTTAATCTTAATATTCCCCTAGCGTCCTTCCAACTAGCCAGGTGCGAGTCATCTGGCTTTTTTCGTTAATTTTAAATATTGAAAATAGAAATCTGGAAAGCATCTTGTTAAGACGGCTTAGAGTTAAAAAACGTTGATATCCATTACGATTGTCCCCAAGAAGTTCTCAGGGACAATCATTAAATTGCGAGTATGATGAAGCAAGAAGCAACAAAAGGCTTTCTAAGTCTTCTAACATTATCTTATTACTTATTAGTCTAACCGTAAAATATCGTATAATTCATCATCAGACAGATCGACAATCCATTGATCACTTTGAATAATTTCTTCGTTCAATGCTTGTTTTTTCTCAAGCATCGCATCTATTTTTTCTTCCAAAGTGCCCGTTGCAATAAACTTATGGACATGGACAAATTTTGTTTGTCCAATTCGATAGGCTCGGTCTGTTGCTTGATTTTCGACAGCAGGATTCCACCAACGGTCATAATGAATAACATGGTTTGCCGTCGTTAAATTCAAACCAGTTCCACCTGCTTTCAAGGATAATAACAAAATAGGAAAATCGCCATTTTGAAATTCAGCAATCATTTTATCCCTTTGTTGTTTATTCGTACTGCCATTTAAAAATGGCACGCGAACCCCATAACGTTCTTCGAGAACCGATTGGATGATTTCACCCATCCCAATATATTGGGTAAAAATTAATCCACTTTCATGTTGGGCTAAAATAGTATCAAAAATCTCCACTAGTTTTTCCAATTTCGTCGAACGTTTGATTAAATCTTCACTCGATGCCCAATTCATTTCTTTTAAATACAATGCGGGATGATCACAAAGCTGTTTCAACCGACCAAGCAACTGCAATACTAAACCTCGACGTTGTATACCAGATAATTCTGCGATTCGATCGAAGGTGTCTCTCACGATTTGCTCGTATATTGCCGCCTGCTCGCCAGTTAATGGACAATAAGCCTTTTGTTCAATTTTATCCGGTAACTTCAATCTTTTTCTCATCATGTTCCCGTTCAATGGGTATAACAAAACGTTCTTGGAAGCGGGAAAGGCTTCCTAAATAGCCTTTATTTATAAAATCAAAAATCGACCATAATTCCGTTAATCGGTTTTCCATCGGTGTACCAGTTAAAGCAATATGATGATTACCTCGCAACTTGCGAATGGCACGAGATTGTTTCGTTGCCGCATTTTTTATATTTTGCGCTTCGTCAAGCACAATAGTTCCCCAGTTAACGGTAGACAGTTCATCAAAATCAAGGTGAGACAAACCATATGTTGTCAATACAACATCGTATTGTTCTGGCTCAAATAACTTAATAGGATCTTTTTGCTTTTCAACCTCTTGAAACAAACCGGTAAACTCTTTCCCTTTTGCCCGATTTGATCCATAATGTAAATACACATTCAAACTTGGCGCGAATTTTTCCAGTTCTTTTTGCCAGTTACCTAAAACAGAAGTTGGACATATAATTAACGCAGGTCCCGACTCTGTTTCCCGTCCCTTCACTAACAATAAATAAGCAATCAACTGAATGGTTTTTCCAAGTCCCATATCATCGGCTAAACAAGCACCAAAGCTGTATTGTCTTAAGAAGTACAGCCAATTCATCCCTTTTCGTTGATAAGGTCGAAGTTCACCTTGTAAAGCCGCTGGTACTTTTTCATCAGGCAAGTCAGACAAATCAACTAAGTTCGCAACGAACTCCCGCAATTTTGGATGAAGTTCGATTTGAATTCTCGCAAAAAGACTTTGATCGTTGTCTTCATCCACATCATCTTCCAAATCAAATTCATCGTCACCATATAATAATTGTTGCTGGATAAAGTCCTGAACCCGCATGCCTTCCTTTTCTGCTTTTTCCATCAACGTTTGCATTTTTTTGATAAACGCAGGGTCTAATTTCATCCATTGCCCATTGATATTGACTAATCGTCGATTTTCTTCCACCAGTTTTCGAAATTCTGCTTCTGACAAATCGACGTTGTTCATTGATACGCGCCATTCGAAATTTAACAGTGCATCTAAACCAACAAAGGATGGCGAAGAACCGGACTTCACTTGAGCTTTCAGGCGCATATTGGCGTTTTTCATTGACTCCCACCATGATGGTAAGAGAATCTCGACACCAAGGAGCAATAACTTTTCACTTTCTACTGTTAAAAAGTCAAGGGCTTCATCTTCAAAAAGTTCCTCTTTAATTAGGAGCGGTGGTCTTGCCGGATCTTCTAACACAATTTCATCTTCCAGTGTAAAATCAACTTCCTCGTTGGCCAACCAGGGAATAAACCGGCAAATCCGTTTTTGTTCCGCTACAATTTCATCTGCATATTGCTGCCACCGTTTCGGAATTCGTGATCCACGACCAGCGTGATTTTTTAATACAAAGATAGTATCTTGCTTTTTTCGGTCACGTAAAATGGTCGTCAAATGCCACATATCCCCGTCTTCCTGTGGTTCTTCCAGTTGCAAACCAAAGGAAAAAGGGAATTGACTTTCTTCCATTCCCACCCATTGTAAAAAGCGCTTTTCATCAAAGAAGGAAGCTAAATCCATCCCTTGTTCTAGCGCATTTTCCAACACTTCTTTTTTCTCTTGCCAATTTCGTTCTTTAAGGGGCTTCCGAGTTAAAAAGATTTCCACGCCATCATTGAATAAAAAGGTAACAAAATCTTTCATTTGAATAGGTTCCGTTTTACCATCAAGATCATACCAGCCGTCAACCTTTGTTTCCCAAAAGCCAGGTAAAAATTCATTCCAAACCCGTTCTGGCACTTTCCATTGGAACATCCCTTTCTGCCAGGCACCAAAATCCGGACCAAATGCTCCCTTGACTATACTTTCGTATATCACAGGGGATATCGCCATTAACGTTTGAGAAAAGTCATCAAAATCCCAACGAACAAACGCATTAAAAGGTTCTGTGCCAAACAACTCTAACGCATCTAACGTATGAATTGTAACCCCTTCAACGCGCATCATTCGATTTCCGATGGAAACCTCGACCTCGTTCGCCTCTAAGGTTGAACCGTAGAATGTCCCTTTATGCCATTGAAAGAGCGGTTCAACCCAATGGTGACATTCTGCGATACCTTCGTTGTCATAGGCAAATAGAAAAAAGAATCCTTTTTTAATCGGTATGCAATTAACTGCGAATTGCTTCATTTTCAACATGTACTAACTTTCCCCTCTGACATTCTTCTTGAAAGGCCCGTAGCCGTTTCGTATCTTCTAAAAGATTTTCTAAATAATATTCCCAGGTTGTTTCTTTGTTCAATTTTTTATAAATGGTCCGTAACTTTTTCAAATATCGGACCGCTTCTTTATAACTTTTCCGATTTTTTCGTTCAATTGCTTTCATGACTTCACGATGATAGTAAGGCAGTAAACATTCGGGTGCTTCCTTTTGGATTAAACGGAGCTGTTCTCTATCCGGTTCCCAAAATCCTGATACTTGTATAAATTCTAGCATCCGTTTATATTTTTTTCGTTCAAAATAAAAATTGGCTAAACGTTTCCGGCTATATGGCAGCATCTCAACAAGTACTTGTTCCTGTAAATCAAAGGATAACGTATGTTCAGATACTTGTTCAAAGATTGAATCTACATAATTGATAAACCGCCACGGATTGTCTGCTTGTTCCATATAGGTTTTTACATGTTGAACAAAAGAAGGCGCTAAACGTTTAACGCTATTCCAATCATTCTTTTTAGCAAAGTAGTCCATATAGTCCAAAATATATATCGAATGTTCCGGACCACTTGATTCAATGACTGCAACGGCATCGTTTACTTGACCAGAGATGAGTAATTGGAATGAATATGCCACACGCCATGACGACTTTGTATCACTTTTTGCCGCCGTCTTTTCTGCAAATGCCAATTCTTCTTTACGCAGCTTCTTTTGGTGAAACAAATTTTGCCAAAGTAACCGATAAATTTGTAACACAACGTGGTCAAAGGCACCTTGTAAAAAGAGGAGTTCCCGAACATTTCCTCGCAATTTTTCACAAATGGGATCATAGGAAAAAGGTAGAGGATTCGGTAAATGATTCGTTTCCGTTTCGATATTGGTTTGAATGGCTTCAACGAGTTGTTTACACATATCCTCAATTTCTTGATAACTATAACGGCTTGAGATAAACCAATCTAATAGCCTTTCTAAAAGTCGCACATTTACAACGATTTGGAAAAGCTTCCGAAATTCATACCCCGCATCATAATGATTCATTAACTTCTTTAATAATACTAAACCATGTAAATTTAATAGATAAGGGGGCATAGATTTATTCGATAAAATCTCCTTTTCAAAAAGATGGTCTGTTAAATCGATCCACTGCTTGTATAGGTCAGTTTCTGCTTTTTTGCTATTGGATACAACCGTTTTAGGGATAGCTTTATCCTCAAAATTATGGTGTAACTTCCATTCGTTGATCCATGTTTCTGCATTTCCTGTTTCGCTATACATAGCAAAGAAGCTTGCCATCATATGCTGACAAAGACGTTGATTACAATTACATGTATTTAAAGAAAATAAATGGGTGTGGAATAAACAATCGAATTTTTTTCCATCAAAGACGGATGACATGACAAAGTTCTTTTCCACATATAAATCTTGTACCATTCCTTCCCGATATAGGCTAAAGCCGTCTTCAACCTTTTGTAAATCTTCAGCTTGGTGTGGATCTAATTGTTCCAACAAATAATCGCTATATTTATGTAAAAACAGTGATGGAACCGAATTCACAGAAAAAATCCTCCTTGGAATCATTTGGCCGTAAGTTTCCAAACTTGGCCAACCTCCTGATTTTATTCCTTTATTATACCAATAATTTGTTTGTTTTTTTAGTGGGTTGTTGAAAGGGGGATGTTAACATTTGGAAACAATTGAAAAATGGCTATAAGTCGTTCTATAATATTGCACAAAAAAACCCGATACCTGAATGGTTCGGGATTTTTATATTCAAGGCGATTTTTTATAAGGTGAAATATCATCTATTCTATAGCGATCACTCAAAGAACGATTGTCTGAACTTCTTTAAATCACTGTAGAAGTCATAATTAAAGGTGTAATAAAGGCTTCGACGATGGCCGCAATGATAAGTAACGGCACAACGACAAATAAGAAAGTCTTACCTGCATTAAGTACACAAGTTTTAAATGAATATTGACGATCGTTCAGTTTTCGGAATATGCCAAGAGATAAATAAAAAGCAATGGCTCCTGATAACACAACGGCTGGGATTTCAAAGACTCCATGGGGAACGATTCCGGTCATGAGCATTGAAAATATGGACACTTCAACACCACGTGTACTCATAAATGCAAACAGTACACCCATAATGGCCCCGTTAAAAAATAAAATGGAAAGGGCAGGTAAGAAAATGGGAATAAAACCAGTCAAAGCAATTAATAAGGATGCTCTTGTGTTATTTATAAACAATCCCAAGGCAAGTTCTGGTGAACTCGTACCTGGTTTTAATAACTCCGTTTCTTCAAACATTTGCATGATTTGTAACATAAATTCATTCATGAGAGCTTGATTATTTAACATATAATTATAACTCACGAACGCTGCTATTATAAATAACAAGAATAGGCTAACAAAGGTTTTCCAATAAGATTGCTTAAACAATTGCCATTGTTGTTGGTATATGTTTTTCAAAATGAAACCTCCTAAATCACGTCTTATCATTACAGGTTCACTTTATATATATTAGAATTCTATCCTACATATGAACTTATGTGCAAGGAAATCGTTAATCTATTCAAACAAGCGTTGTTTATATTAAATATGATTCCAAAAAGGTTTGCTATCTATTGGTTTTAAAGGAAGAATTCTATAATTTGGGTAATTTTGCCTATTAATCATTAGTATTATAATCGTTTATTATTATAGAATAAAGTATCTTTGCGTAAAGAATGGATGGAACTATTTTAGTTATAGGTCAAAAAGTTAGGGACCTTACAATAGGTCCCGTGGTTTAAAATTTATTTTTCATTTACTTCAGCTTTTTGCTTTTCTTCTTGTTCAATTAATTCTTTCATAAAGTGTAAGACATCATCATGTAGTTCGTCATTTTTTAATGCAAATTCAATTGTTGTTTTAATAAAACCGATTTTTTCACCAACATCGTAACGACGGCCTTCAAAATCGTAAGCAAATACGCGTTGGATTCGGTTCAATTTTTGGATTGCATCGGTTAATTGGATTTCGCCGCCGGCACCAACTTCTTGCTCTTCTAAAAATTGGAAGATTTGTGGGGTTAAAATATATCTACCCATAATGGCTAAATTAGAAGGAGCAGTTCCTGGTGCAGGTTTTTCAACAAAGTTTTGTACTTGATATAGTCGATCTTCATTAGAGAGTGGATCGATAATGCCGTAACGATGTGTTTCGTGGTCGGGTACCTGTTGCACACCGATAACCGAAGAATATGTTTCCTCGTGTTTTTCCATTAATTGTTTAATACAAGGTTTTTCGCTTTTAACAATATCATCACCAAGTAAAACAGCGAATGGTTCATCACCGATAAAGTGGCGAGCACACCAAACCGCATGACCGAGCCCTTTCGGTTCCTTTTGACGAATATAGTGGATATTCGCTAAATTGGAAGAATAATTTACTTTTTCAAGTAATTCCCATTTTCCTTTATCCTCTAAATTCTTTTCCAACTCCGGTACACGGTCAAAATGATCTTCGATGGCGCGTTTTCCTTTACCAGTGACAATAATAATGTCCTCAATTCCAGCTTCTACAGCTTCCTCAATAATATATTCAATTGTTGGTCGATCAACGATTGGTAACATCTCTTTCGGCATTGCCTTCGTTGCTGGTAAAAAACGTGTACCAAGCCCTGCTGCAGGAATAATTGCTTTTCTGATTTTTTTCATTATGTACCTCCATAAAACAAATTATGATGTAACCAAATATCAAAAATTTCGTCTAATCATTAGGATAACAAGAATTCGGAAACTTTCAACTAAATTGTTATCTAATTTAAATTAAATGTATTATAACATAGGTAAATTTACGATGCATCAGTGTTAAAGTGAAAAAAATTGATTAATTCATTCAAAAACATTAAGATAAATATTAAATTGATAAAATATCATTGGCAATATAAATATAAGCCATTCATACAATTTACATTTTATTAATATAATCTTTATATTACATTTATTTGAACTGTCTTGATTTTTAGAATTGAATCACTTATGATGAATTCAAATAAAATTTGAAGGTACGATTTGTTTGCTAGAAAACATATAATAAAACTTCTATTCTATTAGAAAATAGAAGTTTTAGGAGGACAATAGTAATGGCATTCATTTTACCGATCGCAATAAGTTTTATTGTATCTCTCCTGTTAATTCCTTTTGTTAAAAAATTTGCCATTAAAATTGGCGCTGTAGATAAACCGAATAAACGAAAAGTTCATCAAAAAATTATGCCCCGTTTAGGCGGATTTGCTATTTTTATAAGTTTTATGATTGGTTATTTCATATTTATACCGGGTCAATTTAAGTTATGGCCAATTCTTTTTGGGGCATCAATTATGGTATTTGTCGGAATAATGGATGATTGGAAAGGATTATCTGCACCAGTCAAATTCTTCGGCCAACTGATTGCAGCTACTGTAACGGTAATTGGCGGAATCCAAATTGATTTTATTACTATACCAAATGGTGATATTATTCACTTTGGTTGGACAGCAATACCGATCACGATCTTATGGATCGTCGCGATCACAAATGCAATCAACTTTATTGATGGATTAGATGGTTTAGCAGCAGGTATATCTTCTATCGCCACAATTACGATTTCAGTTCTTGCGCTAAGTTTAGGTCATCCGATAATTGCATTATTAGGTCTTATCCTTTTAGGTAGTACACTTGGTTTCTTAGTCTTCAACTTTTACCCGGCAAAAATTTTTATGGGTGATACCGGATCCATGTTTCTCGGTTATATGATTAGTGTGCTATCAGTGATTGGACTAACCAAAAGTGCAGCGATTTTCTCACTTTTAATCCCAATTATCATATTAGCGGTTCCAATTATTGATACAACGTTTGCGATTATTCGCCGTCTAGTACAAAAGAAACCAATATCTGCGCCTGATAAATTCCATCTACATCATTGTATCTTACGATTGGGCTTTTCTCATCGCCAAGCGGTTGTATTAATTTACTTATTAAGTGCGTTATTTAGTTTAGCTGCAATTTTGTTTACTCGTGCAACACTATGGGGTGCATCAGTGTTAATCGTAATCTTGTTAATCGCGATTGAATTAATCGTTGAAGTAACTGGTTTAATTAGTTCAAATTATCGACCACTACTGAACTGGATCGATGGAAAAAAGAATACGAAGCGTTAACGACCATCCTGTTATAAGGATGGTTTTTTCATACAAATATAAAAGTAGGAACGCTTAAAATGTCTTACGACAATTACTTACACCTGTATCATTTAAAAATTTCATAAAAAGATCCCTCCTTGTCCAAAATAATAAGTAAAAAAACATCAGAGGTTTATTATGATATCTTATCTTGATCTTGTCATTGCATTTGCTTTGTCGACCGTGATTTCATTTTTACTTGCCTATCTAATTAAATATATCGCTGTAAAATTAAACATTCTTGATGTACCGAATCAAAGGAAAATCCAAAAGGAACCTGTGCCTTTATTAGGGGGACTGGCCATTGCCTTCGGTTCTTTCTTAGGTTTATTTTATCTACAACCAGACCATCCTTTTTTTTATTCATATTTAGTTGGAGCGACCATCATTTTGATTACAGGGATTTTAGACGATATTTTTACATTAAAACCTGTTATGAAGTTACTTGGTCAATTCGTAGCCATTCTTTCCTTAATTTTGGCTGGAGTTATCATTGAAAAGATTACACTTCCATTTTTGGGGATTGTTGAACTAAGCCCCCTATTAAGCATCATCCTTACTTTTCTTTGGATGATCGGTATTATAAATGCAATTAATTTAATCGATGGATTGGATGGTTTAGCTTCAGGCACTTCAGCTATTGCGTTGCTTAGTATCTTTATTATGGCGATCATGGATGGTCAACTATTTGTAGCATGTTTATGTATTGTATTAATTGGAAGTAACATTGGCTTTCTATATCATAATTTTTTCCCTGCCAGTATTTATATGGGAGATACAGGATCGCTTTTTCTCGGTTATTCAATTGGGTTAATTTCCATATTAGGTTTGTTTAAAAAAATCACCCTATTTAGCTTTATTGTTCCGATCATTCTGTTAGCGTTTCCGATTTTTGATACATTGTTTGCCATTATACGAAGGTTGGTTAATGGAGAAAAAATTATGAAACCAGACAAGAAGCATATTCACCATCAACTATTGGCAGCTGGATTCAGTCACCGAAACACGGTTCTCATCATATACGGGATTAGTAGCATGTTTGCTTTGTTAGCGATTATTTTTTCAAGCACGTCCATCGAATATTCCATGATTATATTTTCGATTTGGATGTTTTTGGTTTATGGGTTGGCTGAGGTTGTTGGAATTGTAGGGAGAGGAAAACAGCCACTTATCAATTTTTTTAGAAGGTTATTTAGTTAAAGAATAATCAAGAAGGATTGTCTGAGAAATTTGTACTTAAAAAGCACGAATTCAAAGACAATCCTTCTTTATGATATAAAATTTACTGTTTCTGTTGTGAATTGTAAATCAGGAGTACAGAAGCTACCGCTAAGTAAATACTAACTGCCGGTGCATATAATACATGCCCCGCAAAAAATGCAACACCAAGTCCAAGTCCAATAGATATGATAAATAAAATGTTTTCAGGCTGGAAGAATGTTTTTACACGGGTAACCATATGTTTAATCATTGAAGCGAACACAATCATAATCGGTACAATCAGTAACAAAAATCCAATAATTCCGAAGGAAAAGAATAAGTCAAAAAAGTCCATTTCAACTAGTTTGGGACTATGTTCGTAAATGCCTGCGTAACCGAGACCAAAGAATTTATGCCACATACTCGAATGAACATAATCAGTATATACTTGTTCGAAATAAACGTTGCGAGAGCTTAATAAAATTTTCAACAACGGTGATTGAAGGAAAGGGTCTTTTTCTTGATCGTTTTCTATTTGTATCACGTCTTCATTTGAAAGATCAGGTTCTTTTACTTCTGCTTGCAGTGCATCATTAATTGTTTGATAGTCCCCTGTTAAGTTTAAATAAGCAGGTGTGATAGGGGTGATCACAATATAAAAAATGGCTAAACATAGTGAAATAATAAAAGTACGTTGGTAAATAGTCCTTCGCTTCTCGTTTTTTAAATTGATCAGCCAATACACAAAAGTAAAAATGACTGCAATGATAATGGTAGCTAAAATAGCAAGATAGCTGACTTTAGTCCCAATTAACAGAGCGCAGACGGCTCGGTATCCAATAAATGAAATCTTTCCAAGCCTTTGTCTGTATAATGGAATACACAAACAGTAACGGAAAACAGACGGCCACGATGGCACTTAATTCGTTTCCTGCAAAAAACCAACCTGTGAATCCAAGTTTTACGTATGTATACGTATTACTAGAGGTATTTGTAATAATTGAAGTAAACAGCGACAAGGCAGTGATTGTCATTGCAATGGTGACAGCAGATAGAAGCTCTTTTTTACGATCTGTGTTTTTTGACTGTTCAGAGAACATTAGCATAATAGCACAGAACATAGTAGGGAAATATACTGCCTTTACAACATATTGAACTTCTGAGAAGAAATGAAAGTATGGTTTTGTAAACAAGTTTAAAATAAAACTGATGCCGATCGCGATAAACAATGCAAACAAATAAATCGTAACCATTTTTTTATCACGATGTTCATTGCCGAAAAAGATATAAAATATGGCAACAGCCATAAAAAGCACGCGAACAAGAATTCCAATCGTCACATTGAGTTGTAAATACGTAATAGAAAAATATGTTAAAATATCAAGAATAGGTTGTAAAACAATAAAAAGTTTTACGAGCCGATGAAAGGGATAAGATTTGAATGATTGAAACATAAAGACACCTCGCATGGACTTAATTTCCTTTTACACAAAATGAAACCAAGGGGAAACAAATGTAGTTCTTTAAAATAGTATGGCAAGTGTTATACTTACTTATTATAAACAGTTAAAAGTGTACATTATTTCAAATGGAAAGTCTAACTACTTTATAAAAAATTACAAAAAATTAATGTTTTTACAAAAATGTATTAATGACATTCCATTATAATAAAAAATAGTATATGAGAGATTTCTTATACTATTATCGGAGGAATTTACTTGAAAACGGTACATGTACAAAATGTTAAATTCGATAACTATTCGATGGAAGAATTTTTACAAATTTTTGAAGAACGTTTATTAAACGAAGAAAAAACATTCGTTGTCACAGCAAACCCAGAAATTGTTACAAAGGCGAATACAGATCCCGTTTATCGTGAAACGCTTAACAAAGCTGACTTTATTACAGCTGATGGTATTGGCGTTGTCATCGCTTCAAAAATATTAAAAACACCTCTTAAAGAGAGGGTTTCGGGATTTGACTTAATGGGAAAACTATTACATAAGGCTGAACAACTAAATCTTAAAGTGTATTTACTAGGTGCGAAGGACACGACGTTAGAAAAAGCATATAAAAATATTAAAGCGAAACATCCAAAGATCAATATTGTTGGTCGCCATCATGGTTATATTGATATCGAAAATGAAGATCTAGTTACAGAAATTGTGGATTTAAAGCCAGATCTCATATTTGTTGCCTTAGGATTTCCGAAACAAGAATATTGGATTACTAAACATATGCATCGTTTCAGTAAAGGACTTTTTATCGGTTTAGGTGGGAGCTTTGATGTTTGGGCAGGTGAAGTAAAACGGGCACCGGAAATATGGATTAAATTAAACTTAGAATGGTTATACAGATTAATACAAGAGCCAAGACGTTTCAAACGAATGTTAGTTTTACCAAAATTTCTTATAAAAGTATTAGTCAATCGAAAGTAAAGGGTGATCTGTTGACAATGAATGTTTTACATTTAAATGCAGGTAATGAGACTGGCGGCGGAATGTTCCATATTTTGTCTTTACTAGATCAGTTAAAAGAGTCTGGTAACATTACACTCGGGCTTTTTTCAGAAGGTGAGATGGCGAAGCGTGCCCGTGAAAAAAACATTCATGTTGTGATTTTTAAACAGAAACATCAATTCGATATTTCAATTATCAATCAAATTAAACAATATGTGATAAAAAATAAGATCGATATTATTCATTCGCATGGGCCAAGGGCGAATGTCATTTCCTATATGCTAAAAAGAAAAGTGAATTTCATTTGGTATACGACGGTTCATAGTAATCCGCTAGATGATTTTATCGGTTATGGTTTAAAGGGGAGATTTTTTACCCGTTTAAACGTGTTTGCTATCAAATCTGCAGATCAAATCTTGGCAATATCCGAGCGTTTCCGTACGAATTTAATTAAATTAGGTGCAGATAAAAAGAAAATTTGTACTATATTAAATGGAATTGATTTTAATGTATGTCCGAAACGGGCTTACTCTCGTGAAGAGTTTCAACTTTCCAAAGATGATTTTGTCATCATGATGGTGGCAAGACTTGAACCGGTGAAACATCACGAAACAGCTATTGAGGCAATGGAACAGTTAGTCAAATTGTCTAGCAAGTTCCAACTTGTTTTAATTGGTGATGGGTCTCGTATGGATGAATTGCAATCTATGGTTAAAGAAAAAGGCTTGACAAAAAATGTAAAATTTTTAGGATATCGTAAAGATATACCAGAATTACTCGAGTTATGTGATATTTCATTGTTAACGTCAAAAAGTGAAAGCTTTCCTCTAGTATTATTAGAAGCGGCAAGGGCAAAAAGGACAGTTGTTACCACTGATGTTGGTGGCATTCAATCGCTCATTCCGAATGAAAATTATGGACGCATCATCAATGTGGGTGATGTTGAAAACTTAGTGAAACAAATATCGGATTTATACGAACTGAAGCAAAAAGGAAAGTTAAAAGAAATGGGTGAGAATCTTTATTTACATGCTCGTACAAATTTCTCATTGGAATCTTTCGCCAATAGTGTTCGGAAAACATATAAAAAAACTAGTTAATTAAGTGGTTTTATGGAGAAATTGAGGTGGAAACGTGTCTAATCCATTTGTTACAGTTTTTATACCTGTATATAATAGTGAGCAATATATTTCTGAAACGATCGACAGTATTCTGAATCAAACGTATAAAAATTTAGAAGTATTGATTGTTGATGATGGTTCAACCGATCGTTCGATTGAAATTATACAACAGTATCAGGATCAAAGAATACGTCTCATTCAAAATGAGAAAAACATGGGGATTCCTTATACTAGAAATGTCGGTCTGCAGGAGGCAAGGGGAGACTATATCGCGATTATGGATGCTGATGATATCGCTTGTAGCAACCGCATTGAAAGACAAGTTACCTATTTAGAAAATAATAAGGGGATTGATGCCGTTGGAAGTTTTTATTATAAATTCGGTGAAGGAGCAGAAAAAGAAATTACGACACCCTTTACTGCACCAGAACAATTAAAAATGATGTTGTTATTTTATAATCCAATAGCTAATCCATCAGTAACAATCCGGAAAAAAACATTCCAAGAGCACAACTTAACATATCACCTAGATTTTTTTGTTGCTCAAGATTATCAAATGTGGTCTCAACTGATAAAGGTTGGAAATATTACTATTTTACCAGAGTTTTTGATTTACTATCGGTTTGGTCATGAAAATATTTCAAAAAAATCAAACCTTGAAAAGGCTGAAAAAAGAAAACAGCTTATAGATCGGATCCATAATGATTTAATTGATTTTTATCAAATTCCATTAACGGTTGAGGAAAAACAGACTTTTAATAATTTTTTTACCGAAAGTTATGGAAGTCGTGTGGAAAGCCTAGAACAACTGAAAACTGTTATTGAAAAAATAAAAAACTGGAACTTAGAACAGCGGGTGTTTAATCACAACGATTTTCTAAAAGTATTAGATTACTGTATATTACTAGGTATCAACCATCAAGGGCTGACTGCCCGTGAAAAGTTAGCGATTTACAATTCGACAATGAGCGAACGAACTGGAAAAGATCGCATCAATATTTTGACACGTCATTATTATTATAAGCTTAAAAAAATAATATAACATCTTAGGTTTACAAGATTTATAATAATTGGTAAGAGACAGTGGGAAGTATTCAGGTATGCATATGGGAGTGACTAATGATCAGTAAAATATATGACGACTTAAAAAAGGGGATTTTGATTAGTGCCATTGGGCGCTATTCTTATTTTCTTATACAATTTATTATTCTTGCGGTTCTATCGAGGCTGTTAACTCCGGAAGAGTTTGGTGTGGTTTCCATTATTAATGTCTTTCTTATTTTTTTCAATATGTTAGTTGATATGGGAATTGGTCCTGCACTCATTCAAAATAAAACATTAAATAAAAAACAAATTGATGGTGTGTATAGTTTCACCATCATCCTGTCAATTGTAATTGCGATCATTTTTGCTTTTATGTCTAAACCTATTGCAAATTTTTATGATAATCCAAAACTGATTGGCGTAAGTTTAGCGATGTCGATAGCCCTCCTTACAACCGGGATGAATATGGTTCCTACATAGGATTCAGTTATTATGCCCTTGTAATGAACACAATATTGAAGAACTTCATTATGTTTGTAATGATGTTTACAAAATCGAGGCTACGGATAACGAAAGAAATTCGCAAAAGTAGTTTATTGGAACTTTATACTTTCTCAAAAAACCAATTCCTCTTTAATATTATGAATTACTTTTCTCGCAATCTCGATCACTTATTAATTGGTAAATATATTTCATTAAAACAATTAGGGTACTACGATAAAGCCTATACCCTTTCTTTATATCCGAACCAAATCTTAACAAGTGTCATTACACCGGTCGTTCAACCAGTTTTATCTGAATATGAAGAGCAAAAAACGGTAATTAAAGACACCTATGTGACGCTTTCTAAATTATTAGCCTTAATGGGCATGCCCTTAACCGTTTTTCTTGTTTTAAGTGCAGAAGAAGTAATTTTAATATTATTTGGTTCACAGTGGACTGGAAGTATTCCAACGTTTCAAATTCTTGCACTATCGATTTGGATACAGATGATATTAAGTAGTACAGGTTCAATATTTCAGTCTTCGAACCGAACAGATTTAATGTTATTATCAGGCATTTTATCGACAATATTAAATGTGGCAAGTATTGTCATCGGTATTCTTTTTGGGAAGATTGAGATCGTTGCACTAGGACTTGTCATTTCCTTTGCCATTAACTTTATTCAATGTAACTATTTATTAATGAAGAAAGTGTTTCAAGCCAGACAAATCGAGTACTACAAAATACTGATTAGTCCATCAATCATTTCACTTTTAGTACTTATATCGTTAGTCCTAATTGAATACTTTTTAGGAAACGTATCTATATGGGTAACCATAATAGTAAAAGGGTTTGCCAGTCTTGTCATGTTTTTGTTTGGATTAAAATTGACAGGAAACTTAAGCTACCTATTGAAAATCTTTAAAAGAAGAGGAGGTGGGGCAGGATGACAGAACCACTTGTATCTATTATTATACCGGTTTATAATGTCGAACAATATTTAATGGAATGTTTAGATTCTGTGTTTAACCAAACATACAGAAATATTGAAGTGATTGCTGTCAATGATGGTAGTACGGATGGGAGTGCAAATATTTTAAAAAACTATGAAAAAAAATATGATAATATTATCGTACATAATCAGGAAAACGCAGGAAACTCAGTAGCTCGTAATAAAGGATTGCATTTGGCGAAAGGAAAATATGTGTATTTTCTTGATTCTGATGATTTTATCGAAAGGGAAACAATTAACAATCTTGTTACCGCAATGGAAAAATACTCTCTTGATTTAATTCGATTTGCGGCTGAACCATTTTTAGACGGCGTTGAATATAAAAATTTTAACAAGCACCTATATGATTACAGCAAGTTTTTTGAAAGTGGGAGAGTATATAAGAAGGACGAATTTTTAAAAGCAAATATAAAGGGATTTTCTCCAAGCCCATGTTTATATCTTATAAAAAGAAATTTGTTACTCGAAAATAACATTTTGTTTAAGCCGAAAATGTTGCACGAAGATGAACTATTTTCATTACTGATATATCTAAATACAAACCGAGCAATGTATGATGGAAATTTCTATTACAAAAGAAGATACAGACCGGGTTCGATTATGACTTCACAAGTTCAAGCCGAATCAAATAAAAAGTCTTTTGATTCTTATGTACGTTTAACAGAAGAAATTGCAGAGCTACTTCCCAAATATAAAAACAAAGCAGAGAGAGATTTACTCAAGAGTCGCTTACGATCCATATACATTGGGTTAAGGACGAAGGATGTTGATATGCAGTATAAAAGAAAGAAGTTGTCGGAGCTATCAGGGTTAGGAACGTTAGAGAAAATCTATACGTATTATACATATCAAACAAGACAATGGATCAAAAAACAATTAAATTTTCGTTTGACTGTTTCTCTCTGATGATGAGATGGTAAAGCTAGAAATATTAGACATGCAATAAAACATGTAATAAGGTAATTACTTTTTATTTTGCAGGCACTCGTCTCCGATATAACAAGGATTATGTTTATCTTCTGTTAAATGTCCTATGAGTACTATTTAACAATAATAAAAGTGAAAGCATTATAGCTTTCACTTAAAAAGAAATTATTTAAAGTATTCCAAAATACCTTTATAAATTCCCTCAGCAGCTTGATATTTGTAATTTGATTGTTTCATTTTTGCAGCATCACTTGCATTTGTAATAAATCCAAGTTCAACAAGTGCGCTAGGAACCGAATTTCTCCTTAGTACAATGTAACCTCCATGTTTGGCGTTACGATCATACATATTCGTTTCACTAACAAGGTGATTTTGAATATATGTTGCTAACAGCATACTTTCTGTTGGGAATGGATTTGTTTCTCCATTATATGGTTGACCACTATAATAAGTTTCCGCCCCGTGTGCACTTGGTGTTGCAGAATTTGCATGAATACTTACAAAGATATCTGCCCCTACTTTTTTTGATAATGCTGCTCGTTCATCTAGACTAATATAAACATCTGAAGAACGAGTTAAATGGACGATAGCTCCAGCATTTTCAAGTTTTTCTTTCAAAGCAAGAGTAACATCTAGGTCTAATTGTTTTTCAATAATACCGTTACCACTAGCACCACCATCATAACCACCGTGACCAGCATCAAGCACGATCACTTTATTGTAAATCCCTATATTTACATCATTTTTATGTATATAACCCGTTTTTTGTTTACCGTTTATGGTAACAACTGCTTCATACCAATCTGAGGTGAAAGTTTTAAATCTTAACACACTGTAAGTTGGATATGATTTTATAACTTTGGATAGAGTACTTGCCTTTGAGTAAACAATACCTCCATTTTTACTAGTTACAACACCGATCATTGTTTTTTGGTCAGAAACACTATTTTCT
>SMEZ01000274.1_pt1 | contig 20288 bp, 12 predicted proteins | sample 2456351 | NCBI WGS metagenome assembly SMEZ01 (sample SAMN10132605, study PRJNA489261) | soil metagenome | isolation source: day120 antibiotic-loamy sand soil ammended with composted manure from dairy... | place: USA | collected 2015-04-01 | reverse complement strand
GGGCCTGCCCCCGCCGGCCAGTCGGGGTGCCGGAAGCGCGGCACGGTCGAGTTTCCCGTTGCTCGTCAGCGGTAGTTCGTCCAGGACCACCACGGCGGCGGGCACCAGGTGGTCGGGGACCCGGTCGGCCAGCGCGTTGCGGACCGAGTCCGGGGTCAGGTCCTGGGCTCCGGCCTCGGGGACGACGTAGCCCACCAGCCTGGTCAGCTCTCCGTCGGTACGGACGACGGCGGCGGCCGCGCTCACTCCTTCCACCGCGCCCAGCGCCGCCTCGACCTCGCCGAGCTCCACCCGGTGTCCGCGGATCTTGACCTGTCCGTCGCCGCGGCCGAGGTATTCCAGTCCCCGGCCCGGCACCCAGCGCGCCAGGTCGCCGGTGCGGTACATCCGCTCCCCCGGCGCGCCGAACGGGTCGGCGACGAACGCCTGCTCTGCGACGCCGTCGCCGAGGTGTTCGGATTGGACGAGGTCGGCGTCGACGACGACTTCTTCTCCCTCGGCGGGGACAGCATCACCGCCATCAGTGTGAGCAGTCGCCTGCGGAACAAGGGGCTCGTACTCAGACCGCGCGATCTGCTCGCACAACGGAGCTTCGCCTCACTGGCCACCACCCTCACCGCGATACCGGGTGAGACGCCCGCACCGCAGGACGAACCGACCGGGCCGGTCCCCGCGACACCGATCGTGCGCGCCCTGCTGGATTCGAATCCGCAGGTGCGGAACGTGGCCGGCTACGTGCAGTGGACCGCGGTGGCCGTGGACACCGACCTGACCCTCACCGACCTGAGGACCGGCGTACACAGGGTGCTGGAACGACACGACGCGCTGCGTCTGCTCCTCACCCTGGCCCCGGACGGCTCGATCGAACTGGTGGTGCGACCGGCCGACGCGGTGTCGGCGACGGCGGTGGTCAGCGAGGTGAACGCCACCGACGGGGACGTGGCCGACCAAATCGCCGCGCTGGCACAGCGGCTGGCCGCGTGCCTGGACCCGCTCACCGGGGACCTCCTGCGGATCGCACTGCTGCGGACCGGCCCCGAGACACCGGACCGATTGGTCGTGGTCGCGCACCACCTCGTCGTCGACGGGGTGTCCTGGCGCGTGCTGCTGCCGGACCTGCAGGCGGCGTGCGAGGCCGCCCGAGCCGGCCGTCCCGTCGACCCGGCCCCCGTCGGGACGTCGTGGCGCCGGTACGCCATGGTGCTGGCGGAACAAGGCGTGACCGGGAGACGGCGGTCCGAACTGGACTTCTGGCGCCGGGCGGTCGACCCCGACTGTCGTCCGCTGGGCTGTCGGGCGCTGGACCCCGCCCGGGACACCGCCGCGACGGCCGCCCGGTCCACCACGATCGCCACGGCCCCGGTCAGCGAGGCGGTGTTGACCACGCTGCCCGCGGCGTATCGCATGGGCGTCGACGAGGTGCTGTTGGCCGCGTTGGTGTTGGCGGTGCGCTCGTGGCGGCGAGAACGGCACCGGCCCACCGACGAGGCCGTGACGATCACCATGGAAGGTCACGGCCGGGAACAACTCGAACCCGGCATCGACCTGTCCCGCACGGTCGGCTGGTTCACCAGCGAGTACCCGGTGCGCGTCCCCCTCGACCCGGTGCACGCGGAGGCCGACCTGCTCGACGCGTTGGCCGGCGGACCGGCGGCGGGACGGTTGCTGCGCGCGGCCAAGGAGGCCAAACGCGCCGTCCCCGACGGGGGCATCGGCTACGGCGTGCTCCGCTACCTGGACCCTGAGACCCGCGATGAACTGGCGGACACCCCCGCACCCGAGGTGCTGCTGAACTACCTGGGACGGTTCGCCCCCCTGCCTGGGAGCGGCTGGCGATTGCCCGAACGCGACGCCTTCGCCGTACTCGACCCCGACGCCAAGGCGTTGGAACAGGTGTTGGCCCTCAACTGCTTCGTGCACGAAGAGGACGCCCCGCGTATCGCGGTGGAATGGACCGCAGCCCGGGGCATCCTGGCCGCCGGGACGGTCGAGCAGCTGCAGCGGGCGTGGACGGCGGCGTTGGACGCCCTGGCGGCACACGCGAGGCGGATCGGACCTAACGGTGGTGGGCTGACCCCGTCCGACCTGCCGTTGGTGTCCTTGGACCAGGACACCATCGACGAACTGGAGGCCCACCGGCGCCTCGCCGACGTGCTCCCCGCGACCGCCCTGCAGACGGGACTGTCCTTCCACACGCTCGTGCGCGGCGACGACGACACCGACGTCTACGTCGTGCAGGCGATCATGTCCTTGGCGGGGGAGCTGGACCCGCGCAGACTGGCCGCGGCCGCCGAAAAACTGCTGCGACGCCATCCCACCCTGCGGGTGTATCTGGCCACGACGACGGCGGGGGACGTCGTCCAAGCGGTGCCCGCCGACGTCGAACTGGACTGGCGCGAGATCGACCTGTCGGCGTTGCCGCCCGGGGAACGGGACGCCGCGTTCGACACGCATGCGCGCACGGAGCAGGAACGACCGTTCGACCCCGGTGAGCCACCGCTGATCCGTTTCCTGCTGTGCGTGCTCGGCGAGACCGAACACCGTCTGGTCATCACCAACCACCACGCGCTGCTGGACGGCTGGTCGATGCCCCTGGTCGGCCGTACCCTGTTGGCGATCTACGCCGAGCTGGGCGGAGGACCCGCGGCGCCCGCGGCACCCCCGCCCGTCGAGTACTACCGATGGCTGTCCGAACGCGACCGGCAGGCCGGGCTCGCCGCGTGGCGGGAAGCGCTGGCGGGGGTCGACGAGGGGACCCGACTCGCGCCGGCCACCGCGCACGCCCGCATCGAACGACCCGGTCGGGTGTCGATCCCGCTCGGCGCGGAGTTCAGCCGACGAATCCGAAAGTTCGCCCGCGACCACGGGATCACCGTGAACACGGTGCTGCAGACCGCCTGGGGTCTGCTGTTGAGCCGGCTCACCCGCCGACGGGACGTGCTGTTCGGCTCCCCCGTCTCGGGCCGACCCGCCGAGGTCGAGGGGATCGAGTCGATGATCGGCCAGTTCGGCAACACGATCCCCGTCCGCATGCGCATCACCCCGGCCGAACCCGCCCACGACCTGCTCGCCCGGGTGCACGCCGAGTCGGTGGCGCTGAGCGAGCACCACCACGTCGGACTGCCCGACATCCAGCGGGCCGTGGGGGTCGGTGAACTGTTCGACACCCTGTTCGTGATGGAGAACTTCCCCCTGGCCAGCCGGGGGCGCACCCCGCTGGCACCGGGGCTCGAACTGACGGGTGTGGACATCGTCGACGCCACCCACTACCCGCTCACCGTCGTGGTGATCCCCGAGGATGAGATCGTCATCGGCCTCGGCTACCAACCGCAGGTGTTCGACGAGGCGACGGTGCGCGACTACGGACGCTGGTTGCACAACCTGCTGCGAGAACTCGTCACCGACCCGCGGCGCCCCGTGGGTCGGCTGCCGATGCTCGACGCCGAGGAACGGCGGTGGCTGCTGCGGGTCGGCACCGAGGTCGTGCCCGCGCGACCACGCCGAGGGGTGCTGGAGGAGTTCGCCGCGTGGGTGAACCGACAGCCTGAGGCCGAGGCGGTGGTGTGCCGCGACCGGAGCCTGACGTATCACGAACTCGACCGACGGGCGAACCGGCTCGCGCACGCGTTACTCGCCAGCGGGGTCCGACCGCAGGACCCGGTCGCCGTCCTCAAGGCCGGCGCGGTGTACGTGCCGCTGGACGCGAACTACCCCCGGGAACGCCTGGCGTACATGGTGGACGACGCGGCCCCGACCGCGATCGTGACGACCGACCGGCTGTGGGCCGAACTCGGCGGGCAGCTGCCGACGGTGCAGGCGATCCCGGTCGTGCGCTGCGACGAGACGCCCACCGACGGGGTGAACGGCCCGGCGGCGTGGGACCACGATCCCGCCCACGCGCGGGCGAGGATCACCGCGGACTCCCTGGCCTACGTCATCTACACCTCCGGCACCACGGGACGTCCCAAGGGTGTCGCGGTGACCCATCGAGGCCTGCCCGATCTGGTCGCCCTGCAGGAAGAGGTCGTCGGCGTCACCGAGAAGGACCGCTACCTGCACTTCGCCTCGACCAGCTTCGACGTCGCCTTCTGGCAGACGATGGTGCCGTTGCTGTCCGGGGGGACGCTCGTCATCGCTCCAGAAGAGGTGCGGGTGCCCGGCGACGAGTTGTTCGACTACGTCGCCAGGCACCGGGTGACGGGGGTGAACCTGCTGCCGTCGTTCCTGGCCGCCGTGCCCGACGACTGCACGGTGGGACCGGACGTGTTCTTCGTCGTCGGCGCCGAACGACTCGATCCCGAACTGGCCCGCCGCTGGGGCGATCGACGGGCCCTGTTCAACGCCTACGGTCCCACCGAGGTCACGATCAACTCGGTGACCTGGCGGTACGACCCCGACGACCCCGGCCCGCTGCCGATCGGGCGACCCGACCCCAACGTGCGGGCCTACGTGTTGGACGAGGGACTGTGCCCGGTGGGTGTCGGCGTGCCCGGGGAGTTGTACCTCGCGGGGCCGAAACTGGCGCGGGGGTATCTCGGTCGTCCGGGGTTGACGGCGCAGGCGTTCGTCGCCGACCCGTTCGGCGCGCCGGGGGAGCGGATGTACCGCACCGGCGACCTGGTCCAGTGGCGACCCGACGGGCAACTGGTGTTCCTCGGCCGGGTGGACCGCCAGGTGAAGATCCGCGGTTTCCGGATCGAGCCGGGGGAGATCGAATCGGCTCTGACCCGCCGTCCGGACATCCGCGCGGCCGCCGTGGTCGTACGCGAGGACCGGCCCGGCGAACGCCGACTGGTGGGGTATGTCATCCCGAGGGTGGGAGCCGGACTCGACACCGACCGCATCCGTGAGGACCTCGCCCGGGAGCTGCCCGACCACCTGGTGCCGGCGGCGTTGGTGGTGCTCGACCGGCTGCCCCTCAGTCCCAGCGGCAAACTCGACCAGGCCGCGCTGCCCGCGCCCAGTGCGGGCAGCGGTGCCCCGGCGCGGGAACCGGCCACACCGGCGGAGGAGGCACTGCTGGGCCTGGTCCGCGAGCTGCTCGGCACGGACGAGATCAACCTCGACGACGGGTTCCTCGACGTCGGCGGGGACAGCATCGTGTCCCTGCAGCTGGTGTCCCGGGCCCGTCGACTCGGCTGGCGCCTGGCCCCCCGGGACGTGTTCGACGGGGGCACCGTCGCCGGTATCGCGGCGCGCTGTGTCCGACTCGGCGACGGCGACGCCGAGAGCGCACCGGCCGTCGGCGACGCCCCGCTGACACCGGTCATGCGGGACCTGCTGCGACGGTGCGAGGCCGCGGGCGTGCCCGCCGACGACTTCTGCCAGTGGGTGCAGATCTGCGTCCCCCCGGGCGGCGACGTGGCGACCTGGCACGCCGTGTTCGACGCGGTGCTGGCCCGGCACGACGTGCTGCGGGGCCACCTGGCCGTGGGGGGGGAGCCGGTGCTGCGTATCCCGCCGGAGGGCACGGTCACCGCCGCGCAGGTGGTGACGCACGTGCGGGTGTCGGAGACCGACGACGTGCGCGCGCTTTCCGACTCCTGGCTGCGCACCGCGCGAAGCGGTCTGAACCTGTGGGCGGGACCGCTGGTGCGGGCGGTGTGGTTGGACGCCGGGCCGACCGCACCCGGCAGGCTGCTCCTCGTCGCGCATCACCTGCTCGTCGACGGGGTGTCCCTGCGGTTGTTGCTGGACGACATACACCGCGCGTACGAGAGCGCGACCGTCGGGGACGGCCGGATCTGCGTGCCCGCTCTGCCCCGGCACGGACAGTCCTTCCTCGGCTGGGCCCGTTCGCTTCGCGAGGCCGCCCGACACCGTCGCGCGGAACTTCCACAGTGGAACAGGACTGTCGCGGATCCCGGGGAACCACTCAGCGCGGTTCCGTTCGATCCGGCCCGCGACACCGCCGCCACCGCCGTGCACCACGAACGGTGGCTGGACCCGGCGGCGACCCGTGCGCTGCTGACCACGTTGCCGTCGGCCTACCGCACCACCCCGGACACCGTGCTGCTGACCGCGCTGGTCACGGCGGTGAGCGTCTGGCGGGGCCGGAGGCCGGACCTGCTCGTCGCGGTGGAGAGCCACGGCCGCCCACCACACAGTCCTGATCGGACCCGGCCGGTCGACCTGTCCCAGACGGTCGGCTGGTTCACCGCCGTGTACCCGGCGCGACTGACGGTGCCGGACGGTTCCACCGCGGACGGCATCAAGGCGGTCAAGGAACAGCTGCGGGCCTACGGTGACGGGCTGGGCTACGGCATCCTCGCCGCCTCGGGGGAGCCGGCGCTCACCACGGCCCCGGAACCGGAGATCAGCTGGAACTACCTGGGCCGGTTCCCCGCCGCCCCGACGGACCCGACACCGTGGCAGCCCGCTCCGGAGGGGGAACCACTCGGCTCGGGCGGTGAGACCGTGCCGCTGCCGCACAGCCTCATGGTGTCCGCGCTGGCCCGCGACGACGGGGAGGGTATGGCGCTCGGGGTACGGTTCACCTGGCCGGCGGCGGTGTTCGCCGAATCGGAGATCCGCGAGCTCGCCGACCACTTCCACCGGGCCCTGGTCACCGTGGCCCACGACCCGGACGTGCGGTCCGGGGCCGGGCTCACCCCCTCTGATCTGCCCCTGGTCGAGCTCGACCAGGCAGCGATCGAGGCGTTGGAGAAGGAATACCCGGTCGTCGACGTCTGGCCGTTGACCGCGTTGCAGGAGCTGATGCTGTTCTCCCTCGAAGGGCCGCTGGACGTCGACGCGTTGTTCGCCGCCGGTGCCGACCTGTTGGAGCGCCACCCGAGTCTGGGCGCGGCGTTCCCGGAAGGACGCCAGGACATCCAGGTCATCCGCACCGGGGTGCGACCGGACTGTCGGCTGCGGGACGTCTCCGACCACGGACCCGAGACCCAGCAACGGGCGGTCGAGGAGATCCTGACCGCGGACCTGGCCGAACCGTTCACCCTGTCGGAGGGGCCCGCGGTGCGGATGACCGTGATCCGCCGGGGGCCCGAGCGGGCGGAGTTCGTGCTCACCAGCCACCACGTGCTGTCGGACGGCTGGTCGGCGCCGCGCATGCTCGCGGAGCTTTTCGCCCGGTACGCCGCGCGGGTGCGGGGAGGGGTGGACGATCGCCTGCCCGAACCGGTGCCGCTGAGTCGGTACCTGCAGCGAGTGGCCGATCGGGACAGTGACGCCGACCATCGCGCCTGGCAGGCGGAGTTGGCGGATCTGCCCGAAGGGGACTACGTGATCGGTGACCGCACGGAGATCCCGGTGGCACAGGACCCGGAACCCGTTCTGTTCACCGTGGACGAGGACACGGTCGCCGATCTGACCCGGGTTGCGGCGCGGCGGGGACTGACCCCGGGCACCCTGGTGCAGGGCGCGTGGGCCACGGTTCTGGCCCTGCGCTCCGGTCGTCGGGACGTGTGCTTCGGCGCCATGGTCTCCGCACGGACCCTCGAGGTCGACGGCATCGAGGAGATCGTCGGCCTGCTGGCCAACACCGTGCCGATGCGTGTGCGCTTCACCGGGACCCTGGCCGACGTGCTGGCCGGGTTGCAGACACGTCAGCAGGCGACCGCGGACCGCCACCACGTTCGGCTGTCCGAATTGGAACGGCTGACCGGGCGTGCTCGGCTGTTCGACAGCCTCGTGGTGTTCGAGAACTACCCGGTCGACCCCGACACCCTGCGCGAACCGGCGCCGGGGTTGACCATCGTCGGAACCCGCTTCCGGGAACGGACCCACCACCCGCTGACGGTGACGATCATGCCGGACGGCGGTGGTTGGCGCGGTGTGCTTGGCTACCGGTCCGGATTCCTCGACGCCGACGACGCCGCGGCACTCGCCGACGACCTACTCGCGGTGCTGCGGCACCTGCGCGTCGAGGACAGGCTCGACGTCGACGCGCAGACCGTCCTGACGTCCGGCCTGCCCGGTGTGTCGACCCTACGAGACAAACAGTGGTGAACAGTTGGTGAGCAGTGATGAGTAGCGGTGTGCGGGGTGGCGGCACCCTGGAGCGGACCGGCGCACCGTTGCTGGGAGTGGCGTTCATCCTGGTGCTCGGCACCTTCATGGCGTCGTTGGACGCCACGATCGTCGCTGTCGGTATCGACACCCTCGTCGAGGAGTTCGATGCCTCGGTCGCCGACATCCAGTGGGTGACGACGGCGTATCTGCTGGCGATCGTCACCGTGATGCCGATGTCGGGGTGGTTGGCGGATCGGTTCGGCGGCCGTCGCACCTGGCTGACGGCCGTGGCGGTGTTCCTGCTGGGGTCCGTGGCCTGCGCTGTGGCGTGGTCGGTCCCCAGCCTGGTGGTGTTCCGCGTGCTGCAGGGCCTGGGTGGGGGGCTGTTGCCCCCGACGGGGCAGGCGCTGCTCGCACGCGTGGCCGGACCGGAACGGATCGGTCGGATCATCAGCGTGGTGTCGGTAGTTCCCCTGTTGTCCCCGGTGCTGGGGCCGCTGATCGGCGGGTCGATCCTGTCGGTGGCCGAGTGGCCGTGGTTGTTCCTCGTGAACATCCCGATCGGTCTGGTCGCGATGGTGCTCGCGTGGCGTTACGTGCCCGTCGTCGCCCCCACCGACCGGAGCGCACCGTTCGACGTCCGGGGGGCGATGCTGCTGCCACCCGGGTTGGCCGTGCTGGTGTTCGGCCTGACGGAACTCGCGGACACCGGCCAAGGCGGCACATTCGACGTCGCGATCGTCGCCTTAGCCGTGGGGGTGGGCATGCTGGTGGCCTTCGGGGTGCACGGCATGCGGTCCCGACGTCCGGCGTTGCTCGACGTCCGGTTGTTCACGCGGCCTCCGTTCGGCGCGGCGGCCACCGCGTTGTTGGCGGTCGCCGCGTCGGTGTTCGGCACCATGTTCCTGTTGCCGTTGTTCCTGCAGGCCGGGCGCGGACTGTCGGCATGGGAGGCCGGGCTGCTGCTGGCCCCCCAGGGGGTGGGGGCAGCCGTGGGGGCCTTGGTGGTGAGTCGCATCATCGGCCAGTTCGCCCCTCGGACGCTGGTGCTCACCGGTATGGCGTTGATCGCGATCGGCACAGTGCCGTTCACCCAACTGCCCGACCTCGGCGACGGGGTCATCGCCGTCGCACTGCTGGTGCGGGGGATGGGCTCGGCGTTGATCGGGGCGCCGACGATGAACATCGTGTACAGCCGGATCGAGGCCACACAGACCGCTCGTGCCTCCAGCGCGCTCAACCTCATGCACTACGTCGGTGGTTCGCTGGGCACCGCCGTGCTCGCGGTGGTGTTGCAGACCCGGTTGTCGGCCGAGGGGGTCGACGTGACCTCCGCGTTCGCCGGGTGTTTCTGGTGGGTGCTCGGACTGTGCGTGGTCGCGGCGCTGTGGGCGGTGAGACTGCCGAGGCGGGTCGAACGGGCGAGGTCCTCGTGAGCTAGGCCCGCAGTGTCGCGCCGCCGTCGACGTAGAGGTCGTGCATCGTGATGTGCCGGGCCTGGTCGGAGGCCAAAAAGACCACGGCCGCCGCGATGTCCTCGGGCTCGGCGATCCTGCCCAGCGGGATGCCCGTCCGGAAGTCGTCCAGATCACCGCGGATCACCGCGTCGGCTCCACCGGTGTTCCAGAGTTTGCGCTGCATCGGGGTGTCGGTGGAGCCGGGGGCGACCACGTTGCAACGGATCCCGTACTCGGCCAGTTCCAAACCGAGGCACTTGGTGAACATGGTGGCGGCGGCCTTGGACGCGGCGTAGGCGGCCATCCCCCGGCGCGGCACGCCGGCCGCGTTGGAGGACACGGTGATGACGACCCCGCGACGGCGGGGGATCATCAGGCGGGTCACGGCTCGGGAGACGGTGAACACCGCGGTGGTGTTCACGGCGAAGGTGTGCTCCCAGTCCTCATCGGAGTAGTCCACCACGTCGCCGGGATGGAGGACCCCGGCGACGTTGACCAGGATGTCGATCGGGCCGAGGTCGTGTTCCACCTGCGACACCACCTCGTGGACCCGGTCCGGGTCGGTGACGTCAGCGGTGATCGCGGTGAACCGCGGCTGGTCGATGTGGGAGGCGAGCTCGTCGGTGGAGCGGTCCAGCGCGGCGACGGTCGCGCCCCGGGCGTGCAATTCCCGTGCCACGGCCAGACCGATGCCCCGTCCCGCACCGGTGACGATGGCCGTCGCGCCCGCGATCCCGTCGTCCCGCATCCGCCCTCCCCGCGTTGAGCAACACCGCTTCGACGGGATTAGGTTAGCCTAGCCTTGGTGGTCGGTGAAGCTCTCGTCCCGAGCTGCCTGCGACGTCACAACGCTCTGGACGACGACGAGGGGATGCTGTTACGGACACGGCGCTTCACGGTCGGTGACCGGTGGAGGCGCGAAGCGGCGACGGGCTTCGTCCATCGTCGGTCACCGTGCTGCGGTGGTGACCGTGGACGGAAGGCTTGAGACACCGTGCGGTGGGCGTCGCCGGGAAGGCGAGCCCACGTCGAAGCATGATCACTCTTTCCGTATCATCCTCGCGCGGTGGCGGTGTGCGTGTGCCGACCGAACGTTCGCGCCACCTGAGTCGACCTGGCCGATCGCGGTGCGAGTCGGTCAGCCGTATGCCCGGGACCCGGGCGGGGAAGGAGTGCGCCATGTCCGTAGGCAGCGAATCCGGGTCGCCCGACAGCCCACCGGCGGACTCCACGACGGCCCCCTACGTCGAACGCGGCGACATCGGCTACCGACAGAGCCTGTCGGGCCTGCAGATGCAGATGATCGCCATCGGGGGAGCCGTCGGTGTCGGTCTCTTCCTCGGCCTCGGGGATCAGCTGCACTCCGTCGGTCCCGGACTCGTGCTGTCCTACGCGGTCGTCGGCGTGCTGGTGTACCTGCTGATGCGGGCACTCGGCGAGATGTCCGTCTACCGGCCGACCACCGGGGCCTTCGTCTCCTACGCACGGGAGTTCGTCGGCCCCCGGTTCGCGCACCTGACCGGTTGGCTCTACGTCACCGTCGCCATCCTGGTCGGCATCGCCGAGATCTCCGCCGTCGGCGTGTACACCGCGTACTGGTTCCCGAACGCGCCGGAATGGCTCTCCGCGCTGGTGGCGTTGTGTCTGGTCTTCGGGTCGAACATCCTCACGGTGCGGGCGTTCGGGCTGATCGAGAGTGTCGCGGCCGCCGTCAAGGTGATCGCGATCGTGCTGTTTTTGGTCACGGGACTGCTGGTGGTGTTCCTCGGCGGCCCCTTCGGCTGGGAGACCGAGGCCAGCGTGACCAACCTCTGGTCGGGCGGTTTCCTGCCGCACGGGATCCTGCCGGCGATCGTGGTGATGCAGGTCGTGGTGTTCTCCTTCTCCGCCGTGGAGGTCACCGCGACGGCGGCCGGTGAGGCGAAGGACGCCGCGGTGGCCCTGCCGAAGGCGGTGCGCGGGGTCGTGCTGCGGTTGGGCCTGTTCTACATCGGTTCGGTCCTCGTGCTGGCGATGCTGTTGCCCACCGAGCGCTACAGCGGCGGTGAGTCGCCTTTCGTCACCGCGCTGGCGAGCCTGAACGTGCCGTATCTCGGCGGCATCATGAACGTCGTCGTGCTCAGCGCCTCGCTGTCCGGGGTGAACGCCGCGCTGTACGCGACGGTGCGCTTGCTGCGCAATCTGGCCGCGCACGGTTCGGCGCCGAAGTGGACGGTGCGGATGTCGGGCCAGGGGGTCCCCGTCGGGGCCTTGTGGTTCGTCGGGGTCCTCTACCTCGCCGGAGCGGTGCTGATCCTGTTCGCCGACGCCGGGTCGATCTTCTCCCTCGCGCTCGGCTCGGCCTCGGTGTGCATCCTCCTCAGCTGGATCTCGATCTTCGTGTCCCACCTGCGCTTCAGCGCCCAGGTCCGGTCCGGCGCCATCGCCCCCGTGTCCTTCCGGATGCCCGGAACGCCGTACACCAACTGGTGCTGCCTGGCGCTGCTGGGCGTGCTGGTCGTGTCGCTGCTGTTCGACTTCAGTGGGGACACCGGGTTCTACAGCCTGGTGGTGACCATGTCACTGGTCGCGGTCCACCTGGCGACCTACGAGTTCGTGAAGCGGCGCGTGGCACGTGAGGGCCTGCCGGACGTCACTCCCGTCTGATGTGGCCGAGGTCGGGGCTCACTCGATGATCGTGCGGACCGGGGTGCCGAGCTCGACGGTGCGGCTGACCGTGCACAACTTGTTGTGGGAGAGGGCGACGGTGCGGGGGAGTATGGCGCGGGCCTGATCCCCTTGCTCGCCTTCGGGGAACTCCACGGAGAAGGTGACGGTGAGGTTCTTCATGCGGTTGCCGGTCTCCTCGTCCGACACCTTGTCGCCGCTGACCGTGACGACGAACGACGTCGGTTCGGCTCGGCGGCTGGTGGCGACGTCGGTGTCGACGGCGGTGCAGCCGCCGATCGCGGCCAACAGGAGCTCGACCGGGCTGAACGCGCTCTCACCCCCGATCGGGATGCTGGCACCGCTGTCGTTGTGGGCGAGGTAGCGGCCTTCCGCGACCCGTTCGACGCGCACGGAATGTGATGTCGTCATGCCTTGGGAATCTACCGCCGCGGGTCCGTCCGGGCATCGTTCGCGTGGGGACCGGGGTGGGAACGAACGGGTGGCAAGCGGCGGTCGGACCCTCGGGTGTGGTCGGCGGCCCGCCCGGCGTTGCTCGGGCCGGGCGGGCCGCTGAGCCGGTGACGTCGACACGGCCGGTCGGGGGCCGGCCGGATCGGACATATCCGGGACCGCTTCAGGCCGGGAGCACGACTCGCCTGGTCCGCACCCGTTGTGGCCACCGCGTCCGAAGGGATCAGCGTCCGGAGGTTCCGGAGGACTCGGCGGTGCAGCGCGGGCACCGGTCGGCGTCCACCGGGACGAGGTGGTGGCACGCGGGGTGGTAGTACCGCCGGGATGCCCAACGAAGCGACCAGAGGGTCCCGCCGATCATGACGGTCAGGCCGGTGAGCACCCAGCCTGCGACCAGCAGTGCGATACCGAGGACGAACACGCCGAGGATCGACAACGTCAAATACATCGACGTCGTGTCCTCGGGCGACATCATGGTACGCAAGGAGCGGTCCAGTCTCGGGTCGTCCGCGCGCAGATTCTGTTCGATCTCGTTCAAGGTATGCAGTTCTTTGTTGCTCAAGAACATCAACGATCACCTGTGGAAAGGTGCACCGAATTCGGGGCGGGGATGATCTTCGTCGGGGGTGAACACGCGAAGGGCCGCGCCCATCCTGCTGATCAGAGGTGTCGAGGGGCAATGATGGCGATCACAGGGATCGGGTGTTTTCGGGCAGGTCAGGCGTGTTCCTGGCAACAGATGACCCACGGTCACACGATCACGTCGTGATGTGATCGTGATCTGCTGTTCGGTGTTCGGGAAATCGTTTCAGGGAAATCGTTCCCCGTTCTCGACGCCGCCTTGGGATTGAGGTGTCGGGCTCGTCCGGTTTCGGGGAAAGCATCGCCTAGCGCGCTGTTTTCGTGTCGCGGTTGTCCCCGAAGGCCTGTCGGACGTCGGCGCACACCTGCAACAGGTGGGTCGTGACGGTCTCGAGGTCGACGGTGGCCAGCCGCACCGTGGGCAGGACAGTGGTGAGGGCGGCGTGCTGCCCGTCGATCCACCCGATCGACGCCCCGATCGCGGTGACCCCGGGTTCGCTCTCCTCGTGGTTGACCCCGAGACGGTTGCGTCGCACGGCCTCGAGCGTCTCGTGCAAGGCGGAGAGGTTGTGGATCTTCTCGCCCGGCCACGGCGGTAGTCCTCCGGCATGGAGGGCGTCGATCTCGCTCGGCTCGAGATCGGCGAGCATGGCCTTGCCGCCCGAGGTGCAGTACGCGGGCATCCGGGCCCCGGTGCGCAGGCCGACGCGTAGGGGGTGACGGCTTTCGATGCCGTCGACGAACCGGATCTCGGCGCCGGTCCGCACCATGAGATGCACCGTCTCGCCCACGAGGTCGAGAGCCGTTTGTCGCCCTGTACGGCGAATTGTCGGTGGCACAGGGTGGAGAGCAGGCGATGCGCGGTCGAGGGCGCCACCCCCAGCTCGCGGCCTGCCTCGGTCACGCTCAGGCTTCCCCGTTCGGCCAGCAGGGTCACCAAGGTCAGCGCCCGGTCCACCGCTTCGATCCGATAAGGGTCATTATTCCGCTGCACAGAAAAACTGTACAACGCCTTTGCATTCTCCGGAACATCATCCTTACTGTCTTCAGCAATCGTCAGGGCCTGTGTGACCGGAGACGACCGCGGCTGCTGTCCGCTTCGAGGAGGAGGCCATGTGTCCACGGAACAGGTGATCATCGCTGGAGGTGGGATCGGTGGGCTGGGGGCGGCCCTGATGCTCTCCCGCCGGGGGGTGCGGGTCCGCGTCCTCGAACGCGCGCCCGACTTCGCCGAGGTCGGTGCGGGGTTGCAGCTCGCTCCCAACATCACCCGCATGCTCGACGAGGTGGGCGTGCTGGAGAAGATCCTCCCGTTGTCCGTCCTGCCGCGTCGACTCGTCTTCCGTAACGCCGTCACGGAACCGAACGTCACCCTGCACACCGATCACCGGGTGACCGACGTCGAGGACCGCGGTGACCACGTGATCGTGCGATGCGCCAACGGCGCCGAGTACACCGGCCAGTTGCTCGTCGGCGCGGACGGTCTGCACTCGACGGTGCGCAAGCGGATCGTCTCCGACGACATGGTCTGCTCCGGTTACGTCGCCTATCGGGGCGCGGTGCCCCTCGACGCCGTCGACCGCCGGGTCTCCCTCGACGACGTCGTCGTCTGGATGGGCCCGGGCCTGCACCTCGTGCAGTACCCCGTGCGCGCCGGCGAATTCTACAACCAGGTGGCGGTCTTCCGCAGCCAGGAATACCTGGAGGGCAAAAAGGACTGGGGCACCCCCGAGGAACTGGACCGCACCTACTCCCGGATGTGCGAGGCGGTGCGCGTGGCGATCCCGTCGCTGCAGCGCAACAACCGGTGGCCCATGTACGACAGGGACCCCATCCCGTCCTGGACGAAGTGCCGGATCACCCTGCTCGGCGACGCCGCGCACCCGATGTTGCAGTACCTGGCCCAGGGAGCGGGGCAGGCCCTGCTCGACGGCGCCGCGCTGGCCACCTCCCTGTCCGGGCTCGGGAACGACCCGTGGCCGGGTGAGCGCTTGGCCGCGGCACTCGGCGACTACGAACGCGCCAGGGTGGAGTTCGCCGGTCGCGTGCAGTCGACCGCCCGCGTGTGGGGCGACATCTGGCATGTGGACACCTATGTCGCGACGCTGTTGCGCGACGAGGTGTTCCGCAGCCGCGACATCCACGATTACCACCTCGTCGACTGGCTCTACGGGCCGGTGCGGGAGTCGGAACCCGACCGCGCCACCACACCGGAGACCGCTGCTTTTTCATCCGTGCACGCCTGAGAACCGAAGGGACAACGATGTCGGACGAACTGGACCAGGCCGTCGACCACGCCTCGGTCACCAACGAGATGACCCAGGGCGACAGCCCCGAGTTGACCCAGCTGTACCGGGACTTCGACGCCCACCATCTCATTCCGCTGTGGACGCAGATCGGCGACCTGATGCCGATGCACCCCAAGCCCGAGGCCGTGGCGCACGTGTGGAAGTGGTCCACGTTGTATCCGCTGGCGCAGCGGGCGGGAGACCTCGTCCCGGTCGGACGGGGCGGCGAACGGCGGGCGATCGCGTTGGCCAACCCCGGCCTGCCCGGCTCCGCGTACGCCACCCCCACGCTGTGGGCGGCGATCCAGTACCTCGGTCCCAAGGAGACCGCACCCGAGCATCGGCACTCGCAGAACGCGTTCCGTTTCGTCCTCGAGGGCGAGGGGGTGTGGACGGTCGTCGACGGTGACCCCGTGCGGATGTCCCGTGGTGACTTCCTGCTGACCCCCGGATGGCGCTTCCACGGCCACCACAACGAGACGGACCAGCCGATGGCGTGGCTCGACGGGTTGGACATCCCGTTCTCCTACTACACCGACGTCGGGTTCTTCGAATTCGGCGCCGACCGTGTCACCGACTACGCCACGCCCAACTACTCCCGTAGTGAACGACTGTGGTGCCACCCCGGGCTGCGCCCGCTGTCGGGGCTGCAGAACACGGTGTCCTCGCCGATCGGGGCGTACCGGTGGGAGCACACCGACGCCGCGTTGACCGAACAGCTGCTGTTGGAGGACGAGGGCCAGCCCGCCACCGTCGAACAGGGACACGCCGCCGTCCGCTACATCAACCCCACCACCGGTGGCGATGTCATGCCGACGATCCGCGCCGAGTTCCACCGGCTGCGGGCCGGGGCGGCGACACCCGCCCGGCGCGAGGTGGGCTCCAGCGTGTTCCAGGTGTTCGAAGGCCGCGGCCAGGTCGTGCTCGACGGTGTCGAGCATCCGCTGGAGAAGGGTGACCTGTTCGTGGTGCCCTCGTGGGTGCCGTGGTCGTTGCAGGCCGAGGAGCAGTTCGACCTGTTCCGTTTCTCCGACGCCCCGATCATGGAGCGTCTGCACTTCAACCGTGTTCACGTCGAAGGAGAGCAGCGATGAGGTTGGCGACCATCCGCCTTGGCGATCAGACCGCGGCCGTGCGGGTCGAGGGCACCACGGCGATCGAGACGGGATTCGCCGATGTCGGCGCTCTCCTGCGGGCCGGTGGTCTGGAGGCCGCCGCGACGGCCGACGGCGCCCGGCACGATGTCGACACCGTCGATCTCGCCCCCGTGGTGCCGAACCCCGGCAAGATCGTCTGCGTCGGGTTGAACTACCGCAACCACATCCTGGAGATGGGTCGCGAGCTGCCGGAGCACCCGACGTTGTTCGCCAAGTACCCGGAGGCGTTGATCGGCCCGCGGGACGAGATCCAACTGCCGCCGGAGTCCGACCAGGTGGACTGGGAGGGTGAACTGGCCGTCGTCATCGGCAAGCGGGTCCGCCGCGCCTCCGCCGAGGAGGCGAAGGCCGCCATCGCCGGGTACTCGGTGCTCAACGACGTCACCATGCGCGACTACCAGTACCGCACGCTGCAGTGGTTGCAGGGCAAGACGTGGGAGAACACCACGCCGTTCGGGCCGGTGCTGGTCACCGAGGACGAGATCCCGGCCGACGCGCAGCTGGTCACCACACTCGACGGTGAGGAGGTGCAGCGCACCCCCATCGACGACCTGGTGTTCGACGCCGCCGCGCTCGTGCGCTACATCTCCACGATCGTCACGCTGCAACCGGGCGACGTCATCGCCACCGGCACCCCCGGTGGGGTGGGGCACGCGCGCAAGCCCGCCCGCTACCTGGCCCCGGGCCAGAAGTTGACCACCAGCGTCGACGGCATCGGTGAACTGGTCAACGTCGCGGTGCAGGAGAAGACAGCGGTATGAGTATCTCCGCCGAGGACGCGGCGCGGGCGGCGTTGCGGCAACGGCAAGGACCCGGCGCCCGCTACGACTCACCCAACGCCCCGGCCAAGGAGTTGACCTGGGCGCGACGGGGAACGGCGTACTTCGCCCGCGTGCTGGCACAGTTGCCCGATTCCGAATTGGACCGGCCCAGCCTGCTGCCGGGCTGGTCACGGCGGCACGTGATCGCCCACGTCGGCTACAACGCCCGGGCGTTGACCCGGTTGCTGACCTGGGCCCGCACCGGTGTGGAGACACCGATGTACGCCTCCCCCGAGCAGCGTGCCGCCGAGATCGAGTCGGGGGCCACCTTGCCCGCCCGGGCTTTGCGCAGCCTGTTCAGCCATTCCGAGGTGCACCTGAACGTCGCGTGGCGCGATCTGCCCGACGAGGCCTGGGACGCGCAGGTCCGCACCGCCCAGGGGCGGCTGGTACCCGCGCGGGAGACCGCGTGGATGCGCACGCGGGAGGTGTGGGTCCACGCGCTCGATCTCGACCACGGGGCGAGTACCCACGACTTCCCGCCGGACCTGCTCGACGAGTTGCTCGCCGACGTGCTGCGCATGTGGCAACGCCGTAAGGAGACGGTGAACCTCACGATCGCCCCCGAGGGGCGCGAGACGGTCGTCCTCGGGGACGGCGGTCCCACGGTGTCCGGCACCCTGCCCGACGTCGTCCGCTGGCTCACCGGACGCGGCGCGCGCCGACTGACCAGCAGCACGGGGGAGCTTCCCACCATCCCGCGGTGGTTCTGACCCGCCAGGACGGTCTTCGCCTCGCACCTGCGGCCCGCGGGGCGGAGACCGCCCGGTGTGCGTTTCCCCGGAGGCGTTTCGAGGGCAGGACCGTCTCGTCGGCGTATGTTCGCGGTCGGCGTGGTCTGTCAGCGTGCCCCCGTGGACGAGCTGACCGGGCCCGTGCTGGACCACCTGGAACGCAAGAACCCGGGTGGCGTGGTCGGGGTGTACCTGTTCGGATCGGCGGCGCTGGGCGGCGTGCGGCCGGACAGCGATCTGGACCTGCTCATGGTGACCGAACGGTCGCTGACCCGTCCGGAACGTGCCGAACTGGTGTCCCTGCTGTTGTCGCTGTCCGGGTGGAAGGGTCATGCCGCCACGTATCCGGAGGTGGCGCATCGGCGTCCGATCGAATTGACGAGCATCGTCGTGGACGGGGAGCGGCCGTTCTCCGTCGGGGCCGTGCGGGATTTCCAGTACGGCGAATGGCTGCGGGACACGCTGGTCGGGGGAGGGCTTCCCGCGCCCGAGGAGGACCCGGACACGGTCGTTCTCATCGCCACCGCGTTCACCGCCCATCGTGTCCTGTGTGGACTTCCGCTGGAGGGGGTCGTAGCGCCCGTCCCGCGGCGGCGACTGCGTGACGCGCTGCTTGCCAACATCCCGGAGATCCTGGCGGGGATCGAAGGGGATGAGCGCAACACACTCCTGGCGCTGGCCCGCACGCTCGTCACGTTGGAGACCGGCGCCATCACCCCGAAGAACGTCGCCGCCGACACCGTCGCACAGACCCTGACCGGCATCGACCGGGAACTGATGGAACGAGCCCGCGACGCGTATCTGGGCCTCGCAGCCGACCGTTGGGACGACGTCGGCGCGGAGGTCACCGCACTCGCGCACCGCCTCGCCGCCCGCGCGCGGTAGCGCTGCGGCGGTGGGTGAGCTGCTGTAAGCCTGGGCATCCCGTCGGCGGGGACTTTGCTGGTGACGACGACATCGCTCAACCTGTGCCGTTCGTCGCCGTGGCCCGCCAGCGCGTGGATGGGGGGAATGTCAGTGAAGGCGCATACGGCATCGGACACTGCCTGATCAAAGGGCACCTATCTCCCCACCTCGGTCAAGAGCACCGACAAGGCCGCCCAGCAAAGGTCGGCCGGTGTGCCGAGGCCGGGAAGCTCAACTCCCTGGTGTGCGGCGGGTTATGCGGTGGACAGAGACCGAGCTGATGTGCGCGGGAATCTGATCGTGGTTGCCGTCCTGTCGCTCAGCGTCTGTCGACCTCCTTGGAACAGGCTGGAGGTGCGCTGTGGGAACGCGAAGTCCCGGCTGGACTCGCCGTGGTGGTGTTCGGGTGACTTGTGATCGGCGACTGTGATCTGCGGTTCCCGGCTCGTGCGGAGACCTGTGTTGTGAGCGTGCGGTGCATGGCCGCGCTGAGTGGGTGGCCCCGTTGAGGGCGAGTTGGGGAGTGTCGAGGACGACATCCCATCGTCGTAGGGTCGTTCCCGGGGTTCTCGTCCGATCTCAGCTTTGGTCCTTGTTGGCCCGCGTCGCGAAAAGCTTGTAAGCGATATCCCTCCTGGTACGTTGCTCGATTGCTTCGTTCATACGATCGATGAAGAGGCGTGGGGGTGCGCAACAGCAAGCGGCCGACGCTGGCACAGTCGCCTATACCGAAAGCGAGTGGCGCCCCTTCGCTACGGATGTCGAGAACGGTGAATTCGACATCTGATCGACCACCGACGCAACCGAACAGGCCTCGGCGTAGGTGTGCCGGGACCTGTTCGGTGTTCGCGTTGGTTCAGTCCTCATCCGTGGTCATGGCCACGTGATGCCGTCGGGGTGGTCGAACCACACCGGCTTCCGGTCGGGTGTGACGGTGGGACTGGACCCGTCCGCCCCATGTTGGTTCGCCGAGCTCGCACCACGGCTTGGCGGCGCCTTCGATGTCGGCTCATAGCCGGGGTTCGCTTTCCGTCACCGTGCCGTGATGGCCTCGCACCATGACCCGCCGTCGGCGTGGTAGCTCGCCCAGTGGGACGACGTGTGGCCACGTCCAACGTGAGCCCGAAGCTGATCGAGCCAGCGAACCCAGAAACCATCCCCGCGTGCGCGGGGCCGACGTGTCCAGGGCCGACTGGTTTTCGGCTCCGGTGGGTCCATCCCCGCGTGCGCGGGGCCGACGACCACGCCCGCT
>SMEZ01000132.1_pt1 | contig 21469 bp, 18 predicted proteins | sample 2456351 | NCBI WGS metagenome assembly SMEZ01 (sample SAMN10132605, study PRJNA489261) | soil metagenome | isolation source: day120 antibiotic-loamy sand soil ammended with composted manure from dairy... | place: USA | collected 2015-04-01 | reverse complement strand
AGTGGAGACGGCGACCATCGAACCCCAGGGGACCATCAGCCTCGGTGAACTCCGCGACCTGGTCCGTGGGCTGACCGGCGATGTCGGTGGGGCTGACTAGGCTGCTCATCGTGAGCAGCGAGGATCTGACGGCGAGCGAAGAGTTGGCCTCGGTCGCCGAAAGCGACCCGGAGGCGGCGAGGACCACACCCGTCGAGGGCATCCAGGACGTCCCCGCGGAGGTGCGGGAACGGCACAGCGCCCTGGTCGAGGAGATCCGCGGACACCAGTTCCGCTACTACGTGCTGGACGCGCCCACGATCTCCGACGCCGAGTTCGACCAGTTGATGCGTGACCTGGAGCGGCTGGAGGCCGAACACCCGGCGCTGGTCTCACCCGACTCACCCACTCAGACCGTCGGCGGCACGTTCTCCACGGAGTTCCGCGCCCACGACCATCTGGAGCGCATGCTCAGCCTCGACAACGTCTTCGACCTCGACGAGTTGCAGGCGTGGATCGACAGGGTCGAACGGGAGGTCGGCGGCAGCACGCGGTACCTGTGCGAGCTGAAGGTCGACGGGCTCGCGGTCAACCTCGTGTACGAGAACGGCAGGCTCGTCCGCGGACTCACCCGCGGCGACGGGCGCACGGGTGAGGACGTCACGCTCAACGTGCGCACGGTGCAGGACGTGCCCGAGCGACTGACGGCGACCGACCGTTTCCCCGTGCCGGACGTGGTCGAGGTGCGCGGTGAGGTGTACTTCCGGGTGGAGGAGTTCGCCGACCTCAACGCCGCGCTCGTGAAGGCGGGCAAAGCGCCGTTCGCCAATCCGCGCAACGCCGCCGCCGGATCACTGCGGCAGAAGGATCCCAAGGTCACGCGCAGCAGGCCGTTGCGACTGGTCTGCCACGGGCTCGGCAAACGGGTCGGTTTCGAACCCACCCGACAGTCCGAGTCGTACGAGGCGCTCGCGGCGTGGGGGCTGCCCGTCTCGCCGTACAGCAAGGTGATCGACTCCACCGAGGAGTTGATCGAGTACATCCGCTACTGGAATGAGCACCGGTACGACGCGGCCTACGAGATCGACGGCGTCGTCGTCAAGGTCGACGACGTGTCGTTGCAACGCAGACTCGGCACCACGTCCCGGGCGCCCCGGTGGGCGGTCGCCTACAAGTACCCCCCGGAGGAAGCCAACACGACGCTGCTCGACATCCGCGTGAACGTGGGCCGCACCGGACGCGTCACGCCGTACGCGGTCATGGAACCGGTGAAGGTCGCCGGTTCGACGGTGTCGATGGCCACCCTGCACAACGCCGAGGAGGTCAAGCGCAAGGGCGTGCTCATCGGCGACCGCGTGGTGATCCGCAAGGCCGGGGACGTGATCCCCGAGGTACTCGGCCCCATCGTGGACCTGCGCACCGGGACCGAACGCGAATTCGTGATGCCCACCCACTGCCCGGAGTGCGGTACGCAGCTGGCGTACGAGAAGGAGGGCGACGTCGACATCCGTTGTCCCAACGCGCGGTCGTGTCCCGCTCAGTTGCGGGAACGGTTGTTCCACCTCGCCGGGCGCGGTGCGTTCGACATCGAGGTCCTCGGCTACGAGGCGGCGGGTGCCCTGCTGCGGTCCGGTGTGATCGCCGACGAGGGTGACGTGTTCGACCTCACCGAGGAGGATCTCAAGCGGGTCGACCTGTTCGTCACCAAGTCGGGACAGCTGTCCGCCAACGGACGGCGCCTGCTGGACAATCTCGCCGCCGCCAAGGATCGTCCGTTGTGGAAAGTCCTGGTGGGACTGTCGATCCGGCACGTCGGCCCGACGGCCGCGCAGGCGCTCGCGCGGGAGTTCGGTTCCATCGACGCGATCGACGCGGCCAGCGAGGAACGGCTGGCCGAGGTCGACGGGGTTGGTCCCACCATCGCCAAGGCGGTTCGCGAATGGTTCGCGGTCGACTGGCACCGCGAGATCGTGGAGAAATGGCGCCGCGCGGGAGTGCGCATGGAGGCCGAGCGCGACACGTCGGTGCCGCGGAACCTGGAGGGGCTTTCCATCGTGGTCACCGGGACGTTGCGCGAATTCTCCCGGGACGAGGCCAAGGAGGCCATCATGGCGCGCGGTGGCAAAGCGGCCGGTTCGGTGTCGAAGAAGACCGCGTTCGTCGTGGTGGGCGATGCGCCCGGTTCGAAGTACGACAAGGCCGTGCAGTTGAAGATCCCCGTCCTCGACGAGGACGGTTTCCGAGTACTGCTGGACCAGGGGCCGGAGGCCGCGATGAAGGTGGCCGAACAACCCGCCGACTGAGGCGCCGTGTCCGCAGCCTGTGTCGCCGTGTCCGCAGCGTGCGTAGTAGTGTCCACAGCTTGTCGAAACACGCGGCCGCAGCTGCACCCGAGCCGGCCGGAGGGAGACGTCTCATGAGCGATGTCTACGTGCGTACCGCTCGCCCCGAGGAGTTTTCCGCGGTGGGGGAGCTGACGGTGACCGCGTACCGGGTCAACGGTTACCTCGAGCAGGAGGACGGTCGGCGGTACTCGCGTTCCCTGCAGGATGCGGCACGCAGGGCCGAGCACGGACAGCTGCTCGTCGCCGTCGACGGCGAGGGAACGCTCCTGGGCACCGCCACCTTGGTCGGGCCCGACTCCGCGCTGGCGGAGATGTGTGTCGACGGTGAGGCCGAACTGCGCATGCTCGCGGTGGCGCCACACGCGCGTGGCCGTGGGGTCGGGGAGACGTTGACCACGGCGGTGCTCGATCTCGCCCGCGAACGCGGTGCGACACGCGTGGTGTTGTGCACCCTCGCCGAGATGACGAGGGCGCACCGGCTCTATGAGCGACTCGGGTTCACCCGTGTGCCCTCCCGCGACTGGTACACCGATGCGGGGCGGCTGCTGATGGCGTATACCAAGGACCTGTGACGCCGGATCAGCCGCGGGTGTCCTTGCGCAGCAGCACGGCGACGACCAGGGCGATCGTCGTCACCCCGAGACCCGCCACCACCGTGCCGCCCAGGCCGAGGTGATCGACGACCCACGCGAGTGTCTTGCGGCTGCGTGACTCGGGATCGGCCAGGACGGTGGCGGCGAACACCGCCGCCACGGCGCCCACCCCGGCCAGGGCCCAGCGGCCGCGACGCTCGTCGAGTCCGGTGCGATGCACGATCATGCGCCCCGCGCGCAGGATCCGCCGTACCCGCAGGATGCGGAACGCCCCGAGCATCAACAGGATCCGTAACACCTGTGTCGGGCCGATGACGAACACCACCGCGGGCACGGTGATCGCGACGATCAGCAGCTGGGCCCGATAGCGTCGCACGAACAGGCGTACGCTGCCGCTGAACCACAACAGCGCGGCCGATTCGCCCACCAACACGGCGAGGGAGAGCCAGTTGAGCACCCTGCCGACCACGCCGGGGAGGCCGGGTGCGGTGGTGAGGAAGACCGCGGGTATCGACAGGAGCGCGGCAGCCAGGACGGGGACGGCCAGGGATTGTTGAATCCGTCGGGCACGGTCGTCGTCCGGGGCGGTACGGCGCATCAGCCGCATGACGGTACACGGCGTCGGTCCGGTTCGACCCACTGGACCGGTATGTCAGGGATGGCGGGTTCGACTACGCGGACCGTGGGCGCGGCTACGCAGGGTGTGGACGCGAGATGTTGGGAGAGGTTCAGCCTTGCAGGACCACCGTCACGATGCCGGCGAGGTGAGCCAGGCGTGCGACCTCGGCGGCGCGGAACATCGGTCCTCCGGGCCGGCCCACCAGAAGTGCCCGTTCGGGTTTGCCGATGGGGGTGGCGGCGAGTTCGGTGCCGAGTTCGCGCCACATCTCGGGCACCCACGGCGCTTCGGCGTCCAGCACGGTGGCGTGTTCCAACGGCAGCCACGGCAGTTCACCCAATGGTGCTTCCGGTGCGGCGGTGGACGACGCCAGGCGGGTGACGCCGCTGTCCCCGTCGTCCTCACTGCCGACCTCCACGACGATCGACCACCCGGCTCGCACGATCCGGGGAACCCCGTCGGCCAACAGTTCGAGTCCGGACTCGGGCTGAGAGGCGATCGCCTCGACGAGTTCGAGCTCTCGGTGTGTGTCGAGGACACCCGCGTACGGCCGCACGGCGTCGACCTCGACCCCGTCGACGCTCTCGGCCGCGGTGATGAGCGTGTCGGGCAATCGACCGGCGGGAAGCTCGACCACGAAGTCGTCGATCGCGATACCGTTGCCCCGCTCGACGACGTTGACACTGAGAATGTCGGCTCCCGCCATGCCCAGGGCGCTGGCCACGGCGCCGAGAGTCCCAGGAGTGTCCGGGAGCTGAACCCGGATCAGGAAAGACAACGTGAACCCCTTTCCTCGGCCAGCGTCCTCACCTCTTCATGCTCACGTTCACCGACCGATGATTGTGACAGTTCGGGCTCCTGTGTGGGTAGTCGCTGTCGGGGCCGGACCCGAGACGAGCGAATGACACCGCAGGTCATAGACTGCCTTGGGTAACACCCGAATCGGCAACGTCTGAGTTGAGAATCGAGAACACCCCGGGAGTCGCCCGCGTGTCGAACATTTCCCGCGACGAGATCGCGCATTTGGCCAAGCTGGCGCGAATGAATGTCACTGAGGAAGAGCTGGACCTTTTCGTGGGCCGGCTCGACCAGGTCCTGAACGAAGTGGCGAAGGTCAGCGAGGTCGCGTCCGACGACATTCCGCCGATGACGCACGCCGTCGCGTTGACCAATGCCTTCCGTGACGACGAGGTGCGGCCGGGGCTGAGTCAGGAAGAGGCGCTGTCGGGTGCTCCGGCGGTGGAGGACGGCAGGTTCCGGGTGCCGCGCATTCTTGGGGAAGAGCAGTGACCGATCTGACGAGGCTGTCCGCCGCCGAATTGGCGGAGAAAATCCATTCGCGTGAGGTGTCCGCCGAGGAGGTGACCAAGGCTCATCTCGACCGGATCACCGAGGTGGACTCCGAGATCAACGCGTTCCTGCACGTCGACGCCGAGGGCGCGCTCGCCGCGGCGCGCGCTGTGGACGCCAGTCTGGCCAACGGCGAACAGCCGGCGTCGCCACTGGCGGGTGTGCCGCTGGCGTTGAAGGACGCCTTCACCACGCGTGGCATGCCGACGACGTGTGGTTCGCGGACGCTGGAGAACTGGGTCCCGCCGTACGACGCGACGGTGACGCGCAAGCTGCGTGAGGCGGGCGTGCCGATCCTCGGCAAGACCAACATGGACGAGTTCGCCATGGGGTCCTCCACCGAGAACTCGGCGTTCGGTCCGACGCTCAACCCGTGGGACCTCACGCGTGTCTCCGGTGGTTCGGGTGGTGGTTCGGCGGCGTCACTCGCCGCGTTCGAGGCCCCGTTGGCCATCGGCACGGACACGGGGGGTTCCATCCGCCAGCCCGCTGCCCTCACCGGCACGGTCGGCGTCAAGCCGACGTACGGCGCTGTGTCGCGCTACGGGATGGTGGCGTTCTCGTCGTCCCTGGACCAGGGTGGTCCGTGCGCGCGCACTGTGCTCGACGCGGCCCTGCTGCACGAGATCATCGCCGGTCACGACCCGCTCGACTCCACGTCGATCGACGTACCGGTTCCAGCGTTGGCGGAGGCCGCCAGGCAGGGCGGCCGCGGTGATCTCTCGGGCGTGAAGGTCGGCGTGGTGCGTGAGCTGGGTGAGCTGGGTGGTGCGGCCTACCAGCCCGGTGTGGTGGCCTCGTTCGAGGCGGCTGTGGCCCAGCTGCGTGAGCTGGGTGCGGAGGTCGTCGAGATCTCGTGCCCGCACTTCCCCTACAGCCTGTCCGCGTACTACTTGATCGCGCCGAGCGAGTGTTCGTCGAACCTCGCCCGGTTCGACGCCATGCGGTACGGGTTGCGCGTGGCCGACGACGGTGAGCACAGTGCCGAGGAGGTCATGGCGGCCTCTCGCGAGGCCGGCTTCGGTCCCGAGGTCAAGCTCCGCATCATGCTGGGCACGTATGCGTTGTCTGCGGGTTACTACGAGGCCTACTACGGCTCGGCGCAGAAGGTGCGCACGTTGGGCGCGCGTGACTTCATGAACGCCTTCGAGCAGGTCGACGTGCTGGTGTCGCCGACGACGCCCACGACCGCGTTCCGGCTGGGAGAGCGGGCGGAACCGCTGGAGATGTATCTGGCCGATCTGTGCACCATCCCGACGAACCTCGCGGGTAACACGGCGATGAGCGTGCCCAGCGGTCTGTCCGACGACGGTCTGCCGGTCGGATTGCAGATCATGGCGCCGGCTCTGGCCGAGGAGCGCCTGTACCGCGTCGGCGCGGCCTACGAGGCGGCCCGCGGTCCGGTGCTGGACGAGATGCCTGAGCTGAAGGGAGCGGCGGCGAAGTGACGACTGTTGCCGACCTGATGGACTACGACGAGGTCGTCGAGAAGTACGACCCGGTGCTCGGGCTCGAGGTGCACGTCGAGCTCAACACGAAGACCAAGATGTTCTGCGGCTGCCCGAACGAGTTCGGGGGTGAGCCGAACACGCACGTGTGCCCCACGTGTCTCGGCCTTCCCGGCGGGTTGCCCGTGGTCAACGGCAAGGCGGTCGAGTCGGCCATCCGGATCGGCCTGGCGCTGAACTGCGAGATCGCCGAGTGGTGTCGGTTCGCCCGGAAGAACTACTTCTATCCGGACATGCCGAAGAACTTCCAGACCGCGCAGCACGACGAGCCGATCGCGTTCAACGGTTACCTCGACGTGGTGCTCGACGACGGTGAGGTCGTGCGGGTGGGCATCGAACGTGCCCACATGGAGGAGGACACCGGCAAGTCGTTGCACGTCGGTGGTACCGCCGGGCGGATCCACGGTGCCGAGCACTCGCTGCTGGACTACAACCGTGCGGGCGTGCCGCTCATCGAGATCGTCACCAAGCCCATCGAGGGCGTGGGGGAGCGGGCGCCGGAGGTCGCGCGGGCGTACGTGACGGCCCTGCGGGATCTGCTGCGCGCCATGGACGTCTCCGACGTGCGCATGGACCAGGGGTCGCTGCGGTGTGACGCCAACGTGTCGCTGCGCCCGAAGGGCTCGACCGAGTTCGGGACCCGCACGGAGACGAAGAACGTCAACTCGCTGCGCAGCGTCGAGCGCGCTGTGCGGTACGAGATGATGCGCCAGGCTGGGGTGCTGGCCGCGGGTGGCACCGTGACGCAGGAGACCCGCCACTTCCAGGAGGCCGACGGCACCACGTCGCCCGGGCGCCCCAAGGAGACCGCGGAGGACTACCGCTACTTCCCCGAACCGGACCTGGTGCCCGTCGCGCCGTCGCGGGAGTGGGTGGAGGAGCTGCGCAAGACGTTGCCCGAACTGCCGTGGGAGCGTCGTAAGCGCATCCAGCAGGAGTGGAACCTCACCGACGAGGAACTGCGGGACCTGTTCAACACGGGTGCCGTCGACCTCGTGGCGGCGACGGTGGAGGCCGGTGCCAAGCCGGGCGAGGCGCGCAGCTGGTGGGTGCAGTACCTGACCCAGCAGGCCAACGCCCGGGGGGTGGAGCTCAGCGAACTGCCGATCACCCCGGCCCAGGTGGCGCGTGTGATCGAACTCGTCAACTCCGGTGAGCTGACGAACAAGCTCGCGCGCGAAGTGGTCCAAGGCGTGTTGGCCGGTGAGGGCGAACCCGACGAGGTCGTGGAGCAGCGCGGTCTCAAGGTGGTCTCCGACGACTCGGCCCTGATCGCCGCCGTCGACGAGGCCCTCGCCGCACAGCCGGACGTGGCCGACAAGATCCGCGGCGGCAAGGTGCAGGCCGCAGGTGCCATCGTCGGTGCGGTGATGAAGGCGACCAAGGGACAGGCCGACGCCAAGCGCGTGCGGGAGCTGGTCCTGGAAAGGGTCGGCGCCTGACCGTGTCGACGCGCGACCGTCGGAAGCCGGGATGGTCGCCCGCTCAGGTGTCATGGCGCGAGTGGCTCGGCCTCGCGGCCGGGCTGCTCGCCGTCGCGTCGTTGTTCCTGCCGTGGACGCAGTTGAGCTCCGCCAATCCCGAGGTGAGTGCCGCGCTGGCGGAGCTACCCGCCGAGGACGTGTCCCGCTCGGTGTGGAAGGCGACGTTCTTCGGTTGGTTGGCCCCGCTGTTGGTGGCCATCTCCGGCGTGTGTGTCGTACTGCTCGGCCAGCGACCCCTGCTGCGTAGAAGCGGGCTACCGCAGTTGTGGTTGATCGCCGCCTCGGTGGCCGCGTGTGCGACGGTGTTGGCCTGGGTGTTCGTCGAGTGGCAGTTCGGGGCGGAGCAACGCGCTTTCCTCGCTGTGAGTGGGGTGAACTTCGACGCCGCGTCCGGCCGGTACCTGGGTGCCCTGGCGGTGTTGCTCTCGTTCGTGGGGGCCGTGCTCGACGTGCGGGCGGCCGTCAGTCGCGGCCGGAGCCGGAAGCGGGCTGCCGGACGATGAGCACGACGCGGTCGTCGCTGGACACCGGGTCACCGCCGTCCTTGTTGACCGTGCCCGCGACGGCGACGTCCTGAGTCACCTGGTCGAGGCTGCCGATCCGGCCGTAGCCGGGGCCGTTCCTGCCGTCCAACGTGGTCTGGGGGTCACCGCTGACCGAACCTTCCGCGGTGAGGGGGAGGTTTTGGATGTTGCCGGCCTCCTCCGTGGACACGGCGAGGGTGTCGGTCCAGTCGGAGCAACCACTGACCCCGGGTTTGTCCTTCCACGTCCACACGGGCGAGGTCAGTTCCTCGCCCGCTTCGATGCGGTACACCGCGTCGTGTCGTTCGGTCCGGTCGGTGACCCACAGTCGGGAGCCGTCCATGGCCTGGCACATCCCGCCGGGTGAGTGCAGGCCGCTGGCGTACACGGCCGAGTCGGCCTCGGGGTTGTCCTCGGCGGGTCTCCCCGACGCGTCGATGCGCAGGATCTTGCCCGCCAGCGACGTGCGATCGGCCGCGGCACGAGGGTTCCCCGCGTCTCCGGTGGCGACCAGCAGGGACCCGTCCGCGGTGGCCAGGAGCGCGCCTCCGTTGTTCTTCGGCCCCTTCGGGATTCCCGTGAGTACGGGTTTGGCCGATTGTCCCTCGGCGAACCGGACGACCCGGTTGTCGGTGGACGTCGTGACGTAGGCGAAGACGAGGCCGTCCTCGGCGTAGGTGGGGGAGAGCGCGAGCCCGGTCAGTCCCCCGTCCCCGGCGGCCTGGACGTCGAGAGTGGCGAATTCGCGTTCTTCTCCGTCGGTGTTGACGAGGAACACCCGGCCACTGCGTCGTTCCCCGGCGAGCGCGGTGACGCTGGAGCCGTCCGAGGGCAACGCCGCGACGGCCGACACGGTGTCCAGACAGGTGGCGATGACCGCCTTGTCGAAGTCGGTGCAGCCCTCGGGGGGACGCATGGGAGTCGTGGAGGTCGAGGGGGGATCGGGGATGACGTTGGGGCCGGCTTCGGGCAACTGTGGTTGGGGTCCGGCCTCGGCGGTGAGTTCGGGTGCCGCGTGCCAATCGGTGGCGGCGGTGGAGTCGTCGAATTCGGCGCACCCCGCAAGCCCCAACGCGGCACAGGCCACGACGGTCATCGGCCACGAGCGTCTCGGAGCTGCCCTGCGCACAATGGTCCAGCCTAGGGCGTCGGGCGTGAACCTTCGGTAAGCGGGGCTGATGAAATCGGCCACCATGGGTGTGTGACGATCACTGTTCTCGTTCCGGACGACGACGGCGTGGCCGCGCTGTCGGAAGTGGCCGGGGTACGACCGGTGCGATACAGCCTCGACGAACCGTTGCCGGCGGAGGCCGCCGAGGCCGAGGTGCTGATCCCGGGGGCCCGAGCCGCCGATGTGCTACCGCTGCTCGAGAAGACACCCAGGTTGCGGCTGATCCAGTTGTTGTCGGCCGGTGCGGAGGACTGGACGGGGGTCCTTCCGGAGGGTGTGCTGTTGTCCACCTGCCGTGGTGCACACGGTGGGAGTACGGCCGAGTGGGTGATGGCGGTCCTGCTGTCGTGGTGCCGACGACTGCCGGAGTTCGCCGAGGCGCAGCGGGCTCGCCGATGGTCCCGACTCGTCTCCGACACGCTTCAGGGCAAGCGGGTCCTCATCGTGGGGGCGGGGGACCTCGGACAGCAGTTGCGTCGCAGGCTGGAGCCGTTCGACGCGTGGGTGACGATGGTGGGACTGTCGGCCCGCGACGACATCCACGGAGTCGAAAAGCTGCCCGCGCTCCTGCCCGACACCGACGTCGTGGTGTTGTTGGTGCCGTTGACCACCCGGACCCGGGGGATGGTCGACGCGAAGTTCCTCGCGTCCCTTCCCGATGGGGCGTTGCTGGTGAACGCTTCCCGAGGGCCGGTCGTGGACACCGCGGCCTTGTTGGCCGAGTTGGAGTCGGGACGGCTGGAGGCGGCGTTGGACGTCACGGACCCGGAGCCGTTGCCGGAGGACCATCCGTTGTGGGGGTTGCCGAACGTGGTCATCACCCCGCATGTCGGCGGTGCGGTGGTGGACGCGCGTCGGCGTTCCTACGTGGTCGCGGCGGCGGAGATCGGACGATACGTGCGGGGTGAGCTGCCGAACAACCTCGTCCGCGGTGAGTACTGAGCACCGGTAGCACACCATGGCCTGGCGGGAGGACCGGGTGGTCCCCCCGAAGGGGGGTCGGCCGGTGACCGGGCCGCGACCCGTGGGCCACGGCCAGGTCAGCGCAACATCGATCCGCCGAAGTAGTCGTCGTCGTCCAGATCGCTCTCCTCGCCGGTGGACTGCGGCGTGGACGGGGAAGCCGCATCGGACTTGGACGTGATCGACGACGATGGGCCACCCGGCTCGATGATGTCGTCGAGGGCGTGACCCTCCTGGATCATCAGGTACGCCTGGCGCATGCCCTCGACACCGCCTTCCAACGCCTTGCGGACCTGGGGATCGTCGAGGAACCGCCCGGCGGCGATGTCGTTCCAGGACAGATCGCCCTTGTCGATGCGGGCCTGGAGTTCGCGTAGTTCCTTGGGCGCGTCCTTGCTGCGGGCGTGCTCGGTGATCTGCTCGATGTCCTGCTGCGACAGCCCGCTCTTCGGGAGCTTGGCCTCCAGCTGTTTGGCGTTGCTGATACTGCGGTCGAGTCCGAGTTCCGCCTGTTCGAGTTGTGCCATCGCCGCGGCAATGCGCGGATCCCGGGAAAGGTCGGGACCGGTCATGATGAACCCCTAACGAGTTGAAGTCGATACCAATGACGAGTGAACGTCAGGGTCGACCACGTGACGTGACGATCCAGTTCTCGTCTTCTTCTTCGAATACGCCAACCACCGTCCCGTCGGTGGGACAGACGGTGACGAATTCCAGTGAGCCGAATTCCGTCTGCAGCGCACGAAGGAACTCGCCGGGCGCCGCTGCGCGGACCCGGGCCCACGGCAACCTGAACGCACCGGGGCAGGTGGGGCTGAGGTGGAAGGCGTTGTCGTCGGTGAGAACGCCGACATCACGGGCGATGTCCCACCAGATTTGCTCGGTCCTCGCCACGCTGTCCGCCGTTTCGTGATCGACGCGGACGTCCGGTCGGACATCCAGGTGGATGACCGACCGGACGGCGCTTTCCGGTGTCACGCCCGCGACTGTCCACGCCTCGCCGAGCAGAGTCATGCCCGCCGCCTCAAGCAGTGTGGCCCGTTCGGCCCGAGAGGTCATCGCGTTCGCCTCGCGCCTCGGGCACCGGACGGGTGGTCCGTTGAGCTTGCGTCGTGAGGCCGTTCAGGATGTGCGCTCCGTGCGCCGAGCCGCATCACGCCTGCTCGTCCTCGGTCAGCACCTCGGTGATGACGGCGTGGGCGACCTGTTTCGGACCTTCCAGAATGACCAGTTCAGCGCCTTCGTGGAGGTACGGCCGAGCCAGTTCGGGGGCGAGGAAGCCGACCTTGACGAGCTCGGTGGTCTGTGGCGTCGGATCGATCCGCTGCAACAGAACGCTGACGGTCCTGGGGTCCGTGGCGGGCCACCCCGGTTCCGATTCGACCGCATCACCGGTCCGGAACGTCGTCGTCGACGCATAGACCGGTGCCGACGGGGGCCCGGAACGCCGCCCGCCCTGCTCCGGGGGAAGCCATGTCACGGTGGCGAGGGCGAGCGGGTTCTCGATGTTCTCAAGCATGTCCGCTGTTACTACCTTCCCAGATCCTGATTCCATCGCCTTGCTGGTTGATCTGCTCGAGCTGATCGGCGTCGGCGTACACAGCGGGCCCGATGCCGTCCAGGTTGTCACCTGGATGCCGATGCAGGCCATCGACCACGGACGACGGAACGTTGGTCTCCATCGTCACACCGTCACCCTGGTTGAGCACCTCTCCCCACCGGTCGGCATGTTCCCCGTGGAGCGCGAACCACTTGCCTTCCGAACTACCACCCCCGGATTCGAAGCGGCCGGTCTCGGCGATCGCGTCGAACTCCCTGCCGTCGACGTTGCGGTAGAGGGTCACCGCGTCGTCGTCGCCACAACTCATGAGCCCGAGCGGGTCGAGCCACCGCAGCGGATTCACCACATACGCGTAGTGGTTCGGGGACGGTCTGAGCCCGAGCGGGTCGCACGAGACGTAGCGTCCGGTGTCCGGGTCGTAGTAGCGGTGGTAGTTGTAGTGGAGCCCGGTCTCCGGATCGCTGTACTGGCCGGGGAAACGCCACGGCGTCGACGCACTGCCGTGGTGCTTGATGACCGTTTTCCCCCAGAGCGTGGTGCGGTTGCGCCACGCGAGGTTGCCGGAGCCGTCCAACAGCTCCGTCGACGTGCCGATGCCGTCGGTGATCACCGCGTGGAAGTCGCCGCCGACCCACTGCTTCGCGGGGGACAACCGGCGCCGGATCTGGGTGAGGGGCCGGAACCGGCGAGGATGCCATTCCCATGTCGTCGCGTCGACGCCCGCGAGTACCTGCTCGGCGAGTCGCACGCCGTCCCAGATGAACTCGGTGCGTTCCACGACGGTGGAGCCGTCGGGTGCGAGCTTGTGCTTGGCGATACGCCTGCCGAGGGCGTCGTAGAGGTAGCGCCAGCGGGAACCGTCCGGCGTGCCGACCTCCACCAGGCGATCCTCGGCGTTCCAGGTGTAGTGCCACCGGAGCGTTGTCCCGCCCGCCTCGTACCGCACTTTGGTGACGACGCGACCTTGCCGGTCGTAGGTGTATCGGACGTTGCCCGCGGTGGTCAATCTGGTGCCGTCGTAGGCATACGAGTGTTGGCCATGGCCGCTCGGCGTATGCCAGCTCGCGTTCCGGATGTTGCCCGCGCGGTCGTAGGAATACTGTTCCTGTCCGCCCGGGCCGGCCACCTGCCTCACCCGCCCGGTTCCGTCGAGTTGGAGCCGCACCGTGCCGGTGGATGTGTCGTCCACGGCCTGTGGGGAGCCGTCCGGTCCGTAGCGGTACGACCGCTGCTGCAGCAGCCGGTAGCGCGGGGGCACCGTCGGTGTTCCGTCGGCGATCGAGATCGATTGGTCGATCAGGCGGCCGTTGCGGTCCCATTGCTGTGCGATCGTGGCGCCGTTGTCGAGTCGGCGTTCGATCTCACGGCCCGCCCCATCGAAACCGAATGTGATCATCCGGTCCGCCATCCGGAGTTCCCGAGGACACCCTCGGACGTCGTAGGACCATGTGCTCTCGACCCCGGTCGACGTGCGGCGGTGGACCCGTCTTCCCAACGCGTCGTAACGAGACGTCACCGTGTGGCCGTTGATCTGCTCGCTGAGCACCCGGCCACGCGCGTCTCGCCGGTAACGCACGGTGGCGTCGGGACTGGTCGCGGACAGCATCCTGCCCATCGGGTCGTACTCGAAGGTCGACACCCTGTCCTGGGCGCGTCGTTCGACGACCCGGCCGGAGAGATCCCTGCGGAACGTGGTCGTCTCTCCCGCACCGTTGACCCTGCTCGTCAACTGCCCGGCCGCGTCGTAGAAGTAGCGGATCTCCCGGCCGTCGTAGTCGATCTCGCGCACCACGTTGCCCGCGGCGTCCCGTTCATAGCGCCACGTCAGGCCGTGCGCGTTGGTGACCGCGGTCAAGCGAAGCAGCGGATCGTAGGTGTAGGTGAGGGTGTTGCCTTCCGCATCGGTGACCGAGACGGGAAGGTCGAACTGGGTGTAGCTGATCCGCCTCGTCAGCCCCGAGGGACCCACGTACGCGATCTCGTTGCCTTCGCCGTCGTATTCCCACCGTTCGGTGGTGCCGTCCGGCAGGGTCCGCCACGCCCGTTTGCCTTCGACGGTCCAGCCGAAGCGCGTGACGGCACCCACTTCGTCGATGATCGCCGTGATGCGTCCGAAGTGGTCCCGTTCGAAGCGTCGTGTCGCCCCTGAGGGGTCCGTCACCGCGAGCGGCAATCCGGCGGGATCGTACTCGATACGGCGGGTCTGGCCGAGCGCGTCGGTGATGGCGGTCGCGTTGCCCCGCTCGTCGTAGGAGTAGCGGGTCGTCGCACCGGTCGGATCCGTGAGGGACACCCGGTTGCCCCGCTCGTCGTAGGACTGCCGCCACACCGCGCCGTCGGGATCGACCACGGAGGTGGGCAGGCCCCACTCGTTGTACTCGGCGCGCGACTGTGTGCCCGTCGAGCTGGTAAACGGTGCTGTGGCCGAGAGCGTCGGTGAACCGGGTGATTCGGTTGTCGGGGTCGTAGGAGAACGTGCCGCTGAGGTACTTGCTGGAGCTGTGGTTGGCGACGCAGCGGCCGGCATCGTCGTAGAAGTAGTGGTACCAGTGTCCGTTTCGGTCGGTCCACCGGACGAGCCGTGACTGATCGTCGTAGGAGAACCGCAAAGACCGTCCGGACGAGTTGACCACTTCGGCCAACAGGCCGGCATCGTCGTAGCGGTAGCGGACGAGCCGGGTCGTGGCCGTTGCCTCGGCCCTGTGACGAAGCCGCAGTTCGGTGATGCGGTCCCGGTCAGTGTCGACCTCGATGTGGTAACCGCCGCTGTGCCGGACGGCGGTGACACAGCCGACGGCATCGCGATCGAGGTCGAAGCGGTTGCCATTCCGGTCGGTGACGGCGGTCAACCGACGGACGGGATTGTCCCCCGCCGCGAAATGCAGTATCCGGCCGGACGTACGGTCGGTGACGCACCAGCCATCGGCCGTGGCGGCCAAGGGCCATCGCGGGCCGGTGACGGGAAGTACTTCGCCCTCCTCGGGGACCCGGGGATAGACCAGGACCATGCCGTCGTCGGCGACGAACACGACGCCGTCGTCGTCGAACTCCAGTCGTTGATCGAACGTCGACGCCCAGGAGCGGCCGTAGAAGCGACCCGCACGGTAGGACGACACATGCGTGCGTTTGATCACCAGCGGCAAGGCTCCGGGAAGTTCGACATCGGTCTGGCTCAGCACGACCTCACCGGAGGACACGTCCACGGGGTCGTTCTCACAGACCCGGTTCTGTTCCGGTGTCCGGGTGGTCTCCGGGTCCTGCGGTCGCGCTAGGCCCTCGCCGTCGCCACCGGAGTGCTGCAGCGCGTTGCTTCTGCCGGGTCGGTTTCCGTTGCCGGTGCCGGATGTGGCCGTGTCCGTGCTGCTGCTGGAAGCGGTGTTCTGTTCGCGTGCGCTCGCGCGTTCGTCGACGAGTCCCCGAGCGTTCTCCGAGGCGCTGGACGTCGAGGTGCGGAGATCCCCCGCCGCGCTGGAGGCCTGCGTCGCGCCGTCCCTGATCTGGCTTCCGCCGTCCCTGATGTCGGTGACGCCTTTGTGCACGTCGTTCGCGATGTTCATCAGGTCGCTGATGCTGTCCGCGCTGCCCAGCTTGGACAGCGCCGTGCCCACATCCATGATCCCGTTGACGACCTGCGTGGCTCCGTCGATGATCGACTTGATGCCCTCGATCAGGTCCATGATGGCGTTGTAGATCTGGATGCCGTCGTAGACGAGCTTGACGGCACGGCCCCAGCCGACCACCGGGATCGGCAGCATCGCCGCCGCTTCGATCAGCTTGTTGACCAGGCGCTCGATCAGTTTCAGCACCTGATCGCAGGCGCGTTTGGAGCCGTCGGCGACCTTGCTCAGCGCAACGCCGATCAACTTCGCGGCCTGGGCGTCCGCTTCCAGCCCCACGGTCCAGGTGATGCCGATCAGATTGGCGAAGCTTTCCGCCGCCGGCCCCGACCAGGAGGGCTGCAGTTCCTCCGCACCGGCGTTGATGTTCTTACGCACCGCCTGCAACGCGGCGCACACGTTGTTCCACTGCGCCGCGGCGGCCGCGATCTTCTCGAAGTCACCGGTGATCGGCGTGATGATCGAGGACACGAGGTCCTCGCCCACGATCTTCTGCCACACCCAGTTGACGGCCTGCACCTGGAAGCCGGCGTTTTTGATCGCGTCCTCGATCGACGAACCGCCGGACAGGCCGGGATCCTGGCCGAGTATCTCCAGTGGGTTCTCGACCTCGCTGTACGCCGCGGTCATCCGGCGCTCCCCACGGTCACGTCGCCGACACCGTCGACCAGGTTGCCGAGCCGGTCCATTTCGGCTCGTGAGGCCTCGTCGCGAGCCTCGTACTCGTCGGCCGCGTTGAGGAGGTTGTCACGGACCTCCCCCATCTTTCCGCTCGCGAAGTCCAATGTGTCGGCGTACAGGCCGACCACACCCGTCACCACGGGGGCGAGTAGGGCCAACAGTCCGGTGTAGCCACTGGTGTCGCCGCCCTTCTCGGTGGCATGGCGTCCGATGGCCGCGAGGTGATCCGCTTGCTGCCCCAACAATTCCGCGCATCCCCGCAGCTCTGCGGGTTCGACGTGATGTCCGCCACCATTCGGCATGACGTACCCCCAGTTCGTTGACGAGTTTTCAGATATGACGCGCTGATGTGGGAACGGTTCCCGGAAGAGACGGCGCTGAGAGCGCGATTACTCTACGCTGCGCGCCCATGACTGTTCCTAGTGACCGATACGCGAACGACGAATCCGACGGTCCCACCGCGGCCTTCCCCGCCGGTGCCTTCGACAGCAGCGGTTTCACCGCCGCGGAGTCAGTCGATACCCGCTCGGGCCCCGACGCGCGCCCGGCCGATCAGTGGCACGGCAGCCTCGACTTCGGCCTGTTCGTCCTCCGGGTCGCCCTCGGTGGGCTGATGATCGCGCATGGGCTGCAGAAATTCGGTCTGTTGGACGGGCCCGGCATCAACGGGTTCGCGCAGGTACTCACCTCGATGGGTTTCACCGGCCCGACGACCCTGTTGGCGTGGGTGACCGCGTTGGCGGAGGTCGGTGGTGGCACCCTGCTGGTGCTCGGCCTGTTCACGCCCCTCGGTGCCGCCGCCGTGCTCGGCGTGCTGTCCAACGCGGTCTACAGCAAATTCGACAGCGGATTCTTCGCCGCCACAGGGGGGTTCGAGTTCGACCTGTTCCTCGCGCTCGCCGCGTTCGCGGTGCTGTTCACGGGTTCGGGCCGTATCGCGATCGACAAGAACACACCGTGGCGGCGCAGGCCGTGGCCGTTCGGTCTGGCGGCGCTGGTGCTGTCGGCAGCGGCATCGGCCGCCGTCATCCTGTTGTGCCGCTGACCGTTGGCCCGCTGACTCCGAACGAGGAGGGCGAAAGCGCGGCCCCGAGCCGGCTTTCGCCCTCGCCCATCACTTGTCCGGGTTACGTACGGCGCCGGTGTCGGCCCGCTCACCGGCCGCTGCCTGTCGGCGGGTTGCCACGGCCGTTCCGAAGCCTCCATCTTGGCCCTCCGCTCGGCGAGGACCTCGTCGTCGACGAGCAGTTCGAGCTTGCGCTCGTGCACGTCGATGAGGATCTCGTCGCCGTTTTCGACCAGGCCGATGTTGCCGCCCGCGGCGGCCTCGGGGGAGATGTGGCCCACCGAGATGCCCGAGGAACCACCCGAGAAACGTCCATCGGTGATGAGCGCGCACACCTTGCCCAGGCCCGCCCCCTTCAGGAACGCGGTCGGGTGCAACATCTCCTGCATGCCCGGGCCGCCCGCCGGTCCCTCGTAGCGAACGACGAGCACCTCACCGGGCTGCACCTCCTTGTTGAGGATGACCGAGACGGCCTCCTCCTGGCTCTCCACCACCCGGGCGGGGCCGCGGAAGCGCCACAGTTCCTCGTCGATGCCCGCCGACTTGATCACCGCGCCGTTCTCCGCGAGATTTCCGCGCAGCACGGCGAGTCCACCGCTGGCGGTGTAGGCGTGGGCGACGTCGCGAATGCAGCCGTTCTCCGCGTCGGTGTCGAGCGACGACCACCGGTTGGTCGTGGAGAACGCCTCCGTGGTGCGCATTCCACCCGGCGCGGCGTGGAACAGCTCGAACGCCTCCTCCGACGCGGAACCCCCTCGGATGTCCCACGTGGACAGCCACTCCTCCAACGAGGAGGAATGCACGGCGTGGACGTCGGGGTTGAGGAACCCACCCCGATGCAGCTCGCCCAGGATGGCGGGGATGCCGCCCGCGCGGTGCACGTCCTCCATGTGGTAGTCGGAGTTCGGCGAGACCTTGGAAAGGCAGGGCACCTCACGCCCGATGCGATCGATGTCGTCGAGCGTGAAGTCGATCTCGCCCTCCTGTGCGGCGGCGAGGATGTGCAACACGGTGTTGGTGGAACCGCCCATCGCCATGTCCAACGCCATGGCGTTCTCGAAGGCCTTCTTGCTCGCGATCGAACGCGGCAACGCCGATTCGTCGTCCTTCTCGTACCAACGCCGGGCCAGTTCCACCACCGTGCGTCCGGCGTCGACGAACAGCTGCCTCCGCGCGGCGTGAGTGGCCAGTGTGGACCCGTTGCCGGGCAACGACAGTCCCAGCGCCTCGGTGAGGCAGTTCATCGAGTTCGCGGTGAACATGCCCGAGCAGGAACCGCACGTCGGGCACGCGGAGCGCTCGACGATGGACAGCCCCTCGTCGTCGACGGAGGAGTTGGCCGAAGCGGAGATCGCGGTGATGAGGTCGGTCGGTGCGTGCGCGACGCCGTCGACGACCACGGCCTTACCGGCCTCCATGGGGCCGCCCGAGACGAACACCGTCGGGATGTTGAGCCGCATGGCGGCGTTGAGCATCCCAGGGGTGATCTTGTCGCAGTTCGAGATGCACACCAGCGCGTCGGCCTGGTGGGCGTTGACCATGTACTCGACGGAGTCGGCGATGATCTCGCGCGAGGGCAACGAGTACAGCATTCCGCTGTGGCCCATGGCGATGCCGTCGTCCACCGCGATGGTGTGGAATTCGCGGGGCACGCCGCCGGCTTCACGCACGGCCTCGGCGACGATCTCACCGAGGTCCTTGAGGTGGACGTGTCCCGGTACGAACTGGGTGTAGGAGTTGGCGATCGCGACGATGGGCTTGCCGAAGTCGCTGTCGGTCATACCGGTCGCGCGCCACAGGGAGCGAGCTCCCGCGGCGTTGCGGCCGTGGGTCGTGGTTCGGGAGCGCAGAGCAGGCATATTCCAAGCGTACGCTCGCCTTATCGGTCCACCGCCCCCGGTCCGAGGCTCGGTTACTTGTCGTTTCGGCCCGTGTCGTCCTCGCCGGAGTCGTTCTGGGAGCCGTTGTCGGGGTTGCCGGCGGAGTCCTTGCCGGAGTCGGCGGGGTCCTCATCGGAGTGGCCGTCGGCGCCGCCGGCGGACTCGTCCTCGTCGTCCGGCTGGTCGAGCAGACCCGACGGATCGGGGACCCGGCCGTCGCTGACCAACGACAGCACCGGCAAGTGGCGGGTGCGCACGGAGGGCAGCGGTACGGTGGTGTCGTCGTGGAGTACCGCGACGACCGCGGACTTCGGGGTGATGGTGAAGCCCTTGAGCGAGTCCCAGGCCAGTTTCCGGGTGCCGCGCAGGGTGCGCACGATGAGGCCTTGTTCCGTGGCCTCCGTGCGGGTGCGGACGACCCACACGGCCAGGACGATGGGCACGAGCAGCAGCACCAGCAGATACGGCAGGGTGGCCGCGAGCGGGAACATGCACATGAAGAGCATCAGCACGCCGATCAGCGCGGTTCCCGGGATGCGGAACACGGCCCTCTTGCCCCGGGTGCCGGTGCTTTGGTCACCGGAGGTGCCGTCGTGTGTCGTCTGTGTCGTCCGAGTCGAGGTCATAGCCGGTTCCTGCCTTCCTCCCACCACACTCCGATGGTGCACCGCAGCTCGGAGGCGGGGTTAGCTGGGGCCTGCCGACCGTCGGAGGGTCCAGTATCCGGGATCACTATCCCGCAGAGTTGACACCTCTCGCCGTGGACGATTACCGTCGTTGTCGTGACACCGCAGATCGCTCTTGTACTTCCCCCGCGCGTCGGCGCGTAGGGGAATCTCTGCGTCGACGCGCGACCCTCGTGCGACCACTCATGGTCGGCGGGGGTTTTTTAATGCGTAAGCGACATCCGAGCGCTCCTGCCACCAATGAGACAACCGAAAACCCTGACCAACCGCAAACCGACACTCACGAGGCGAGAACCGATGACAAGCGCCACCTCGCGATCGGACGCGACCGCCGAGTCGACACCGACCACGGCGTCGCCCGGCCATTCCGGACCCCGCCCCAAGCCCGCGCCCCCTGCAGGGACACCCGTCCGGGTGACGGGTGCGCAGTCGCTCGTGCGTTCCCTTGAGGCCATCGGTGTCGAGGCGGTATTCGGCATTCCCGGTGGCACGATTCTCCCCGCGTACGACCCGTTGCTCGACTCCACGAAGGTCCGGCACGTGCTTGTGCGGCACGAACAGGGTGCCGGTCACGCGGCGACCGGCTACGCGCAGGCCACCGGCAAGGTCGGTGTGTGCATGGCGACGTCGGGGCCGGGTGCGACGAACCTCGTGACCCCGCTGGCGGACGCCTATATGGACTCGGTTCCTGTGGTGGCCATCACGGGCCAGCAGACCCGTGCGCTCATCGGTAGCGACGCCTTCCAGGAAGCCGACATCTGCGGCATCACCATGCCGATCACCAAGCACAACTTCCTGGTCACCGATCCGGCGGACATCCCGCGGGTGATCGCCGAGGCGTTCCACCTGGCGAGCACGGGACGTCCCGGGCCGGTGCTGGTGGACATCCCCAAGGACGTGCTGCAGGAGACGACCTCGTTCGCGTGGCCTCCGGAGATGCGGCTGCCCGGTTACCGGCCGACACTGCGTCCGCACGGCAAACAGGTCAGGGAAGCCGCGCGGTTGATCAGGAAGGCCAAGCGTCCGGTGCTCTACGTGGGTGGCGGTGTACTCAAGGCCAGGGCCTCGGAGCAGTTGCGGGAGTTGGCCGATCTCACCGGTATCCCCGTGGTGACGACGTTGATGGCGCGTGGGGCCTTCCCCGACTCGCATCCCCAGCACCTGGGCATGCCGGGCATGCACGGCTCGGTCGCCGCGGTCGCGGCCATGCAGCGCGCGGACCTGCTCGTGGCGCTGGGCGCGCGGTTCGACGACCGGGTCACCGGCAGGCTGGACACGTTCGCCCCTGACGCCACGGTCGTGCACGCCGACATCGACCCGGCGGAGATCTCGAAGAACCGCAAGGCCGATGTGCCGATCGTCGGTGACTGCGCCGAGATCATCACCGAATTGATCGCGGCGGTGAAGACCGAGATCGCGGCGCCGTCCCGGCGGGCGTGGCC
>SMEZ01000082.1_pt1 | contig 22286 bp, 20 predicted proteins | sample 2456351 | NCBI WGS metagenome assembly SMEZ01 (sample SAMN10132605, study PRJNA489261) | soil metagenome | isolation source: day120 antibiotic-loamy sand soil ammended with composted manure from dairy... | place: USA | collected 2015-04-01 | reverse complement strand
AACGATGCCCGATCATCGCCCGTTTCGGGGGCGAAGTCTCATTCCGTACTCGAACCTCGACATAGTGACCACTTTGTTATCCAACCATCGGAGTTGCACGTCATACGGTTACGCCATGGGGTCGATACCCTCCGCAGTTGACCAATCGCTAGGCTGCCGATCACGTCCCATCTTTTCCCGCCGATGAAGGACAACCGCAGTGACGACTGACAATCACCTCGCAGCCCCGTCCTTCGACCGGATGCGCAACATGTTGGTGCGCGCGGCCGAGGTCCGAGAAAGCGAACAGCAGCAGATCTTCGACGCGCTGGACGACATCTACGCGCGGCTCGCGCCGGTGGACTCGCTCGGCGCCGTCCGTAAGCGGCTCTCCGAGCTGCCCGACCGGACCGAGATGAGTGTCCTCGCGGAACGCCTCGACGAGGCCATGACCCGCTTGGAGGCACAGGACAACGCGCTGGCCGACCTCGCGCGGTCGGTGGAGGCGATCGTCGACAAGCTCGCCAAACCGTTCGGGCAACTGGACGGCCGACTCGATGGGGTCGCGGCCCGCTTCGAGGGTGTCGCCGGCCGGATGGACGGCCTCGAGGACAAACTCGCCAACATCCACCGCAGGCTGGACGAGTTGGGCAACCACCTCGACAAGCAGGACACCAAGCTCGACGCGGTTCCGGCGGCGGTACAGGGTCCGCTGCGCGAACGCATCGACACGTTGGAGACGACGCTCAAGGAGCGGGTCGAACGCCTCGACTCCGACTCCAAGGAGCGGATCACCGCGAGCACCGACACGCTGCGCTCGGCGATGACCGACACCGCCGAGACGTTCGACCCGTCCGCTCGACTCGACACGCTGAACGAGCGGCTGGAACAGTTGGGCGACAGGCTCGACGCGCTGTCGGCCCGTCTCGACAAGGTCGAGGAGAACGTCGGCGCCCAGCTGGGCGACCTCGACGGCTCGATCAAGTCGGGACTGTCGAAGGTCGAGGACACGTTGGCGCAGCAGCCGGACAACGAGCACTTCGCGGCTGTGGTGCGCAGGAGCAACGAGGAATCCGAGCGGCGCATCGGCGGCCAGCTCGACGAGGCGATGGCCACGTTCGCGGAGCTGATGCTGGGTGGTGGCCCGGCGCCGCAGCCCGCGATCTCGGCCCCGCCCACGCCGCGACAGCCTCGGCGCCGCAACGGCAGGTCCGCCAAGGGCTCGGACGCGAAGTCGAAGTCCGGGGCGGACGTCGACTCCGACGACTGAGCACCACTTGAGACACCCGGGTGGTGGGGCGGCCGGGCGGCTCACCCCGACGCGCCGCTCACCACCCGCTCCAGTACGACGCCCCCGCGCGCCTGCAAGGCGGCGGGGGCTGTTTCGTGTCCGTCGATGTCGTACGCGGCCCGCAACGTCGGCAGAACCGCCGCCACGGCCTCGGGAGTGTCGGTGTGCAGTTCGAACAGCGGCTGGCCGACTTCGACCCGCTGCCCCGGCTTGACCAGACCCCGCACGCCCGCGGCCGGCTGCACGGGGTCGTCCTTGCGGGCCCTGCCCGCTCCCAACCGCCACGCGACCACACCCACGCCGTAGGCGTCCAGCCGCGTCATGGTGCCCGCCTCGGAGGCCTCCACGACGTGCACGTGAGCGGGTTCGGGCAGTGCCGCCTCGGGATCACCGCCCTGTGCGCGGATCATGCGGCACCAGGTCTCGTACGCCTGACCCGAGGCGAGTACACGTGCCGGGTCGACATCGGACAATCCCGCGAGCGCCAACATCTCGCGGGCCAGGGCCACGGTGAGTTCGACGACGTCCGCGGGACCGCCTCCCCGAAGGACGTCCACGGCCTCGGCCACCTCGACGGCGTTGCCGACGGCGGACCCCAAGGGGGTGTCCATGGCGGTCAGCACGGCCGTGGTGGCCACCCCGTGAGCGGCGCCGATCTCGACCAGGGTCGTGGCCAGTTCCCGGGCCTGCTCACGGGTCTTCATGAACGCCCCGGAGCCGGTTTTGACGTCGAGCACCAGCCGATCCACACCCTCGGCGATCTTCTTGCTCATGATCGAGCTCGCGATCAGCGGTACCGAGTCGACGGTGGCGGTGACGTCGCGCAACGCGTACAGCTTGCGGTCGGCGGGCGCCAACGTCGGGGTCGTGGCACAGACGACGGCACCCACGTCCTCCAGCTGACGGCTGATCTCGTCGGCCGACAATTCGGCCCGCCATCCCGGGATGGCCTCCAGTTTGTCCAACGTGCCGCCGGTGTGGCCGAGTCCGCGTCCGGACAGCTGCGGCACGGCGGCCCCACACGTCGCCACGAGCGGCGCCAACGGCAACGTGATCTTGTCGCCGACGCCGCCGGTCGAATGCTTGTCCACGAGCGGTCGGGAACAACGCAGCGACAGCCGCTCCCCCGAGTCGATCATGGCGCCGGTCCAGCACGCGATCTCGGCCCGGTCCATCCCGCGCAGCAGGATCGCCATGGCCAACGCCGCCATCTGCTCATCGGCGACCACGCCACGCGTGTAGGCGTCGACGACCCAACGGATCTGTTCGTCGCTCAACGCCGCACCGTCGCGTTTGGTCCTGATGACATCGACCGCGGCGAATGGTTCGCCCGTCATGACGGCAGGTCCTCAGGGCCGAACGCCTGGGGCAGTACCTCGGACATCGGCTGCACCCCGCGCGGGGTGTCGACCAGACATCCGGGCCCGCCGAACTCGAACAACAGCTGCCGGCAACGACCACAGGGCATCAACGGCTCCCCCTCGCCGGAACGGCAGGTCACCGCGACGAACCGGCCACCACCGGACAACCGCAACTGCCCGCTCATCGTGGCCTCGGCGCACAGTCCCACCGGATAGGAGGCGTTCTCCACATTGCATCCGGTGACGATCCGCCCGTCGTCGGTCAAAGCGGCGGAACCGACCTGCAAACCGGAGTACGGCGCGTACGCCTTCCGTGCCGCCGCCACCGCCTCGGAACGCAGCCGCTCCCAGTCGTCCGCCGTCACCTCCGCACTCATCCTCAGTCATCCTCCCCACGCCGGTACCGCTTGCCGATCGCCTTCGGCGGACGCAGCTTCTGTGCGGCCACGGCCAAGATGATGATCGTCACGAAGTGCGGCGTGTAGGGGATCAGCTCGCGCGGCAACTCGTCGTTGGCCCAGTAAACGTAATACAGGACCCCGGCGGCCACAGCGGACAACGCGGCGGCCAGCCACCGGCGCCGCACCAGTTGCACCACCGCGATCACGGCGAGCAGCAGCACCGCGCCGTAGCAGAGCGCGAGCACGGCCTCCCCGCCCGCCGACAGCTGGAGACCGTCGGAGTAACCGAAAAGCGCCGCACCACCCAGCAGGCCGCCGGGCCGCCAGTTACCGAAGATCATCGCCGCGAGTCCGATGTAACCGCGGCCGTTGGTCTGGTTCTCCAGGTAGTCGGCCCCGCCGGCCAGCAGCACCAGGGACGCACCGCCCATTCCCGCGAGTCCCCCGGAGATCAGCAGGGCCAGGTACTTGTGCACGTACACGTTGACCCCGAGCGATTCGGCCGCCACCGGGTTCTCCCCGCACGACCGCAACCGCAGCCCGAACCGAGTGCGCCACAGCACGAGGTAGCTGAGTGGGACCAACAACAGCGCGATCATGGCCAGTGGTGAGACCTGCGTGACCAGACCGTGCAACAGTCCCGCCGCGTCGGAGATCCCGACCCGTTGGGCCTGTTCCAGTTCGGCGAGCCAATCCGAGAGGAACGTCGCCGAGTACGTCTCGAACTTCGGCACGGGCGGCGACTGCCTCGGGTTACCCGACAACGGCTCGAACACGATGTTGGCGAGGTACTTCGTCACCCCGAGTCCGAGCAGGTTGATGGCCACACCGGACACGATGTGGTTGACGCCGAACGTCACCGTCGCCACCGCGTGGAGCAGCCCACCGAGCGCACCGAACAGGATGGCAGCGAGCAGACCCGCCCAGACGCCCCCGTAGTAGGCGCCCCAGGCCGCACCCCACGTGCCGAGGATCATCATGCCCTCGAGCCCGATGTTGATGACACCCGCGCGTTCCGCCCACAGCCCGCCGAGCGCGGCGAACAGGATCGGCAGCGCCAGGCGCAACGCGGTCTGCGAGGTGTTGCTCGACGTGAGCGAGTCCAATCCGGTCAGATAGGACGTGGTGGACAGCACCGAGATCGCCACCACGGCCCACAGCACACCTCGCAACCAGCCCGGCATGCTCCGCCGCGGTGGCCGTGCCCGGCCGGTCCCGCCCGTCTGGTCCGGAGATTCGACTACGGCCGTGGTGCTCACACCGCACCTCCCTGGCTCACGCTCGCGGGCATGCCGTTGCGGGTCTGCCTACCGACCCGACGCTGCTCAGCGGCGAGCTCCGCTCGTTTGACGATTTCGTAAGCGACCACGACCGACAGCACGATCGTGCCCTGGATGATCGTGGCTATCTCCCTCGGGATGCCGATGGACTCCAACGACACGGCCGACTTGTCGAGGAACGCCCACAACAACGCACCGAAGGCCACCCCGGCCGGGTGGTTGCGGCCCAGCAGCGCCACCGCGATACCCGTGAAGCCGTAGCCCTGGGTGGCGGTCATCGCGTACACGTGGTCGCGGCCGAGCAGTTCCGGCATCGCGATGAGCCCGGCGACCGCACCGGACAGCAGCATCGCGATCATCGTCATGCGCTTGGCGCTCACCCCACCCGCCGTGGCGGCCGTGGGCGATTCACCGCTGGCCTGGAGTTCGAAGCCGAACCGGGTGCGGTTGAGCAGGAACCAGTAGCCCACCCCCATCGCGATGGCGAGGAACACCGCACCGAACATCGTCCCGGCCTCCCCGAGCGGAATACCGGGGATCCAGCCGGTCTCCGGGATCTGGGCGGTGCTGATGTTGTTCCCGCGCTGGACGCCGAACTGATCGGCGCTGATGAGGTAGGCGACGATGCCGAACACGATCGAGTTCAGCATGATCGTGGTGATGACCTCGGAGACACCACGGGTGACCTTGAGGATCGCCGGCAGCAACGCGTAGGCGGCGCCGGAGAGCATGGCCACCGCGAGGATGGCCAGCACGTGCAACACCGGTGGCAGCTCCATGGCCGCCCCCACGATGGCGGCGATCACGGCCGCGAACCGGTACTGCCCCTCGACACCGATGTTGAACAGGTTCATCTGGAACCCGATGGCCACGGCCAACCCCGCGAAGTAGTAGACGGTCGCGAGGTTCACCGTGTCGACGGCCGTGGTGCCCTTGAACAATTGCGCGCCCATGGCGGCGAACGCCTCCATCGGGTTCGCCCCGGAGATGAGCAACGCGACGGACGACAACGCCATGGCGAACGCGATCGCCAGCGCGGGGGGAAGCAGGGCGGTACGCCAGGAGATCATGCGACGTCCTCGGGAAGGAAACGGCCCTCGTCGGCACCCGTCATGGCGGAGCCGAGTTCGGTGGGCGTGACGGTGGCCGGATCGGCCTCGGTGACCAACCTGCCGCGCAACATCACGCGGATGGTGTCCGACAACCCGATCAACTCGTCGAGGTCGGCGGAGATGAGCAGCACCGCGAGCCCCTGCCGTCGGGCGGCTCGGATGCGGTCCCAGATCAGTGCCTGCGCGCCGACGTCGACACCGCGGGTCGGATGGGAGGCGATCAACAACACGGGATCGCCGGACAGTTCCCTGCCGACGATGAGTTTCTGCTGATTACCGCCGGACAGTGCACCCGAGGCCACCTCGACGCCCGGGGTGCGCACGTCGTACTCGGCGACGATGCGGCGGGTGTCCTCCCGCGCGGCGGCGGGATCGAGGATGCGACCGTTCGACACCGGCTTGCGGGTCTGGTAGCCGAGGATGCGGTTCATCCACAACGAACGGTTCAGCAGCAGGCCGTGTCGGTGGCGGTCCTCGGCGATGTAGCCGATGCCGGCCTCACGCCGGGCGAGCGTGCCGAGTTTCGTGAGGTCACGCGTACGGCCTTCGGCGTCGACCAGTTCGATCCGGCCCGTCGCCGCCTTACGCATGCCCATGATGGCCTCGACCAGCTCGGTCTGGCCGTTGCCCTCGACGCCGGCGATCCCCAGCACCTCGCCGGCCCGCACGGTCAACGACACGTCGTCGAGCACGGCGCGTTCGGAGTCCTCGGCCTTCAGCCGCAGGTTCTCCACCCGCAGCACGACCCGGTCGGTGACCGTGGACTCCCGTGTCTCGGGACTGGGCAACTCCGAGCCGACCATCATCTCGGCCAGCTCGCGTGAACTCACGGTGCGCGGGTCCACGGTGCCGACCGTGGTGCCCCGGCGGATCACCGTCACCTGATCGGCGATCTGGCGCACCTCGTCGAGCTTGTGGGAGATGAAGATGAACGTGTAGCCCTGTTCCCGCATCCGGCGCACGGTGTCGAACAACGCGTCGACCTCCTGCGGCACCAGTACCGCGGTGGGCTCGTCGAGGATCACGATGCGTGCGCCTCGGTAGAGCACCTTGACGATCTCCACCCGCTGGCGGTCGGCCACGCCGAGTTGCTCCACCAGGCTGTCGAGGTTCACCCTCAGCCCCGTGCTCTCGGCCAGCTCCGCCATCCGCGCGGTGGCCTTCTGTCCGATGCCGTGCAGCGATTCCGCGCCCAGGAGGATGTTCTCCCGGACGCTGAGGTTGTCGGCGAGCATGAAGTGCTGGTGCACCATGCCGATGCCCGCCTTGATCGCGTCCTGCGGGTTACGAAACCTCACGGCCTCGCCATGGACCGTGATGGTGCCCTCGTCCGGCTGCTGCATGCCGTAGAGGATCTTCATCAGCGTGGACTTGCCCGCGCCGTTCTCACCGCACACCGCGTGGACCTCACCGGCGCGCACGGTCAGGTGCACGTCCGAATTGGCCACCACACCTGGGAATCGTTTCGTGATTCCCTTCAATTCGACCGCTGGTCGGGATTCGGTCATGTCGTGAAAACTCCCCATGACCGTCGGACGGCCTCATCGCCGCGACGGCCTGCCATCTGCAGGGCGTCGGGGTGGGCGGAAAGGATCACCTCCACCCACCCCGACACCGGACGGTGCGTCGTGTGAATCGGGAGGGATCAGTTCGACGGGGTCGCCGAGACCTCGATCTCGCCGTCCACGATCTGCTGCTTGTACCCCTCGAGGACATCGACGATGTCGTCGACCATGCCGCCGGAGGTCGAGTAACCCACGGCGTCCGCGGCGAGGTCGAACCGCTCGGGCAACGAGTCGAGGTCGTCCTCGGCCACCGCTCGGATGAAGTCGTAGACGGCCACGTCCACGCGCTTGAGCATCGAGGTCATGATGACGTCCTTGACGTCGGCGACCGTCTTCTGCTCGTACTGGTCGGAGTCGACACCGATGGCCAGCGCGTCGTTCGCCTTGGCGGCCTCGAACACGCCCTTACCGGAGGCGCCCGCCGCGTGGTACAGCACGTCGGCGCCCTTGTCGATCTGCGCCTCGGCCACGACGTTGCCCTTACCCGGGTCGTTGAAGCCGGAGATGTCGCCCGCGGGCGTCAGGTAGTCGATCTCGATCTTGACCTTGTCGGAGACCGCCTTCGCGCCCTGCACGAAACCCGCCTCGAACTTCTGGATCAGCGGCGTGTTCACCCCACCGACGAAGCCCACGTGGCAGTTCTCGCTCTTGTAGACGGCCGCGACGCCGACGAGGAACGAGCCCTGCTCCTCGGTGAACACCAGCGGGGTGACGTTCGGCTGGTCCACCGAGTCGTCGTCCACGATGGCGAACTGGGTGTCGGGGAACTTCGGTGCCACGGCATCTATCGCGTCGGAGTAGGCGAACCCGACGGCGATGATCGGGTTGTAGCCCTGTTGGGCCATCTGGGTCAGGCGCTGCTGCTTGGCGTCCTCCGACTCGGTGCCCGTGGCCGTGCTCTCGGTCGTGTCGCTCACGCCCAGCTCTTCGACGGCCTTGTCGACACCGGCCGCCGCGGCGTCGTTGAACGACGCGTCCCCACGGCCGCCCACGTCGAACGCGAGCCCGACCTTGAGGTCGCTGGCGTCGACGTCCTCCGCCTCCTTCTCACGCTTCCCCTCGCCGGCCTCGGGCCGAGGCGGCGCGGCGGCCGTCACACATTCGCCACTCGATTCACCTCCGCCGCTCGCGGCGTTGTCGTTACCCGAGTCTTTGGCACAGGCTGCCAACGTCAGTACGCCGGCCATGGCGATAGCCGCCAGCGCTTCACCACGCTTTCGACGCACGGTGTGTCTCCCTTCCCGCTGCTGTGACAGCGGAACGCACCTCAAGGAAGCGCCCGGCTTCACACTTCCGGGCGACTGGCGAACGGTACCGCCCGCGGACGGCGTGGGCACATAGCGGCCGTCACCGCGTAATCCAAATGTTCACGACTTGATCACCTAAGCGATCAAACCAATACAGAGGGTGACCAATCAAGGGCGTCAAGTGCTGAACGCGTGACACAAAGAGACTTAGGACACACGAGCGCGTCAAATCCGTGTCTGGTCCATCACAGCGACCAACCCGAGGTTCAGCTGACGAGCCAAAGCAGGTCTAGCATCCTGACATATCCACGCCCGACGGCTTGTGGACCTGCGCAGCCGCAGGTGCGCCGGGCACAGTCCATCAGTGACGTTGGAGGCCGTACACCGATGTCCACCACTGCGAGCACCGCCGCCAAGGCGGCTGCGAGTGATCGGGCAGGCGCCTCACGGCGGAGCGGTACGTTCTATCGAGGCGACCCAGGTATGTGGTCCTGGGTGCTGCACCGCATCACCGGCGTGCTCACCTTCTTCTTCCTGTTCGTCCACGTACTCGACACCGCGCTCGTCCGGGTCTCCCCGAACACCTACGACGCGATCATCGAGACTTACAAGAACCCGATCGTCAATCTCATGGAGGTCGGCCTCGTCGGCGCTGTCCTCTATCACGCGCTGAACGGCATCAGAGTGATCCTGGTGGACTTCTGGTCCAAGGGCGCCAAGTACCAGCACGTGATGCTGTGGTCGCTCATCGGCGTCTGGGTCCTGGTGATGATCCCCGGCACGTACTTCATGCTCGAACGCACCGTGAGTGACCTGTTCGGAGGCGGCAACTGATGGCTGAGGCACTGACTCTCGACAAGCCGCGCTCTCCTCGCAGGCCCGCGGCTCGGCGCAGCAACTTCGAGCTCTACAGCTGGTTGTTCATGCGCATCTCCGGCCTGCTGCTCGTAGTGCTGGTGCTCGGCCACCTGTTCATCATGAACATCCTCGACGGCGGTGTGCACCGGATCAACTTCGCGTTCGTCGCCGGCCGCTGGTCCTCTCCGTTCTGGCAGTTCTGGGACCTGACGATGCTCTGGCTGGCGATGATCCACGGCGGTAACGGGCTGCGCACGGTCATCGAGGACTACGCACGTAAGGAAAGCACCCGCTTCTGGCTGAAGATGGTGCTGTACGTGGCCACGGTGGTGATCCTGCTGCTCGGCACACTGGTGATCTTCACCTTCGACCCGAACATCCCGGCTGACTGACGCCACCACACCGAAAGTGACGAGATATGCAGTTCCACAAATACGACGTGGTGATCGTCGGAGCGGGCGGCGCGGGTATGCGCGCAGCGATCGAAGCCGGTCAGCGCGCCCGCACCGCGGTGCTCACCAAGCTCTACCCGACACGCTCCCACACGGGTGCCGCCCAGGGTGGTATGTGCGCGGCACTGGCCAACGTCGAAGAGGACAACTGGGAGTGGCACACCTTCGACACCATCAAGGGTGGTGACTACCTCACCGACCAGGACGCCGCCGAGATCATGGCGAAGGAAGCCATCGACGCGGTGCTCGACCTGGAGAAGATGGGGCTGCCGTTCAACCGCACCCCGGACGGCAAGATCGACCAGCGGCGGTTCGGCGGGCACACCCGCGAGCACGGCAAGGCCGCGGTGCGCCGGGCCTGCTACGCGGCCGACCGCACCGGCCACATGATCCTGCAGACGCTGTACCAGAACTGCGTCAAGCACGGCATCGAGTTCTTCAACGAGTTCTACGTCCTCGACATCGCGCTCACCGACACGGCGGACGGCCCCGTGGCGTCCGCCGCCATCGCCTACGAGCTGGCCACCGGTGAGATCCACGTGTTCCAGGCGAAGTCGATCATTTTCGCCACGGGTGGCTTCGGCAAGGTCTTCAAGACCACCTCCAACGCGCACACGCTCACCGGCGACGGCATGGGCATCTACCTCCGCAAGGGCCTGCCCCTGGAGGACATGGAGTTCTACCAGTTCCACCCGACCGGCCTGGCCGGCCTGGGCATCCTGCTCACCGAGGGTGCGCGCGGTGAGGGCGCGATCCTGCGTAACGCCTCCGGCGAACGCTTCATGGAGCGCTACGCCCCCACCATCAAGGACCTCGCGCCGCGCGACATCGTCGCCCGCTCGATGGTCCTCGAGGTCCTCGAAGGCCGGGGTGCCGGCCCGAACAAGGACTACGTCCTGCTCGACTGCACCCACCTCGGCGAGGAGGTGCTGGAGACCAAGCTGCCCGACATCACCGAGTTCGCTCGCACCTACCTGGGCGTGGACCCGGTGAAGGAGCCGGTGCCGGTGTATCCCACCGCGCACTACGCGATGGGCGGCATCCCCACCAACGTGCACGGCGAGGCGCTCCGGGACAACGAGAACATCGTCCCCGGCGTGTACGCGGCCGGTGAGTGCGCGTGCGTTTCCGTGCACGGCGCGAACCGACTGGGCACGAACTCGCTGCTGGACATCAACGTGTTCGGCAAGCGGGCGGGCATCGCCGCCGCGGAGTACGCCAACTCGCGCGACTTCGTCGAGTTGCCGGACGACGCGGCGAAGACGGTCGAGACCATGGTCAACCACCTGCGCAGTTCCACCGGCGGTGAACGGGTGGTCGACATCCGCAACGAACTGCAGGCGACCATGGACGCCAACGCGGCGGTGTACCGCACCGAGGACACGCTCAAGCAGGCGTTGACGGACGTGCAGTCGCTCAAGGAGCGCTACGGCCGCATCTCGATCATGGACAAGGGCCAGCGGTACAACACCGACCTGCTGGAGGCCATCGAGCTCGGCTTCCTGCTGGACCTGGCCGAGGTCCTGGTGAACGCGGCGCTGGCTCGGAAGGAGTCCCGTGGCGGGCACGCCCGCGAGGACTACCCCGACCGCGATGACGTCAACTTCATGCGGCACTCCATGTCCTACAAGATCCTTCCGGAGAAGGACGACCCCGACGCACAGCTGGGGCTGCCCGGCTTCCGCGCGGACCTCCGCCTGGACTACAAGCCGGTGACCTTCACCCGGTACGAACCGATGGAGCGGAAGTACTGACATGACTGCCACGGTTTCCGAGGGCGTCCACGACACCTCGCAGATCCCCGCGCCGGAAGGTTCTGTCACCATCACGGTGAAGATCCTGCGGTTCAACCCCGAAACGGACACCGAACCGCACTGGGAGTCCTACGACGTTCCGGCCCTGCCCACCGACCGCGTGCTGAACCTGCTGTTCAACATCAAGAACTACGTGGACGGCACGCTGGCGTTCCGGCGGTCCTGCGCGCACGGCATCTGCGGCTCCGACGCCATGCAGATCAACGGCATCAACCGATTGGCGTGCAAGGTCCTCGTGAAGGACCTGATCGGCAAGAAGAGCAAGGACGGCAAGCCGCCGGTGGTGACGGTGGCCCCCATCAAGGGGCTGCCGACGTTGAAGGACCTCTACGTCGACATGGAGCCCTTCTTCGAGGCCTACCGGGCGGTGAAGCCGTACCTCATCGCCTACGGCAACGAACCGACGCGCGAACGCCTCCAGTCGCCCGCCGACCGGGAGCGGTTCGACGACACCACCAAGTGCATCCTGTGCGCGGCGTGCACGTCGTCGTGCCCGGTGTACTGGGCTGACGGCTCGTACTTCGGTCCGGCCGCCATCGTCAACGCGCACCGGTTCATCTTCGACTCGCGGGACGAAGGCGCCGAAGAGCGGTTGGACATCCTCAACGACGCCGAGGGGGTGTGGCGCTGCCGCACCACGTTCAACTGCACCGACGCCTGCCCGCGGGGCATTCAGGTGACCAAGGCGATTCAGGAGGTCAAGCGCGCGCTGCTGTTCCGGCGCACGTGACCCAGGCTCGAAACGAGGGGGCCGGTTCGGTCGTCATGACCGGACCGGCCCCCTTTTCGTCCCGCCCCCTCCCCTCCGGCACGGGTCAGGGGTTAGGACGGTCCTCAGGAGGCGACACAGGAACCCAGGATCGGTGCCGTCCAGTTACCGTTCGCCATGACGGTGAAACCGAAGCTCGTCTGTCCACCCGCGGGTAGACCACTGTTCGACCGCATCGTCATGACGTTGCCGCTGGTGTCCCAACTCGCTTCACCGTTCCAGGTCGCCGAGATCCGCTGCGGCGGGTGCACGGTGACGGTGGTGCTCCACGAGCTGATCGCCTCATCGCCCGCGCGGACGGTGACCCGGCCGTTGAACCGGTCGCCCCACCGCTCGGTCTCCTCGTAGGTCACGGTGCAGGCGCCGTCACCACCGCCTCCGCCGCCGGAACCGCCGAGGGTTTCCAGCACGGCGTAGTAGGCCTGCTTGGGGTTGTAGTTGCCGTCGAACAGCAACGGCGTGTCCTCCGCGCGCCAGGAGTACTTGTCGGTCACCCCCCAGACCGTGATGCCGGTGCACTGGGGCACGGCCAGGCAGGCCAGGGTGACGCCGGCGTACTGTTCCGCCTGGGACGCGCCCGATCCCGCGATGTCCAGCTCGGTGAGCTGGACCTCCACTCCGAGGTCGGCGAAGTTCTGCAGGGTGATGTGGTAGTTCTCCGGCACCGGGTTGCCGCTGTTGAAGTGAGCCTGGAAACCGACACAGTCGATCGGCACGCCACGGCTGACGAAGTCGGCCACCATGTTGTACACGGCCTGCGTCTTCGCCGTGTTCCAGGCGTCGGTGTTGTAGTCGTTGTAGCAGAGGGTGGCGTCCGGATCGACCTCGTGGGCGATGTAGAAGGCCTCCTCGATCCAGCTGTCACCGAGCACGCGCTGGAACACCGAGTTACGGCGCGCCCCGCTGCTGCCGTCCTCGAACGCCTCGTTCACCACGTCCCAGGAGCGGACCTGTCCCTTGTAGTGCTCCATCACGGTGGTGATGTGATTGCGCATCACCGCCCGGAGTTCGTCGGCGGACCCGATGTTCTCAACCCAGCTGGGCAACTGTGAATGCCAGACCAGGGTGTGTCCGCGCAGTTCCATGCCTTGCTGGCGCGCGTGTTCGGCGATGCGGTCGGCGGTGCTGAAGTCGAAGTATCCGGGTGAGGGTTGGAGGCTCTCCCACTTCCATGAGTTCTCGGCGGTGATGCTGTTGAACTCCCGGTTGAGCGTGGCCGTGTAGTCGGGTTCGCCGAGTCTGTCGACCGCGACCGCGGTGCCGAAGTAACGGCCCTGTGCTGCGGCGGCGTCACCGAGAGTGGTCTGTGCACTCGCCGTGCCGGCGGCGGCGACGAGCCCACCCGCGGTCACCGCACCGACCGCGACCGCAGCGACGACTTTCCTGATCCGGGTCCCGGCCCGTCGGAGCCCGGATCGCCTTTGATGTGCCGTGCTCATCTTCCGAGTCCTTTCGTCGAGGACATGGCGACGTCACGAAGGCACCCACCCCGCCGCGAATGTGACTCTCCGCGATCAAGGCAGCGCGCCCAGCAACGACAGCTCGGAAGTATGGCAATGGTCACACCACTGGTCAACACCCATTTTCCGAAAGTTTTCGATACTGGTCAAGCACAGAAAGGCAGTGTCACCTGCGAAAACCGCTGATTTCGGGCTGGAATGACCGTGAAAAAACCGGAGTTTCAGCAGAAGTTTCGAAACTTTCGGAACCAGTTGGTTCCGCCGTTGGCGCTAGGACTTCGTGGTCCTCTCGGCGGCTCCCTCGGCCTCCCCACGGTTTCGCGACGCCCGCAGTCCACGCCAACCGATGACGCCGATGATCGTGCCCAGCACGAACGACGTCACCGCGAGCAGCAGGTGCACCACGAAGAACGAAGTCGGAGAGCCGTCGGAGTTCCAGGAGTTGTCACTGTTCCAAAGGTTCCGGGCGAACGTGATCCAGATGATCCAGGACCACACGCCGAACGCGGTCAGAAACAGCGACGTACCGCGAGACATCCGCATGCCCCGCAGTATCCCCTTGCGCGCTCCCGTTAGCCTGCATGGGTGCGCATCGCCACGCCGATTCGGACTCTGTTCGCCCTGTTCGTGACAGCTCTGCTCGCGGGCACGTCGGTGCTGGTGGCCACCCCACCGGCCGAGGCGGCCACCGAATCCCCCACCGAGTGCCCCAACCGGACCCTGCCTCCCCCGCCGGTGGACAAGTCCGAGGAACCGCCGCCCGGTGAGCAATCGCCCACCCCGTTGCCGGTTCCCGAGACCCCGGCGGGAGGCGAACGCATGGCCGAATGCGGGATCGTCCGCCCCGCGGACAGTCCCGAACCGCCGGAGGACATCACCGCCGCGGCCTGGCTCGTACAGGACCTCGACACCGGGTACGTCCTCGCCGCGAAAAACCCGCACGGGCGGTACCGGCCCGCGTCGCTGATCAAAACACTGCTGGCACTGGTGGTCCTGGAGGAGCTACCACCCGACCACGTCGTGGTGGCCACGAAGGAGGACGCCAACCAGGAATGCACGTGTGTGGGTCTTGTCGAAGGCGGTGAGTACACCGTCGACCAACTCATACACGCGTTGCTCATGCACTCGGGCAACGACGTCGCCCACGCCCTGGCCACCGCGTTGGGTGGCGTGGACGCCGCCGTGGAGAAGATGAACGCACTCGCCGAGTGGTTGGGGGCGGCCGACACCCGCGCCGCCACTCCCTCAGGCCTCGACGGTCCGGGCATGATGACGTCGGCGTACGACATGAGCCTGATATTCCGCTACGCCATGCAGCAGCCCGCGTACGCCGAAGCCGTGGGCACCAAGCACATCGACTTCCCCGGCGGCCCCGGCGAACCGGACTTCCCCGTCTACAACGACAACCCGCTGTGGGCTTCGTACGAGGGTTTCCTCGGCGGCAAGACCGGTTTCACCGACGACGCCCGTCACACCTACGTCGGTGCCGCCGAACGCGACGGCAGGCGCATCGCGGTAGTGCTGCTCCAGGCGGAGCAGCAGCCCATCCGCGTCGCGGAACAGGCGCAGCGGCTCCTGGACTACGGATTCGGTCTCGCCGCCGTGGGCAAGGAGCCCGTGGGCACCGTGACCACCGCGCCCCCGTTCTCCTCGGTCGACGAGGACGGGGAGGGCACCGACGTGATCGATGTCGCGACCACCTCCCCGAGCGACCCGTTCGGCACCACCGGTTGGATCGTCACCCTGATCGTCACGGTCCTCGTGCTCACGGGTCTGCTGGTGGGGCACCGCAAGGGCCTGCTGCGCCGCCCCGACTGACCCGTCAGTTCTTCGCGGGCAGCGTCTCCTTCGCACCGCACCACAGCAACAACGCCACCACCGCCACCGCGGCGGTCAGGCCGAACGCCGCCGAGTACGACCACTGTTCGGCCACGGCACCCGCGATGAGCGGCCCCGCCACGGCGCCGACGTCGGCCGCCATCTGGAACCCGGCCAACACCGAGCCACCTCGGACCTTGGACCCGAGGACGTCGGCGACCGTGGCGTTCTGCGCGGGGTTCAATGCGCCCGCGCCCAGACCGGTGACCACCACGGCACCGAGGAACACCCACGGATCGCTCGCCAACCCGATCCCCAGCGCACCGGCCGCCAGCAACGCCAATCCCAGCAGTGCGGGCGGTTTGCGTCCTCGCTTGTCACTGACCCTGCCGACGTACAACAGAGCCGCGGCGTTCATGGCGGCGAACACGGCGAGCGCGATCCCGGTGAACGCCTCGTCCTGATTCAGCACGGCGGTCACGAACAACGGCAACAGTGACATGCGCACGCCGAACACGACCCAACCGTTGGCCAGGTTCGACGCCAGTGCGGCACGATACGACGAATGCCGCAGCGCCTGCGGGAACGTCATCCTCTGTCCGGACTCCTCCGCCGGCCGTGCCACCAGTTCCGAGTCCCGCAGCTGCCACCACACGAGCAGGGTGGTCAAGACCAGCGCGCCACCGTAGACGAAGAACGGCGCACGCAGCGACACCGTCACCAGCCCGCTGCCCACCACCGGGCCCACGATGCCGCCCAACAGGAAACTCGACCCCCACAGGCCCGAGGCACGACCTCGCAGTTCCGGCGGCGAGATCCGGATCAGCAACCCGATGGCCGACACCGTGAACATCGTGGAGCCCACACCGCTGGCCGACCGGAACAACAGCAGCTGCCAGTAGTCCGCCGCCACCCCACACAACAATGTGCCGACCGCCACGATCGACACACCCCACAGGTAGATGGGCCGCTCCCCGAACCGCGTCACCAACCGCCCACTCATCGGGGCGAACAACAGGCGCACGAACGCGAAGGCGCTGACCACCACCGACGCCGCCGTCACACCGACGTCGAAACTGGTGGCGAAGTTCGGCAGCGCCGGCGCGACGATGCCGTAGCCGATCGCGATGAGAAAGCTGGCGGCGAGAAGGACCCAGATCTCGCGGGGAAGCGCCGCATCACGCGGCGTCGAGGTCATCGTGCTCACACTCACCCTTTCGATCCGAGGGCGAGCATAGGTCAGAAAACCGTCACGAGCGCCGTTTGGCGAGCCAGGCCAACAGGGCCCCGGCCCCGAACGCCCCTACGGCCAGACCCGGACCACCGCCACGCCGCACCTCCACCGTCGGCCTGACCACGGCGGGTGCGGGCGGCTCCACGGTGCGCGTGACGAGGTTCCCCTCCGCGGTGGCCGCCCACGCGGTGGCGAACAGCAGGAACCGGGCGACGAGGTTGGCGAACACGAGCAGACCGATCACGGAACCGAACAGCGCGCCACTGGGCGAACTCAGCACGCTGGACAGGTAGACACCACCGACCTGCTTGAGCACCTCGAAACCGACGGCGGCGAGGACCGCCCCTCTCACGGCGTTGCGGACCGCGACCTTCTTCCGAGGTAACCAGGCCAGCACCCACAAGAACACCAGCACGTTGGCCGCCAAGGCCAACACGATGGTGCCGAGCCGGAGCAGGAACCGCGCCCAAGCCGCGTCCTCCAGACCCATGAGTTCGAGCAGGAACTCACCCAGCCCACTGCCGACGGCGGTGAGGCCGAACGACACCGCCAACGCCACACCGAGCCCGGCGAGCGCCCCCAGGTCCTTCACCTTGGTGGACAGAAAGGGCAGTTTCGGCTTCTCCTGCCCCCACTGCACGGTCAGAGCGTCACGCAGGTTGCCCATCCACCCGAGACCGGAGTACAGGGCGAGCAGCAGACCGAGTATTCCGGCACCGGCACGGGAATCGAGTGCCGCCTGGACGATGGAGGTGAAAAGACCGCCCAAGCCCTCGGGGGCGGAGTTGACGATGCCCTCGCGCAGCTGCCGCATCGCCACGTCGTTGCCCGCCAACACGAAGCCGGCCACGGAGAAACCCACCATCAACAGGGGGACCAACGAGAGGACGGAGAAGTACGTGATGGCAGCGGCGTAGTGGTTGCCGAACCGCTCGGTGAACGCCTCGTTGGCTCTGATCACGTGGTCCAGCCACGGATGTTTCCTCCGCAGCCGGGGCAGCAGCTTGTCCTCGTCCTTACCGATCTTGGCGTCCTTGACACCTGCGACGCCAGGGGAGTGCCGTGTCCGCAGCCTGCGATGCCGTGTCCGCAGCCTGCGATGCCGTGTCCGCAGCCTGCGATGCCGTGTCCGCAGCCTGAGGCGCGGACACGGCGACGAGAACTGCCAACACCACGCCCCAACCTGCGGACACGACTACCCAACCTGCGGACACGGCCACATGTCGCTCATACGCGAGCGCCGACGTGTAATGCGACACCGTCGTGGGCGCCGATGTCGGCGCGGAACCAGCCGGCTGCGTCCACCGTGTAGGTGGGTCCGGTGCAGGCACCGTTGACGACATCACCGTGCAACACGTCGCAGTAGGTGCCCTCGGGCAGCCCGGTGTGGAAGGAGCGTCCGGTCACCGGCTCGGACTCGTCGTTGAGCACCACGTAACCCTTGGTGCCGCGTCCGAAAGCGATGGTGTCGTTGCCGTTGTCCCACCAGTGCACCACCGGCTCGCCGCGCACCTCGTTGTGGAACCCGACCATGTTGCGGATCGGCTGCCAGTCGTGTTCGCACTGCCACGCCCCCGAGTCACAGGTGGCGTCGGTGGTGTTGCCGGCCGCATCGCTCGGTGGGCCGGCGTCGTAGTCGTCGAACGTGAAGCTGCTGTTCACCTTGGGTGTGCCCACCGGCCAGGCCAGCATGAACGCGTTGGCCAGCGAGTACCGGGCCCCGTCGGCATAGGTCAGGGTCTCGCCGCCGCGTTGGCTGTCGTGGTTGTCGATGAACACCACGATCCGGTCCGAGGGCACGGCGGTGCCGAAGTCCCGCAGGTACGCCAGTTTCTCGGAGTTGAAGATGCGCGCGATGTCGCGGGCGTACCGACCGTCGTACACGTCACCGTTGTCGAGGTACTCGTCCGGGGTGATCGGTTCGCCTTCCCCGTAGAGCGTCTCCTGGTAGATGTAGGCGGGCGAGCGCAGGCGGCTCAGGATGGCCGCGACGTCCTCGGCGGGGATGTGCTTGACCGCGTCGACGCGGAATCCGTCCACTCCGAGGTCGAGTAGGTCGTTCAAGTAGGCGCCGATCCGGTCTCGTACGGTTTCGGATTCGGTGGCGAGGTCGGCGAGGTTGACGAGTTCGCAGTTCTGCACTTCGTACCGGTCGTGGTAGTCGACGATGTTGTCGTCGCCGTTACGGCCGCAGTGGTGGAAATCGTCGTAGCCGTATCCCGCTTCGGGGTACTCGTAGTGGCAGTACTCCGATCCCGCGCTGCCCGTGCCGCATTCGTCCTGGCCGCTCATGTGGTTGACGACCACGTCGACGTACACCTTCACGCCGGCGTCGTGGCAGGCGTTGACCATGTTCGCGAATTCGGCGCGGGTGCCGCGTCGGCTTTCCAATTTGTAGGAGACCGGCTGATAGTCCTGCCACCACGGGTAGCCGTCGTCGCCGAGGACGACGTGTTCCGTGGGCGGGGACACCTGGACCGCGCCGTAGCCGTTGGGCCCCAGTTGCTCGTGGCAGGCGCGGGCGACGCTGTTCCAATTCCACTGGAACAGCGTGGCGATGACGTCGCGTTCGCCGGGTGGTGCCGCATCGGCCGGTGGTGTCGTCCGGACCGGCAGGGTGAGCAAGGCGGACACCAAAAGGACCACGGCGAAGACACGTTGGAACATCGTCGAACCTCCGTGTTCGGGTGATGTGACGGCCACCGGGAGCTCACACAGGAGAGCGGAAGCGAGCCAGCACTGTCAAGAATCTTGCAGAAAATTGCAGAAATCCATCTTGCACTACGCTGTGACCTGTGGAAACGCAATTCGTTCTTGCAAGCCCCGAACCGGATTTCGCCGGTGAAGGTCGCTTCAGCCACGTGGGGCGTACATGATCACCGCTACTCCGAGCAGGCAGATCAGAGCGCCGATCACGTCGAACCGGTCGGGCCGGTAACCGTCGACGACCATGCCCCACACCAGCGAACCGGCGACGAAAACCCCGCCGTAGGCCGCGAGGATGCGACCGAAATGCGCGTCGGGCTGCAGGGTCGCCACGAATCCGTACAGCCCGAGAGCGATCACCCCGGCCCCGATCCAGATCCATCCCCGGTGTTCTCGGATGCCCTGCCACACCAACCAGGCGCCACCGATCTCCGCGAGGGCGGCCAGTACGAACAGCACGATCGAACGAAGGACGAGCACGACGCTTCTCCAGGGACGACGGCAACCGAGCCGGACTTCCAGGAATCGGGTTTCAGTCAGGGATACCGCACACTTCGACCGGTGACGACGCGACCTCGCCGAGGGGGCCGGGCGCGAACGACGTCACCGTGCGACGTCCGATTCACGATGGTCGGGCCGAGCTCTCAGCCGACGCTTCACCTGGCCGTTCGTCGGCACCGTCGACACCTGGCGTCTCGCAGGACGTTCGAAAGGCCGTCCTCAATGACGGAGTCCTCAGTCGGTTCGACGAGCGGGAACGGATGTCAGCGCCATAGGGGCCGCGGGCGTTTCGTCGCGCGTGGGGCAGGACGGGACGTGATCGGGTTCAGTCGGCCGCGCGAGAGGAGACCGCGACTCCGGCCTCGGTGTCGGGGACGGTGATGGTCCCGACAGGGGCTCCGGTCTCCACAGTAGACGTTGCGGTCTGGGTGCGGTTCTTCTTGCGCTGCCGGATCACGCCGGCGGCCATGCCGAGCACACCTAGTACGACGGCGACGAGCCCCACGGGCCCCAGCAATCCGAACGTCATCGCGTTGGGCTCGGCCTGTACGGCCGAGGCGGTACCCGCCCCTGACAACAGGGTGACGACGGTCATAGCCGCCACCACCGCAGGGCGGCGGAACATCCGCGTGACCGGGCGACTCGCTGCCCTGTCCGGGTTGCGCACCGGGTGCCTCCCACCTGTCCATTCGGCTGTTCGGCGCAGGCGCTCACCCTGCAGGGTGAGCGTCACCAAGTGGACGTTACCGAGCGTGTCAAGCTCGACGCCCACAGGCGCGGGTGAGACTAGCGTTCCGCCAATGGGCTCTTGACATCGGGGTCGGTCACGGAGAGACAACACCCTCACGCGACGACGTCGAAAGCGACCGGAAACGGTGGGACGAACCTCTCCCGACATGACACCCAGGGACGGGGTACCGCTTGATGCGCTCTCACTGCCCGCTATCGACGCTTGCCGAGTTTCCAGGACTCGCGCACGTGGCAGTCGTGGTTGGCCCACCACTGGAGGTCGACCCGGTCTACGCGGAGTCGGACCGGGAGCAGGTGACGCAGGTCGGCCTCGACGCTCTCCGGGGTGATCGTCTCGGCTCGCCGGTCCAGGGTCAGGTGCGGCACCGGGTTCGGAAACCGCCCTTCATACGGCGGGCAGTGTGGGAATGCGTTCACCAAGGCGGCTGTCAACGCCCGGAACGGTTCGTCCGGTTCCGGGCGTAGGTAGATCAGCCCGTCGGGGAAGGTCTCGATTCTGGAGAGAGTGGTCTCGAACGGTTCCGCCGCCGCCATGATCGCCGCGACCGCGTCGAGGTCGGCTTGCGACGGCTCCGCCAACCAAGGTCCCAGCAGCGTGATGTGAGCGTGCACGAAGGCGGGGTCGGTGGAGAGGAACGACGCGTCGTAGTGCGCTGTCCGACTCGTTATGTAGTCCTCGAGTTCAGGTACCGGGACGACGATGACCGAGTGCCCTCCGGACATCGTTGTCGCCTCCTCCAATGTGCTCACGCCGACGAATGAAGCGCGGACAGCGCGGACAACGCCTACGGCCCACTGGTTCCGACCTCAGCACAAGCGCGGAGTCGACCTGAAGGGCCGGCTACAGACCTATAGACCACCAGTCGACGACTGTAAACCGAACGGGCTCAGTCAGAACAACGGCCGCCGTGTCGAGATCAGCCACGCGCGAGACCAGGGTGTCGACCGCTAACCGCGATCGTCAACGAATGCGTGCACTTCCGCCCACGGCGATCACACACGGGTTGCCGAGCAACCACCTGTATTCGCCAGTGACTGGCAACATGGCTTCCACCGGCTCAAGTGGGATCAACAGCATACCTAGTGAGCCGCGAAAAGGCGTATTACGAAATCTCAGGAAAACGAGGTTCAACCATCCCGAAATCCCCCTGGCGATCTCACACAGGTCATCCCCTCTCGTGATGGTTATGTCGACCCGCGAGGAATCATCAATCTTCATCGCAAAGGTACAGTCACCAAATTTTGGACCCCCGCTGACACCGCAGGGCGCTGATTCACTTCCTCCGGCTGGATTCCCCCGCCATTGTCATTCACCTCCTCAATACTTTGACCATCCCGCACACTCACAGTGAACACAGCCCGTCTCCGCCGTTTTCGAAACTATTCTGCTAATAGCATGAACGAACCCCGTCATCTTCCTTATACCCTAGACTCAAAATAACCGGCTTCAGTCAAATCACCCATCGAAAGCAGGCCATGGGTCAATCGATGAACTAACCGAAGCCGATGGGGACGGAGTTTCTGCAGTCGCACTTAGCGAAGAACCACTCGGTGAGTTTTGAGGTTCTGCCTGACCCTACCCTTCCTTTGAACACCCGGATACCGAAAACAACAGTATAACCGCAGCAACCGAACTCATCCAAACACCGAGTTTCGGTATCACAGCACATCAACCACCGTCACCCGAA
>SMEZ01000151.1_pt1 | contig 22633 bp, 20 predicted proteins | sample 2456351 | NCBI WGS metagenome assembly SMEZ01 (sample SAMN10132605, study PRJNA489261) | soil metagenome | isolation source: day120 antibiotic-loamy sand soil ammended with composted manure from dairy... | place: USA | collected 2015-04-01 | reverse complement strand
GGGCGAAGCCGCACGCGCGGCCGTCGCCGCGGCCGGTGCCGCGTTCCTTCATCCGTTGGCGAAAGCGACGCAGGTGCTGCACATCCTCGGCTCAGCCGCCCACGCCGCCTACGCCTTCGAACTCGATGCCGGTGACCCGGACGCCGGCATCGCCTATCTCGAACAGACCCGGAAACTGGCCACTGCCACGGTGGTGGACGTTTTGGCCCGCTACCCCATCGCCCCGTCCGGCCGCGGCCGCATGGGGGCGCTGGCGCGGACCTTGGACACGGCATTACGGCAACCATGACCCGGCCCGGGGCACTACAGGTACGGCCGGGTGATCATTTCCAGGGCGTGGCCTGCGGGATCCCTGAAACACACGCCGCGACCGCCGTGTCCGGTGTTGATCCGGCCGGGTCTGGTCAGCTGCGGGTCGGCCCAATGCTCGATACCGCGTTCACACAGTCGGCGGTAGGCCCGGTCGAACAGCTCGTCGTCGACCAAAAAGGCGTAGTGCCGCATTTGGCTGTCCACCGGTGGTTCGGCGAACTGCAACAGCACTCCTCCGTCGAGTTGGCCGTTGGTGAACAACCCCCAAGACGGTGCTTCGTCGAGTTCGAACGGCTCGCAATAAAAGCGCGCCGATTCCACCCGGTCCTTGGCGGCGATGATGGTGTGGTTGAAGGTGACGGCCATACGGGACTCCTCGTCGCTCTCGTTCATGCGTGGGTTGATGACGTGGCAGATGCGCAACCTCATCAAGGGAAGGCCACGCGTTGAACGCGAGCGCCACCGCGCCCGCCGCGGGCTCACCGACGCACCGGATCACCAATCCGTGCGTGGCGGGTAGCCGTTCCGGTGTTCACGGCAGGAAGACAACCTCACCACCGTGTCCGTACGGCAGCAATGACCCCTCGCCGACCGATCACACGACCGGATCCGACCCCCCCCCTCAAGCGGGGATGTCCCCTTCGGGGAAGGGGGCTGTCGGGACTTGTGGTCAGAGTCCTGCTCGCCCCCACAACGCGGCGAGTTCCGCGCGGGAACGGATGCCCAGCTTGGCGTAGATGCGGGTCAGGTGGTATTGCACCGTTTTCGTCGACACATACAGTTCGGCGGCCACTTCCCGGTTCGACAGCCCCCGCGCCACCAACTGGGAGACGGCCTGTTCCTGCGGGGTGAGTTCGGTGTCGGCGCGCGCCCCGGGTTGGCCTCCCGCTTTGAGTTCGCGGTCGCAGCGGGACACGTAGGTGGCCGCGCCGAGTCCCGCGAACAACTCGCGCGCCGTGGACAACGCCACGTCGGCGTCACGTCGTTTGCCCGCGCGTCGCAGCGTCTGTCCGTAGGCGAAGTTGACCCGGGCCTGGTCGTAGCGCAGGGGCAGGTCCGCCAACAACGTCAACGCCCGGTCGAAGGCGTTTATGGCGCGGTCGAGGTCACCTTGGGCGCCGAGCAGCCTGCCGCGCGCGGCGGCCAAGCGTGCCCGTTCGGAGCGGCTGTGGCGCAGTCCCACGCGGTTTTCCCGCCGGGTGAGGAATTCGTCGGCCTCGGTGTAGCGGTTCTGCTGCACCAAAGCGTGTGCGTAAAGGTCGGCCCACGGCCACGAGCCGGTGTCGTCGAGGTGGGTGGTGATCCAGCCTTGCGCCAAGGGTCGTAACGCCCGCAGCACACCGGCCGCATCGGCGCGGGCCTCGGCGATCTGGGCTCGGGCCAGACACGCGCACAGGCGCATGAGCTCATACTCCTGGGGCACAGCGTCGATGCGACGGAGTTGTCGTTCGGCTTGCCGCCACTGGCCACGTAGCGCGTGGATCGTGGCTCCGGTCCAGTGCAGCAGGGGACCGGCCAGCACGATGCCCGTGCGGTCGAGCAGTGTCGCCGCCTCGGCCACCGTGCGCAGGGAGTCGTCCCATTCCCCGGCGAGGAACTGGGCCCGGGCCAGCCATGCGCGTGCCCACAGCGAGATACGGGTGGACCCTCCGGAGAAGGTCGTCGGAACCGCGGTCTCCAACGCCGCCCGGGCATCGTCGACCTGGTCGAGCGTGAGATCGAGCCATCCACGTCCCATGAGCACACGCTGCGCCTGGGCCCCGTGGCGCACACGGTCGGCCAGCGTGGCGTAGGCGGCTTTGGCCTGTTCCACCCGGCCACGGGCGGCCAGTCCCAGCCCGCGGATGGCCGCCGCCTCGATCCCGGCCGGGGCGTCGGGACCGGCCAGTGTGACCGCCCGGTCGGCCCAGGCCACCAGCTCATCAGGACGACACCGCACCAACGCGTGCAGGACATGGCGTTGACAGATCAACGCGGCGACGTCCGGATCACGGTCGACATTGACCAACTCCCAGGCACGGTCAAGCCGCGCCTCGGCCTCCGCGGCCCGGCCACGCACGATCGCCAAGTAGCCGAGCACGGCGTTACGCAACGGTGTCTCCCGCAGGCTTTCGACCTCGGGCACCAAGGCCGCGGCACCGAACGCGTCGCCGGAGCCGATCAACGCGTCCACCGCGCGGGTGAGCCTGCGTTCGCGCAGCAGCCGATCCTCGGTCAACCGGCTCGCATCGGTGAACAGCGAGGCGGCCTCAGCCCACGCACCTTCGGCGGCGCGTTCGGCGGCCACCGCGTCGAGCCGGTCCGCCAGCTCCTGGTCGGGTGCGAACGAAGCGGCGGCGGCCGCCGCCGGCCCCATGATCTCCAACACGGCCGCGCGCACCAGGGAATCGGCCGGGGAGATCTCGGCCGGCCCGTGCGCGGTGAGCACCGCAAGCCCGGCGGTGCAGGCCTCGTCCACGGCATCGAGGACCTCCTCGTCGCCCAATTCGGCCAGCGCGGCGGCTTCCCGCACCGCCGCAGCAGGACCCAACACGGCGACCGCGCCCACGAAACGGCGCGCCGCATCCGAACAGTCCGCCAGCAGGTCGCGGACCCGGGCCGACACAGCCGCCGGCGCGGGCAGGACGGGATCGAACCGAGACCATGTTCGTCGCGGTACCTCACGCAACAGCTCCCGCACATACCGGACCCGACCACCGGTGTGTCGGCAGAGCGTGTCGGCCACCGGTGGGGACAGGACGATCCCGAAGGACGCGGCCACAGCGGCGACCTCGGCCGCGGTGAGGGGTTCGACCGGGATCTCCACGGTGGCGATCCGCCGCAGCAAAGCCCCGATCCCGGCGGGAACCCGCGTGTCGCCCTCCACCGCGGTGGCCACCACCAACAACCGCAGCCGGGGATGGTGCCGCACCGTGGAGGCCAGGGTCTGCAGCGAGGCCTCATCGGCCCAGTGGGCGTCGTCCACGACCACCAACACCGTGCCGGCCAGGCCGGCGAGGTGCCGGGCGAACCGTTCGGCCGCGGCCACGGGGTCGGATACATCCACCGCACCCGGCGCCAACTGGTCGATGATCCCGTAGTCGCGGGTGGTTTCCCAGGACGCGCCCACCGCGCGGAGCACGGGCCCGTCGTGGTGGGCGGCGAACCGTTCCACCAGCGCCGTACGACCACAGCCCGACACGCCGGTGAGCAGCAGGAACCGTGACCCGTGCTCCCCGACCCGCCGCGCCTGATCCCGAAGCTCGGCGAGCACGGTGTCACGGCCGATCAACGTCGAAGACCGCTCCGTCACACGGCCACGGTAGCCGGGAGGCGCCGACCGTCAGCCCAGATCTCCCCCGGCCACCGGCAACACCGTGGCGGTGATGTAGGACGCCTCGTCGGAGGCCAGAAACGCGATGGCAGCCGCTTGTTCGTCCAAGGTGCCGTAGCGTTTCAGCAGTGACGAGGCGGTGGTCTGGTCAACGACGGCCTGGTACCACGCCTTTTCCTGCTCCGACCGGGGCTCGGGGCCGCGCGGGATACGTCGCGGTGGTGCCTCGGTGCCGCCGGGCGCGGTCGCCACGACCCGGATGCCGTGCGGCGCCGCTTCCCACGCCAGCGCCGAGGTGATCGCGTTGACCCCGCCCTTCGCGGCAGCGTACGGCACGCGATGGATCCCCCGGGTGGCGACCGAAGAGACGTTGACGATCGTCCCGCCCCCTTGTTCGATCATGGTGGGCAGCACGGCGCGGCAACACCACAACGTGGGGTAGAGCGAGCGGTCGATCTCCCGCCGCACCTCCTCCGGGCTGTAGTGTTCGAACGGTTTGGCCCAGATCGTCCCGCCGACGGTGTGCACGGCGACGTCGACGCGCCCGTAGCGGGCCACCGCCTGGTCCACCACCGTCCGCGCGCCGTCCCAGGTCTCCAGATCGGCGGTGACCGCGACAACGTCGCATCCGGACGCGGTCAGTTCGTCGGCGAGTTCGGTCACCAGCTCGGCTCGATCGGCGAGCACGACGGTGCCGCCCTCAGCACTGATCCGCCGGGCCGTCCGTTCCCCGATCCCCTGCGCCGCACCGGTCACCAGCACCACCTTGCCCGCGAACCGGCCCGGGGTGATCAACGCCGGGGCGGCGGGTTCCCGCTGCAAGCGGTGCTCAGCCCCCCTCGAGGGGACCGACGGGGAGGCCACCAGGGGGGTGAGGTCCTCGGCCGCGGGGAACATCGACTGTCCGGCGATACCCCGGGAATCCAAAGCGGGCAGAAGCGTCCCGCCCGGGCCCGGCATGGCACCGCCCTCCCCGACACCGTCCCGTGCCGGCCAGAGGGTTTGTCCGACGATGGTGCGCGCGGTCGCGGTCTCCTCCCGCGCCGAATAGACCACCACCTGCCTGGACGGGCGCACCGGCACGGGTGGGAACACGTCCTGTCCCACCACGCTGCGGCCCTCGGTTCCCAGCTCCACCACCGAAGCGACGGCAAACGCCCCCACATCGCCGGATCCGGCCGCATCGACTGCCGCCTCCGCCGTGCTCGCGGCCTGCTCCGACACCGCGGATACGGACTCGGCCTCGTCTGATCGTGCGGCAGCCGTGCCGGAGGGGGTGAACTTCTCGTAGTAGAAACCGGCTGGTTCGACCCCCAGCTCGGCGATGCGCTGCCGCACGGCCTCCACCATCGGCGGCGGCCCGCACACGTACACCGCCACCTCGCCGCCGTGTAAGTGTTCCGCGTCGAACAAGGTGGTGACGAATCCCTTGTTGGGCGCCGAACTGTCCGGATCGGCGACACAATAGTCCCAGGTCAAACCGTCGACCTCGGCGGCGAGCTCGGCCAGGGTGTCCAGTTCGACCAGATCGTCGTCGGTCGTCACCCCATAGACCAGATGAGCCCGACGGGTCGAACCGGTGTCCCGCAAAGCGCGCACCATCGACAACACCGGCGCCAACCCGGTCCCCCCGGCCAACAGCAACATCGGCTGCTGCGACTGCCGGAGGAAGAAACTGCCGTGCGGACCGGTGAGGGTCACTTCATCCCCCACCTCGGCCCGCCGGGTGAGATAGTCCGACATCACCCCACCCGGGGTGAGTTTGATCAAAAACGTCAGCGTCTTGTCGTCCGGCGCGTTGCTGAACGAATACGACCTCGTCTGGTCGGTGCCCGGCACGCCGATGTTGACGTACTGGCCGGGCAGGAACACCACCTCGTCGCGCTGCGGGGTCTCCACGGCCAACGACACCGTACTCGGCGACACCCTCTCCAACCCGGTGATCGTGCCGGTGACCGTGGCGGCCGCCGTTTTGGCCAGCTCCGACGTGGCCGCGATCCGCAACACCAGGTCGGACCTCGGCTTCATGCTGCAGGGCAACACATAACCGGCGGCGGCCTCCTCGGCGGTCAACGCGTCCTCGATGTAGGTGCCGCCGTCGTACTCCCCGGACTCACACAACGCCTTACACGTCCCACACGCGCCGTCACGACAGTCGAGGGGAATGTTGATGCGCTGCCGATACGACGCATCGGCCACGGTCTGCTCCCGGTCACACGTGATGAACCGGGTGACACCGTCTTCAAAGGACAACGCGACCCGATAACTCGTGGCACAGCTTCGCGTGACTTCCATGGTCTTCCCGCCACTCAGAAGTGATAGATGTCGACGACGTGGTGGATGTAGTCGTTCTTCAACACCACCGTCTTACGCCGGATCAGCGGGGACTCGCCCGAGAAATCGATCGTGTAAAACGACGTTCCGTAGTACAAATCCACCGTCTTGTAGCGGAAGTACATGGTGTGCCAGTTGAACCGCACGTCGACCAGATCCCCGCGACGTTCGATCACCTCGACGTTGCTGATGTTGTGGCTGGTCCGCGGCTCCGGAATCGACGTGGCACTCGAACGCTCCGTACGGATACGGAACACCCGGTCCTCCAGACCACCCTTGTTGGGGTAGTAGATCAACGAGATCTGGGTCTGCGGATCCTCAGTGAGTCGATCATCATCCCCCCACGACGGCATCCAGTAGACGACGTCATCGGCATAGCAGTCCAACCACTTCTCGAACTCCCGGTCATCGAGATACCGGGCCTCGCGGTAGAGGAACTGCTCGATGTCGTTCTGCGTGATGGTCTTGGTGCCCGCCTCACCCGCGGCGGACACAGATCCAACGGTGGTCATGCTGGTCCTCCTCAGACGTGGGCGGCGGTGGTCACGGACGCATCCTCGGCATTCACGCCGGCACGGCGAGCGCGTTCAGCGGCGACCGCCTCCCGCATGCGCTGCAACCAATAGCCGTGCTGCACCGGATACAGGCCCTCGTCCTCGTTCTTCCGCCCCGCGGAGATCACACCGCGCATCCCCAACGACAACGCCACCTCATCAGGGCCGGACAACCAGTGCGCCGCACCCCGACTCATGTCGTTCCACGGCGCCGCCTCGGCCCGGAACGTCAGCTGGCAGGACCGGAACTCCTCCAGATCGTCCGGCGTGGCCATCCCCGAAGCGTTGAAGAAGTCCTCGTACTGCCGGATCCGCCAAGCCCTGGCCTCGGCACTCTCGCCCTTCGGGGCGATGCAGTAGATCGTCACCTCGGTCTTGTCCGGGGCGATGGGCCGAAAATGCCGGATCTGAGTGCTGAACTGGTCCATCAGATACACGTTCGGATACAGACACAAGTTACGGGAGCCACGAACCATGAACTCCCCCTTGGCCTTTCCGACCCGCTTCTTCAACTCCTCCAACACCGGCCACAACGGCCGATCCTGAGGATTGCTCGCCCACGTCCACAAACACAGATGACCGTTGGGATAGGACCAGTAGCCACCACCGGACTTCCCCCACTGACCGGCGTCGAGGGTCTTGGTGTCGTTCTTCGACTCACCGGTGTTACGACGCGAAGTGGTGGCCGCGTAATTCCAGTGCGTCGCGGTGACGTGGTAACCGTCGGCCCCGTTCTCCGCCTGAACCTTCCAGTTGCCGTCGTAGGTATAGGTGGAAGAACCCCGCAACACCTCCAACCCCTCCGGCGACTGATCCACCAACATGTCGATGACCTTGGTGGTATCCCCCAGGTGCTCGAGCAACGGCACCACGTCGGGATTGAGACTGCCGAACAGGAAACCCCGATAACTGTCGAACCGGGCCACCTTCGTCAGATCATGCGAACCGTTGGTGTCGAACGACGCCGGATACCCCGCACCCTCCGGGTCCTTGACCTTCAACAACTTCCCGTCGTTCCGGAACGTCCACCCATGGAACGGGCACGTCAGCGTCATCCGGTTGTCGGTCTTACGCCGACAGATCATCGCACCACGATGCGCACACGCATTGATCAGACAATGCAGCCGGCCGTGCCGATCCCGCGTGATCACCACGGGCTGACGCCCCATATAGGTGGTGAAGTAATCCCCGGGGTTCGGGATCTGACTCTCATGAGCCAGATAGATCCAATTGCCCTCGAAGATGTACTTCATCTCCAGCTCGAAGATCTCCTCATCGGTGAAGATCCGGCGATTCGCCCGATAGATCCCCGCCTCACGGTCCTCCACGACCGCGTTGCTCAAAATCGCGGAGACGTGGTCGATGCTGTCGGTCATGACTCCTCCAACGGCTTCGATCAGCTTTGATCGGCCGGCGGCCACCCGGCCGCGACGGTTGACTCACGACCTTGACAGCGAGACGACCTCCCCACACCCGGAAAAACCCTAGTCCTGGCCTAGGGTGCTATTCATCGATCACATCGATCAATACGACTTCATTCAGTCCTTGTGTGCGCTAATCCCTCCGCCTAGCGTGAGCCACGACCCCACGCGACAGCACGAGAAAGGCGGACCCGATGGAGTTGCGTCACCTGCGCTACTTCGTCGCCGTGGCCGAAACCTGCCATTTCGGACGCGCAGCCGAACGCTTACACATGGCGCAACCCGCCCTGTCCCACGCGATCCGCCAACTGGAAACCGAACTCGGCGTCACCCTGTTCACCCGCACCACCCGACAAGTCAGACTCACCGCGGCAGGCGAGTTCCTCCTCACCGAAGCCCACCGAGTACTCGACAGCATCGACAACAGCGTGCGCGGCGTCCAACGCATCGCCGAAGGCCGACTCGGCCTCATCCGCATCGCCTTCACCGGCACCGCCGTGTTCTCCCACCTCCCCCGCATCGCCCAACTCGTGCAACGCACCCTCCCCGGGGTCGCACTCGAAATACACTCCGACCTACTGACCCCCGCCCAATGCGACGGCCTGCGCGCAGGACACTTCGACCTCGGCGTCCTACGCCCACCAGCCCAAGGCGACGGCATCACACTACGCACCCTCGACGTCGAACCACTCATCCTCGCCCTGCCCGCCGACCACCGCCTCACAGCCGAACCGGAAATCTCCGTAACCGACCTTCGCACCGAAGACTTCATCGGCTACGCCGGAAAAGACTCCGTCGTCAACGACGTGGTCACCCGCACCTGTCGCGCCGCCGGATTCACCCCACGCCGAGCGCACGACGCGGCCGGCACCGCCGTACTTTTGGCCCTGGTCGCCGGAGGACTCGGCATCGCCATGGTCCCCGCCTCGGCCCGCGCCCTCCCCCTGGCCGGAGTCGTCTTCCGCGACCTGACCGACGCCGGCTCCATCGAACTGTCCCTGGCCTGGCGGCGCAACGACGACTCCCCACTGGTCCGCTCCGTCCTCAACGCCCTGGACGACGCATTCCCCACACCCCACCCCACCGAGGTCTGAACCCGAATGAAGATCACCCACGTAGAGGCGATCCCCTTCGCCATTCCCTATCGCAAACCCCTGAAATTCGCCTCCGGCGAAGTCCACATCGCCGAACACGTCCTCGTCCGCATCCACACCGACGACGGCATCGTCGGCATCGCCGAAGCACCCCCACGCCCCTTCACCTACGGCGAGACCCAAGCCGGGATCATCGCCGTGATCGACAAAATCTTCGCCCCCCACCTCATCGGGCTGAGCCTGCTACAACGAGAAACCATCCTCAACAACCTCTCCCGCACCGTCGGCAACCCCACCGCCAAAGCCGCCCTCGACATGGCCCTCTGGGACGCCCTCGGACGCACCCTCGACCTCCCGGTGACCGAACTCCTCGGCGGCTACACCGACCGCATGCGCGTCTGCCACATGCTCGGCTTCGACGAACCCGCCGCCATGGTCGACGAAGCACAACGCATGCGCGACCACCACGGCATCACCACCTTCAAAGTGAAAGTGGGCCGCCGACCGATCCACCTCGACATCGCCGTGGTACGCGCACTGCGCGAAGCACTCGGCGACGACATCGACCTGTACGTCGACGGCAACCGAGGCTGGACAGCCGCAGAATCCGCCGCCGCGATGAAGGAAATGGCCGAACTCGGACTCCTCTTCGCCGAAGAACTGTGCCCCGCCGACGACGTACTCGGCCGCCGATGGCTGGTATCCCAACTCGACGTCCCCTTCATCGCCGACGAATCCGCCGTCACCCCAGCCGACGTCACCCGCGAGATCCTGGGCGGATCCGCCACCGCCATCAGCATCAAAGTCGCCCGGACCGGCTTCACCACATCCCAACGAGTACACCACCTGGCCGAAGGACTCGGCCTGGAAGTGGTGATGGGAAACCAAATCGACGGACAAATCGGTTCACTTTCGGATCAGCATACCGACTCACCTCCCACAGGGCAGGAGAACTGTCCAACTTCCTCGACATGAGCGACGACCTGCTCACCGAACCACTACACATCCAAAACGGCGAACTCACCATCCGCCCCGGACCCGGCATCGGCGCCGACATCGACCCCGACAAGCTCCGCCACTACCGGCAGGACACCTGAAAACCAACCCCCGTGGAATCAAGGAGGATCCCATGACCACCACACCCCACACCCCCGCACCTCCCGCCGCCGAATCCGGCGCCAACGCGACCCAACGATTCAAGACCGACAAATCGACACACCCGGTCAACACCCCCAAGGAACGCGTCGACCTCCTCGCCCGCGAAGTCCTCGACGCCGTCCACAACACCATCCGCAAACACAAAGTCACCTACGACGAATACAACGCCCTCAAGGCATGGCTGATCAGCGTCGGCGAAACCGGCGAATGGCCCCTCTTCCTCGACGTCTGGGTCGAACACGTCGTGGAAGAGGTCGCCACCGAACACCGACAGGGCAACAAAGGCTCCATCGAAGGCCCCTACTACGTCCCCGGGGCACCACACCGCGGCTCCCACGGCGCCGTACCCATGCGCCAGAACGAAGCCGGAACGCCACTCCGGTGGCGAGGACGCGTCACCTCCACCGACGGCCACGCCCTGGAACACGCCACGGTCGAACTGTGGCAAGCCGACGCCGACGGCCTCTACTCCCAGTTCGCACCCGGCATCCCCGACTGGAACCTGCGCGGCACCTTCTCCGTCGACAGCGAGGGCCGATTCGAAATCCGCACCATCCGGCCCGCCCCCTACCAAATCCCCACCGACGGAGCCTGCGGCAAACTCATCGCCGCCGCCGGATGGCACGCCTGGCGGCCGGCACACCTCCACGTCAAAGTGTCCGCCCCCGGACACGAACTGTTGACCGCCCAGCTGTACTTCCCCGGCGACGAACACAACGACGACGACATCGCCTCAGCGGTGAAACCGGAGTTGATGCTCAACCCCCGCCCCGCCCCCGATGGGGACGGCGACATCGTCCACTACGACTTCGTCCTCGACCCCGTACGGGACTGAAGCCGTCCTCACCACCTCAGCCGAAGACCAGGAGTACTCACCCATGTTGTTCCACGTTCGCATGGACGTGCACCTTCCCCACGACCTCGACCCCAACATCCGCGCCGACATCGTGGCGCGCGAGAAGGAATACAGCCAACGGCTGCAGCGTGAGGGAAAGTGGCCACACCTGTGGCGCATCGTGGGTGAGTACTCCAACATCTCCATCTTCGACGTCGACTCCACCGACGAACTGCACGCCCTGCTGTCCGGACTCCCCCTGTTTCCGTACATGACCATCAAGGTCACCCCACTGGCCACACACCCGTCCAAAATCGCCGGTGTCGGCTGAACCGGCCGAGCGGGGAAGACCGCCGAAGCGCAGGTCACCGCGAACGCACCGTCGCATACAGCAGCATGTCCCGGTACGTGCCACCGATCCGCTGATGACCACGTAACAAGCCCTCCCGCCGGTAACCGGCGTTCTCCGCCGCCCGGCGGGAGGCGTGGTTCCACGGCTCGATGTAGGCCTGTATGCGATGCAGCCCCGGAATGGTCCACGCGAACGCGGTCACCGCCCCAAGCGCCCCGCCGGCGATACCGCGACCCCGGTGACGGGGCGCCACCGAATAGCCGACCGAAGCACGACCATAGGACAACTCCCGTAACCACAGACCGATCGTGCCGACCGCCGTGTCCGTGGCCCGCTCGACCACCACGAAGGAGAACCCCACCCCCTCGTCATAGCGGCGCCGTTGTCGTTCCACCCACTCCCGCGCCTGACACGGAGTCGGACGGGCGGGCAAGGAGCCGATCAACGGAACGTACGGGTCCTCACCGAGCTCCATCGCCAGCGGAACGTCGTCCACCCGGAATTCGCGTAATATCAGGCCCCCATACGAGGGCGGGGTTTTCGGCCACGGAGGGAGCAAGACGTTCATCGAACGCAGCCTGACGGTCATCTCCCTATACCGCAACCCACTTACACCGCCGCCACCTGCCGGGATCGGATCCGATCCGGATCAAGCGAGGCCGACCGGCCTTCTGGAGCTTTCTGGATGTTTATTGGGTTCTGTTTCAGACGTTCGGGTGGAGTTCTACTCTGAACAGCCCTGCTGTATAGGTCGTTATACACATAATTGGTGGCAGTGGCATGACCGTGGGTGACGATCCGCCCTCGTCGCCTTCGCCACTTCCGCGGCCGAGGGCTTCATATTCGACAAAGCAGACAAACCGCCACGTCAGCTTCCGTGCCCTGCCCCACGGGCAGAAGCGCCGCACGACTGCCCGCCCTGACGAGAACCCACAGACGAGTACCGTCGACGAACGAGCCACACCCCTCTTGCCGACCACCTGCGGTTCCCATCCGCCCCGCTCCCCCACACGAACCACCGCACACGTCGCGCACGCGACAAGCGGATGCCCGACCTCCCGGCCCGATTCCCCGGTTTCGGTCACCGGCCGAGTGGGTAACAGCCCGACAGCGTTGACGGACGTCGTTCGGCAAGGAGTGCCATGGGCCTAGGGAAGTGGCTCCGCTCGTGGCCGGTGTACCGGCAACTGACCGGAGACGACCCCTTGGGAAGGGGCGCCGCGGCAGAATCCACGTTCTCGGCGGAGTTGACCCCAAAAACCGCGACCGCCGACCGAGTGGTCAACTCCGTCTGCCCGTACTGCGCCGTCGGTTGCGCACAGAAGGTCTACGTCAAAGACGAACGCGTCGTCCAAATCGAAGGCGACCCCGGTAGCCCCATCTCCCGAGGCCGACTGTGTCCCAAGGGTTCGGCCAGCAAACAGCTGGTGACAGGACCACAACGGGAGGAACGGGTCCTCTACCGCGCGCCCTACGCCACCGAATGGCAGGAACTCGATCTCGACACGGCCATGGACATGGTGGCCGACAGGGTGCTCGACGCCCGGAACAAGGGCTGGCAGGAGACCGACGAACACGGCCGCCGACTACGCCGCACCATGGGGATCGCGAGTCTGGGTGGTGCGACCCTGGACAACGAGGAGAACTACCTCATCAAGAAGTTGTTCACCGCCCTGGGGGCCGTGCAGATCGAGAACCAAGCCCGGATTTGACACTCCGCCACGGTTCCCGGTCTGGGAGCCTCCTTCGGTCGCGGCGGCGCGACGGACTACCAGCAAGACCTGATCAACTCAGACTGCATCGTCATCATGGGCTCCAACATGGCGGAAGCCCACCCCGTCGGCTTCCAATGGGTCATGGAAGCCAAGGCCCGAGGCGCCGCCGTGATCCACATCGACCCCCGGTTCACACGGACCAGCGCCTTGTCCGACATGTACGTCCCCATCCGCGCCGGATCGGACATCGCCTTCCTCGGCGGCGTGATCAACTACATCCTGTCCAACGAACTGGACTTCCGGGAGTACGTCACCGCGTACACCAACGCCTCCTTCCTCCTCAAGGAGGAGTATCAGGACACAGAAGACCTCGACGGACTGTTCAGCGGATACGACCCGGAGACCGCCTCGTACAGCTCCGCCAGCTGGCAGTACGAAAGCGTCCGCACCGAGGACCTCGAGGACACGAGCGCGAAGGCCAAACAACAGACCACCGCGTATCAATACGGTTCCGGCGGCCCGAAGGTCGAAGGGGGAGCACGGCGACTGGCGGCCGATCCGACCCTGCAACACCCGCGGTGCGTGTATCAGACCCTCAAACGCCATTTCGCGCGCTACACCCCCGAGATGGTCGAGAAGACCTGCGGTGTCCCCGCCGAGCAGTTCCTGAAGGTCTGCAAGGCGTGGACGTCGAACTCCGGCCGGGAACGCACCGCGGCCCTGGTCTACAGCGTGGGCTGGACCCAACACAGCGTCGGCGCGCAGTTCATCCGAGCAGGATCGATCATCCAATTGCTGCTCGGCAACATCGGCAGGCCCGGCGGTGGGGTCATCGCGTTGCGCGGACACGCGAGCATCCAGGGGTCGACCGACATCCCCACCCTGTTCAACCTGCTGCCCGGCTACCTGCCGATGCCGGACGCCGAAAGCCACCCGAACCTGAGAGCGTACGTGGACAGCGTGGCCGGCGACCTGCAGAAGGGCTATTGGCGCAACGCCGACAGCTACATGGTCTCGTTGCTGAAGGAGTACTGGGGCGACGCGGCGACCCCCGACAACGACTTCTGCTTCGACTACCTGCCCCGGATCAACGGCGACCACGGCACCTACCGCTCGGTCATGGACATGATCGACGGCAAGGTCTTCGGGTACTTCCTGCTCGGACAGAACCCTGCCGTCGGCTCGGCACACGGCCGACTCCAACGCCTCGGCATGGCCAACCTGGACTGGCTGGTCGTCCGGGACCTGGCCATGATCGAAAGTGCGACGTTCTGGAAGGACTCCCCGGAGGTCGAGACCGGGGAGATCGATCCGACCCGGTGCCGCACGGAGGTGTTCTTCTTCCCCGCCGCCTCCCACGTCGAGAAATCGGGCACCTTCACCCAGACCCAGCGCATGCTGCAGTGGCGTGACAAAGCCGTCGAACCACGCGGCGACCAACGGTCCGAACTGTGGTTCTTCTACCACCTCGGACGGCTGCTCAAGGAGAAACTCGCCGACTCCACCGACGAACGGGATCGCCCCCTGCTGGATCTGGCATGGGACTACGAGATGGAGGGGGACGAACCGTCCGCCGAGGACGTGCTGCGACACATCAACGGCTACGACCTGAACACGGGGCGGGTCGTCAACGGCTACACCGACCTCAAACCGGACGGCAGCACCTCGTGCGGCTGTTGGATCTACAGCGGGGTGTTCGCCGACGGGGTCAACCAGGCGGCACGTCGGCTGTCCCGGCTGGACCAGCAGCAGTACGAGCTCGAATGGGGTTGGACCTGGCCGATGAACCGGCGGGTCCTGTACAACCGCGCGTCGGCCGACCCCCAAGGCCGACCGTGGAGCGAACGCAAGGCACTGGTGTGGTGGGACGCCGAACGCGGGGAATGGACCGGCTACGACGAGCCGGACTTCGAAAAGCACAAACCGCCGGACTATCGCCCACCCGACGGCGCGGTCGGACCCGAGGCACTACGGGGCGACGACCCGTTCATCATGCAGGCGGACGGCAAGGGCTGGCTGTTCGCGCCGAACGGATTGCAGGACGGTCCCCTGCCCACGCACTACGAGCCACACGAATCCCCCGTACGCAACCTGCTGTACGGGCAGCAGGGCAACCCGACCCGCCAGGTCTACGGCCGCTTGGACAACCCGTCCAACCCGGCTCCCCCGGAGTCGCATTCGGAGGTGTTCCCGTTCGTCTTCACCGCGGCGCGGTTGACCGAACACCACACCGCAGGCGGGATGAGTCGCCAGTTGCCGTACCTGTCGGAACTCCAACCGGAGCTGTTCGTGGAGGTCTCCCCCGAGTTGGCGGCCGAACGGCGACTCCAACACATGGGCTGGGCACACGTGATCACCAGTCGAACGGCGATCGAGGCGCGCGTGGTCGTCACCGACCGCATGGTCCCCCTGCGCATCCACGACCGGGTGGTCCACCAGGTGTGGATGCCTTATCACTGGGGTCACCTCGGCCTGGTGAAAGGCGACGTGGTGAACGACCTGATCGGCGTCGTACTCGATCCCAACGTGTTCATCCAGGAGAGCAAGGTCACCACGTGCGACATCAGGCCCGGCCGCCGCCCCCGAGGACGACGGTTGCTGGAGTACGTGGCCGACTATCGTCGCCGCGCCGGGATCACCATCGAGACAGGCACCAGGCTCGCCACCAACATCGACGTGGCCCACACCGAACCGCGCGGCGACGTGTCCGGAACCTCGGAGGGACGATGATCTCCGACAACAGCCTGTACGGACCGCTCGACGATCCCGCCGCCGACGCGGGGTACCGGGAACACCCACCGCGGGTCGGTTTCTTCACCGACACGTCCATCTGCATCGGCTGCAAGGCGTGCGAGGTGGCGTGCAAGGAATGGAACCTGGTGCCGGACGACGGGTTCGACCTGTTGGGCATGTCGTTCGACAACACCGGCATGCTGGGAGCCAACTCCTGGCGACACGTCGCGTTCATCGAGCAGGAGCGCCCACTCGGCGGGCAGGACACCGGCCTGCTCGGCCTCCCCACCGGGCCGTCGGGCAGTCAGGCATCCGCCGACGCCGCCGAATCCGCCCTGCTGCAGGACGAACAGCGCGGTGGCCGGCTGGGGACCAGACCCGTGAATCTGGGCATGCCGTCCTTCGAACTCCCCGGCGCGAACACGGGGACCGAGGGTCGCACCGAATTCCGGTGGTTGATGAGTTCGGACGTGTGCAAACACTGCACTCACGCGGGCTGCCTCGACGTGTGTCCCACGGGGGCGTTGTTCCGCACCGAGTTCGGCACGGTCGTGGTCCAACAGGACATCTGCAACGGCTGCGGCTACTGCGTGTCCGCCTGTCCCTACGGCGTCATCGACAGACGTGAGGGCGATGGCCGCGCCTGGAAGTGCACACTGTGCTACGACAGGTTGCGGGACGGCCTCGAACCCGCGTGCGCCAAGGCGTGCCCGACCGACTCGATCCAGTTCGGACCGTTGGACGAGTTGCGGGAACGCGCCGCACGACGGGTGGACCAACTACACGACCTCGGTGTCACCGAAGCGCGGCTGTACGGGCACGACCCGGAGGACGGCGTGGGCGGGGACGGCGCGTTCTTCCTCCTGCTCGACGAACCGGAGGTGTACGGGCTGCCACCGGACCCCGTGGTCCCGACGCGGGACCTGCCGAACATGTGGAGGTACGCGGGATTGGCGGCCTCGGCGTTCCTCGCCGCGGCCGTGTCGGCGTTCGCAAGGCGGGGATGACAGACATGACCGATCGGGAACGACTGTTGCGCGAGCCGCGTAGCGATGTGGAAGCCGATGACATCCATGCCCGGATGTTCCGGGGCGGCCGTCAACGGCGGGACGACGACGGCGGTCGTGAACCGACGTCCGTGCCGCGTGCCGAGTTCCGGTCCTACTACGGCCGTCCGGTCATCAAACCACCGGTGTGGGATCAGAAGATCCCGGCTTACTTCTTCACCGGTGGACTGGCCGCCGGGTCGGCAGCCCTGGCGGCGGGAGCGGATCTCACCGCACGTCCGGTGCTTCGTCGGGTCGGTCGGCTGAGCGCACTCGCCAACCTGGGGTTGAGCACGTATCTGCTCATCGTCGACCTCGGCCGTCCGGAACGGTTCCATCACATGCTCCGGGTGGCCAAGCCCACCTCCCCGATGAGCATGGGGACCTGGGTGCTCGTCGGGTTCGGACCGGGCGCGGGGCTCGCCGCGGTGGCCGAACTGCTCCCGAAGCGGTTCCGCGACACGTTCCTGGGCCGCCTTCTGCGGCTCACGGCCCGCCCCGCGGGCTTGTCCGCGGCGCTGCTGGCCCCCGCCCTGGCGTCCTACACCGCCGTGTTGGTGTCCCAAACGGCCGTGCCCGCGTGGCACGGCGCCCAGCGCCATCTTCCCTTCGTGTTCACCGGGTCGGCCGCGGCCAGCGCCGGAGGTCTCGCGCAGCTTCTCACCCCGGTCGACGAGGCCGGGCCCGCGCGCACGTTCGCCGTCACGGGAGCGGCGTTCGAACTGCTCGCCTCGAAACTCATGGACCGCCACCTCGGTTTCGTCGGCCGCGCGTACACCCGTGGCCGTCCCGGCAGGCTCCGGTCCTGGTCGCATCGTCTCACCGTCGCGGGGGCGGCCGGAACCCTGTTCGCGGGCGGCCGAAACCGCATCGCCGCCGCACTGTCCGGATTGGCGCTGCTCGGTGGCAGTCTCCTCCAACGGCTCGCCGTGTTCGAGGCCGGTGTGGCGAGCACGGTCGACCCGGAGTACGTCGTGGTGCCGCAACGCCAACGCCTCGAGGAGCGGGACACGGCGAAGATCGACCAGCCCGGACGGTGAAACACGACCCCCGGCCGCGCCCGCGGGGGCCTTCTCGGTACGCAGTCCCCGTCGCCGCCTCGGCCGGAGGTTCTGCGGCCACCGCTGGGCGCGCGTGTCCGCGTCCTCACGCCCCGGCGTCCGCCGCTACCCTCACACCACGGCGGAGATCGCGGTCTTTTCCGCGACCTCGATACCCGACGTCCGACTCCCTCGGGACCCGCCTTGGCAAGATCGATCCCGTACCGGTGTCGGAGATTCGAGGAGGAGCATGACCACGACGGCCTCCGGTCCTGGGGTCGACCCGCAAGGGTATGCGGCGTTGGAACCCGTTCGGCCCGCCCCGCCGGCACGGCCCCTGTCCGCCCACGCCGTGGACGAGGCCATCCGGCACCAATTGATCGCCGACATCGGTGTGGAACGACTGGAGGCGTTGTCCCGGGTTCTGGACCGCACGACTTTCGGTGTGGTGTTGCACTGGTTGTCCAGTTATCAGCGACGTTCCCTGGACACCAAACGCGGCTACGCCGACGACATCCTGCGGATCGCCGAATGGCTCGCCTCCAGCACCGGCCGGTCCCCGGTCGCCTTGCTGACCGATCTGACGTTCGACACGGTGACCGCCTGGTCGTTGTACGCCAAGAGCAGAGGATGGTCGGCGCGGACCCAACGCCGCTACCTGTCCGCGTTGTCGTCACTGTTCGAACACGCCCGCCGAGTGCACCGGCTCGACGTGGACAACCCGGTGCATCTGGCCACGCACGCCCCGCCGCTGGGAACGTCGACCAACGGCCGTCCGCCCGGTGCGACACGGGTGCTCGAATTGTCCGAGGTCGCCGCCTTGGCGAAGGCGTGCAGCAGCGCCGAGGATCACCTGGTGTTCGAGCTGCTGTTCGTACAGGGTCTCCGGGAGTCCGAAGTGGTCTCGCTCGACATCGAGAACCTCGACCGCTCCCAGGTGCCCCCCGTGTTGTCGGTGGAGCGCAAAGGTGGACGGTGGGTGCGCCGCAGACTCAGCGACGCCGCCGTCCGGCACCTCGACGCCTATCTCGGCGACCGTGACCGCGGACCGGTGTTGGTCCACCCGCGCACGGGGCAGCGCCGCGACCGGCACCAGCTCATCAGCATCACGCGCCGGCTCGCCCGCCACGCCCGACTGCCGCAACCGCAGAAGGTCACCCCACACGTGCTGCGCGCCACGGCCATCACCAACCTGCTGGACAAAGCCAAGCCATTGCAGGAGGTGCAGGAGTGGGCCGGACACGCGCACGCCTCCACCACGCGGGGCTACTGGGAACGCCGCAACAGCGTGCAGCGGGATGCCGCCCTGTCGTTCTCGCTGGTCGCCGACCTCGCCGAAGCCGCGGCGGAACTGGACTGACGAGCCGTCCGACCACGGCAGGCGCTATTCGACCAGCTTCCCCGCCGCTGTCACCACGGCGTCGCGGACCCCGGTGCCGTGCCGGAGGACGCTGAGCCGCCCCAGCCAACGGGAGGCCGCCGCGATGCGTTGGGTCGGTCTCCGCCGCAGCCGGTCGTAGTCGGCCAAGGCGGCGGGGACCTCGGCGCGGGATGACACGTTCGCCAGGCATCGAGCCAGGACCAGTCCGTCGAGCAACGCCTGACACGCGCCCTGGCCGAGGTCGGGGGTCATGGTGTGGGCGGCGTCGCCGAGCAGCGCCGTGCGCCCGGTGACGTAGCGGGGCAACGCCGGGGCGAGGTGGGTCAGCGAGTGCCGCAGCGCCCGCGCCGGATCGGCGCTGCGCAGCACACTCGGCACCGGTTCGGCCCACCGCCCGAACCGGTGCCACAGCAATTCCCACTCCACGTCCGGACTCCGTCGTTCCGTCGGGGTCGGCAGGACGGCGTAGAAGTTGGTGCGTCCGTTCCGTAGCGGCGAGTATCCGAATTTGGCGGCGGGCCCCCATACTTCCCCGGCCTGCTCCACCCCGGTCGCCGCCACTCCGCGCCACACCGTGTATCCCGTGGGACGCAGGGCGTAGGTCGGGCCGAACAGCCGAGTCCGCACCGCGCTGTGGGCACCGTCCGCGCCGACCACCACGTCGGCGTCGCATTCGAGCGGATCGGGGCCCGGCCGACCGAAACGCACCGTGCCCTCGGGCAGTGCCTCGAACAACAGCGTGAGCAACTGCGGTCGCGGCACGACGTACACCGTCTCCCCGGTGCGGCGCCGGAGACGTTCGGTGTCGACGGTGACGAGGCGACGTCCGTCGGGACGCAGGATCGATCCCGGTTCCTGTGGGGCGCCCCGGCGTCGGAGTTCGTCGGCCAGCCCGAGCTGACCGAGCGCGGCCACCGCCTGCGGCCACATGCCCAGTCCCGTGCCGTCGTCCGACAGCGCGGTCGCCCGCTCGTCGACCGTCGCCTGCCAGCCCGTCCGCGTCAGTCCGACCGCGGCGGCCAGTCCCCCGATTCCCCCACCGATGACCCGTGCCTCCATCAGGCAACCGTACTACAGAAGTAGTAACTTCGACTACGGGTGTAGTGTTCGACTGTGACCACGCGCAGGGACCAGGTACTCGACGCCGCCATCCGCGTCCTCGGCACCCGCGGAATGCGGCAACTCACCCACCGAGCCGTCGACGCCGAGGCGCGCCTGCCCGAGGGTTCCACCTCCAACTACTTCCGCAACCGCGAAGCGCTCGTGGCGGGCGTGCTCGACCGCCTCGTCGCCCAGGACGAACAGGCGTGGGGTTTGTTCTCCGCGGACCTGAGCAACATCACCTTGACCCCGGACGCGTTCATCGACGCCGTGACCCAGTTCGTGGTGGAATTGGCCGCCGCCGCGCGGATCTCCACACTCGCCCGGCACTCGATCTTCCTGGAGGCCGCGCACCACGAACACCTGCGTCGCCAGGTGGAGTCCCGCAGGGACACGCTGCTGACCTGGGGCGCGTCCTGGCTCGAACAGTTGGGTTCGCCGCACCCGGAACGTGATTTCGCGACCCTGCGCGCCCTGCTGGACGGCCTGTTGTTCTACCAATGCACGCTGCCCGATCCCGAGTTCGATCCGACGCTCGCCATCCGCGCCCTGTTCGACGGGCTACGTAAGCACTGGTGAAGCCACCGCCCTCCCGCATTACCCGGGCAGGTGATGGGTATCGCTCACGCGAACCCTCAAGGGGAGGACGCGATGAAATACCAGGACCTCATCGAATCGGTGCGGGACCGCGTACAGCTCGACGACAGCGAGCACGCCCGCCAAGCGGTGGAGGCCGTGCTGGCCACTCTCGGTCATTGCATGACACCGGACGCGCGAACTCAACTGGCCGAACACCTCCCGGGTTTGCTGGAGCCGGCGATGGAGGTGCCGGGGGATACCGAGATCCGTGACAGTGAGGCGTTGTTGATCGAGATCGCTTACCGGATCGACAGCACCCCTGAGCGTGCGCGCTACATCGGAGAGGCACTCCTCGAAACGCTGCGCGAGATGGACCCGGATCTGGTCGACGAGCTGCGCGGTGAGCTGCACACCGACCTGCTGGAGACGCTGGAACCGGAGGGCGAACCGCCCGAATGGGCCGGCAGCGTCGACCCCAGTGCCCCCGTCGAGTTGTCCGACGACGAGGTCGAGCAAGCCTTACAACGGTTGCCGGAGTGGGACGGTGACCACAACGCCATCCAACGCACGGTCGTCCTGCCACGGGACCGCCACATCCCCTTGATCCACGGGGTGCAGACCGAAGCCCGCAAGACCGACAACCACGTGAGGATCGATCAGGACGGCGACAGTGTGACGTTCACCCTGAACACAGCGAGCAAAGGGGTCGTGACCGAATCCGACATCGACCTGGCCGAACGTATCAACAACGTGGTCGCCGAAGTAGGCTCCAGCGGTAAACCCGGCTGAGGGCCTCCCGAAGGTCGAGGCGCGGTGTACCGAGACCGACGAGGTTCCACGCGGTTTCAGGATTGCCCGTGGTCGGACAATCCAGTGGGAAGACGTTGCTTTCCGAGCCGTTCCTGCGCTGTTCCCGGCACAGGAAGTTGGCCGGCGCTAGTCGACGTGTCGAACCGTTGGCTCCGGGAACGTGGTGCAACCGGTCGTCACGCCACCACACCGTCCCGTCCGGGAGGACTGGTCAGGCGCGCTCAACCGGGCTCCAGCCAGCAATCGCCCCCGCCATGTTGTCTGGATCAACCTCAGTGATCCCCGAACCGCCGACCACTGAGGCCAGGAACCACTGGGGCTAACCGGTGTCCACGGGCAGCCGACAGCTCCCGATGCAACACCGTCGACCGTGGTGCCAGCACCACTGCCGGCCCCAAGGCCACCACTTCCTCGGAGAGGACACCTTCTCATCCGAATCGGATATGACATCCGTAACGCCCACAACTCATCGCAGCGCCGCAAACAACCCGTACCGCCATCGAACAAATCGAGCACCGCAAGCACGACCCGATGGTCCGACGAGTCGGGAAGCGGTGCTTTTCGCCTCGCCTCTCAGCGTCTTTGCTGAATCTTGGTTTGTATTGAATGGAGTCGTTGTAGGCTTCCTACGGTGATTCGACAAGGGCGTGACACAATCCCTCCCTGCCGTATAGGTCGTTATACACTTTAGGTTGGCGCTCGCCCCCATCCGCCCCAGGAAGTTATTCGACGCTCGGCAAGTCCCACTGAGGGTGGCCGAAGGGAGTGTCGATGCGGGCCGAATCGTCTTATGTGAGCCAAACGACGGACGCTCTCACGCGATATCGGGCAGTACAGGTGTTTCTCTTGCTTGAC
>SMEZ01000063.1_pt1 | contig 22840 bp, 21 predicted proteins | sample 2456351 | NCBI WGS metagenome assembly SMEZ01 (sample SAMN10132605, study PRJNA489261) | soil metagenome | isolation source: day120 antibiotic-loamy sand soil ammended with composted manure from dairy... | place: USA | collected 2015-04-01 | reverse complement strand
CGACCAATGACGGCGCCAAGGGCGCGATACCGGCGTTGTTGACGACGACGTCGAGCCTTCCATGTCTACTGTAGACCTCGTCGACGGCGGGTGTGATCGTGTCCCAACGGCCGACGTGGAAGGCGAGGGCGTCCGCACGTACCCCGGTCTCCGAGGTGATGGCCTCGGCGGCCCGCTCACACGCGTCCTGCTTACGACTGGAGACGACCACGGTCGCTCCGGCCGCCGCGAAACCACGGGCGATCGCGTAGCCGAGGCCGCGTGTCGCACCGGTGACCAGGACCACCTTGCCCGTGAACTCGTCGGTCATCGCACGGCTCCTTCGGAATGGCGCTTCAACTCGAGTCGGGCGATGGTGCGCAGGTGCACCTCGTTGGGCCCGTCGGCGATCTGCAGGGCACGGGTGATCGCGTAAAGGCGGGCCAGCACGGTGTCGTCGCTGACCCCGGCGGCGCCGAAGGTCTGGATCGCACGGTCCACGACGCGATGTGCGATCTCCATCGCCGCGACCTTGATCATGGCCACCTCCGAGCGGGCGGCGGCGTTACCACGGGTGTCCATGAGCCACGCCGATTTGAGCACCAGCAGCCGAATCTGGTCGATCTCCATCCGACTGCGGGCGATCCACTCGCGCACCACCCCACGTTCCGCCAACGGACCGCCGAAGGCCTCGCGGGTCAGGGCGCGCTCACACATGAGGTCGAGGGCGCGTTCGGCCATGCCGATCGCCCGCATGGCGTAGTGCATCCGCCCGGGTCCCAGGCGACCCTGGGCGATCGCGAATCCGTCCCCTTCCTTGCCGAGCATGTTCTCCACGGGAACGCGGACGTCGGTGAACTGCACCTCGCCGTGGCCGAGACGGTCGGTGTACCCGAACATCGGCAGATCACGCAGCACGGTGATGCCCGGGGTGTCCCGCGGGACGAGGATCATGCTCTGCTGCCGGTACGTCGGGGCGTCGGGATTCGACTTGCCCATGAAGATGATGAGTTCGCAGTCCGGGTCCAGGACCCCGGAGGTGTACCACTTCCGCCCGTTCAGCACGTACTCGTCGCCGTCCCGATGGATCGTCGAGGAGATGTTGCGGGCATCGGAACTTGCGACCTCGGGTTCGGTCATGGCGAACGCCGAACGGATCCGGCAGTCCAGCAGCGGCCGCAGCCACCGCTGCTGCTGCTCCGGCGTCCCGTACATCGCCAGGATCTCCATGTTGCCGGTGTCGGGCGCGGAGCAGTTGACCGCCTCGTTGCCGATGATCGACCGACCGAGCACTTCCGCCAGAGGCGCGTATTCCAGGTTGGTGAGTCCAGCACCCCAGTCCCCGTGGGTCATGAAGAGGTTCCACAATCCGAGTTCTCGGGCGCGGGCCTGGAGTTCCCGCATGATCGGGGGCTGTCGGTGGGGGTTGTCACTGGCCGCGATCTGCTCGTCGTACACCCGTTCGGCGGGGTAGACGTATTCCTCCATGAAGGACTCAAGCCGCTCCAGCAGTTCTTTAGTCCGAGCTGAATATGAGAAATCCATGGTTCTTCTCGCCTCTCTCGGCCGGCTCAGGCGACCAGGTCACGTCCGGTGCTGATCAAACGCGCGATGGTGGCGGGCAGCCGTTCCTGATCGGGGTCGTGGTGGCGTCCCTCCCGATGGCGGCGAAGGTTGTGGCCCATGATCGCGGCCATCTTGAACCGGCCCAGGGCGTGGAACCAGTCCAGCGCCTGTGGTGCGGAACCGGTTCCGGCGTACGTCTCCACGAGTTCTTCGGCGGTGGGGAGCTCCGGCACGACACGGCCTACTCCGGGGAAATTGCTCCCATCGGCGAAGACGAGGAACCAGCCCAGTTCCACCCGAGGGTCCCCGATACTCCAGATCTCCCAGTCGATCAGGGCGACGGGTTCGGTCCCCCGACTGATCAGGTTGCCGAGTCGGTAGTCGCCGTGCACCAGTGTGGGCGCCTGGCCGGTCGGGACCCGCCGGGCGAGGGCGTCGTGCAGGATGTCGGCGCCTTCGACCAGTTCGGGCGGAACAGCGTCCATGGTGCGGGCCCAGCGGGCCAGTTCGTCGCCGGGGTCGAGGGCGGGCCCGTCGACCGGCAGCGTGTCGACCGGCACACTGTGCAGCGACGGGAGTATCTCCGCGGCCCGCCGCATCCGCGCCGCGGCCACGGTGGGGTCCAGTGGCGGATCGTCGAGCACCGGTTCGAGGGATTCGCCCTCGCAGAACTCCATCGCGAACCACGCGGGCTCGGTTTCGTCCACCGCGACGATACGCGGCACCGGCACCGGTGTCGGTGCCAGAGCCCGCATGATCCGGGCCTGTCGGATCATGTCGTGGCGACCGATGGGACGCCGCCCGGGTGGCACGGCCTTCACCACCACCGCACCGTCCGAGGTCTCGGCCCGATACGTCAGCCCCGAATGCCCTCCGGGAAGGACCCGCAACGGCTCGACGGTACTGCCGGGGCGCGTCCGCGCGAGCACCGAAGCGACCCGCTTTGACAGCACCGAACCGTACTCCTCCGCTTTCACGCCGACCGCTCCTTCGGCAGGCCGAGGACCCGTTCGGCCAGGATGTTGTGTTGGATCTCGTCGGTGCCCCCGGCGATGCGATAACCGGGCGCCCCCAGGACGTGCTCCGTCCACGCCCAGGTCCCCCACCGTCCGGAGTCGACGGTGAGTTCGGGCCCGAGCAACAGCCGCACCACCTCGGACGTCGTCGACATCGTGTCGGTGGCGAGCAGCTTGCCGACCGACGCCTCCGGTCCGGGCTCCTGACCGGCGACTATGGCCTCGGCGACCCGCATTCCGGTGATGCGCTGCACATAGCTGCGGGTGATCAGGTCGGCGACCCGGTCCCGCTCCACCGCGTCCAGGGGACGACCGAGGTTCCGGGCCAGTTCCACGGCCTGGTCGGCGTTGGCGAGGCCGAGGTTCCCGGCGTCGAGTCGTTCCGCGGCGAGCACGGTGAGCGCCACTTTCCAACCCTGTCCGACGGGCCCCAGTCGGTATTCGTCACCGAGTACCACCCCGTCGAGATACACCTCGTTGAAGGAGGAACCACCGGTCATCTGCCGGATCGGTCGGACGGTGACACCGGGGGCGTCCATCGGCACGAGGAAGACCGTCAACCCGGCGTGTTTCGCGACGTCCGGGTCGGTCCGGCACACCGCGACCCCGAGGTCGGCGACCCGAGCGCCCGACGTCCAGATCTTGTGCCCGTCGATGGTCCAACGCCCGTCCTCGCCCTGGACGGCGCGGGTACGGACGGCCGCCAGATCGGACCCCGCCTCGGTCTCGGAGAACAACTGGCACGCGATGAGGTCGGTGCGCAGCAGGGCACGCACGTAACGTTCGCGCTGCTTTGGCGTTCCCCACTGGGCGATCGTGGGCGCGACGAGTTGCTGGGTCACCGAGAACATCTCCGTGCGCCGGGGCACGTCGAACGTGGCCTCCTCCCGCCTGAAGGCCAGTACGTAGGCCATGGGCAGGCCTCGCCCGCCGTACTCCGCGGGCCAGTTCAGCGCGCCCCATCCGGCGTCGAACTTGGCTTGTTCGTAGGCACGGATGCGGTCGGTCTCCACTCGTTCCTGTTCGGCCGTCCAGTTCTCGAAGACGGCCACGGAGTCGGATCCCTCACCCCAGGTCCGTTCCGTGCGTGGCCGTGCGACCGTGGCGAGCCATTCGCGCGCCTGGCGTACGAACGTGTCCATGTCGGGAGGTGTTGTGTCGGCCATGGGTGTTCTCCTCACGCCTCCAGCACCGTGCAGGCGCTGATCCCGGGTGCTCCGTAGACATGGGTGAAACCGAGACGTGGCCGCCCGGGGACCTGACGGGCCCCGGCGGTGCCCCGCAGCTGTGCCACGATCTCGTGCACCTGCCGCAGACCGGACGCGCCGATCGGTTCGCCGTTGGCGATACAGCCGCCGTCGGTGTTCACCGGGAACCGGCCGCCGATGGTGGTCTGCCCCTCGGCGATCAGCTTCTCCTGCTCGCCGTGCTCGCAGAAGCCGCATTCGGCCATGTGCATGACCTCGGCCCCGCTTTCGGTGTCCTGCAGTTGGGCCACGTCGATGTCCTCGGGTCCCACTCCGGCGGCCTCGAACACCGCCCGCGCCGCGTCGGCGCTGACGCTCGAGGGGGTTCCCGTGCCCTGGATCGAGGGGCTGAACACCTCGAAGGAACCGAACCGCCGCGTGCGGGTGGCCACCGCGCGCAGCCGAACCGGTCGGCCGCCGAGTCGACGAGCCGCCGCGTCACCGACGAGGATGACGGCCGCAGCCCCCTCACCGGGGGAGCAGAACATGTAGCGGGTGAGGGGGTCGTTGACCATGCCCGAGTTCGCGATCTCCTCCGCGCTGAGGGGTTTCCGTCGCCAGGCGTTGGGGTTGAGCGAACCGTTGTAGTACGCCTTCTCCGCGACCTTGGCCAGCGTGGTGGAGCTGATCCCGTGTTCGGCCATGTACCGGGAGATCTTGATACCGAAGAACTGGGTGGTCACCATGAGCCCCGCCTCGCCGTAACCGCTCGGCAGACCCCAGTCCTCGGGCATGGGGTCGAAGGCACCCCGCGGGTGTTTGTCGAACCCCACCGCGAGTGCGATGTCGGCCGCTCCGGCTCGGATCGCGTTCACGGCGGAGACGAGCGCGCTGCCACCCGTGGCACATCCGTTCTTGACGTTGGTGAAGGGGATCCCGGTGAGCCCGAGTTCCGAGACGAGGGTGTCGGCAAGTCCCGAGGCGTCGCTGCCGCCGAAGGCCACCTGGACGTCGTTCCACGACAGCTCGGCGTCCGCCAAAGCCCGGTGGATCGCTTCCACGGCCATGTCGCGCCCGGAACGTCCCGGCTGTCGGCCGAATTTCGACAACCCCACGCCAGCGATGACCACTGTGGACATCAGCGCTCCTCCTCCGTCCGCACCGGCGCGAACCGGGGCACCGGTTCCGTCGCCACCAACGACATCGGTGCCCCGGCGACGAGCTCGTCGACGTCGTCGCAGTCCAGGATCGCCTCGATCTTGATGCCTTCCGGGAGTTCGACGTAGCCGACGGCGAACGGCCGGAAACCGTCGGCAGGCGGGACGTAAGGGGGTGACTTGGGTGGGAAACGCTGCACCGTGTGCGCCCAGAGGGTGCCCTGTGTGCCGAGCTCGGTCACCGTCGTCTCCCGACCGCCGCAGCGACGGCACGTCTGTGCCGGGGGGAACGCCACCGTCGCGCAGCCACGGCAGACACTCCCCTCCAACCGCGTTCGTCCTCGCCCACCCGTCACCTGATCCTCCTCGTCACCGCTTCCGTGGGATCGCCTCAGCGGCCGACCCACTTGGGTTCACGCTTCTCCAGGAAGGCCTGAACACCCTCGCGGGCGTCCTCGGACTGCAGTGCGTTGCCGACCGCCAGGTGCTCCATCACCATCAGCGACCGCACATCGGCGTCGAGACCCTGGTTGATCGTCATCTTGGTCAGCCGCATCGTGAACGGGCTCTTGTCGACGATCGGGGCGATGAAGTCGGCCACGAGCTGGTCGAGCTCCTCGGCCGGCGCGGAGGCGTTGATCAGGTCGAAGTCGACGGCCTCCTTACCGCTGAGCAGCTTGCCGGTGAGCATCAGCTCCTTGGTCTTGCGGAGTCCGATCATGCGGGGCAGACGGTAGATCGGACCGGCACCGCCGAACAGGGCACGCCGGATGTGGAAGTCGCCGATCTTGGCGTCGTCGGCCGCGACAGCGAAGTCGCAGGAGATCATGAGCTCGAAGCCGCCCGCCGTGACATGGCCTTCGAGGACCGCCACGGAAGGGGTGTTCATCGAGTAGAGCCGGTCGCACACCTTGGCGGACAGGACCGCGACCTCCATGGCCATGGTGCTGCCGACGTAGTTCGCGAGCAGTTCGTCGAGGTCGAAGCCGGAACAGAAGGTGCCGCCCCGACCGCGCAGGACGAGGACCTTCAGCTCGGGGTCCTCGTCGACCTCCGTGATGATCTCATCCAGTCGGTGCAGCAGCTCCACGGTGACGGCGTTCTTCTTGTGCGGCCGGTTCAGCCACACCCGCGCGACGTCGCCGTCCTTTTCGAGGATGACGTGGTCCGTCTCAACCATGGTGATGACCTTTCTTTCGTAGTGAGTCCACTTCGGAGCAGAAGAAGCGGACGCGGGTACTTCGCCTCACAGGACCAGTTCCGCGATACGTGCCCGCGCCGATCGGGCGTCACCGAACAGCGGCTCGTCACCCAAGGCGCGACGAACGTAGTAGTGGGCCTCGTGTTCCCAGGTGAATCCGATCCCGCCGTGCAGCTGAACGGCGTCCGCCGTCGCCCGCATGACCGCGTCGGTGCACACGGCCGCGGCCACGGCGGCCGCCAGCGAGGCGCTGTCCGAGGCCTCCGGCCACACGGCCATCGCATAGCGGGCCGCGGATCGGGCGCGCTCCAGGTCGACGAGCATGTCGGCCAATCTGTGTTTGATCACCTGGAACGAGCCGAGAGGACGGCCGAACTGATGTCGGGACGTCACGTGCTCGACGGTGCTCGACAGCATCCGGTCGATCATCCCGACGTGTTCGCAGGCGAGTGAGGCCCGCGCGAGGTCCTCCAACCGCCGCAGGACGTCCGGCGTCCGGGATGGTTCGAGCAGCAGTCGGGCCGGGGCCGCGTCGAACGTCACGGCCGCCTGACGTCGTGTGGGGTCGAGTGTGGTGAGTCGCCGCACCTCCACACCCGCCGCCTCCCGACCGACCAGGAACAGCCCCGTCCCCTCTGCGGTGGAGGCGCACACGACGTACGAATCCGCGATCTCGCCGTGCACCAGCCGGGCGATGTTCCCGTGGAGCTTCCACCCCTCACCTGCCGGTTCGGCCCGCACGGCGCCCTCGTCATCCGGTGCCAGGGTGAGGATGTGCTCTCCGCTCAACGCCGACCCGAGCACGTCGTCCACCACGTCGTCGTCGGCGGCCAGAAGCGCTTGAACCCCCAGCACCGCCGAGGACAGCACGGGTTCACTGATCAACGCGCGGCCGCACTCCTCGAGCACCACGCCGAGCTCTCGCGTGCCGAACCCTAATCCCCCACGGGATTCCGGCGCCGCCAGAGCGCTGACACCCAATTCGGAGTTGAGCAGCGCCCACAGCTCGGGGGCGTATCCCAACGGGGAATCGGCGACCTCACGGACCCGGGGGTGCGGTGCGTGACGCTCCAGGACCTTTCGGATGACCGCACGCAGGTCCTCGTGTTCCTCGACGGGCGCCAACAGCGCCGGGTCGCCGACCGGCCACGGCTTCGTCACGGCTCCTCCTCCAGAATTTGAGGTGAATTCAGTTTAACTATGGGTCCGGCACGCCACAAGGGGCACGGCGGCCACGAAGGGAATCCACCCGAGAAGGCCCGTGCGAGCACCTCATCGCCGAGATCCCGGCACCCGACCGGCTCGGCAACGACACACCGCCTCGAGTAAGACCACAAAGGACGGATTTTCGAATACGTCCACGGTGGGCACGAGAGGGACACGGTCGCCACCACCTTGTCGCAACATCCCCGCGGCGACAGCGGACCTCACCAGGACCGCACGCCTTCGATCCCCTGTGGAACGCCTTGTTCGACAACGCGGGCCCCGATCCTGAAGACCGAGGCCCGCACACCCTGGAACACGCGCTCCTACACGCCTCTGGTGACGGTGTCAGCGCTTCGCACGATCTCCTCGGGCAGTGTGACACTGGGATCGACCGAGATCGTCTTCGGAATCAGATAACTTTCGAATCCGGCGACACCGTGCTCCCGCCCGATGCCGGACTTCTTGAAACCACCGAACGGCGAGTTGAAGTCGGCCGAGTAGGAGTTCACCGAGAACGTCCCCACCCGAATCCGTCGCGCGATCTCGAAACCATGCGCGATGTCGGAGGTGAACACCGACCCCGCCAACCCGTACTTGCTGTCGTTGGCGATACGGACGGCATCATCCTCGTCCTCGTAGGCGATCACGGCCACGACGGGACCGAACACCTCCTCCTGCGCGATCTCCATATCGCTGGTGACGTTGGTGAGCAGGGTGGGCTCGACGTACCAGCCTTCGGTGAGTCCTTCCGGAATACCGCCCCCGAAGGCGACCTTCGCGCCTTGGTCGACCGCACGTTCGATGAACCCCAGGACCCGCTCTCGGTGCGCCTCGGTGATGAGCGGCCCCATCTGCACCTCGGGATCATGCGGATCCCCGACCTTCACCTCGGCCAACGCGGCGACCAAACGCTCGACGATCTCGTCGTGGCGACTCCGCGGGACCAGGAACCGGCTCTGACAGACACAGCTTTGCCCACTGCTGGGAATGACACTGATACCCAGCAACGTCGGGATCGTGGTGTCCAGGTCGGCGTCCTCCAACACGATGGCGGCGGACTTCCCACCGAGCTCCAGCACGGTCGGCTTGATCTGCGCGCCACACACCTCACCGATCCGCGAACCGATGGTGGTGGATCCGGTGAAACTCACCATGTCCACGTCCGGATGGCTGACCAGGTGCTCCGACGCCTCCGGACCTGCGGCCACGATGTTGATCACTCCGGGCGGGAAACCCACCTCGGCCACCAACTCGGCCATCGCGAAGATCGCCAACGGGTTCGGCTCCGGCACCTTGATGACCACGGTGCACCCGGCCGCCACGGGAGCGCCACCTTCTGCGCGGTGCCAGGCAGCGAGAAGTTGTAGGCGACCAGAGTCGCGACGACACCGACCGGCTCCTTCACCACCAGACTCTGTGTCCCGTACGGCATGATCATGCCGCCTGCCGATCCCCCGGCCAAAGGCCCGAGATCGGCGGTACGCACTTCCGTGTAGTTGTAGTTCCGGGCTACCGCGGCGTTGTAATTCCAATGCAGCGTCGGCGCTACCGCCTGGTACACGTCGGCGAGCGCACGCGTGCACCCGAGCTCGTCAACCAGCAGATCGGCGAAGTCGTCCTTGCGTTCGTGGATCTTCGCGGCCAACGCCTCACAGAGGGCCGCTCGCTCGGCGGGCGGACGATGTGGCCAGTCGGTTTCGTAGAAAGCCCGCCGGGCCGCCTCCACGGCCGCGTCGATATCCGCCGTGGACGCCGCCGGCACGGATCCGATCCGTTTTCCGGTCGACGGTGACACGACGGTGAAGACATCCGAACCGGATGGTTGACGCCAAGCACCGTCGATGAAGAAACCGGTGTATTCCCTGGAAAACATCACAAGACTCCCTTGACCGAGATGATGGTCGGTGGTGGTGTTCCGGCGTCGAAGCCGTCGCCGAAGAGTGGGTTATGACGGGACGAGGATGTCCTTCAACGGAACGGACGGATCCGCGAGCACGGTGTCCGATCCCCGGCGGATCTCCCCCGTGCTCGCCAACACCTTCCGGGCGAACATGAAGTCGGTCGGCCGGTTGACGGCTTCGATCCCGATGAACCTGTCCTGGCGGAGGTAGATGACCGAGAACGTCTCGGAATCGACCTCACCGCGCACGAGATAGTCGTCGTATCCCTGCGTCAGACCCGCCATCTGCAGTTTGACCGCCCCCTGGTCCGACCAGAACCACGGAACACCCGGCTTCGGTGGCATCGCCCCGCACAGTGAGGCCGCCGCCGCCTTGGCCTGGTCCACGGCGTTCTGCACGGATTCGAGCCGCACCACGGCACCGTCGGCGAAGGGGTTCGGCGCTGCGGTACAGTCTCCGGCCGCGACGACTCCGGCTCGACTGGTCCGCGCATGTTGATCCACGAGGATGCCGCCGTCCCAGGTCAGACCGAGCTGGTCCGCGAACGTCCGATCCCGCTCGACGCCGATACCGACGAGCACCGCGTCGCATGACAGGGACTTTCCATCGGACAGCACTACCTCGGTGACCCGGCCGTCGGAACCCACACCGAGCCCGGTGACGATGGTTCGTAGGAGCACGTCGACACCGCGCTTTTCATGCATGCGACGGTAGAATTCGCCCAGCACAGGACCGGCCACCCTCGCGAGCAGCCGATCCTGCGCCTCCACCACGGTGACCTGCTTGCCCTGTGAGGACATCACCGCCGCCGCCTCGAGTCCGATGAAGCCACCACCGACCACGACGATGCGGTGGGCCGTGCCCAGGACGTCCTGCAGCCGCCGAGCGTCCTCGACCGTCCGGAGGCAGAGCACGTTCGACGCGTCGGAACCCGCGACGGGAAGTCGCCGGGGTCGGACACCGGTGGTCAACGCAAGATGCCGAAACGGCAGTTCGACGCCCTCGGACGTGCTCGCGTAACCACCGGACTCCCCCGCCACGAGCTCCGTGACCCGTGTACCCGTGCGTACTTCGATGTCCTTGGCGCGGAGCAATTCGGGCTTGCGGAGCAGAAGCGAGTCCAGCCCCCTCTCCCCGCGGAGGAAGTCCTTCGACAAAGGCGGTCGCTGATACGGATAACTGCCCTCGTCTCCCACGAGGGTGACCGGACCGTCGTATCCGTGATCGCGAAGACTCACCGCGAGTTGCAGACCTGCCTGTCCCGCGCCGACGATGAGCGCACCGTGGGCCATCATCACTGCTCCGGGGCCACCTCGACGACGAGCCCGTCCAGCTCATCGCTGAGTTCGATCTGGCAGGAGAGCCGGCTGGTCGGACGCGGTGACGACATCGCCCCCTCCAGCAGCTCCGACTCCTCCTCCGTAGCACGGCCCGTCCGTTCGATCCACGCTTCGTCGACGTAGACATGGCAGGTCGCGCACGAACACGATCCACCGCACTCCGCAACGATGCCGTCCAGACCGTTCTGGACCGCTGTGATCATGACCGAGTCGCCTGTCGCTCCCTCCACGGTCTGCTTGACGCCATCAACGATGTAGGTGACCCGCGGCATAACGCTTCCTCTGGTTTAGTTCAGGAATTCGACGTGCAACTCAGCCGGCCCGAAGAAGAGGAAACTCTTCTTCGAAGCGGGTTTCTCACCGGTGAAGCGCACACCGGTGAATCGGGCGGTCAGCATCTCCAGGACGATCCGGAGTCCGAGTCTGATGAGCGCGGTGCCCGGACAGGTGTGCGGACCGCCACCGAAGCTCACATACTTGGCGGGCGTGCCCTTGCGGTCGAGGTTCTTGGTGTCGGGGTCGTCGAACACCTTGGGGTCGCGGTTGGCCGCACCGAGGCTGACCCACACGTAGTCACCCTGCTTGAGGCTCTGGCCGCCCAGTTCCACGTCCTTGGTGACGTAGCGGAACATGCCCTGGACCGGGGACTCCGTCCGCAGCATCTCCTCCATGAACAGCGGGATACGCGAGGCGTCGTTGCGGAGTTCGGTCCACTGCTCCGGGTTCTCGGCGAGGTATTCGATCATCTTGGCCAGCGCGGTCGACGACGTGTCACTGCCACCGACCATGACGAGCTGGAAAAGCTGGAGCAGATCGTCACGGGCGAGCTTTTCCTCGGCGGCGTCGTTGAGTTCGATGACCCGGCTGATCAGGTCACCGGTGGGTTCTTTGCGCCGCTGCTGGACCTGCTCGTCGAAGTAGAGGTCGAAACCGAGCCGGACGTCGACGAGCGCGTCGACCTCTTCCTGGGTGAGGTTGGGGTTGCCCACCATGGAGTTGAAGCCCGCGGCCCACTTCAGCATTTGCGGAACCTGCTCGCGCGGGAGCCCGAGGATGTCGGCGATCACCGTCATGGTGTAGGCGTTCGCGAAGTCCTCGACGAAGTTGACCCGGGGCTGTTCGGCCAGCCGGTCGACGAACAACTGCGCGGTCTCCCGGATCCTGCCCTCCCAGGAACGGATCGCGGCAGGGCTCAAGGCACTCATGATGAGCTTACGGTGCCGGGTGTGCTCCGGCGGGTCGGCGAACAGCAGCACCTTACGTGGGCTTGTGCCGTACTCCGGGCCGAGCTTCTCCTTCCCTTCCGGGGTAGCAGCGGCCAGGTCGATCATGCGTTGCCATTCCTCGGCGACCTGCGGCCCCAACATCTGCTTGGTCGAGAAAGTGACGGCGTCCTTCAGCACCGCGGTCACGTGCTCGTGGTCGCTGATGACCCAGACCTGTGCCACCTCACTGCGGCTGACCGGACATTCGGAGCGGGCCCTCTTGAAATGCTCATAGGGACATTTCAACGCTTCATCGTCAAGGGAGAAGACTCTCTCATATTCCATCGTCGTCATCGCACTACTCCTCGGATTATCGACGGGTGAAACCCACTGACGAAATCGAAGAACTCGGGGAGCCAAAATCGGTCAGCATTTCGCGTAGCTCATCGGAGACCTTCCCGAAAATACGCATCGACAGCACTTCCACCGAGCTCATGAGTGTCTGCGTGACGTCCGGGTCCATGTTGTTCAAATGCGCGATCATGGCTTCCGAGTCTTCGTAGTGCTCATGCGCGACGAGCAATCGACGGTTGGCGTCCACGTAGTAGTTGTGAGCGATGGTGGCGCTATCCTGCTCCTCGGTGCGGGAGCTGATCTGGCGAGCGCATTCCACAACGGTGGCGATCTCCACCCCTGGCTTGATTCTCATTTCCGCGATCGCACGGATTTCCATCTGCGCCTACTCCTCTTCGTTGAAGACGGCCGTGGGGTGAAGGGAACCCCGGTGTCGCTGCTCGATGTTCGACTCAGCAACGTCCGGGTTTTGTCGGTCGGGCATACCTCCCGCGCCACTCACCACGACAACCGAGCGTCGACCTACGCCCATGCCTGAGCTCAGTGACGTCAGAGGATTTACTGAACCGACTTCTGTTCAAGAAGTTACGTAATCCACGTCACCGAGCCAAGAGGCGATCCTCCACCCATCGGCGAGTGTCGTCCGACCCACCCCAGGAGGAACAACCTCCAAAGAGGACCTGACCAAGCACGGTCGGACCTCCATGCTGCTCTACCTGAGGCGAGTTCAGTTCTTCAACCAAGGAGTTCACTATGGACACGATGTCCGGTTCAGCACGTCCGCAAGGAGTGGCCAAGAGCGCCTGTCCGGACGCGTCATCCTGGTCACGGGCGCGGCGGGAGGGCTCGGCACTTCGATCGTGTCCCGATTGGCGGCCGAAGGAGCTCGGGTAGTAGCCTCCGACATCGACGCAGACACGTGTGCGTCTGTCATCGCCGAGCTCGCAGATAGAGGTGGAGCTCATACATCACTCCCGTTGGACGTTCGCAGCGACGAGGATTGGCAAGCCGCGATCGAACACATCCAAAACCGATACGGCGTGCTACACGGCTGCGTCAACAACGCCGCAATCGGCGGCCTCGCATCAGTTGCGGACGAACGACGCGATCGCTGGGATCGCATCATCGCCATCGGCCAGACCGGCGTATGGCTCGGTATGAAATACGCCGGCGGCCTACTCGAACGTTGCGGGGGTGGCTCGATCGTCAACATCTGCTCAATCCTCGGCACCGTCGGCGGCTTCGGCGACAGCATCGCCTACCATGCCGCCAAAGGGGCCGTACGAGCGATGACCAAGAACGCGGCCCTGCATTGGGCCACACAAGGCATTCGCGTGAACTCGCTCCACCCCGGTTTCATCGGCACGGAGCAGGTGCTGGACCTCTACGCGGGTTCACCGCGCCACGAGGCCATGCTCTCTCACACTCCGATGGGACGACTCGCTGATCCAGCCGAGATCGCCGCCGTCGTCGCCTTCTTGCTGAGCGACGATTCGTCGTATATGACGGGTTCGGAAATCTACGCGGACGGAGGCTGGACCGCACGCTAGTCGCGACACCAGTCCAACTGACCGGACAAAGGGATCATCGTCCGACAAGAACCATCCTCAGTAGATGGACAGAATCCCTCCAAAGGAAGAGGATCGTCCGGCAACAGCCACTTCCTGGAGAAGTTCCAGCGGGCCACGGCCACGATCGTCCCCCGCCTTCGAATCGACTGGGAACGATCATGCCGGTCCAGCACGCGTGGCACTTCGAAGGATCACGCCTGTTCAACGGCCTTCACGATATCGGCGAAGTTCCCGTCGCAGAACGAGCGGAACTCCTCGGCGAAGGAATCGGGCAGCACGTCGGTCACCCAGATCAACTGTGAGGTGTTCTCGTCGATCGGGATGATCTGCATATAGGCGTTGTGATGATCCGCGCCGAAAAGTCCCGGGACCGTGTAACACGCACGCATGTTCTCAGCGTCCGTGCTGACGATGAGCTCTCAAATCTCACTGCCGTCCGCGGCGACGGTAACCACGCGGTAGTCACCGGCGGGACGTCCCGGAGTCGACTCCTCAACTCACTCCATCCGCTCGGCCGACGCCGCCGAGAAGATGTGGTTCTTCGCGCTCGCGTAGTCTTCGAGGACTCGCCATCCGCGCTCCGTCGGGACGTTGACCTTCTGGCTGTAGTACAGGGTCGCCATCGCACTCTCCATCTTTCAGTCGCGTGGCTTAGAGCTCACCGATATTCAAACTGAACTCAACTCAGTGGTCAAGGTCTCATCCGCGGTGGGACCGGATCCTATCCGACCGGCGAGCGGATGGGGAGCAAACCGGAGGACCCACCCTTGCCACGAACTTCCTTGTCAACTTCTCACCATTTGCCGCTCCGTCCCGGTCGCGCTAAACATAAGGCTTTCAGTAACGCCGCTTTACGCGTACGTGCGGACAGGCGGGAGAGCGGGCATCGACCTCCACGCCACTCTCGGCAAGGACACCACGGTCTCCCTGGAGACCGCGGACAGCGTCTCGGACTTCTTCCGAATCACAGGGACAGCTCGTAGACGGCCCGGTGCCTTCCCAGGCCTTTGTAGTCATCGATGACAGACACCCCCTCGACCGTCCGATCCCCGGAGACGTTGGTGAAGCCCAGTCGCGTCCACGTGGCGTGGGCGGCGGTATTGCCGGGTTCGGAGGTGAGGTAGAGCCTGCGGGCACCGAGGCGTTCAGCACGCTCACGGAGAGCGGCCAACAGTGCGGTGGCGATACCGGCACGGCGATGTGCGGGATGGGTGACGACGTCCTGAATGTAGACATCGTCAGGTTCGTCCTGACTACGGAAGGCCATGACGGCACCCACGAGTTCCCCGTCGATACGGGCGACGAGGCAGGTGGTGGAGAACAGCTTGGCGTAGAGCCAGTAATCGGAGGCGGTCCGCGGCACGAGATAGGGGCCTCCGAGATCCATCAGCGCCATGACCTCGGGAATATCGCGTTGGCGCAGAGAATCGATCTCCATTGTCACCTTCCGAGAAGTCGGACTACCTCGGCATGACTCCAGACTACCCGTCCGGATGGACGCACACAGGGAACACAGGCACTCGACAGACGGATTCGACTCGCCCGAACACGAAACCCCGGCGAAGAGTCATCGGTCCGACCGATGCTCGTACAAGAAAACCCCGACATCACACGGGAATCACTCCAAAACATCACGATCACCGACAATGGCGAAATCCCAACTTCGACCAGCACGAGCCGATACCACAGGGAGAAGGTAAATCAAGCTGCCTCTTGTAGATTAAAGTCTAATGTATACTGTGTGCTAAAATTGGCGATCAGGAATTTTCCCGCATCCGATGGACAACCAACTCGGAAAGCTATCCGACACCCCGATCAGCACTCGCCGCCGGGAGACCACAATCGATCACCGATGACTCCATGACCATCGCCGGGAGTTCGGACACATCATCGATTGAGCCGATTCCCCGCGAAACCCCGGTCGAAATCTCCGAACCAGGACCTCACCTACCTCCTCCGGACCGCACAACCACCCGAACGCCGGAAAACCAGCAGGGTGCCGGTGGAAGACACGGCGCTCGCACGAGGAAAACGTTGAGTCGAACACCTGGTCCCGGAACCCCGACAGCGCACGACCCCTTTGTTCGCCTTCGCGTGGTGGGACCGGAGCGGGTGACCGTAGTGTGCGTGCATTCACACGAACACGGCTCCCACAGCACCACCGATGCGGCTAGGGTGATCGTCACGGTTCGAGGTGCCCCACGGCTCACGCCACGGGGAGAATCTGGGAAGTCCGGTGAAAGTCCGGCACAGGGCCCGCTGCGGTGACTCAGGCACTGACCTGGGAAGTCCGAAGACCGGCCTCGATCCGCCCCGGACACAAACCCGTGTCCGGGAACACACGGCAGTTCGAGCGGGAGCCCTACATGCCTGTGCAGTACCCTTTTTCCGCCGTCGTCGGCTCCGACGACATGACACTCGCCCTGGCACTCACCGCGATCGATCCCCTCATCGGCGGCGTCCTGATACGCGGCGAGAAGGGCACGGCGAAAACGACGACGGTCCGTGGTCTCGCCGAAGTCCTCCCACCGGTGGCCGTCTACGAGGGCGACCGCTTCTCCATCGACCCACACGATCCCGACGAGGTTTCCCCCGACGGCCCGTTCGGGCCGGACACCGACATCGTCACCCGTCCCGTACGGCTTGTCGAACTCCCCACCGGTGCCGGCGACGACCGGGTCACCGGCACGTTGCAGTTGAACAAGGCCCTCCGTGAGGGCGTCGTGGAGTTCGAGCCCGGCCTGCTGGCCCGAGCCCACCGCGGTCTGCTCTACGTCGACGAGATCAACCTGCTGCCGGACCACCTCGTCGACCTGCTGTTGGACGCCGCGGCCACCGGCCGCGTGAGTGTCGAACGTGACGGCCTCTCGATCGAACACGCCGCACGGTTCGTGCTCATCGGCACGATGAACCCCGAGGAGGGCGAACTCCGCCCCCAGTTGCTCGACCGGTTCGGCCTGACCGTCGAGGTCACCGCGCCCCGGGACCCCGGCATCCGCGCCGAAGTGGTCCGACGTCGCCTGGCCTTCGACACCGATCCGGTCGGTTTCGCCGCGCGCTGGGAGTCCGAACAACACGCCCTCCGCGAACGCCTCGCCGCCGCCCGTGATCTGGTCGGCGCCGTCGTGCTGGACGACGCCACGCTCACGACCATCACCGAGATCTGCGCCGCGTTCGACGTCGACGGGCTGCGCGCTGACCTCGTGACCGCCCGCGCCGCGGCCGCACACGCCGCTTGGCAAGGCCGCACCCACATCACCCGCGACGACGTTCGCACCGCGGCCAGACTCGCACTGCCGCATCGCCGTCGCCGCAACCCCTTCGACGAACCGGGACTCGACGAGGAACGACTCGACGAGCTGCTCGGCCCCGAGGACCCCGAACCCGACGGTCCGGGCCCCGATGGCCCCGGCGGTGGTGCCGACGGCCGGGACACGGCCGATGCCGGCGACGGCGCCTCATCCGCGACACCACCGTCCGGCCCCTCCGCGTCGAAGGAGCAGAGCGAACCGGACGAATCCTCACCGTCGCCCGCCACGTCGTCCACCACGTCCGTCGCGGCGGCCGGTCGTCCGGGCCGGGCTCCGCTCTTCGTCGTGCGCGGCACCGGAGAAGGCCAATCCGGACGTCGCTCACGCGCCCGCACCCCCCAGGGCGCGGTGATCGGGCCGCGGCGCGACGGCGGCGGACGAGGACGCCTGCACCTGGCGGGCACCATCGCCGCGGCCGCACCACATCAGCGACTGCGCGGCGGCTTCACCGACGGACGCGGCTTGATCGTCACCCCCGATGACCTGCGCCGCGCCGAAACCCTGGGCCGGGAGTCCAACCTCGTGCTGCTGTGCGTCGACGCCTCCGGCTCGATGGCCGCCCGCCGCCGCATGGAACAGGTCAAAACGGCTGTTCTCTCCCTGTTGTTGGACGCCTACCGCCGTCGCGACAAGGTGGCGTTGGTGACCTTCCGCCAACACTCCGCCGAGGTGACGCTGCCGCCCACGAACTCGGTGGACGTCGCCTCGCGTCGGCTCGCCGACCTGCCCGCCGGGGGACGCACCCCCTTGGCCGAAGGTTTGGAATGCTCGGCGGAACTACTGCGGCGGGAGGCGCTCCGCGACCCGACACGCAGACCGCTGTTGGTGGTGGTGACCGATGGCCGGGCCACCTCCGGAGCCGACCCGTTGGGCCGTGCTCACACCATGGCCCGACACCTCGCCGCGACCGGTGTCGACAGTGTCGTGGTCGACTGCGAAACCGGTCGCTTCCGGATGGGACTGGCCGTCCGACTCGCCGACCACCTGCGGGCTGAGCACATCCCCTTGGGCGAGGTCACCGCCGACGGTCTCACCGGTGTCGTCCGCAGCGCCACCGCCCCACGTCGGGAGGTGGCCTGATGCCCAAGGGCAAACCCCTGTTCGTCCCGAACGACGGTCTCACCACTCGTCAGAGGCGCCACCGCCCGCTGCTGATGGTGCACACCGGCAACGGCAAGGGGAAATCGACCGCCGCGTTCGGACTGGCGTTGCGCGCCTGGAACCAGGGCTGGGACATCGGCGTGTTCCAGTTCGTGAAGTCGGCCAAATGGCGTATCGGGGAGCAGACCGTCCTCGAACGACTCGCCGCTTTGCACGCCGAGACCGGCGAAGGGGGGCCCGTCGAATGGCACAAGATGGGCTCGGGCTGGTCGTGGAGTCGCAAGTCCGGCACCGAGGAGGACCATGCCGCCGCAGCGGCCGAGGGCTGGGCCGAGATCAAACGTCGACTCGCCGCCGAACGCCACCAGCTCTACGTGCTCGACGAGTTCACCTATCCGATGCGGTGGGGCTGGGTCGATGTCGACGACGTGGTGGAGACCCTGACGAACCGGCCCGGACGTCAGCACGTGGTCGTGACCGGTCGGCACGCGGACCCGCGCTTGATCGAGGCCGCCGACCTCGTCACCGAGATGCAGCACGTCAAACATCCGATGGACGTCGGGCAGAAGGGCCAGCGAGGCATAGAGTGGTGAGACTTCCGCGCGTTCTGGTCGCGGCTCCCGCCTCAGGGCACGGAAAGACCACTCTCGCCACCGGCCTCATGGCCGCTCTGACACGGCGGGGACTCGCGGTCTCCGGCCACAAGGTGGGACCCGACTACATCGATCCCGGTTACCACGCACTCGCCACCGGCCGTCCCGGACGCAATCTCGATCCGCATCTGGTCGGAGAGTCCCTGGTGGTGCCGCTGCTTCTGCACGGCGCGCGCGGCGCGGACGTCGCCGTGGTGGAGGGGGTCATGGGCCTGTTCGACGGACGGGTCGGCGGGGCGGGTTTCGCGTCGACGGCTCACGTCGCGGCTCTCACCCGCACTCCCGTCGTCCTCGTCGTCGACATCTCGCACGCCTCGCGCAGCATCGGCGCGGTCGTACACGGCATGCGCACGTTCCAGCCCGACCTCACCGTCGCGGGTGTCGTACTCAACAAGGCCGGTTCCCCGCGCCACGCGGCCGAGGCCGCCGCGGCGGTGGAGGCCACGGGCGTGCCGGTGCTCGGAGTTCTGCACCGCGACGACGGCATCCGTGCCCCGTCGCGGCATCTCGGCCTCGTCCCCGCCGCCGAACGCGCCCAGGCCGCCGCGGCGCTGGAGTCGCTGGCCGAACGGGTCGCCGAACACGTCGACCTCGAGGCCGTCCTGGAACTCGCCAGAGCGGCACCCGAGCTCGACGCGCACCCCTGGGACCCGGCCGACCACGTCCGTCCCGTCACACACGACTCCCCCGTCGTGGCCGTCGCGGCGGGACGGGCCTTCACCTTCCGGTACGCCGAGACGACCGAGTTGCTCGAAGCGGCCGGCTGCACCATCGCGATGTTCGACCCGGCCCGCGACCCACACCTGCCGCCGGGCACGCGGGGGCTGTACCTCGGTGGTGGGTTTCCCGAAGTACACGCCGCCGCGCTGGCCGCCAACACGAGTCTGCGCGCCGAGCTGCGGCAGGCGGTGCTCGACGGGGTCCCGACCGTCGCCGAATGCGCGGGGCTGCTGTACCTGTGCCGCAGTCTGGACGGGAGGCCGATGGTCGGGGCGCTCGACGCCGAGGCGGTCATGACGTCGCGCCTCACGCTCGCCTACCACCGTCCCGTGTTCGGTTCGGACCACCTGCTCGGTGAGGCGGGCACGTCCGCGACCGCGCACGAATTCCACCGCAGCACGGTCACACCCGCACACGGAGAGAGTCCGATGTGGAGCATCGAGGGGACTCCGGCGGGCTTCGCCGGACCGACGTTGTCCGCGTCCTACCTGCACGTGCACTGGGCGGGCCATCCCCACCAGGCCCAACGGTTCGCCGACACGGTCCACGCCGCGAGCGTCCACCGGAGCGCTCCTGCCCCACCGCCGAGCCCGTCGGATGCCCCCACGTCCAACGTGGCGCTCACCGATCCACTTCGCCACCACGGCGATGTCGAAGTCGGGGACGGGCTGCTCGACTTCGCCGTCAACGTCAGTCACCTGCCTCGACCGGACTGGTTGGAGGACGCGCTGCGCGAAGGTGTCGCGGCGTCTACCCGCTATCCCGACGCACGCGAGGCACACGAGGCAGTTGCGCGCCGCCACGGCCGAGACCGCGCCGAGGTCCTGATCACCGCGGGTGCGGCGGAGGCGTTCTTCCTGATGGCGCGGGCACGGTCGTGGCGACGCCCCGTGGTGGTGCATCCGCAGTTCACCGAGCCGGACGTCGCTCTGCGCGCGGCCGGGCACAAGGTCGGCCACGTCCTGTGTCGCCCCGAGGACGGGTTCGCGCTCGATCCGGCACTCGTGCCGGCCGACGCCGATCTCGTCGTCGTCGGCAATCCGACGAATCCGACGGGTCGTCTGCACCCGGCGGACGTGTTGCGATCGCTGGTGCGATTTCGTCCCCGGTGAGCCGGAGACGTTGACCTCCCAGCGCTTGCCCGGCCTCGTGGTCATCCGCAGTCTGACGAAGCTGTGGTCGATGCCGGGTATCCGCGCCGGATACATCGTCGGGGACCCCGCCGTCGTGGCCGAGTTGGGCGAGCAACAGCCACCGTGGTCGGTCAGCGGCCCGGCACTCGCCGCGGTCGTCGCCACCAGCGGGCCGGACGCCCTCATCGAACAGGAGCGTCGGGCCCGGCGTGCCGTGCGAGAGCGTCGGGTTCTCGTCGACGGACTGGCCGAACTCGGCGTCGAGGTCACCGACTCCGCCGCCCCGTTCGTGCTCGCCAAGCTGGGCCGGGGAACACACGCGTGGCTGCGTGGTGCGGGTATCGCCGTCCGCAGAGCCGACACGTTCCCCGGCCTGGACGACACCTGGGCTCGCCTCGCCGTGCGCGAGCCCGACGCCACCCAGCAGCTGTTGACCACGTTGAGGAGCAAGGACACGTGGAGCTGAATGTCACGGGCCGGTCGGTGCTCGTCGAGGACGGCAGCGAGGCCGCCGTCGCCACGGTGAGCGCGCTGCTGCGCGAGGGCGCCGACGTCACGATCGCCGCGCCGGTGGTGTGCGCAGCGGTGGAGGATCTCGCGAACCGTGGTCTGCTGACCTGGACGTCGACCCCTCCTGACGAGTCGTCGTACGACGTCGTGGTGCGCGCCGCCGCGCTGCGACGACCGGAACCCGCCCCCGCTGCGGAGAACAACACTGCCGGCGTGGGCCAGGTCACGCTCGTCGGGGCGGGGCGACGTCATCGTCGCCGACCGGTTGGCCCCGTGGGAGGCCGTGGCCTGGGCACGTCCGGATGCGCAGGTCATCGACGTCTCCAAGATCCCCCACGGCCGTTCCACCGGCCAGGACGAGATCAACCGGCTGCTCGTCGAGCACGCTCGGGCCGGCCGCCGGGTCGTGCGCGTCAAAGGCGGCGACCCGTTCGTCTTCGGACGCGGTTTCGAAGAGGTCCTCGCCTGCGCGAAGGCCGGTGTTCCGACGCGTGTGGTGCCGGGTGTGACGTCGAGCGTCGCCGGTCCCGCGGTGGCGGGCATCCCGGTGACCCACCGTGGACTCGTGCAGGGGTTCACAGTCATCTCGGGCCACGTCCCGCCGGACCATCCGGAGTCCACACTGGACTATGCGGCTCTGGCCCGCTCCGGTACGACACTCGTCGTACTCATGGGAGTCCGCACACTTCCGGAGATCGTCACGGCGCTCATCGCGAACGGGCTCGACCCCGCGACGCCGTGTGCTGTGGTGGCCGACGCCACGCTGGCCTCGCAACGGGTGGTCCGCAGCACCCTGGCCGACGTCGTCGACGACACGAAGGCCGCGGACATCGGCGCTCCCGCCGTGACGGTCATCGGCGCCGTGGCTGGGCTGGAACCGTGAGCACGCGCGGGAACGGTCGGGCCCGTATCACCGCCCGGGTCGCCACGGCCGTCGGCCTCGGGCTGGGCTTCGTCCTGGACCGCATCCTCGGCGACCCCGCCCGCTACCACCCCGTGGCCGGACTCGGTCGGTACGCACGAGCGCTGGAGGCCGTTCTGTACCGGGACAGCCGAGTGGCCGGAGTGGTCCACCACGGAGCCGTGGTCGTCCCCCTGGTCGCCGTCACCGCGCTGGCCCAGCGGACGGCCCGATCCCCGATACCGAGGGTGTTGCTCACCGCCGCGGCGACGTGGACCGTGGTCGGTGGCCGGTCACTCGTGCGCGAGGGCGAGACCATCGCTGCCCAGCTGGAGCGTGGCGACCTCGCGGCGGCGCGCGAACAGGTGACGCACCTGGTCGGTCGCGACCCACGCCACCTCGACCCCGGTGGGGTGAGCCGTGCGGTGGTGGAATCGTTGGCGGAGAACACCTCCGACGCCGTCGTCGCTCCCCTGCTCTGGGGCGCGGCGCTCGGTGTCCCCGGGCTGGTCGGCTACCGGGCCGTCAACACCCTCGACGCGATGATCGGCCACCGCAGTCCGCGCTACCACCGCTTCGGCTGGGCCGGCGCCCGCGTCGACGACCTCGCCAACCTGGTGCCGTCCCGCGTCGCCGCCGCACTGGCGGTGGCACTGGCCCCGACGGTCGGCGGCCGCCGCAGGGACGCTCTGCGCGCCTGGCGGCGCGACGGTGGATCGGTGGAGCGCGATCCACCCTACGGGGCAGTCGGCGCTTCAGCAGCGACCGGTGGGGTCTGCACGAAGAAGCGGTCGCGGCTGAAGCCGCTCCTACGGTTCCTTCCCTCAG
>SMEZ01000205.1_pt1 | contig 22898 bp, 18 predicted proteins | sample 2456351 | NCBI WGS metagenome assembly SMEZ01 (sample SAMN10132605, study PRJNA489261) | soil metagenome | isolation source: day120 antibiotic-loamy sand soil ammended with composted manure from dairy... | place: USA | collected 2015-04-01 | reverse complement strand
CGACGATCGCGTCGATGGCGTCGGCCGCGCCGGAAGCGACGATCTGGCCCGCGCCGTTGCGATTGGCGGCCTCGAGGCCGTGGTCGTGCAGCCAGGCCACCACCTCATCGGGGTCGCCGAGCATCACGGCGGCCATGCTGGTGCGTTCGACGGCGCATGCCGCGGCCATCTCGGCGCCTCGCACGGCGGCCATCGCCACGGCGTCGTCGGCCGACAGCACGCCGGCGATGGCGGCGGCGGCCAGTTCACCCACGGAATGGCCCGCGACGGGGGCGTCCTCCGGGATGCTCGACGGCAGGTATTCGAACGCCAGCAGCGACGCGGCGACGATGAGTGGTTGCGTGACGGCGGTGTCTTGGATCTCCTCGGCGTCGGCCTCCGTGCCCAGGCGTATCAAGTCGAGCCCGCAGTGTCTTGACCACTGTGCTACGCGGTCACGCGCGCCGTCCAGTTCGAGCCAGGGCGTGAGCATGCCGGGAGCCTGAGAGCCTTGTCCGGGACAGAGGAGAGCGGTGGTCACTCCTGTAGGGAACACGGAGCGGGCCTTTCGAGGGGATGCCGCCGAGTCACCAAGTCCTTCCGAAGGTGTTGTAGACACCCTACAAAAAGCCCCGTGGGGTGTAAGTGACCCGGGCGGTAGTTGTGTCGTGCCTCACCGCAGTGCCGGGAGGTTGAGTCGTTGATCACCACAGGCCACGAGAACGGGCCAATCGGCCCACGGTCAGCGCCGTTCGCAGTACGAGCGCGTCGCGGGGATCGGCGGCGTTACGTCCGGTGAGCTCGGTGGCCTTCTTCAGGCGATACCGCACGGTGTTGGGATGGACGAACAATTGTCGTGCGCATGTCTCCAACACCCCGCCGCTTTCCAAATAGGTCTCGATGGTCTCGAGCAGGGCCGGACCGGCCTCTTCCAACGGGCGAGCGATCTGCTCCACGAGTACGCGTTCGGCCTCGGCGTCTCCCGCCAGGGCACGTTCCGGTAGGAGATCGATCGAACGTGTGGGACGTGGCGCCGCGGGCCAGCCGACCACGGCCCGCAAGCCGGACAGCGCCTCGGCCGCACTGCGATGCGCCTCGGCGAGACTGCTCACCGTGGGACCCGCGACGACAGGCCCCTCGGCGAACGCCGTCGACAGGACGGGCAGGATCTCCTCGTCCTTCGCCGTGCCCTCGGTCGGACCCGCGACCACGACCACCAGTCGGGAGCCCTGCACGCCGAGTAGGACCGGTCGGCCGACACGCGCCGCCTTGCTGCGCACCTCGAACACCACCGACGGTGGATCGTCGGAAGGGGGGTTGCCCACGAGCACGGTGGCGTCGGCGGCGGGGTCCCAACCCAGCGCGGCGGCCCGGGACAGCACCGACTCCTCGGCGTCACCACGCACGATGCCGTCCACGACCAGCGCCTCCAGGCGGGCATCCCACGCGCCTCGTGCCTCGGCGGCGGCCGCGTACGAGGTGGCGGCGGCGAAGGCGATCTCCCGGCCGTACCGCAGGATGCCCTCCGTCAGGATGGCGCGTTCCTCGTCGTCGGCGGCGAACTGAGGTAGCTGCTCCTCGAACACGTCCACCGCCAACCGCACGATCTCGACGGTCTGGCGCAGGCTGATCCAACGGGACAGCTCCCGTGGCGCCGACCGGAACGCTTCGGCGGTGAGCTTCAACGCTTCCTGCGAGTCCCGCATCCAACGCACGAAGCCCGCCGCCCCGGCCTGGGTGATCAACAGCACGCTCGCCCGCTGGTCAGCGGGCATTCTCCGGAACCAGGGCAGCTGCTCCTCGATGGCTGCCACGCTCGCTTTGGCGAGTCGGCCGGAGGCGCGTTCCAGTGCACGTAGCGTCGACTCGGACAGTTCCTGTCGAGCGCGCGGCCTCGAGGCCGCGGCTTCCACAGCCGGCGGAGTGGACGACGGTTGGGTGGACATACTGTGCCGAATCCTACGCCCAGGCGGAGATCGGCCGACGATACCGGCGACACGAGTGCGGTGTCGTCGGCCGCTGGACGGCGAGAGACACGTCCGGAGGGACCGGCCCGATACGTCAGGCCACGCCGGGATCCGAGGTCTGCGGACCAGCGGCGGAGACGTCGTGGATGCGGTACTTCCGCGCGGCCTCCACGACCGTGTCCTGGGTGATCTCGCCGCGACGGGCCAGCATCGTGAGCACCCCGACCGTGATCGACTCGGCGTCGACCAGGAAGTACCGGCGAGCGGCCGGCCGGGTGTCGGAGAAGCCGAACCCGTCGGTGCCCAGCGTGAGCATGTCGGTGGGTACCCACGGCCGGATCAGGTCCGGTACGGCGCGCATCCAGTCCGACACGGCCACGACCGGCCCTTCGGCGTTCGACAGCTTCTGCGTCACGTACGGCACGCGCGGCTCGTCCGCCGGGTGGAGGAAGTTGTCCCGGTCGACCTCCACGGCCTCGCGGCGCAGTTCGCTCCACGACGTGGCCGACCAGACGTCCGCGCTGACACCCCATTCCTCGGCCAGCATCCGCTGGGCTCGCAGGGCTTCGGGCATCAGGACACCGGACACCAGGATCTGCGCCTTCGGCCCGATGTCGTTCGGCGCCGTCTGGTAGAGGTAGAGGCCCTTCAGCAGACCCTCCACGTCGAGGTTCTCCGGCTCCGGCGGCTGCTGGTACGGCTCGTTGTAGACGGTGATGTAGTAGAAGACGTCTTCCCCGTTGCCGTCGCGGCCCGTCTCGCCGTACATGCGGCGCAGACCGTCCTTCACGATGTGGGCGATTTCGAACGCCCACGCGGGGTCGTACGCCACCACTCCCGGGTTGGTCGTCGCCAGCAGCTGGGAGTGCCCGTCGGCGTGCTGGAGGCCCTCACCGGTCAACGTGGTCCGGCCCGCCGTGGCGCCCAGCACGAATCCGCGGGCCATCTGGTCGGCCGCCGCGTACAGCCCGTCACCGGTGCGCTGGAACCCGAACATCGAGTAGAAGATGTAGATCGGGATCATCGGCTCGCCGTGCGTGGCGTACGACGTGCCCGCCGCCGTGAACGACGCCGTGGAACCGGCCTCGTTGATTCCCTCGTGCAACAGCTGGCCCTGCTCGGACTCCTTGTAGGCGAGCATCAGCTGCGCGTCGACCGAGGTGTAGTTCTGGCCGTGCGGGTTGTAGATCTTGGCCGTCGGGAACATCGAGTCGAGCCCGAACGTACGGGCCTCGTCCGGGATGATCGGCACCAGGCGGTGCCCGATCTCGGGGTCCTTCGCCAGCTCCCTGATCAGCCGGACGACCGCCATCGTGGTGGCGACGTCCTGCTTACCCGAACCCTTGCGGATGGCCTCGTACACCTTGTCGCCCGGCAGCACCAGCGGCTTGGCCGTGGACCGACGCTCGGGCAGGTAGCCGCCCAGGGCCTGACGACGGCCCTTCATGTACTGGATCTCCGGTGAGTCCTCACCGGGGTGGTAGTACGGCGGCAGCGTCGGGTCACGTTCCAGCTCGGCGTCGCTGATCGGGATGCGCTGGGCGTCCCGGAACAGCTTCAGGTCGTCGAGCGTCAGCTTCTTCATCTGGTGGGTGGCGTTGCGGCCTTCGAAGGCCGGGCCGAGGCCGTAGCCCTTGATGGTGTGGGCCAGGATCACCGTCGGCTGGCCATGGTGTTCCATCGCCGCCTTGTACGCCGCGTACACCTTGCGGTAGTCGTGACCGCCGCGCTTGAGGTTCCAGATAGGTTCTCGACGAGGGCCTTCGTGCGCGGGTCCCGCCCGAAGAAGTGCTCCCGCACGTACGCGCCGTCGTTGGCCTTGTACGTCTGGTAGTCGCCGTCGGGCGTCTGGTTCATGAGGTTCACCAGGGCGCCGTCGCGGTCGGCGTGCAGCAGCGCGTCCCACTCGCGTCCCCAGATGACCTTGATGACGTTCCAACCGGCGCCACGGAAGAAGGCCTCCAGTTCCTGGATGATCTTGCCGTTTCCGCGGACCGGTCCGTCGAGTCGCTGCAGGTTGCAGTTGATGACGAACGTGAGGTTGTCCAGCCCCTCGGCCGCGGCCACGTGGATGAGGCCGCGCGACTCGGGCTCGTCCATCTCGCCGTCCCCGAGGAACGCCCAGACGTGCTGGTCGCTGGTGTCCTTGATGCCTCGGGCGTGCAGGTAGCGGTTGAAACGCGCCTGGTAGATCGCGTTCATCGGGCCGAGGCCCATCGACACCGTGGGGTACTCCCAGAAGTCCGGCATCAGCCTCGGGTGGGGGTAGGACGGCAGGCCTCCGCCTTCGCCTGCGTGCGAGATCTCCTGTCGGAAGCCGTCGAGCTGCTCGGCGGTCAGCCTGCCTTCGAGGAAGGCCCTGGCGTAGATACCGGGGGAGGCGTGTCCCTGGATGAAGATCTGGTCGCCTCCGCCGGAATGGTTCTTGCCTCGGAAGAAGTGGTTGAAGCCCACTTCGTAGAGCGCTGCGGACGAGGCATAGGTGGAGATGTGACCGCCCACGCCCACTCCCGGCCGCTGCGCCCGGTGCACCATGATCGCGGCATTCCAGCGGATGAACGCACGGTAGCGGCGTTCGATCTCCTCGTCACCGGGGAACCACGGTTCGTTCTCCGTGGGGATCGTGTTGACGTAGTCCGTGGTGGAAAGCGGCGGCACGCCCACGTTGCGCTCGCGGGCGCGCTCCAGCATCCTGAGCAACAGGTACCTGGCGCGCTGTTGACCGCCCCTTGCCAGTGCGGCGTCGAAGGAGTCGAGCCATTCGGCCGTCTCCTCCGGGTCGATGTCGGGCAAGTGCGCCGCCAGTCCGTCTCGGATGACGCGAACACGTGCCGGTGCTCCTTGGCCGGAGGCGCCTTCAGTGATGCCGCGCCCGGCCTCGTCGTTCTGGGGGGCCAAGGGATCTCCTCGCCGGTTTTCGAAGTTGCTTCGTGTTGTCGTTTGCCATCGTCTCTATGGACACGGTGTTCGTCAGCAGCTACTCTTCAGTAGTATTGAGCTGTTTGTAACACCGTGCCCTGCAATAGGCGGTTTAGCGGGACTCGTCGCTGAGTAAACCCCGCTTCAAGCCTAGTTCAGGCTGTTGGCCAGTGGACCACGTGCGGCGCGTCATGCCTGAGTTAACAACAGACCTCCGGTGTGGACGGTTGCGCTCCGGGCCATTGCAGTGTTCGCTAGGTCCATCCATGTACGTAGTGCGGTCGCCCGCGGCAGCCGAGGCGTGCGGCGACCTGCACCTGCTCAAGTTGGAGGAGTGAGAAGTCGTGGTCGCCGCGGGAGACGCTGACCTGAACAGCGTCGCCGAAAGGCTCGGGATCAAGCCCGACATGGTCGTTCAGGAACTGGGCTGGGACGAGGACGTCGATGAGGATGTTCGGGCCGCCATCGAGGAGTACATCGGTGGTGAACTGCTCGACGAGGACGCCGACGAAGTCATCGATGTGGTGCTGCTGTGGTGGCGTGACGGTGACGGCGACCTCGGGGATGCCCTGGTGGACGCCCGCGCGCCCCTGGCTGAGAACGGTGTCGTGTGGGTGCTGACACCGAAGACCGGTCAGCCCGGCCACGTCGAACCCAGCGAGATCGCCGAGGCGGTGCCCACGGTCGGCATGTCCCAGACCTCGAACTTGAGTATCGGTGCCAGGTGGACCGCCACGAGGTTGGTGCCGAGGTCTAAGTGAGGTTCGGGGCCGAGGCCCACATCACGTCGTTGGATCCCGGCGGTCCCCCTCCTCGCGCGTCCTTTGGCAAGGTAGGGTTTGCGCGGCACGTCGGCGCCCCGTCGAGGCGAGTCGCCGTAATATCGGACAAGCGGAAAGGTTGTCGAGCCCATGGCGGTCGAGGTCGGTACCCAGGCCCCGGATTTCACGCTCAACGACTACAACAAGCAGGAAGTCACGCTGTCGTCGTTCCGCGGTGACAAGCCGGTGCTGCTCGTGTTCTACCCGTTCGCGTTCAGCGGCATCTGCCAGGGCGAGTTGTGCCAGCTCCGGGACGAGTTCGACCAGTACACCAACGTCCAGGTGCTCGGCGTTTCCGTGGACACGCCGTTCGCGCTGAAGGCGTGGGCGGAGCAGCAGGGCTACCAGTTCCCGCTGCTGTCGGACTTCTGGCCGCACGGTGAGGTGGCCAAGAAGTACGGCGTGTTCAATGAGCAGGCGGGCCTGGCGCTGCGTGGGACCTTCCTGATCGACACCGAGGGCATCGTGCGGTTCGCCGAGGTGAACCAGCCGGGCGAGCCGCGTAACCAGGAGGCGTGGAAGAAAGCGGTGGCCGACCTGGTCTGAGTCGACGAGCTTCCCGGCGTCGCGCGTCGGGAGCTCTTCGGGCGCATAGCTCAGTGGGAGAGCACCTGCCTTACAAGCAGGGGGTCGCAGGTTCGAACCCTGCTGCGCCCACCATTCGGCCTTCGCTGCTGAGCGGAGCGCTCCGGCCGGCTTCGGACGGGCTTCTCGGTGAGCCACGCCCGAACGTCGACGTCGGGTGACGTTCGGGCGATGACGTGCCGCTGGTCGTCTTCGCCGAGGTCGGGTGGGTTCGGAAGTCGCTCACGGCATCCGTCCGTATCCTTTTCGTGACCATGCGCCGTCACGCGTGCGGCGGTCAGGCCCTATCCTCATCGCCGATATGTGACGTCAACCGTGAAGGCTGCTGTGCACACTGTCGGCGACGCGGCGAAGGAACCGGATCCCGAGTCCGGGACGGTCCGGCCGTACTTTGAGGATCTTCCGCTGGAGTCGTGGGAGGCGGACGACGCTTCCCCCTCGGAGCCCGGGCCTGCACCGAGATCTCCGTGGTGGCGTACCGTTCTGCCCGTCGTCGTGGCTCTCGTGCTCGTGAGCGCGGCCGTGTTCGTGGTGCCCGCGTTCGAGGACGAACGGGCTCCGGAAACCGATGCGGCGTCGGCCGGCGACACGACCATGTCCTCGCTCGCGTCGATCGGTGACAATCCGCTACTGGAATCCGGCACCGTCTTGGCCGATGTCAGCTGTGACCTCCCCCCGCTGCGCAGTGATGAGAAGCGACTGCGCGAGTTCTACGCCGCCCAGCTGCGCTGTCTCGAACACGCGTGGGAACCCGCGCTGACCGGTGCGGGTTTCCCGTTCGAGCCGGTCACGGTGGACCTCAGCGACGATCCGGTCACCGCCTGCGGTGACCTGCCGCCCGCGGACCAGGCGACCGGGCTGTACTGTGCCGAGGACACCACCATCTATCTGCCGCGGGAGCGCACCCTGGAGGCGTTCGGTCTCGCCGACGAGGCCCATATCGCCACACTCGCGCACGAGTACGGCCATCACGTACAACACCTCAGCGGCATCCTGTCCGACGCGAACGAACAGCTCAACCGTTACCCGGAGGGGAGTCCACCGGACCGCGAGCTGGGCAGGCGTCTGGAATTGCAGGCGAACTGCTTCGCCGGTGCCTTCCTCGCCGGGGCATCGGGCCGCGGGTCCATCAGCAACGAGCTCGCCCGCGCCGCCGTGGACGATTTCCGCAACTGGATCGACAGCGACACCCACGGTGCCAGTGAGACACAACGGGAATGGGCCACGCGCGGCTACCAGCGCGGGGATGTCGGGCACTGCAACACGTGGCACGCGCCGAGTGAGGACGTCGTCTAGGCGTCGGTCAAGGCACGAGGGGCAGTGACCACCACCTGCCCGTCGCGCTGTCGATGAGCGCGGCGCGGGGGGCGTACACGGTCAGCGGCAGGATGTCGTACACCGACGCCGCCACCATCGGTAACTGCCGCGTCGTCGCTCGCGTCGCCACGGAGGTATGCGGTAGCCAACGGTCGATGTCGTAGTGGTGGTGCACGCATGCCCCCGTCTCCCGCACCGCGTGAACCACCGCGCGGTGCCGCCTCAGCAGCGTGGCCGACACCGACGGCACAAGCGAGATCCGACCGCGGGGGAACGCCGCCATAGCCTCGAAGGTGAGTTCCACCGGGCCGCCGTCGGGCAGGGCTTCCACCGCCGTGTGAACCGTGTCGAACTCCCACTCCCGTAGCACCACGTACGACAGATGTGGTTGATGCCTGCGATGCGTGTGGGTCTGCAGCGTCGCGACGCCGAGCTCCTCGAGCTGCGCCCACAACCTGCGCAGCGCCCGTTCGGAACCGTGGTCGAAAAGCAGGCAAACGGCCAGGGCCACGCGGATGACACTAGGCCGGAACGAGTTCGCTCGCCGTTTCGTCACTCACCACTCGGGTACTCGCTCGAGTGAGTGACGCCTTGTGTATCTAGGAGGGGACGGCAGTCATGACTCGTCCGACAGACACCCGCGTGCGTAGGGGAGGTCTGCAACCCGTTCAGGTACTCGCTGGACTGATCGGGCTGATCTACCTCGCCATCGGGATCATCGGCATGATCATCACCGGATTCGGTGGTTTCGCCGATGCGACCCACAGCAGTCTCTGGGTGTTCTCAATCAACCCGCTCCACAACGTCTTCCACATCGTCATCGGAGCCTTGGGCGTACTGATGGCGTTGAGCTCCGGCTGGGCGAGAACCTACGGCTGGGTGCTGCTCGCGGTCTTCGGCATCCTGCTGCTGTGGGGCCTCGCTGTGACGGGAGTGTTCGCCGGGAACCCGGTCTCCGGGCTCGGTAACCCGTTCGCGCTCGACGCGGCCGACAACTGGCTGCACTTGGGTACGGCTCTGTTGGGTTTGGTGCTGGCCGTGATGCCCGCCCACAAGAAGGTCACCACACCGGTGACAGGCGAGCAGGACACCGCTCGTGGCGCCGCCGGACGCGCCGACCTCACCGGCACCGCGGCGGGACAAGGACAAGGTTCCTCGCGTCGAACTCCTCGCTCGGTGGGCCGTCGTCTCTGGCGCCGTGGTACCGCCCATTGACCCACCCCGCCGACACGCAGCCGAGTCCGTGGAGACCCACGATGCTCGCAGTGAGTGAAGCGCCGGGCGACCATGGGGTGTTGCCACGGTCGTCCGGACCGCCGACACGGGGTGGGTTACTCGCCCTCCGGCACGACATGGGCGACCACGCAGGTGATGTTGTCGGGGCCACCGCCTTCGTTGGCGAGGTCGATGAGCGCGGTCACGGCCTCGTCGCACGTGGTGTCTTTCGACGCCACGTGCGCGAGCACCCGGTGGATCTCGTCGACCTTGACGACGTCCGTGAGACCGTCGGAGCACAACAGATAGACATCGCCGGCTTCGGCCGTGTGCAGCGAGACGTCCGGCTCGGCGGGGATCCCGGCGAGCAGCGCTCGCACGAGGACCGAGCGGCTCGGATGCCGCTCGGCGACATCCGGGGTGAGACGACCTTGGTCCACCAGGGTCTGCACCATCGTGTGATCACGGGTGAGCTGGGTCAGGACGTCATCACGGAGGTGGTAGCAGCGCGAGTCGCCGATGTGGGCGAGCGCGAATCGCGGGCAGTCCCACAACATGGCCGTGACGGTGGTGCCCATACCGGTGAGGTCGGGGTTGTCGGCGACACTCCGTTCGAGCCGGTCGGCCGCGGTGGCGATAGCGCCCGCCAGTTCTTCGCCCAGGTCCACCTCGCTCAGGTCCGTGTCCGCAAGCCGGGTGTCGAGTTCCTCCAACGCGGCGACGGCTTGGGCACTGGCGACTTCCCCTGCGGCATGGCCGCCCATTCCGTCGGCGACGGCAAGCAGCCGGACGGTCGCGTAGGCGGAGTCTTCGTTTCCGCCGCGCTGTCGTCCCACATCTGAGCCCGCAGCGTAGTGGAGGGTGAGGGCCTGGTCGTGTGTCATGAGTGCAGTGAACCATTGCTCGGTGAGCAGCGAGGTACAACAGTACGCTAATCGTTTCCGATTCGCTTCTCCGGCTGCACCTTCGGGCACGTTGCAAGACCCGCGCCACCCGACGGCATGCCGTCCGGTCGGAGCTCTTCGGCAGGGCTAAGCTGGTCGGCACGTCTTGGCCGTCCTGAGGGTGTTTTCGGAGGTTTTCCGCCGGTGTCGAACGATTCCTTCGTCCACCTGCACGTCCACACCGAGTACTCGATGCTCGATGGGGCGGCGAAGATCGCTCCGTTGTTCGAGGAGGCGTCCCGGCTGGGGATGCCCGCCGTGGGGATGACCGACCACGGCAACATGTACGGCGCGGACGACTTCTACCAGCAGGCGAAGAAGGCCGGAATCAAACCGATCATCGGTATCGAGGCCTACGTCGCACCCGAGAGCCGCTTCCACAAGAAGCCCGTCTTCTGGGGGAACACCGGACAGCGCTCCACCGACGAATTCGGTGAGGGCGGTGACGTCTCCGGTGGCGGTGCCTACACGCACATGACGATGTTGGCGGAGAACGCCACCGGGCTGCGCAACCTGTTCACGCTGTCGTCGTTGGCGAGCATGGAGGGCTACTACCGCAAGCCCCGGATGGACCGCGAGCTGATCGCGGAGTACGCCGAGGGGATCATCGCTACCACGGGGTGCCCCTCCGGTGAGGTGCAGACGCGGCTGCGGTTGGGGCAGAAGGACGAGGCCCTGCAGGCCGCGGCGGACTACCGCGACATCTTCGGTGCGGAGAACTTCTTCCTGGAGTTGATGGACCACGGCCTCGCCATCGAACGTTCGGTGCGCGAGGGGCTGCTGGAGATCGGGAAGAAGTTGGGGTTGCAGCCGCTGGCCACCAACGACTCCCACTACGTCACCAAGGACCAGGCCGAATCGCATTCGGCGTTGCTGTGCGTGCAGTCGGGTAAGACGTTGTCGGACCCGACCCGCTTCAAGTTCGACGGCGACGGCTACTACCTGAAGTCGGCGCAGGAGATGCGCGCCTACTGGGACACCGAGGTGCCCGGTGCGACCGACTCGACGCTGTTGATCGCCGAGCGGGTGCAGTCGTACGAAGAGGTGTACGCCCACCGCGACCGGATGCCGAAGTTCGAGGTTCCGGAGGGGCACACCGAGGAGAGTTGGCTGCACCACGAGGTCATGCGAGGCCTGAGGTGGCGTTTCCCCGACGGCATTCCGGACGGTTACGTCGAGCGCGCCGAGTTCGAGTTGGAAGTCATCGCTCAGAAGGGCTTCCCGTCCTACTTCCTCGTCGTCGCCGACTTGATCAACTATGCCCGGAGTGTGGGCATCCGGGTCGGTCCCGGGCGTGGGTCTGCGGCCGGTTCGCTGGTCGCGTACGCGTTGGGTATCACCAATCTGGACCCGATCCTGCCCGACATCGACATCGACTTCGACGACCGTCGGCGCGGCGAGATGGTGCGGTACGCCACCGAGAAGTACGGCGCCGACCGCGTGGCCCAGGTGATCACCTTCGGCACCATTAAGACCAAGGCCGCCATCAAGGACGCGGCGCGGGTGCACTTCGGTCAGCCGGGCTACGCGATCGCCGACAAGATCTCGAAGGCGCTCCCGCCGCCGATCATGGCGAAGGACATCCCGCTGTCGGGCATCGTCGACCCGGAGCACGAGCGCTACCCGGAGGCCGCCGAGGTCCGCTCGTTGATCGAGAACGACCCCGAGGTCAAGACGATCTTCGAGACCGCGCGGGGGCTGGAGGGTCTGATCCGCAACGCGGGTGTGCACGCCTGCGCGGTCATCATGTCGAGCGAGCCGCTGCTGGGCACCATTCCGCTGTGGCAGCGCGACGACGGCGCCATCATCACCGGCTGGGACTACCCGTCGTGTGAGGCCATCGGCCTGTTGAAGATGGACTTCCTCGGGCTGCGCAACCTCACCGTCATCGGCGACGCGATCGACAACATCAGGGCCAACCGGGGCGAGGAGATCGACCTCGACCGGCTCGGACTGGACGACCCCGAGGCGTACAAGCTGCTGGGTCGGGGCGACACGCTCGGTGTGTTCCAGCTCGACGGCGGTGCGATGCGGGACCTGCTGCGTCGTATGCAGCCCACCGGGTTCGAGGACATCATCGCGGTGCTCGCGCTGTACCGGCCCGGCCCGATGGGCATGAACGCCCACAACGACTACGCCGACCGCAAGAACGGCCGGCAGCAGATCAAGCCGATCCACCCGGAGCTCGAGGAACCCCTGAAGGACATCCTGGCCGAGACCTACGGCCTGATCGTCTATCAGGAACAGATCATGCAGATCGCGCAGAAGGTCGCCGGCTACTCGATGGGTCGAGCCGACGTGCTGCGCCGGGCGATGGGTAAGAAGAAGAAGGAGGTCCTCGAAAAGGAGTTCGAGGGCTTCCGGGCCGGGATGAAGGAGAACGGCTTCTCCGACGAGGCCATCCAGGCCCTGTGGGACACGATCCTGCCGTTCGCCGGGTACGCGTTCAACAAGTCGCACGCGGCCGGATACGGCCTGGTGTCCTACTGGACCGCGTACCTGAAGGCGAACTACCCCGCCGAGTACATGGCCGCGTTGCTCACCTCGGTCGGTGACAACAAGGACAAGTCGGCGGTGTACCTGTCCGAGTGCCGCAGGCTGGGCATCCGGGTGCTGCCGCCGGACGTCAACGAGTCGGGTCGTCGCTTCGCCGCTGTCGGCGACGACATCCGGTTCGGGCTCGGGGCGATCCGCAACGTCGGTGCCAACGTCGTCGACTCGATCATCGCCACACGGGAGAAGAAGGGGAAGTACACGTCGTTCACCGACTTCCTCGACTCCTCGGAACTCGTGGTCTGCAACAAGCGTGTCATCGAGTCGTTGATCAAGGCCGGTGCGTTCGACTCGTTCGGTCACACGCGGCTGTCGATGATGCGCGTGCACGAGGACGCGGTCGACGCTGTCTTGCCGCTCAAGCGGCAGGAGGCGATGGGGCAGTTCGACCTGTTCCAGGGCTTCGGCGGCGGGGGCGACGGTGACACCGCGGTGCAGACGGCGTCGTCGCCGCTGGCGCACCTGAAGTTCGACGACGAGGAGTACCCGCGCAAGCAGAAGCTCGCCTACGAACGCGAGATGCTGGGCCTGTACGTGTCGGCGCATCCTCTCGACGGCGCGGAACGCATCCTCCGCAAACACGCCAAACGACCGATCGCGGCGATCCTGGCGGATCCGCCGAAGGAGGGTGAGATCGAGATCGCCGGGCTCATCACCTCCTTGGAGCGGCGGGTCAACAAGAAGGGAGAGCCTTGGGCCATCTGCACGGTCGAGGACATGGACGCCTCGCTGGAGGTGCTGTTCTTCCCGAAGTCGTACGCGTTGTTCGCCGCTGACCTGGTCGAGGACAACGCGGTGGTGGTGAAGGGCCGGGTCAACTGGCGTGACGACAAGATGTCGGTGTTCGCCGCCGGGCTCGTGCCATTGGACCTCAGCGATGTCGCACTCGGTGACGAGGAACCACCACTGACACTGCTCGCGTCGGCGGAGAAGATCACCAAGAGCGTGGTGATCGAGCTGAAGCAGACGTTGCAGGCACATCGCGGGGACACCCCGGTACGGCTCAAGCTCGTCGGCAAGTCGTCCGAGACCCTCTACGCGCTGTACGACTATCCGGTGACGGTCAGTTCGATGCTGCTCGGAGAGTTGAAGAGCATCCCGGGCATAGCGGCGGCGAGCGGTTGAACCGTCGGCTCAATACGGTGAAGGCGTGAACTCGAAGATCGACGAGTCCGATCCACGGCGGTGGCGGGCACTGGCTGTCACGTTGACGGCCGGGTTCATGTCCTTACTCGACGTCAGCATCGTCAACGTGGCCCTGCCGGCGATCCAGCAGAGCCTGGGCGCTTCCACGGCCGGTGTGCAGTGGGTCGTGTCGGGGTACGCGCTGACGTTCGGGCTCGTGCTGGTGTCCGGCGGCAGGCTCGGTGACGTACTGGGCAGACGACGGATGTTCCTGTTCGCGCTGTCGGCATTCGTGTTGACCAGTGCGCTCGCCGGGGCGGCCGTCAACGAGACGATGCTGGTGGCCGCCCGGCTGTTGCAGGGCATGGCGGCGGGCATGCTGACCCCGCAGAACACCGGGTTGATCCAGGAGCTGTTCAGCGGCGCGGAACGGGGGAGGGCGTTCGGCCTGTTCGGTACCACCGTGTCGCTGTCCACGGCTGTGGGACCGGTGGTGGGTGGTTCGATCATCGCTCTTTTCGGAGCGGAGAACGGCTGGCGTTGGGTGTTCTTCGTCAACGTGCCCATCGGCGCGCTCGCGCTCGTGTTGGCCGCCCGGTTGCTACCGCGGGCTCCCCGGCGTGACTCCCCGTTACGGTCGGAACTGGACTTCGTGGGTGTCGGCCTGCTGGGTGTGGCCGTGCTCGGGGTGCTGTTCCCGCTGGTGCAATCCGATCAAGATGGGCTGGCCGCGTTCTGGTGGATGCCACTGCTGGCCGTCCCGCTCGGGGCCGCCTTCGTGTTGTGGGAACGGCGGGTCGTCAGGCGTGGCGGCGCGCCACTGCTCGACGTACGACTGTTCACCGAAACACCGGGGTACGCGATCGGCGCGGCGATCGGCGCGGTGTACTTCGCGGGATTCTCCGGGATCTGGTTGGTGTTCGCCCTGTTCTTCCAGCAAGGACTGGGGTACACGCCGCTGGAGTCCGGGTTGGTGGTGACACCGTTCGCCATCGGGGCCGCCGTGTCGGCGACCGTGGCGGGAAGGCTCGTGGCACGTCTGGGGAGACGGTTGACCCTGCTTGGACTGTCCTTGGTGACGGTGGGGTTGACGGTGGTGGGAGTCGTCGTGCCGATGGTGCCCGACTCCATGGCCGGGTTCGCCGCCGCGGTCCCGCTGCTGATCGCGGGGGTGGGCGGTGGCATGGTGATCTCACCCAACACCACGCTGACATTGGAGCAGGTGCCCACGCGGATGGCCGGAGTCGCCGGGGGAGCGCTGCAGACGGGGCAACGAATCGGCACCGCGATCGGGGTGGCCGTGCTGGCGTCGATGTTCCACGCGGGCATCGATTCGGCGGGCGGCTATCAGGCGGGACTGCGGTGGGCGATGGTGAGCGCCGTGACCATAGTCGTCGTGGCCCTGGTCCTGGCCGTGGTCGATGCGCGTCGACGCCCCAGGCGTTCCCAGCCGGAATCGGTACGAACCGCGAGCACCGCTACTCCTATGGAGTGACGGATCTGGTGCGCGGTTCATCTCGACTGGCGTAATGCTGACCGGTGGGTGATCCTGATACGGACCTTCGGCGAAGTGGAATCGCCACTCGGACGGCGGCCTCACGGGTCACGGTGGGTGGCGTTTCCGAGGGATCAGGCAGGGGCGCATCGGCTCGATGCGCTCGCCGTGCCCAGCTCAAAGGAGGCTGTGCCCGGCGACTGCGGGGGATCGACCGGGACAGCTACGAAGGTTCCTGATTCGGGTGGGTCCTGGCGGGAAGGGGACGGGACCCACCCGGTGTCCGCCCGCAGCGGGATACGAAAGACCGACGAGGTTTCCCAGCCCACGCTTCCCAGGCCGGCAGGGTTCAGCCGCGGTCGTCGGCCGGTTCCTTCTCGGCGGCAGCGGCGAGTGCGGCGGCGGCTTTCTTCTTCTTGAAACGGATGAGGAAGAACAGGCCGATCGCTGCGAGCACACCGACGACGATCATGCCGCCGGTGCTGAGGACGTTCTCCACCCTGCGCGCGGCCTCTCCCAGCGCCGCGCCGAGACCGACGTGCAGGAGCGACCAGCACAGGGCCCCGGAGACCACCGCGGGCAGGAATTTTCGATACGGCAGTTTGGACGTGCCCGCCGCCGCCGGGGTCAACGTCCGTACCACCGGCAGGAACCGGGCGAAGAACACCGCCCACGCCCCTCGGCGCTGGAGGATGCCCGTGGCCTTGTCCCAGGCATCGGTGCCGTACCGTTGAATCAGCTTCGTCTCGCGAAGGCGTGGCCCGAACCGACGGCCGATCGCGTACCCGATCGAGTCGCCGATGCCGGCGCACACCGTGACCACCAGGACGAGGACGACGAACCGGGGTGCCGTGGTGGCCGTGGTGGCCGCGATGAGCAGCCCGGACTCGCCGGGTGCGATGAACCCCAGTCCCACGGTGCACTCAAGCAGGACCAGCAGTCCTGTCGCACCGACCAGAGCCGGCTGCGGCAGGCTCTGCAGCCAGTTGAGCACCTCAGTTACCACGGATCCCCCTGAATGCCGTCTGCGCCGGATCGACTGCCCCGGGCAGTCCTACTGACTCAGACGCGACTGCGTTCGTCTGGTTCACTCGACCCAGGAGTTTTCTCAAGTTGTGATGGGGGAGTGCCACGGCCCCCGGAATCAGCTCATCCGGGACAGGACGCTACTGGCTTCCTGTGCCGCCGGCGCGGCAGCCGCCAGGTGTTGCAGGTTCTCCGGCAGCGGCTCACCCCGGTGTTGCTTGGTCTGGGCGAACAGTTTGCCCGCACGGTACGACGAGCGCACCAACGGTCCCGCCATGACCCCGGCGAAACCGAGCTTTTTGGCCACCCTCGTGTGTTCCACGAACTCCTCGGGCTTCACCCAGCGGTCCACGGGGTGGTGGCGTACCGAGGGGCGCAGGTACTGCGTGATGGTGAGGATCTCGCAGCCCGCTTCCACGAGGTCACGCATGGTGGGCTCGACCTCTTCCGGGGTCTCGCCCATTCCGAGGATCAGGTTCGACTTGGTGACCAGTCCGGCCTCGCGGGCCTTGCGGATCACTTCCAGTGAGCGTTCGTAACGGAAGCCCGGCCTGATGCGTTTGAAGATGCGCGGCACGGTCTCGAGGTTGTGGGCCAACACCTCGGGTTCGGAGCCGAAGACCTCGGCCAGCTGCTCTTCGTTGGCGTTGAAGTCCGGAATCAGTAGCTCGACCCCTGTTCCAGGGTTGAGCGCGTGGATCTGTCTGACCGTCTCGGCGTACAACCACGCCCCGCCGTCGGGCAGATCGTCGCGGGCCACGCCGGTCACGGTCGAGTAGCGCAGCCCCATGGCCCGTACGCTCTCCGCGACCCGCCGCGGCTCGTCCCGGTCGAACTCCGCGGGTTTACCGGTGTCGATCTGGCAGAAGTCACAGCGTCGGGTGCATTGGTCGCCCCCGATGAGGAAGGTGGCCTCCCGGTCCTCCCAACATTCGTAGATGTTGGGGCAGCCCGCCTCCTCGCACACGGTGTGTAGACCCTCGCGCCGGACCAGCCCCTTGAGTTCGGTGAACTCCGGGCCCATACGCGCGCGGGTCTTGATCCACGACGGCTTCTTCTCGATCGGTGTCTGGCTGTTGCGGACCTCCAGCCGCAGCAGCTTCCGACCTTCCGGCACCACAGTCACGTTCCCAGCCTACGCCCGGACGGGTTGAGAACTCGACTGTGCGGGGGAGGGGGTGATCCCGGTCAACTCCACGTCGACGTTCACGGGCGCGCTCGGCGATGGCAGGCCATCCGGACGGGGCTCACGCCGGCGAAGCGAGGCGGCTCAGGCGCCGAAGGGGGCCCAGCCACCGGTCGACCGTGGTGGTGCGGCTGCTCGCACGGAGAGCGTCACGCTGTTTGAGCAGAGCCACGAGTGTCCCCCCGATGCGCGCGGCCTCGTCCTGTGGTTCGTGCGGCTCGGCGAGTCCGGAGATCACCGCGAGCATCCTCAGCTCGGCTCGGTGGGCCCGGCGTAGCGCGGGGTAGCGCTCCACGTTGGCGTCCACGACGGCGTACAGCGTGGGGTTTCGTCGCACGGCGGCCCGCCAGGCGCGGGACACGGCGTCGACGTGATCGTCGTGGTCCTCGCTGTCCTCGCCGGGTACGTCATCGGCGTCCTCAGGGCCCCCCGTGTGTGCCCGGAGGTGTCCGGTCAGCAGTTGCAGCCAGCGGTGGTGCAAAGCCAACAGGAGGTTCTCCTCCGTGCCGAAGACCTCCTCGGCTCCGTCGATGCGGTCGAACGGGATGCGAGCTTCTTCGTCGTGACACGCGTAGGCCAGCGCGGTGTTCATGATGTCGCGACGGCGATAGAAGTCACTCCAACCCACGGCCTTCGGCCTCCCCTTGTGCCTTTGTGCGACCTGTCCCCACTGCCCGGCGGCATACTCAAAGTTTGATTCATACCCCCGGTATGTCCGGGTGGGATCAACATACCATCGGTATGTGACAAAGGGGTGGACGTAGGGTTGTGAACGTGGCGGTAACAAGGTCCAGGCGGGACGACTACACGGAATCCACCCGCGACGCGTTGATCGGCAGCGCCGTCGCCCTGTTCACCGAGCGCGGCTATGCAGGGACATCGCTCGACGAGATCGCGCGGCGGGCCCGGGTGACCAAAGGTGCGCTCTACCACCACTTCAGCGGTAAACAGGCCGTGTTCGAAGCCGCTTTCGACGCGGTGGAGACAGAGGTCAAAGGTCGACTGGAAAAAATCCTGCGCGGCGACGGAACGCCTTGGGAACGCGCGGTCGCCGGGTTACGGGAGTTCATCTCCAGCTGCCTCGATCCGGCTTACCAGCGGATCGCGTTGCACGAGGCCCCTGTCGTGATGGGCTGGCAGCGTTGGCGCGCCGCCGAGGAACGCTACAGCTTCGGACTCATCAAAGCCGCCCTGCAGGACCTCATCGACGCGGGCGACGTGGTGGACGTGCCCGTGGACATCACGTCCCGGTTGTTGTTCGGCGCGCTGTCCAGCGCCGCCACCGAGATCGCGAGCTCCACCGAACCCGAACGGGTGGGAGCCGAGATCGAACAAGTGGTGATCGCGTTGTTGCAGCAGGTGCGGGACGCCTCACGTGGCGCACGTCCCGACCACCCTCGTTAAGCTCGGGTGAGTGGAACTCAGGATCTTCACCGAACCCCAGCAAGGCGCGAGCTACGACGATCTGCTGCGCGTCGCGAAGGCAACCGAGGACGCCGGTTTCGGGGCGTTCTTCCGATCGGACCACTACCTCAAGATGGGCTCGGTCAGCGGTCTTCCCGGACCGACCGACGCCTGGGTCACACTCGCGGGATTGGCGAGGGAGACCTCTCGGATCCGGCTGGGCACGTTGGTGACGGCGGCGACGTTCCGCCACCCCTCGGTGCTCGCGATCTCCGTGGCACAGGTCGATCAGATGTCCGGCGGTCGCGTGGAATTCGGTCTCGGCTCGGGGTGGTACGTCGACGAACACACCGCGTACGGCATCGACCTGCCGCCCATGCGCGAGTTGTTCGACCGCTACTCCGAGCAGTTGGAGATCATCACGGGGCTGTGGAAGACCCCGGAGGGGGAGACCTTCAGTTTCGACGGTGAGCACTACCAGCTGAAGGAAGCGCCGGGGTTGCCCAAGCCGGCACAGCGTCCACATCCGCCCGTCATCCTCGGTGGTACGGGCAAGAAACGCACACCCCAGCTCGCGGCCCGCTACGCCGACGAGTTCAACGTGCCGTTCAACGACATCGAGACGGCGCGGGCCCAGTACGAACGCGTGGACGCCGCGGCCGAGGCCGTGGGACGTCGACGCGGTGACATCATCCGCTCGGCCGCTCTCGTGGTCGCCGTGGGAAGGAACGACGCCGAGGTGGCCCGCCGTGCCGACGCCATCAACCGCGAGGTCGACGAACTCAAGACCAACGGCGTCGCGGGAACCGTGTCCGAGGCCGTGGACAAGATCGGTCGCTGGCGCGAGAGCACGGGCATCACGCGCCTGTACCTCCAGGTGCTGGACCTGTCCGACCTCGACCACCTGGAACTGATCGCCTCGGAGATCATGCCCCAGCTGAACTGAACCCTTCGCGTCTTGCGCGGGTCGTGGGTAGGTCGCCTGTCGCGAGCCACCCACGACCGGCCTCGGTCGGTGACAGGACCGAGTGAGGCTCGAGTGAGGCTATTGGAGAGCGAAAGTCACGCCGGGGGCCTCGGGCTGCTGCCGCGGCAACCAACGATCCTCACTCACCGGCAGTTCGCCGTCCAACGCCGCGAGCACCGCCTGCCGCACCGTGGGCAGGACCTCCGCCACGGTCACCGTGCGGCCCAACTCCGCCGACATCGACGTCGTCCCCGCGTCCCGGATGCCGCACGGCACGATCCGATCGAACGCCGTCAGATCGGGATTGCAGTTGAGTTCGAAGCCGTGCATGGTGACGCCTTGTTGCACCCGGATGCCGATCGCCGCGATCTTGCGTTCGGGACGGGTGTCGTCCGCGGGTACCCAGACCCCGCTGCGGCCCTCGACCCGGCCGGTGTGGATGCCGAATTCCTCGCACACCGAGATCAGCGCTTCTTCAAGACGCCGCACATAGTGCACGACATCGATGGGATCGGCGAGCTTGACGATCGGGTAGCCGACCAGCTGACCGGGACCGTGCCAGGTGATCCGGCCTCCTCGGTCGACGTCGATCACAGGGGTTCCGTCGGTCGGTCGGTCCTCCGGTTGGGTGCGCTTACCCGCCGTGTAGACCGAAGGGTGCTCCAGCAACAGCATCGTGTCGGGGCTTTCGCCCTTCGCGCGGGCGACGGCCAGTTCGCGCTGGAGGTCCCAAGCCTCGAGGTAGTCGATGACCCCGACCTCACGGACGTCCACGGGGTCACCGGACGCGCGACAGGAACGAGTGGCTTTCTGACTCACGATGACGAGACTACGTGTTGCGGTCGGGGCGGTGACAAGCGCAGAGCCGGGGTCAGCAGGAAGCCGACCCCGACGACGGCGAGGATCGAACCGACGGTGTCGGTGAGCCAGTGCACCTCCAACGTCACCCGCGCGGCGCAGATCAGCACCGTCAACAGGACGGTCACGACACGCACGACGACGACCAGGCGCGGCGCGAGCCACAGGCACAGCACCACCGCCGCGAAGCCCGTGCTCGTCACCGAGGCCACGTGCCCACTCGGATAGCTGAGGTCACCGTGCTCGAGCGGACGCTCCCGGTTGAACACGGGTTTGGCGAGCGCGCTGGTGATACGACAGGCGCCAAGAAGCACCAGAACGCGGAACGTCACCCATGCGCGCGGGCCGAAATCGTCCCGCCACCACGTGCCCGCGGCCTCGTGCAGTGCTTGGTCCACGCTCGCCGGGCCCGTGCGCACCATGATTCCGAGCACCACGAACGCCGTGAAGGACACCGCCCCGATCAGGTACTCGACTCTTGTTCGGACCCGGTCCCGGCTCGAGGTCACGACAACGCGGCGGCGAGTGCCCGGTCGAGATCGCCGAGGGTGTACTCGAAGCCCGCGTCGGTGAGCACCCCTGGCACGGCTCGGGGACCGGTCAGCAAGGTCTCCTCAGCGGCCTCGCCCAACGCCAACCGAAGCAATCCGCCGGGTACTCGCCACGGAGTGGGACGACGCACCGCACGCCCCATGGCCCGAGTGAACTCGGCATTGGTCGCCGGTCGTGGGGCGGTGGCGTTGACCGGACCGGACACCTCGTCGTGGCGAAGACAGAACATGAAGACCTCGATGAGGTCGGGAAGCCCGATCCACGGCAGGTACTGCCTGCCGTGACCGAGGGTCCCGCCGAGACCGCTGCGGAACACGGGCGCCAGCAGCCGCAGCATCCCGCCGTGCCGGGCGAGGACGGGTGCGATGCGTAGCAACACCACCCGGGTGCCCGCTCGGCTCGCCGGCGCGCACGCCGCCTCCCACTCCGCACACAGCCGTGCGAGGAAACCGTCACCGACCGGGGCCGACTCATCGACCTCCACCTCGTCGGTGTCCCCGTAGTAGTTGATCCCCGAGGCGTTCACCAGCACCGGGACACCGCGTTCGGCCACCGCCTCGGCCAGGACCTCGGTCGGTTCGATCCGGGAGTCACGCAACACCTGCTTACGCGCGCCGCTCCACCGACCGGACGCCAACGGCGCACCACACAGGTTCACCACGGCGTCGACGTCGTCGAACGCGTCGTCGATCTCCCCCGACGGGGGGTTCCACCGTCGTTCATCGGGGAGTACGGGAGTACGCCGGACCAGCCGCACCACGTCGTGCCCCGACTCCCGCAACCGGGCACACAGGGCAGTGCCGATGAGCCCACTGGAACCGGCCACGAGAACCCGCATGGGCACACTTTATGCGCCATACGCGACGGGGGCGTCCACCGCGGTGCGGCAGACGCCCCCGAGCGTGTGACACGTCGCGTCGGAGCCCGGTCAGAGTCCGAGCTCGTCCTCGAAGTTGCCCTCCTCCAGACGCTGCTTGATCGTCGTGAGGAACCGTCCCGCGTCCGCACCGTCGATGAGACGGTGGTCGTAGGTCAGCGGCAGGTAGGCCATCGAGCGGATCGCGATGGTGTCGTTGCCCTCGGCGTCGGTGACCACGACGGGACGCCGCACGACCGCGCCCACGCCCAGGATGCCCGACTGCGGCTGCACGATGATCGGCGTGTCGAACAGCGCGCCGTTGCTGCCGAGGTTGGTGATCGTGAACGTGCCGCCGGTGAGCTCGTCCGGGGTCACCTTGTTGTTGCGGGCGCGTTCCGCCAGGTCGGCGATCCGGTGGGCCAGCCCGGACAGGCTCAGCTCACCCGCGTCGTGGATGACCACCGACAGCAGACCACGCTCGGTGTCCACGGCGATGCCGAGGTTGATCGAGCCGTGGTAGGTGATCTCCTTCGTCTCCTCGTTGTAGGAGGCGTTGACGTTCGGGTGCTGCTTGAGCGCCTCGACCGTGGCCTTGGCGAAGAACGGCAGGAACGTCAGGTTCACACCCTCGCGCTCGCGGAACGCCGCCTTCGCGCGCTGCCGCAGCTGCGCGACCTTGGTGACGTCGACCTCGTGCACCTGCGTGAGCTGGGCCGAGATCTGCAGCGACTCCTTGGTCTTGGCGGCCGTGATCTGGCGGATGCGGCTGGCCTTCTGCACCGTGCCACGCAGCGCGGCCTTCTCCGACTCCGACACCGTGGTCGGCGCGGGCCGGGACGGGGTGGCCGGGACGGCCGGAGCCTGCTGCTTGGCGGCTTCCTGCTGCTTGGCCTCCGCGGCGGCCAGCACGTCCTGCTTCCGGATGCGGCCACCGACACCGGTGCCCTTGACGGTGCTCAGGTCGATGCCGTGCTCGGCAGCGAGCTTGCGCACCAGCGGCGTGACGTACGGCGTGCTCCCGCCCTCGCGCTTGGCCGGGGCGGCCGGAGCCTGCTGCGGTGCCGGAGCAGGTGCGCTCGGAGCCGGCTGCGGGGCGGGCGCGGGCTTGGGCTGCGGCTCAGGCTGT
>SMEZ01000172.1_pt1 | contig 23008 bp, 21 predicted proteins | sample 2456351 | NCBI WGS metagenome assembly SMEZ01 (sample SAMN10132605, study PRJNA489261) | soil metagenome | isolation source: day120 antibiotic-loamy sand soil ammended with composted manure from dairy... | place: USA | collected 2015-04-01 | reverse complement strand
CAGGAGGAACACGAGCAATCGCCGCCAGTGCGGGCGGGCGAAACGAGCCACCCGGCGTACCGTCCCCTTGCGCAGCCCACTCGGGGCGTCGGCCGACTTCATCGCCCCTCGCAACAGCGACCACGTGTTGTCCATCCGACAGCAGCCCCTTCCGCGATCTCGCCACAACAGTCCCGTGTTCGGCGCGACAGCGTCGGCTCGCCACGTTCCTCGGACGCGTCTTCCTGCCCTGGCCGATTCTGCCCGCCGCCCCCGACAGCGCCGACGGCGTCGGTAGTCTCGAACGTCATGGGGACACGGGAACGGGGGGATCGACATCGGGCGCGGGGTCCGCTGAACCGGGCACGCCTGGCGTTGGCACGGCGACCCCTGGCCGTCGACGCCGCCCTCTATCTCGGCTGCGCCGCGTACGCGCTGGTCCTGACCCTGACCGACAAGCACCTCGGATTCCGGGTCTGGGGCGCCTGCGCCGTTGTCGGGTACGCGCTGGCACTGGCCCACACCTGTTGGCTGTTGCTCACCGCACACCACACGCGGTCACGGCTGCGGTCTCGTTGGACGGGGGTGGCCGCCATCGGGATCGTGGGCATGCTCACCCCTTTGGTGACACTCCTCGTACGGCGGGAGGTGTCGGGAGGCGACTGGACCGACGACGAAAACCTGTGGAGCGCGCAGCCCGAGGTTTGGGTCATCGAACGGTCGGCGAGCACCTTACTGGCTACGGGAACGCCCTATCTGGACATCGCCGGTCTCGGCCGCGCACCCGACGTCTACGACTACACCCCGTACGGCCCGATCATGGCCGTGTTCGGTCTACCCCGTGCCCTCTCGAACGGTCACCCCGTCATCGATGTGCTCACCGACGCGCGACTGGTGTTCCTCGTCGTGGCCGCGGTCTGCGTCATCGCGAGCCTCCGACTGCTGCGGGTGTCCTCCGTACCGTGTTGGCCACCGCACTCGCCGCCGCGGATCGTCCGATCTGGTCGGCGATCGTCTGCGCGCTGGCGGCCAGCGCGAAACTCATCGCGGCACCCGCCGTGGTGGTCCTCGCGTTCGTCGTCACGACACGGCTCGGGGTCCGCGCACTGGCCCGTTTCACCGCGGTGTTCATCACCGCATCACTACTGGTGACCGTGCCCGTGCTCGTAGTGGACCCGCGCGCGTTCGTGGAGCACGTGTTGTTGTTCCCGACCGGGCTGGCAGCGGTGGCGTCACCGGCCGCGAGCCCGTTACCGGGACATCTCCTCGCCAGCACCGGCACCGTCGGTACCGTGCTTGCGTTCACCATCCTCGCCGCCGCGGGTCTGGCCGTGCTGATCTGGCTGATCCGCATTCCACCACGCACAGCGGCCGACGCGGCCCTGCGCACAGCGGTGGGTCTTGCCGCCTTCACCATGCTGACGACGGCCACCCGCTTCGGCTATCTGGTGTACGTCTCCGTGCTACTGGGAGCGGTGTTGGTGTTGCGGAGTCGGGCCGGGGTCCCCCTCAGCACCACCGAGCCCGACTCCGACACCGTCGAAGGTCACGTCCCTCTTACTTCTTCTTGACGCGCGTCGCACCGCCCCGGCCTCGAAGCTGGACCCCGGATTCCGACAGAACCCGGTGAACGAAGCCGTACGAGCGGCCCGTCGCTTCGGCCAAAGCGCGGATGCTCGCCCCCTTCTCGTACTTCTTCTTCAGGTCAGCGGCCAGCTTCTCGCGCGTGTTTCCGGTGATGCGCGCACCCTTCTTCAGGTCTGCCACGTCAATCCACCTTCCGCCCGTTGATGTTTCGGGCCACATTCAGCCCCTGCCGTGGCAATGATCGAACACTAAGCCGCGGAATGCCAGACGACAGCGAAAAAACATGCTCGAATGGCGACGAAAACGTCCGATACGGTACTTGCCGTAGCGAGAACAATGACGGAACGCGTCAACGTGACCACTGTTGTCACGATCGATGGCACATCACACTCCACCCGAAAGAGTGCCGTGCCGCACTCTCGTGGCCCGAGTGGCAATAAGCCTGGTCAGGCAGACATTCGTGATCAATTGATCACCGTTTGAGCACATCGGGTCAAGATCGGCAACAAGACACGACGTTCAACTCCGGATATTTCGACAACAGCACTCACTCAGGCGAGTTCCACCAGTTCTCGATAATCGTCGGACCACAGATCTTCTGTGCCGTCCGGAAGCAAGATCACCCGTTCGGGTTGGAGCGCGTCAACCGCACCCGGATCATGTGTCACAAGAACCACAGCGCCTTCGTATCGGCGCAATGCATCCAACACCTGCTCCCGGCTCGCCGGATCGAGGTTGTTCGTCGGTTCGTCCAACAACAACACATTCGCCGCACTCGACACCAGCGCCGCCAACGCAAGCCGGGTCTTCTCCCCACCCGAAAGTGTTTTCGCGGGCTGATCGAGCTGTTCACCGCTGAACAGGAACGAGCCGAGGAGGTTGCGCAACTCCTGGGCACCGGCGTCCGGGGCCAGATGCCGGATGTTCTCCCACACGGTCGCGTCGTGGTCCAACGTCTCGTGCTCCTGGGCGTAATAACCCAACCGCAGACCGTGACCGGGGACCACTCGTCCCGTGTCCGGCGTCTCCAATCCGGCCAACAGCCGCAGCAGCGTGGTCTTACCCGCACCGTTGAGCCCGAGCACGACGACCCGGGAACCACGGTCCACGGCGAGATCCACCCCGGTGAAGACCTCCAGCGAGCCGTACGACTTGGACAGGTTCTCCGCCGTCAGCGGGACCCGACCGCACGGCGCGGGAGCAGGGAACCTGATGTTCGCGACCTTGTCGGCCCGTCGCTCCTCCTCGAGGTTCGCCAGCATCTGCTCAGCCCTGCGCACCATGTTCTTCGCGGCGACGGCCTTGGTGGCCTTCGCCCCCAGTTTGGCGGCCTGCTGTTGCAATGCGGCGGCCTTCTTCTCGGCGTTGGCGCGTTCCCGCCGGCGCCGTTTCTCATCGGTGGCGCGCGCGTCGAGATAGCGCTTCCAGTTCATGTTGTAGCTGTCGAGCTCGCCGCGCGTGGCATCGAGGAACCACACCTTGTTGACCACCTCGTCGAGCAGGTCGACGTCGTGGCTGATGACGACCAGACCGCCGGTGTGGGATTTGAGGAAGCCTCGCAACCACGTGATGGAGTCCGCGTCGAGATGGTTGGTGGGCTCGTCGAGCAGCAGAATGGTGCCCGACTTCCCTCCCGAGCCCGCCTCCGAGGCGGCGAACAGGATGCGCGCCAACTCCACGCGACGACGTTGCCCGCCGGACAGCGTCCGCAACGGCTGCGGCAGGACGCGGTCCTCCAAGCCCAGGTTGGAGCAGATCCGAGCGGCCTCACTCTCAGCCGCGTACCCGCCCAGAGCCGCGAAACGCTCCTCCAACCGGCCGTAACGGCGCACGGCCTTGTCACGCGCGGTGTCGTCCGCCAACTCGGCCATCTCGGTCTGCGCCTTCTCCATGTCGCGGAGCAGCACATCCAGCCCGCGCGCCGACAACACCCGGTCCTTGGCGGTGACCGCCAGATCACCCTCACGAGGGTCCTGGGGTAGGTAGCCGATCTCCGCGGTACGGGTCACCTCGCCCGCATACGGGTCGCTCTCCCCCGCGAGTACACGCAGCGTGGTTGTCTTACCCGCTCCGTTACGTCCGACGAGTCCAATACGGTCGCCGGGTTGGACACGCAGCGTCGTGTCGGACAGCAGGATGCGTGAACCGGCGCGCAGTTCGAGCCCGGTAGCGGTGATCACTGAGAAACTCCGTGGTGTGTGGACGTGGTGGTCGGGAAACGGTTACACACGACAGCGCCAAACGCGCCTACTCCAGTCATACGACCACAAACCCCCAGTGTAGATTCCGGGGTCAGTTCGCCCCGTCGACGGTGGTCCCGCTCACCGGATCATGATCTCGACCGAACGGGCTCGTCGGGCGGCGTCGTCCAGCACCGTCCTGCGCGGCTCCGCCACGTCGAGCACCCGGGGCTCCGCCTTGGCGAACACCTCCGCCAACCGGCGGTCCTGGCGCAGCTCGTCGAGCGCCCTGCGGTCGCCTCCCAGCACGACACCGTCGAGTTCCGCGACCCGGCCCCCGAGCACGTCGACGACATCGTCCGCGGCCGCGCGCAACGCCTGCCGCGCCTGTCCACTGCGACGTCGGGCGAACCGCTGTTGCGACCAACCACCCGCCGCGCTGCGACCGTGCACCAGGTGGCGATCGGTGCGGGACACGACGACGCGCCCCGCTTCGGCCACTCCCACGCTGTGCGCGCCAAGACGCACCAGCACCAGTCCGATGCGGCGGGGCTTGTCCATGTGCTCGACCAGCATCTCCACGGCCAGCCCGTCGTACCGGGTGTCGGGCTCGACGGCAAGCGGCTCGAACGGCACCGGGACCGTGGCGACGACTCCGTTACCACCGGTGACCCGGACCTGGCGAGGCGACAACTCCGTCTGAACCACCCCGTCGTTACGGTCAGCGAAACGGTCGAACCAACGCCCCAACCGTTCGGGTTCCACCTCGACGACCGTCCCACCACCCGGGGCCTGCCGCTTCCGCGCCATCCGCACTCCGATCCGTCCGTACCACGATGCGCCGAGATTACGCCGCTCACCTCGGCCGACGAGGGGTCACAGCACCGACGGCTCCGACCACGGCTGCGCCGAACGGCCGGAAATGGCGTCCAGCATGGCCGCGGCCTGCCGGTCCGTGAGCGAGGCCACGAAGTCGATCACCGCCCTGCCTCGGGCCAACGACCGCACGGCGTCGGCCCCGCTCACCGGTTCCCCGGTGGCGCCGATCAGCAGCTCCGGGGCGTGCTCGGCGAGGTCGGAATACTCCTCTTGGGCGAGTTCGACGAGGTCGTGGAGTCTGCGCGGTAGCCGAGACACTTCCTCACGATCGGTCAGCCAGGCGTCCAACGCGTCCACGAGCGTGACGAGGAGGCTCGCCTGTCCGCGTTGGTGCAGCGCCAGATCCGGGCGCTGCAGCACGAAGCGTTTGTGCACGAACTTCAACACCTGGACCTCGTGCCACTGCGGAGGCTCGAGCGTCACGTGACCGGTGCGCGGCGAGGGCGACGGAGTAACGACCACGCCATCCACCAGTCGCGCGGTCCAGCCCGCCGAGAACCGGGCGGTGGCTTGTTCGGCCTCCACCGAGCCGTCGAAGGGAATGCCCAGCAACTCATCCACGAGCTGGGCTCGCACCCGGGCGACCGCCTCGGCGAACGCGTCCGCATCGGTGATCCAGGAGTCCTTCACCTGCAGGTGTCGGCGCAGACTCTCCAGCGAACGACCCGGTCGGCGGTGCCGATCGGCCAGCTCCGCATCGGGCAACGCGGCGAGTTCGGCCCTGCGCGAGAGCCAATGGCCCAGTTCAGTCGCCACCTCCGCGTGCTGGAGCACCCCGATGCGATGGAAGTCCTGCAGGTCGTGAATGGCGTACGCGATGTCGTCGGCGAGGTCCATCACCGACGCCTCCACCGTCTGCTGCCAGTACTCGATCCTGCCGGCGAACGGCGCCCGACAGGCCTCCAGTTCGGCCAGCTCGGTGGAGTAGGCGGAGAACTTCGCCGAGCCCGACCCGGGCGCCTGCGGCGGTTCCGCAGCGCCGCGTGGAGGCACGGGCAGCTCCGAGGGGTGGGGTTGCGGCCGGTGCAGCCGGGCCCAGGGGTACTTCAACAGCGCGGCCCGGGTGGCGGCCGTGAGATTCAGACCGCGCGGAACCGGGCCCCCCACCTCGGTGGTCGTGACGATGCGGAACGTCTGGGCGTTGCCCTCGAACCCGTCGGCCAAACCGTAACGGTGTCGGGCGATGCGGTCGAGTACCTGCTCCCCCAGATGGCCGAACGGCGGGTGTCCCAGGTCGTGGCCGAGAGCGGCGGCTTCCGCGACGTCCGGGTCACAACCGCCGAGTTTGGCCACGAGTGCGGCGGAGTTCTCCGCTGAGGAGATACGTTCGGCGATCGCCCGCGCCACCTGAGCGACCTTGAGACTGTGGGTCAGGCGATTGTGCAGCAACGCGGAACCACCCGCGCTGACCACCTGTGTCACCCCGGCCAGACGAGCGAAGAACGGCGAGGCCACCAGCCGGTCACGATCGGCGCGAAACGGGCTGGAGGACAGTTCCGCGAATCCACCGGCTTCCGCTGCCTCGTCCCGTCGCGCAGCACGGGGATCGGGACGGTTCACCTCGCTCACCATGCCCAACACGTTACGTGAAACACCATTTCCTCGAATCCGTATCACCCCACCCACGAACCACCACTCTCGGTCATCACCCGGTTACAAAAAGGTCCGACTTGTACATCGAACCGATCCATGCGTGATCTCCTTGTGTGGTCACACATGGCGGACCGTTCTCGCACCGAATTCCGGGGTGCGCGAGCCCCACGACCGCCTTCACGACCCCGGATCGACCCGAGAACTGACTGAGTGACCGACCATTTTCAGTGAAATTCCCTTGTCAGACAACAAGTTTGAGACCATCCGAAAAGAACTTCTTGCGATAATCGCAAGACAGCACTACGGTCGATCCGCGTGAGTGAGAGCGACGAACTACGCCGACGGGTCCGCGGTCTCATTCACTCGCGGCCGGGCGCACAACGGGAATTCGCCGCCGCGATCGGACTGGATGAGTCCAAACTGTCCAAATCGCTCAACGGGACTCGCCGGTTCTCCCCACACGAACTCGTCCGCATCGCGGAACACTCCGGCGTGACGGTGAACTGGCTGATCAACGGCCGCGACGACGCCAGGACCGTCGCCGCCGTCCCCGCGCCGACGGCGCGTTCCCGTAGCGCGCCGGCCGGAGAGCCCCAGTCGGAAGCCCGAAGGCGGATCCTGGAAACCGCGTGGCGTCTCATCGCCCGCCGTGGTTACCACAACGTCCGCATCCATGACATCGCCAGCGAACTCGGCACCAGCAACGCGACCATCCACTACCACTTCCCCAGCAAGAAGGACATCCTCCTGGAAGCGCTGCGACGCAACGTCAAGCTGGCCTTCGACCGACAGGTCGCCGAACTGCACACCATCGCCGACGCGCGGGAACGGCTGGTGCGGCTGGTCGAACTGCAATTGCCCACTCCCGGGCTGTTGCGCGACGAGTGGTCGGTGTGGCTCCAGGTGTGGACGGAAAGCACGCTCAACCCAAAGATCCGCGATCTGTACAACGACGCCTACGACCGTTGGTACCAGACCATCGCCATGACCATCCGAACCGGACAGAAACAGGGAGTGTTCCGAGACCAGGACGCCGACGAACTCGCCACCAGGCTGAGCGCACTCATCGACGGACTCGGCATCCAGGTGTTGACCGGGAAACGAGGCTGCTCGGTGGACCACATGCGACAACACCTCAACGACTTCATCGAACACAACATCGTCGAAAGGCGGCCATGAACAACGAAGTGATCATCACCTGCGCGTTGACCGGCGCGGGTGACACGGTGGGCAAGAGCGAACACGTCCCCGTGACACCGGAGCAGATAGCCGCTTCCGCGATCGAGGCGGCGAACGCCGGAGCGGCCGTGGTGCACATCCATGTGCGAGACGTCGAGACGGGCCAGGGGTCCCGGGACGTCACACTGTACCGGGAGGTGGTGCGTCGTATCCGCGAGTCCGGAGTGGATGTCGTACTCAATCTCACCGCCGGAATGGGCGGTGACCTCGTGCTCGACGGCGAGGACCCACTCAAACCCGTCGACGGCACCGACCTCGTGAACGCCCTGGACCGGCTCCCGCACGTCGAGGAATTACTCCCCGAGATCTGCACACTCGACTGCGGTTCACTCAACTTCGGCGAGGGAAACCAGCTCTACGTGTCAACCCCGGACATGCTCCGTATCGGGGCACGGCGCATCCAGGAACTCGGTGTGAAACCGGAGCTGGAGATCTTCGACACCGGGAACCTCTGGTTCGCCACCAAGCTCGTCGAGGAGGGGCTGATCGACGCGCCGCCGCTGTTCCAACTGTGCATGGGCATCCCGTACGGCGCCCCTCCGAACCCGAAGCTGCTCCAGGTGATGGTCGACATGTTGCCCGAGGGCGCGCAATGGGCGTCGTTCGCCATCGGCCGGCACCAACTGCCCTGGGTGGCGGAGTCCGTGTCGCGCGGTGGTCACGTCCGTGTGGGACTGGAGGACAACCTCTACCTGTCCAAGGGGGTCAAAGCCACGAACGGCCAACTGGTGGAGCGCGCGGTACGCATCGTGGAGGACCTCGGCGCGACTGTGGCCGGCCCGGACACGGCCCGCCGCATCCTCGGATTGAAGGCCGCGCGATGAGCGCCGCGACGCCCCCGCAGGAAGTCACGACGATCGCGTGCATCGGCACCGGTGTCATCGGCGGTGGCTGGGCCGCGCATTTCCTCGCCCGGGGCTACGCCGTCCGCGCCTGGGATCCGGGTGAGGGTTCGGCCGAACGGTTGTCCCGACTGGTGGAGGCCGCCTGGCCCGCGTTGACGGAGCTGGGGTTGGCCGACGGCGCCTCCCTGGACAACCTCACCGTGGCCCCGACCCTGGCCGACGCCGTCGACGGGGTCGGGTTCGTCCAGGAGAGCGCACCGGAGTCCTTGTCGGTGAAGCGGCGGCTGCTCGCCGACATCGACGCCGCCACCGCATCCGGCGTGGTGATCGCATCGTCGACCTCGGGGTTCGCCATGACGGACATGCAGGTCGACGCGACCACGCCCGAACGGCTCGTCGTGGGGCATCCGTTCAATCCGCCGTACCTCATCCCGCTGGTGGAGGTCGTCGGAGGTGAACGGACCGAACGTTGGGCGGTCGACTGGGCGAGCGACTTCTACCGGCACGTCGGCAAATCGGTCATCACCATGGACCGCGAGCTGCCCGGGTTCATCGCCAATCGTCTCCAGGAGGCACTGTGGCGGGAGGCCCTGCACATGGTGGCGAACGGTGAGGCGACCCCCGAGCAGATCGACACCGCGATCACCGACGGCCCGGGACTGCGCTGGCCGGTGCAGGGCCCTTGCCTGACATTCCACCTCGCAGGTGGCGAGGGCGGCATGGCACACATGCTCGATCACTTTGGACCTTCGTTGCAGGAACCGTGGACCCGGCTCGAAGCGCCGGAACTGACTCAACAGCTGCGCGAGGACATGGTGGCCGGCTGTGAGTCCGAAGCGGCCGGACGGACGTTCGCCGATCTGGTGGCCGAACGCGATCGCGGGGTGATCGCCATCCAACGCGCGTTACGGCGACTACGGGAAGGACACGATGGGTGAAGTACTGACCTACCACACCACCGTTCGCGATGAGTGGATCGACTACAATGGACACCTCAGCGAAGCCTTCTATGTGCTGGTGTTCGGCTTCGCCACCGACCATCTCATGGAGAAGGTCGGTATGGATGAACGCTACCGCGCCGACACGGGGTGCTCCCTCTACACGGTCGAAGCGCACGTGCGGTATCTCCGTGAGGTCGCTCCCCGCAGCGAGTTGACCGTGACCACCCAAGTCATCTCCGTGGTGGACAAGAAATTGCGGTTCTGCCACGAGATGACCGTCGGCGACACGCTCGTCGCCACCGAGGAACTGCTCGCTTTGCACGTCGCGAACGCCCGCGCCGCGCCGTTCCCGGACGACGTGGCAGCGCGGCTGCGGCGCTACCAGCGACCTGTCCCCGACTACGCGGGACGCGGTATCGGTTGATACCGCTCCCGCCCTGACCGGAAGTTCCTCCACGTTGTTTGACACACCTCTACAGAGAAGATCTTTCCTGCTCGGTGCCCTGGCCACCGCGGCGACACCGGTGCTCGCCGCGTGCGGCGGTGCGTCAAGCGCCGCCACCGAACCCACCGGACCGCCCCGCCGCGGTGGGAGGCTTCGGGTGGGGGTCACGGGCGGCGGCGCCTCCGACACACTCGATCCCCACATCCCCGCCACCAACCCCGACATCGCTCGGGTGCGCAACCTGTACGAACCGCTGGTCTACCGTGACCACGACTACAAGCTCGAGATGCTGCTCGCCGAGTCGCTCACCTCGTCCGAGGACGCGATGACGTGGACGGCGACGTTGCGCAAGGGCGTTCGGTTCTGCGACGGCCGCCCGGTCACCCCGGCCGACGTGCGGGCCACGTTCCGACGCATCATGGACCCCGACGATCCGAAGAGCGGCGCCGCCAGCCTCACGATGCTCGACGAGGTGGTACCCACCGGCGACCGCACCGTGGAGTTCCGGCTCTCCGAGCCGTGCAGCGTGTTCGACGACTACCTGGCCCAGTACTCGCTCGGCATCGTGCCCGAGGACTTCTCGCTCGACCGGCCGGTGGGTACGGGACCGTTCCGGGTGCAGTCGTTCTCCCCCGGCTTGCAGAGTGTGTTCGTGCGCAACGAACACTACTGGCGCCCCGGCAGGCCTTATCTCGACGAACTCGTCCTCATCAACTTCGGTGAGGACGACGCCCGCATCAACGCGCTGCTTTCGTCGCAAGTGGATGCGATCGACCAGGTACCGATGGCGTTGGTGGAGGTGTTGCGCAGCGACGATCGGCTGCGCATCCTCAGTTCGGAGACGGGCACCTGGCTCCCGTTCACCATGCGGGTGGACCGTCCGCCGTTCGACGATGTCCGGGTGCGCCAGGCACTCCGGCTGGTCGTCGACCGCGAACAGATGGTCAACCAGGTGCTCAGCGGACAGGGCCGCGTGGGAAACGACCTGTACGCGCCGTTCGACCCCGCCTACGCCTCCCACCTACCCCAACGGCGGCAGGATCTGGCCAAGGCTCGGAGTCTGCTGCGCGAGGCCGGACACCCACAGCTGGAGGTGGAACTGGTGACCGCGCCGATCCAGGCCGGCGCCGTCGAAGCGGCGCAGGTTTTCCAACAACAGGCCAAGGCGGCCGGAATAACAGTCCACTTACGACGATTGGACACCACCACCTTCTTCGGGGAGAACTATCTGAAGTGGGACTTCGCCCAGTCGTTCTGGTACACCCGCAACTATCTGCCGCAGGTGGCCTCAGGCGCATTACCCGACGCGCCGTACAACGAGACCCACTGGGACGACGCCGAGTTCCAGGATCTTGTCGACCGTGCTCGTCGCACCCTGGATGAGGCGGAGCGCACCGAACTGTTGCATGAGGCACAGCGCATCGAGTACGAGCGCGGCGGCAACATCATCTGGGGCTTCGTCAACCAGGTCGACGCCCACCAGGTGTACGTCGCGGGCCTGGTCCCCGATCGCACGGGCCTGCCGCTGTCCGGTTACTCGTTCGGCGACGTCTGGCTCGGCTGAGGAGGCCCGTGTGACCCGATTGATCCTTCGCCGGCTGCTCGCCAGCATCGTGGTGCTCTGGTCGGTGACCCTGCTGGTGTTCGTGGCGACCCTGTTGCTGCCGGGTGACCCGGCCCGGGCGATCCTCGGCCAACAGGCAACCCCTGAACGCATCGCCGCGCTACGTGAGCAGCTCGGACTCGACGACCCCGTGTGGCAGCGTTACCTCGACTGGCTGGGTGGAGTGCTGACCGGTGATCTGGGTACTTCCACGGCCACGCAGGGCTCGGTGAACGAGCTGCTCGCGGATCGCATCCCCGCCTCCGGGCTGCTGCTCGTCGCGGCCGCCGTGCTGAGCACCGTGGCCGGGTTGCTACTCGGCACGTGGAGTGCCCTGCGCCGGGGTCGAACCGCGGATCACACCGTGTCCGCGCTCAGTCTCGTCGTCGCCGCCCTGCCCGAGTTCGTGATCGGTGTCGCGCTCGTGGTGGTGCTGTCGACGACCGTGTTCCGGGTTCTGCCCTCGGTGACGTTGACCCGGCCCGACGAACCCGTGTGGGCACATCCCGAACAACTCGTGCTACCCGTGCTCACACTCGCACTGGTCGTCACGCCGTACATCACCCGTATGATGCGCGCGACGATGAGTGAGGTCCTCGACAGCGGCTACGTCGAGATGGCCCGGCTCAAGGGGCTGCCCGAACGCGTCGTGCTCACCCGACACGCGTTGCCACACGCGATCGGTCCCGTGGCGCAGGTCATCGCGCTGCAGCTCGCCTGGCTCGCCGGTGGCGTAGTGGTGGTCGAGTTCCTGTTCCGCTACCCCGGCATCGGAGCGGCCCTGATCGACGCGGTCAACAACCGGGATGTCGAAGTGGTCCAGGCGATCACCCTGCTCATCGCGGGTGTCTACGTGGTCGTCAACCTCATCGCCGACGTGCTCGGCGTCCTCGTCGACCCCAAGCAACGCACGGGAGTGTCCTCATGAGCCTGTTCCGTCGCGCACTGTCCCTACCACAGGCCAAACTCGGGCTCGTCCTCACCGGTGCGGTACTCGTGGTGGCGGTCCTGGGACCGTGGCTCGGCCCCCTTCTCACCGGCCACGAGGTCGGCGACGGTACTGGCCACCGCACTCGGTGTCGTACTCGGCACGGCCCTCGGCATGCTGGCGGGGTATCGGGGTGGCGTCCTCGACACCGTGATCATGCGGGGCAACGACGTACTGCTGTCGTTTCCGCAGCTGGTCTTCGCCCTGCTCGCCATCGCCATGCTGGGACCGCAGGGCTGGCTGTTGGTCGTGGTCATCGGGATCACCCACGCACCCCGCGTGGCCCGCGTCGCGCGCCAGGCCACGGCGTCGGTGGCGGGCCACGACTTCGTCCGGGCCGCGGAGATGTACGCGATGCCTCGATGGCGGGTGTTGCTCCAGGAGATCCTGCCCAACATCACCGGTCCTCTCATGGTGGAGCTCGGTCTGCGGCTGACCTACTCCATCGGATACGTCGCCTCGCTGTCGTTCCTCGGCCTCGGCATCCAGCCGCCCACGGCCGACTGGGGCCTGATGATCAACGAGAACCGCATCGCCCTCGTCGTCCAGCCCTGGGGGGTGCTGTTGCCGGTGTTCGCGATCGCCGTGCTGACCGTGGGCACCAACCTCATCACCGATTCACTGGCGTCCGCGGCCGCGCGCCGCGACAAGGAGGTGACGTCGTGACACAGGTCGGTCTGCGCGACGCACTCGTCGTGAGCGATCTCCGGATCTCCACACTCGCCGGGGACGCTGTCCTCAAAGGCGTGTCCTACGACATCGCGCCGGGCGAGGTGCTCGCACTCGTCGGCGAGTCCGGCTCGGGGAAGACCACGGCGGGCCTGGCCGCGCTCGGCCACGTCCGGCGCGGGCTCCGCCACGACGGCGGCACCGTGCTGGCCCGGCCCCACGACGGCGAGGCCGTGGATCTGCTGACCTTGCCGGAGGACGACCGCCGTCGATTCCGCGGCAGCGTCGTGTCGTACGTACCGCAGGACCCGGCGTTGTCGCTCAACCCCGCCCTGCGCATCGGCGTCCAGATCCGTGAGGTGTTGGACGTCCACGGCTACGGCGACTCCGATGCCGAGCGGGCCGCGCGGGTGGCCGAGGTCCTGACCGAGGTCGGGCTTCCCGGGGACGCCGAATACCAGCGACGTTACCCACATCAACTCTCCGGCGGACAGCAGCAACGTGTCGGTATCGCGATGGCGTTCGCGTGCCGACCGCGCGTCGTCGTCCTCGACGAACCCACCACCGGTCTCGATGTGATGACCCAGACCCTGGTGTTGCGCACCGTCGCGCGACTGGCCTCGCAGCACGGTGTCGCCGCGCTCTACATCACGCACGACCTCGCAGTCGTGTCTACTGTGGCCGATCGTGTCGCCGTGATGTACCAGGGCGAGATCGTCGAGACCGGGACGGCGGACGAGGTGCTGCGCAATCCGTCGCATCCGTACACCCGCGAGCTGATCGGCGCGGTCCCTCATCTCGACGCCGAAATCACGTCGCCTGGGACTTCTGAACGCAAGACCGCCTTGTCGGTCTCCGGACTGTCGGTGTCTTATGGCGACAAGGAGGTGTTGCAGGCAGTGGAGCTGCGGGTCCACCCCGGTGAATGCCTCATGCTGCTCGGCGAGTCCGGCTCGGGGAAGACGACGCTGTCCCGATGCGTGGCCGGTCTGACCGACCACTACGAGGGCACTGTTGAACTGGCAGGACAGCCCCTGCCCGCATCGGCACGCAAACGCACCGCCGAACAGTTACGCGCAGTGCAGTATGTCTTCCAAAGTCCGTTCTCCTCGCTCAATCCGCGGCGCACCATCGCACAGTCCGTGGAAGTACCGCTGAGGACGCTGACGGATCTCGACCGCTCCGCTCGCCGTGAGCGTGTCGCGGCGACGCTGGAACGGGTTCGACTGTCCCCGGAACTGGCCGATCGGCTGCCCGGGCAGCTCAGCGGCGGTGAGCGGCAACGTGCGGCCATCGCCCGCGCGCTCGTCACGACGCCGGATGTGCTGCTGTGCGACGAGGTGACCTCTGCCCTCGACGTGTCGGTGCAGGCGTCGATCATCGATTTGCTGTGCTCGTTACGCGAAGAACTGGGTATGGCGATGTTGTTCGTCACCCACAACATCGCCCTCGCCCGTTACGTGGCCGACCGCATCGCGGTGCTGCGCGACGGGTGCATCGTGGAAAGCGGCACGGTCGAGGAGGTCCTGACCGCTCCGCAGCATCCGTACACGCGCGAACTACTGGCCAACATCCCGAGGATGACGTCATGAACACCACACACGGAACGGTTCGTCGAGGATTCGAAGAGGTCCGCGACGTGTTCGACGACATCATCGCCGACAGTCGAGCCGGAGCCGCTTTCGCGGTGGTGCGGCGTGGCGAGACACTGGTGGATCTTTGGGGCGGGATCGCCGACCCCGTCTCCGGACGGCCGTGGTCGTCGGACACGGTCTGCGTGCTGTTCTCCGGGACCAAGGGGATCACCGCCGCGGTCGCGGCGAAATGTTCGTCTGTATTGGACCCTGACGCTCCGGCGCAGAAGCACTGGCCCGAGTTCCGACGTGACGACGTACGCGTGTCCCATGTACTGTCACACACCGCAGGATTGCCCTATGTAGACGGTGAACACGACTTCCTGGACACCGCTTCGGCGGAACGGATCCTCGCGAATCAAGAACCACTGTGGACACCCGGAACCCGCGTCGCCTACCACGCGATCACTTACGGTTATCTCGCCGACGCGTTGATCCGCCGGGCCACCGGTCGTTCGGTCGCCGCTCATCTTCGTGAGTCGTTCGCGCGGCCTTACGGGTTGGACCTGTATCTCGGCACACCACCCGAGGTCGACGCCCGTGTCGCACGCCTGGTCCGTGCGCCCGACTACCGCATCAGCACGTTCCTGCAGGACGAGGAACGCCGAAAGATCGTCGACCGCATGTACGGTGCCCTGCTGGGCTCGGACGAGGTGATCAACTCGGAACGGTATCGGCGCGCGGAACTGGCGGCCGGAAGCGGGGTGGGTTCGGCACGCGCCATGGCCACGTTCTACGACCTGCTTGCCGGAGGTTCGTTGGTACCGCAGGCCGCGCTGCACCGGGCCACACGCACGTGGGCCGAGGGTATCGACGCCATCAACGACCGACCCGTGCACTTCGGTCTCGGTTTCGAGCTGCCCGACCCGATCGGAACGTACGGCCCCGCACAGGTCGCCTTCGGGCATTCCGGGGCGGGCGGAGGACGGCACGGCGCATGGCCGGAAGCGGAGGTGGGCTTCTCGTTCCTCCCCGCCGAAATGCGACCGGAGGACACCGACGACCGCGCGAACCGTCTCCTCGCAGCCCTCCACGCCTGCCTGAACCACCGGCCCTGACCCGCCGGCCCTGACCCGCCGGGGCCGGCAGCCCCTGCGGGTGGACACGGAAAAACCGCGGGCACGTCGACGGATGGAAACCCGTCGACGTGCCCGCGGTCGTTGCCGAAGAAGCTGTGGCCGAGGGCTCAGACTGTGAAGCCCAGCGCCCTCAACTGCTCCCGACCCTCCTCAGTGATCTTCTCCGGGCCCCACGGCGGCATCCAGACCCAGTTGATCCGGTAGTCCTTCACCACCCCGTTCGGCCCGGTCAGCACCGATGCCGTCTGGTCCTCGATGACGTCGGTCAGCGGACACGCGGCCGAGGTCAACGTCATGTCGATGGTGGCCGTGTTGTCCTCGTCCACTCGGATGTCGTAGACGAGTCCGAGGTCGACGACGTTGATCCCCAGCTCGGGGTCCACGACGTCGCGCATGGCCTCTTCGATGTCCTCGATCTTGGCCACGTCTCCGTTGGGAGCGGACTGCGCCTGCTCCGGCAGGTCCGCCGCCGTACGTCCCTCACGGTGCTCGGGCGTCTCGGTTTCGGTCATGGTGATGTCACCTCACTGGTCGACGTCCTGCCCACAGCGTCCTTGAAAGCCATCCAACCGAGCAAGGCACATTTCACTCGGGCGGGGTATTTCGCCACACCGGCGAACGCGACGCCGTCCTCCAACACGTCCTCGTCGGGTTCGACTTCCCCACGGCCCTGCATCAGCTCGGTGAACGCCTCGAGCTTCGCCAACGCCTCGTCGACCGAACGTCCGATCACGAGGTCCGTCAGCACCGAGGTCGACGCCTGACTGATCGAGCAACCCTGCCCTTCGTAGGACACATCGGCGACGGTGTCACCGTCGAGGCGAACCCGCAGGGTCACCTCATCCCCACAGGTGGGGTTCACCTGGAAGGACTCAGCATCGTATGGCTCCCGCAGCCCACGGGCGTGCGGATTCTTGTAGTGGTCCAGGATGATCTCCTGGTACATGGATTCCAGATCCATCAGGAGACTCCCCCGACCCCGAAGAACCGCTGCGCCTCACGCACACCGTTCACGAGAACATCCACTTCAGACAGTTCGTTGTAGAGGTAGAACGACGCCCGTACCGATGCGGGGATACTACAGGCCCGGTGCAACGGCCACGCGCAGTGGTGCCCGACGCGCACGGCGATGCCCAGGCTGTCGAGTACCTGTCCGACATCGTGCGGATGCACATCGTCGACCACGAACGCCACCGTGGCACCTCGATCGACGGTGTCCTGCGGACCGATGATGCGGACACCCGGCAGAGAGCGCAAGCCCTCCAGGGTCCGTTCCGTGAGCACACGCTCGTGCTCGGCGATCCGATCCATGCCGACCGCGTTCAGGTAGTCCACGGCCGCGCCGAGTCCGACCGCCTGGGAGGTCATCGGCACACCGGCCTCGAACCGCTGTGGCGGCGGCGCGAAGGTCGACCCCTCCATGCGCACCAGCTCGATCATCGACCCACCGGTGAGGAACGGTGGCATGACCTCCAACAGTTCCCGACGCCCGTACAGCACGCCGATACCGGACGGACCGAGCATCTTGTGCCCGGAGAACACCGCGAAATCCACACCCAGCTCGGCGAAGTCCACGGCGAAATGCGGTACCGACTGACAGGCGTCGAGCACCACCAGCGCGCCCACCTCACGAGCCCTGCGCACCAGCGTCTCCACCGGGTTCACCGTGCCGAGCACATTGGACTGGTGAGCGAAGGCGACGACCTTGGTGCGCTCGTTGATGAGATCGTCCAGCTTGGACAGATCGAGCCGACCGTCGGGAGTCACCTCGAACCAGCGCAATGTCGCGCCCGTGCGCTGACACAGCTGCTGCCATGGCACCAGATTGGCGTGGTGCTCCATTTCGGTCACGACGATCTCGTCGCCGGTCCCCACCGAGAACCGCTCCGCCTCCGGACCGGCCGTGGCGGCGTTGCTCATCGCGTACGCGACGAGGTTGATGCCCTCGGTGGCGTTCTTGGTGAACACGACCTCACCGGGCGTGGCGCCCACGAACGCGGCGATCTTCGCACGCGCCTGTTCGTAGGCGTCGGTCGCCTCCTCCGAGAGCTGGTGCGCTCCCCGGTGCACGGCCGCGTTGGACGTCTCCAGGAAACGTCGTTCGGCGTCGAGCACCGGGGCGGGACGTTGGGAAGTGGCCCCGGAGTCCAGATACACCAGCGGTTTACCGTCGCGGACGGTGCGGGACAGGATCGGGAAGTCGGCGCGCACCGCCGTGACATCCAAAGGTCGCGAGTCCATGGTGGTCATCGCGCCAACTCCTTTCGACGTTCCCTTCCTGCCCTCGTCAGACCGCAGCCTCCGCCTTCCCGGTGTACTTGACGTAGCCGTTCTTCTCCAGGTCCTCGGCCAGCTCCTTACCGCCGGACTCGACGATCTTGCCGCCGGCGAACACGTGCACGAAGTCCGGCTGGATGTGCTCGAGGATGCGCGTGTAGTGCGTGATCAGCATGATGCCGACCTCGTGGTTCGCCTTGTAGTCGTTCACCGCCTGCGACACCACGCGCAGGGCGTCGACGTCGAGGCCGGAGTCGGTCTCGTCCAGGACGGCGATCTTCGGCTTGAGCAGCGCCATCTGCAGGATCTCGTGCCGCTTCTTCTCGCCGCCCGAGAAGCCCTCGTTCACGCTGCGCTCGGCGAATTCCGGGGCGATGCCGAGCTTGGCCATCTCGTCCTTGACTTCCTTGACCCAGTGCCGCAGCTTCGGGGCCTCACCGCGCACCGCGGTGGCCGCCGAGCGCAGGAAGTTCGACATCGACACCCCGGGCACCTCGACCGGGTACTGCATCGCGAGGAACAGCCCCGCCCGGGCGCGCTCGTCCACCTCAAGCTCGAGGATGTTCTCACCGTCCAGCAGGACCTCGCCGGAGGTCACCTCGTACTTGGGGTGTCCGGCGATGGCGTACGACAGAGTCGACTTGCCGGACCCGTTCGGCCCCATGAGGGCGTGGATCTCACCCGAACGGATCGTCAGGTTGACGCCGGTGAGGATCTCCTTGCTGCCCTCGTCGGTGACGACGTCGGCGCGCAGATCCTTGATTTCCAGTGTTGCCATGCTTCTTCGTTTCTTTCTTCGGTAGCGGGAAGCTTCGGGTGGTTCAGGCGCCGATCGCCTGCAGTTCGTCCTCGATCGCGGCTTCGAGCCGCTCACGCACCTCAGGAATGTCGATCTTCATGAGGATCTCGTAGAAGAAGCCACGCACGACCAACCTGCGCGCCTCTTCCTCCTCGATTCCCCGAGACTGCAGATAGAACAGCTGCTCGTCGTCGAACCTTCCCGTTGTGCTGGCGTGGCCCGCCTTGGCGATCTCGCCCGTCTCGATCTCCAGGTTCGGCACCGAGTCGGCGCGAGCACCGTCGGTGAGCACCAGGTTGCGGTTGAGCTCGAACGTCTCGGTGCCTTCCGCGGCCGCCCGGATCAGCACGTCACCGATCCAGACCGTACGCGCGTCGTCGCCCTGCAACGCGCCCTTGTAGAGCACGTTGGACGAGCAGTGGGGCACCGCGTGGTCCACGAACAGCCGGTGTTCCTGGTGTTGTCCCGCATCGGCGAAGTACAGCCCGAGCATCTCGACGTCACCGCCGGGTCCGGCGAACGTGGCCGTCGGGCTCACCCGCACCAGATCGCCGCTGAGGGTGACGACGATGTGCTTGAGTCGCGCGTCCCGCCCCAAACGCAGGTGCTGTTCGGAGACGTGCACGGCGTCGTCCGCCCAGTCCTGCACGCTCACCACGGTGAGCTGAGCGCCGTCACCGATGACGAACTCGACGTTGTCGGCGTAGGTGCCGGAACCGACGTGGTCGAGCACGACCGCCGCTTCGGCGAACGGCTCGGCACGGACCTGCAGGTGTCCGTAGGCCGTCTTGCCCTCACCGGGGCCGTTCACCCGCACCACCGAAGGCTTGGAGGCCTTGGTGTTCTTGGGCACGGTCACCACGGTCGCCGTCTGGAACGAGGAGTACGCCTGCGCCGCGATCCGGTCGCTGGGGACACCCGCCTCGCCGAGTCGCGCGTCGTCCCGCCCGACCGTCTCCACCGTGACCTCGGGCGCGGTCTCCGCGTCGATCTTGACCTCGCCCGTGGCGGCCGCGGTGCCGTCGTGCAACCCGCGCAACCGCTTGAGCGGGGTGAACCGCCAGTTCTCTTCCCGCCCGCTGGGCACCTCGAAGGCCTGGACGTCGTAGGAGGTGAACCGTTCCCCACGGCTCAGGGCCGGCACCACCGCTTCCGCCGCGGCCGCGGTGGCGCCAGCGTTGTTCTCGGCCACTGTCATCTCAGCCGACGCTTCCTTCCATCTGCAGTTCGATCAGGCGGTTCAGTTCGAGCGCGTATTCCATCGGCAGCTCACGCGCGATGGGCTCGACGAACCCGCGCACCACCATGGCCATGGCCTCTTCCTCGCTGAGGCCTCGCGACATCAGGTAGAAGAGCTGGTCCTCGCTGACCTTGGACACCGTGGCCTCGTGGCCCATGGACACCTCGTCGTTGCGGATGTCGACGTAGGGGTAGGTGTCCGAGCGCGAGATCGTGTCCACCAGCAGCGCGTCACACTCGACATTGGACTTGGAGTTGTGCGCCCGCTTGGCGACCCTCACCAGGCCGCGGTACGAGGTACGGCCACCGCCGCGTGCGACCGACTTGGACACGATCGTCGAGGACGTGTTCGGCGCCAGGTGCTCCATCTTCGCACCCGCGTCCTGGTGCTGCCCCTCACCGGCGAACGCGACCGAGAGGACCTCACCCTTGGCGTGCTCGCCCATGAGGAACACCGACGGGTACTTCATCGTCACCTTGGAGCCGATGTTGCCGTCGATCCACTCCATGGTGGCGCCCTCTTCGGCCTTGGCCCGCTTGGTGACCAGGTTGTAGACGTTGTTCGACCAGTTCTGGATCGTCGTGTAGCGGCAGCGGGCACCCTTCTTCACGATGATCTCGACCACGGCCGAGTGCAGCGAGTCCGATTTGTAGATCGGAGCGGTGCACCCCTCGACGTAGTGCACGTAGGCACCCTCGTCGACGATGATCAGCGTCCGCTCGAACTGGCCCATGTTCTCGGTGTTGATCCGGAAGTAGGCCTGCAGCGGGATGTCGACGTGGACGCCCGGCGGCACGTAGATGAACGATCCGCCCGACCACACGGCCGTGTTCAGCGCGGAGAACTTGTTGTCACCCGCCGGGATGACGGAGCCGAAGTACTCCTTGAACAGCTCCGGGTGCTCCTTGAGGCCGGTGTCGGTGTCCAGGAAGATGACGCCCTGCTTCTCCAGGTCCTCGCGGATCTGGTGGTAGACGACCTCCGACTCGTACTGCGCGGCCACACCGGCGATGAGGCGCTGCTTCTCCGCCTCCGGGATGCCGAGCTTGTCGTAGGTGTTCTTGATGTCCGGCGGAAGCTCGTCCCAGCTCGTGGCCTGCTTCTCGGTGGACCGTACGAAGTACTTGATGTTGTCGAAGTCGATGCCCGACAGGTCGGCGCCCCAGTTCGGCATCGGCTTGCGCTCGAACAGCTTGAGCGCCTTCAGTCGGGTTTCGAGCATCCAGTCCGGTTCGGACTTCTTCGCGGAGATGTCGCGGACGACCTCTTCGTTCAGTCCTCGGCGCGCGCTCGCCCCCGCGGGGTCGGGGTCGGCCCAGCCGAACGCGTACTTGCCCAGAGACTCAATGGTCTCTTCCTGGCTCAGCGGCTCGGTGGTGGGATTGCGCTGCTCGGCAGCGGCAGTCATGCGGATGTCCCTCCGTTCGAGGTTGCACTGTCAACGTCCACGTTCTGCAACGTGTGCCGACGTCTCCCTTCACTACCCACCGGGTCGGCGGGTACGTGCGTGGTACACGCGGCGTCGCCGCGTGCGATCGTCGCCAGCCGCTGCACGTGTGTACCGAGCAGCTCGGCGAATGCCGCGGTCTCCGCCTCGCACAGCTGCGGGAACTCAGCTGCCACGTGCGCGACCGGACAGTGATGCTGGCACAGTTGCGCACCCGTCGCCGCCCGCCGCTGCGCGAACGCCCTGACGGCTTGCTCCCCGGCGTGCTCGGCGAGGAACCGAATGGCCGCGACGGCAAGGTCGTCGTAGGCGTGCCCGAACCGGGCCCTACCCTGCTCGGTGAGCAGGAACAGCTTGGCGGGTCTACCGCGGCCTCGACGCCCCTTGCGGGGGGCTTGGCGCGTCTGTGCCTCGTTGTCGGCTACCAGCACATCGAGATGGCGACGCACCGCCGTGGCACTGATGCCCAACTGTTCAGCGACGGCCACGGCCGACAGCGGTCCCTGCTCCAGCAGAAGCCGGGCGATCTCGTGTCGGGTTCTACCCTCGGCCGTCACGTGCGCAGGGGCAGCCGACACGGCGGATGGCTTGCCGCCGCGCTGTCCGGACGTCCCCTGCTTTTTCACAACATAATTGTGTCGTATTTCCGTGAGGGCGGCAAAGGCGCTCCATGACCGAGTGACCCGACTCACGCGACATGGGGAGTCGATACGCTCACCACCGTGATTGTGGGCAAGGGCGGGATCATGACACGCTCACCGGCCAACTCCGGGCGGACGGAACCGCTCGACGCCGATGAGACCCGCGCGCTGGGGGTTGTGCAACGTTTCGGCATCGTCGGAGCGCTACTTCTGGCGTTCGGTTCACTCGGCGCCGGAGCGGCACCGGTCCTCAACCCGGTGCTGGAGATACCGGTACTCCGTTTGTTCACCCGCATTCCCACCGTTTCGGTGGCGATCGCGTACACCGGCATGGGAATGATGGTGATCGCGTGGCTGTGGCTGGGCCGGTTCGCCAGGCCGGGCCGCGACCGCATCGCCACCCAGGGCCAGGTGCTGCGCACCCTCCTGCCCTGGGTGCTGCCGCTGATGGTCATCCCGCCCCTGTTCTCCCGGGACGTCTACAGCTATCTCGCCCAGAGCGAGATCGTCCGACGCGGCTTCGACCCGTACGCCCTCGGTCCCGCCGAGGCGTTGGGCGTGGCGGACCCGTTCACCTCCGGCGTGTCCAACATGTGGCGCGACACCCCCGCCCCGTACGGGCCGCTGTTTCTGGAGATCGGCAGCTGGCTGACCGGCATCGCGGGCACCAACGTGGCCGTGGGCGTCCTGCTGCAACGGCTGGTGGCGCTCGTCGGATTCGGTCTCATCGTCTGGGCCTTGCCCCGGCTGGCCCGCCGCTGCGGTGTGGCGCCCGGCACGGCGCTCTGGCTGGGCGCGGCCAACCCCCTCGTGCTGTTCCACCTCGTGGCGGGCGCTCACAACGAGTCGCTCGCCATCGGCCTCATGCTCGCAGGCCTGGAACTCGGGATGCGCCGACTGGCCGTGCGTGTGAAAGGGGAGCCCCCTCCACCCCGCGCCAAGG
>SMEZ01000368.1_pt1 | contig 23394 bp, 19 predicted proteins | sample 2456351 | NCBI WGS metagenome assembly SMEZ01 (sample SAMN10132605, study PRJNA489261) | soil metagenome | isolation source: day120 antibiotic-loamy sand soil ammended with composted manure from dairy... | place: USA | collected 2015-04-01 | reverse complement strand
GGCGGTTCTGGCCGCTGCTACCACTGCCGCGGTTCCGGTTCCGGTTGGTGAACCGGGCCTCCGCATGATCTGACCGCGTGGTGTGGCTGTCCGACCAAGGCAGCCACACCACGCCCAGGTGAGTCGTCGCGTTGTGTCTTGGAGCTATCGGAGACGGACAAGTTCGGGTAATGTGACCTGTCCGGTGCTGTGTCTGAGTTGAATGACGGTGTGCCCCGGGGGTATGGCCATGCTGAGGTCACCGGCAGGCCAGCGTTCACGCCAGATTTTCCGGGTAACGCTGCTTCGGGTGGCGCCGTACGTGGGGCCTTGTGAGGTTCCGGTCGGACCGACGTGCAGCCTGGTGGTGCTGTGCGTGTAGCTGTGTTCGAGCACTTGTTGTTCCCCCCAGAATCGGGAGAAATGTTCGGCATCAGCAGGACCGACACCGCCGAATACGGCCTTGCCCCCCGTGGAGGCGAACACGGTGGGCAACACCTGGGGCGGGAAGTCTTCCAGCGACTGAGACAGCAGGATTAGACCGGCGTTGTCGGAGCGGGTACGTTGCAGGGCTCGGGCCGTGCAGTCGTCGACGAAACGACCGGCCTCGTTCACGACGAGCCCTTTGAAGAGGTCGCGATTGGCGTGGTCGTTGCAGACCACGTGGGTGAACTGGGAAACCACCAGCCGGGCCAGGAAACGTGACGCTTCCGGCATCTGTGCTTCTCGCAGTGCGATCCGGATCCGCAGCGGTCGATTGATCTCGGTCATGGCGAACACGCCAGTGGGGTGATCGAACAGGCTGCGCAACCGGGGACGGTCCAATTGGCTAAGACGCTCTATCAGGGAGGCCGCGGGGTCTTCTCGGCGATGCAGTTGTTCAGCGCGGTGGGCCAGCAGGGGCGCGTACTCCTCCTTGATGGCCTTGCCGCACCGATTGAGGCCCGCACGAACCCGATCGACGATCTCTTGAGCATTGCGCAGCATGCCGAGCAGTTCCCGCACTGTCGGCCATCTTCCCATTCCGGCCTGAAACGAGGCCAATGCGTTGTAGAGGGCGTTGCGGGAGGCGTCCATGAGGTATTCGTGATCGGCCGACACCCCGATTGGAAGCAGCGCGGAGGCGAGCTGATCAGCGGCCTCCTCGGCGTTGGTGGCGGCGCCGAACAAGCTGAACCCGACATCGGGGTTCAGGGAGTCGATGGTGACGTCGAACCAGCCCGGGATATCGAAGTCGTCGCCTTGGGGATCGATCACCACCACGCTAGCGGCGTTGGCCAAAGACTCCAGGCAGAGATGCTCCACCAGGGGCAGTGCGAGGCTTCGGGTTTTGCCGGAGTCGGGAGGACCGATGACCAGCAGGTTGGCGCGCAGGCAGTCCAGGTCCATTCCGAAGTCGACGTCGTGGCGTTGCGGTGGGGTGCTCGGGTGGGCACACACCCGGCCGAGGAGCACCTGTCCGTGGTGGAGATCGTGTTCGGCCACACGCGGCGGGTTCGGCGGCAGGTCGCGTTGTCCGGAAGAGTGAACGGCGGCGGCAGGGCCGAGCGTGATGATCTCGTGGCACAACTCGTCACGCAAGTGCGGATATTGCCCCGCCTGCTGCACGGCACGGGTCAGGCGAGCCCGGTCGACATCACCGAGCTCGCCCGAATCCCACAGCCGTTCCAGCGCACACGCCGCTTCCGGATCGTGCTGCGGCAACCAGTCGCGTCCCGGGACCTCACCTGCTGATGCGGTCAAGGACGTGGTGGTCATGCTCACCCCTTCGGCGTCGAGTCGAGGTTCTCCAGGCGCAGCACGCGCTCACCCAGTGGAGGATGAGTGCTCATGATCCTGGCCGGCCAGCCGGTGGTGTGGTCCTCCCAGCCTCGGTCGATCCAGTTCTGGAATACGGCGGCCAGCTGGGGTCCGTAGCCGAGTTTGGCGGCGAACTCGTCTGCGGCGAACTCACTGCGTCGGGAGTGATACCGCGACAGTGGCCCGGACATCAGGAGCACGGCGGTCAGCGGGAACACCATCATGGCCGTGACGGCGAACAGGCAGAAGACCACGCTACCTGGGCCGGACGACAGGATGGTCGACCACAACACCCTGCCGAGGAAACGCATGACCAGGTCGACCGGCAGTCCGTAGAAGTACAGCAGGAACGCCACTGTGGAGTGGCCGAGCTGGTGGTGGCCGAGCTCATGCGCCAGGACCGCCTCCAACTCCTCCGGCGACAGCTGGGACAGCGCGCCCCGGGTGATCGCTATCGTCGTGCCCAGCGAGGCTGAGGCGTTGATCTCGGAGCTGTCCTGTACCCACAGGGTGTATGAGTTCGAGGCGATGCCGGCACGGGCGGTCACGCGTCCCCACACCGTTTCCAACAGCCTCTTCTCCCAAGCGGTGGGCTGGCGGAGTCCCATCAATCGGGCCACCATCGGCTCGAACCGCGAGGTGAAGGCCAACCCTCCTGCCACCAACCAGAACAGCAGCCACGCCGGTGCCAGGAGGTACATGACCAGCAGCGAAGCCAGCGCCTTGGGTGCCAGTACCCACAACACGGTCGCGATCGCGGAGCGGTCCAAGCCGTGTTTGGCACCCAACTCCCGCGCGATCGGTCTGGCCGTGGGGGGTGTCGTGGGCGTGGGGGAGTTGGGAACATGAGCCCCGAGGGGCTGCTCGGGGTCGGGCAAAGGTGCCTGGTTCTCGTGCGACGGCGGCACCATGTTCGGTCCGGTAATAGACATGGTCTGGTCCTCTCAGGGTTCTCAGCTTCCTGGGATGTCGTCATCCGGAGTGCTCGTCGTTCTGTCGTGTGCTGGGCGAACGCTGAGTGTTCGGTGCCAGGGACATCGGTCGATGAGCGATCTGCCGGATGACACCGCCCAATGGAGCGGCGGCTAGACCAGATTGGAATGAGCAGAGTTTTGCTCACATGCGTGACCAGCGATTATGACCAATGTGATCAATATGACCAACGTTATAATCACTATAAGAATCTGCTTGATTGCTCTATGAAACATTTGTTTTGAGGGGGACATGTGTCGAACAGAGTGCGGCCAGGCAGACGCAAGAAAGAACTCATCCACGACGGCGGACCTGTCACTGCCTTCGCGCTGGCGCTGCGGCAGTTGCGAGAACAAGCGGGGGATCCTACCTACCGGCAAATGGCACAGAAATCTCATGTGGCCCCCAATCTGCTTTCCCAAGCCGACTCCGGGCACCGACTGCCGACCGAAGCCGCGCTCACCGCATACGTGACTGCTTGCGGCGGAAACGTCGAGGAGTGGAAGGAGCGCCTCCGGAAAGCGCGAGCAGCCCAGGCCGCACTCCAACATGACTCCACAGGACCTGCGAAGGACAACGGAGTTGATCACACACCTGCGCAGGCGCGATCAACCAACGAGACAAAATCGGATCAGCCGCATACAGCCACTCGAACACGGCCGGAGGATGCGACCACGGCCATGGGGACCCCGTCGGCACCCCCGACCCCGCGGCGAAGTCGATGGCGTCCCAAACTGGCCGTGCTTTCGCTTGCGACCGTGGTGGCTGTTGTAACGTCCGTTTTTTTCATCGTCACGGGAACAACCGGCGGAGGAAGCAGTGAACCGCAGGCCTCAGCGGATGCCGGAAGGCCTGAATCAACCCTTGATGCACAGTGTCGTTCGAGTTGGGAAAAGATCAGACGAGCTTCGATCTATGTCATTCCGTGCATCGAGGTCCAGGCCGATGAACTGTTGATCTCTGTTCAAGTCAGACCTGCGAATGACAGCGGGATTGTCGACGCCACCGTCTGGGTGTGGCCGATGCACCTAGACGCACAACTGCTCGAGCGTAAGCAATACGATCTGGTCCGGGAACCGTCGACACTGCGTAGCTGTCGGCTCACCTTCACCCACGATGAGGTCCAAACCTGTGGACCTTTCGCCGTCACACCGACGACCGGTCCCGGCTTCTACAACGCTGCCACCAGCGCTGATATTCACGAAGCCCAGTACCCACCCGGCTGGAACTCCAGTCTCTTCGCCGGAACCCAAAGTCCGAAAGTCGACTTCCGCGCGCCGGAACAGGGAGCCTCGCGAGACTGATTTCCTTGTGTCCGCGTGCGTGACAGGACTCTGACTTCGTCACCGTTCGGAAATCCAGCACGGGCCGTGGAGGGCCGGATGCTAGATGGGTGGAGGATCGTCGTGGGCTAACCTCCGATGTCGATCATCCAACACTTCCTTCGGGGGCAGAATTCGATGACCAAGCGGATCAACCGCCGGGCTCTCCTCGTCGGCTTCTTCGCGATGCCCGTTCTCGTCGCGTGTGGGGGCACCAAAAGGCGCAGGCGGCGCGGTGGCGGAGACGTTGGGAAGGTCAAGGGCTGACCGGCTGTCTCCCGGCAGCGGAGGCAACATCGACCCACGGTTCCGCTTTGTGCTGCGGCGGAATACGATCCGGTCACCGTTGTGGAAGGTAGACCGGTCTCAAACTCAGTGATGTGAGGACGATACGGCCTGGATGCTCGACCGAGCCGGACACGCCGAGAAGATCCGCCCCACGAAAGCGAACCGGAACCAAAATGGCCCGATATGCCCCATAAGGCGTTTTCGGGCCATTTTTCGGGCCATTTCCGCAACCGGGAAGAAGCGTTGTTCGCGAAGGAGGCCGCACGCGCGTCACGGCGATGTGTGGCCACTCCCCGCGGATAGCCACCCCTTCCAGCGCGCTGCCCATCGACGTGGCAACGAGCAGTCCCGGTTTGCTACCTCTCCGTCTGGGGCCGGGGGCAGTGCGCCGAGCAGCGGGACCCCGCGAGTCGGCGCTGCATGACCCGGACCCGAGGTCGACGCCGGTATCCGGCCGGGAACCACGGCCGAGGAGAACAGGGGAATCCGGGATCTGAAGGCAAGGGCCGCCGTCCGTGTGACGAGGTGGCGGCGCTCACAGCGGTGATGACCTTCCTCGCGGGAGAAGCTCGTCCCGTACCGGCCAGTGGACACGGTGGTAGCGTGCATCGACGGACGACATTTCCCGCATAGGCCCCGAAGCGGGACATTCCAGGCTTTGTCGGTGCGCCGTTGATCGAACAGAAACCGGCGGCACGATCCTTTCGGAAGAATCGGAAGAAGTTGAGGAACAGGGAGAGATTGGCGGACCACGAGTTCACGTCGCAGGCCTTCGACAAGCTGGACAAGCGCATATACCTGCTGACGGCGATCGCTTTCGCCGTCGGCCTGGTCGAACTGATCATCGGCGGCATTCTGGACCTGGTAGCCGCTGATCTCGGCGTGAGCGAAGGGCGCGCAGGTCTGCTCATCACCGCATTCGCGCTGGTGTTCGGGATCAGCGGCCCGGTGTTGTTGTTCCTGTTCGGCCGCTTCGACCGTAAACGCGTCACCCTGGCGGCGCTGGTCGTGTTCGTCGTCGGCAATGTGATCGCGGTTTTAAGCCCCACCTACGTCCTGCTGTTGCTCTCCCGAGTGATCTCGGCGGCCAGCGGCGGACTGCTGACCGTGATGAGTCTGACCATGGCGGCACGCATCTCCGCCCCCGAACTACGCGGACGGGCCATCGGGCTGGTGGTGATGGGCATCAGCGGCTCGATCGTGCTGGGCCTACCGGTCGGCGTGAGTATGGGGCACGCGTTCGGCTGGCGTAGCCCCTTCGTGCTCGTCATCGTCCTGGCACTTCTGCTCATGTGGGCGGTCGCGGCGCGCTTCGGCACGATGACGGCTGAGCCGCCCGCGCCGCTGGGCCGCCAGGTGGCGGCGCTCGGCAACAGTCGGGTGCTCAGCGCGCACCTCACCACTTCCTTCTTCCTGGCCGGCCACTACACGCTGTACGGCTATCTGACGCCGTTCGTCATCACCACCATGGGGTTCGGTGGAGCACTGATCACCGCTGTCTACTTCGTCTTCGGTGCCGCTGCCGTGACCGGTGGGGGACTTTCAGGGGCGCTCTCGGATCGCTTCGGCGCCCGCCGCACGTTGCTCACCGCCACGGCCCTTTTCGCGTTGTGCCTGGTGGCCATCCCCCACACCACGTCGGTGCCCATCGCGTTCTGGGTCGTGCTGGCGCTGTGGGGTGTGCTGAGCTGGGCCATCACTCCGCCGATTCAAAGTCACCTGGTGCAGCTGGCACCACGGACGGCGGACATCCAGCAGAGCCTGAACAACTCGATGCTGCATCTGGGCATCGCACTGGGGTCGTTCGTCGGCAGCACTGTGATCGACCGTTTCGGCGTCATGTACAACGCCCGCGTCGGGGCACTGTTCGTGCTGCTGGCATTAGGCGCTGCGCTGGTGAGCTTCCGCCACCCCCGCACCGTGACCGCCAAGCCGTAGAAAGCGGAGCCGCCCAGCGCAAGACAAGACATCGCCGCAGCAGATCGCGCCTTCGCGGGGCGATCTGCTGCGGCATGGTGCTCACATTCCTGAGTTCAAACAGAAGCGACACCCAGCCTGGGGCGACGGTCGAGAACGATGGTCATCTTGATGTGAGAGGACCGGCCCGGAGCCGATGCTCCCCTCCGACCGCTGGAATTGTTCCGTAACCGCTGGCTGCGGATGGAATGAGCTTCGACACCATATGCGATCACAATCTCTGAAGTCATCCCGGATGTCCCGTTTACGGGTTCGATCCACGTCGGTTTGTGAACTCGGAAACGCCTTGAATGGTCACAGCGGGAAGATCGACAGTCCTGCCATGCGGTTCTCGGCGTTGTCCTGTTGCGCAACCCCACTCTGGCGAGGTGGCGAGAACGAGGAAATCGATCAGCCGTTCGAGGGGAAGCGATGGAGGATTGCACCGAGGGTGCCCATCGTCGGGCGGATCACCGTCTGGCTGTGATCACCGTGTTGTACAACGCTGAGCGCGCCGACCGTTCCATGACGGGTGTCCATCTCGCGCTGATGACGATGAAGGCCGCCTACATCGTTGGCACGATAGCGTTCTACGAGCAAAGTCTTGCTGTTCCGTGTCATAACCTGGCCATACGGGTCCGCGCTCATCCTCGTCAATCTCGGGGTTAGCGCAATCATCGTCTTCAGTTAACCGTGTGGATTAAGGGCTTCATGGCCACGAAAGCCCCTGACGTCGGGGTGGTCGCCGACCCTGACACTGGAAGCCACCGGTCGAGGCGGGAACACAGCAGGGAACCGACGTTCAGAACGATTCCGAGGTTGCTGATTTGGGCCTCCACTGCCTGATTACCGTTTCGTGGGGGAACCCCGGCCACCGTCGATGGGGCTACCGAAAGTGGTGGACAGCGCTTCGGTCGGCTCGAAGGGTGTCTCGTCCGTGGCGCTCGATAGGGCGTACCGGGAAGCGCTGTCACCGCCGGTGAGCGCGCGCGGAGCCACCGGGGCGGCGTACAGATCCTCCACCGAACACCGCTGTCGACGACAAAGGAAGTTGTTCGGCCGAGGTCCCGTTCCTGCTGGAGGGGCTGACTCTGTCGGCGCCCACCACGTCCATGTTTGGACTCGACCGGTGCAAGGCCGACGCCCCGTGTCGCGGCAGGGAGCAGTTTGTCCTTTGTGGTTTATCGCCTGTGGTGGTCCCGGCAGTCCTGTGGCATGTCGTCCGGGGTCGTCGGACGAGCTGGAACGCGCTCTTCCTGCTGTCCACCGTGGGATCCCGGTCCCTCCGCAAGCAGTCACTTCATCCTCACGCTCACGCTGCCCAGGAGCTTCAGCCTCGGGCGCTTGCCGGTGGCAGTCCACCCGGGGCGCAAGGCTGTGGACGGCGGCTGGGGAACGAGGTAGTTTGCCGCTGCAGGCGTAGTGTTCGACAAGGGGTGTCATGAGCACGAGTCCCGGTGGCGTCCGTGCGGTGCGCGCGGTTTCGCGGTGGCACAACCACACGGTGAGATATCTTCCGGGGGAGTTCCTGCTCGCGTGTTATCGCCGGCGCGGTCCGGTGACCGGCATCGGGCGGTACGTCTACCTGCTGGGGCCGGAGGCCAACCGGTTCGTCTTCGCGAACTCCGAACTTTTCCGGTGGCGGGAGGCGTTCGAGGGTTTGATCCCGGTGGACGGTCCGACATCGCTGATCGTCAGTGACGGCCCCGACCATCGACGCAGACGTCGACTGGTGCAACCGGCTTTGCACCATCGACAGATCGAGAACTACCTGGCGATCATGGCGGAGAACGCGGACGCCGTCATCGACCGATGGCGCCCCGGACACAGGGTCGACATCTACCAACAGTTCCGTTCCGCGATTCGACGCAGCACGATCCAGTCGCTGTTCGGAAAGCGGCTGGCCTCGGAATCGGAGTTTTTCGGGACACAGCTGCAGACGTTGTTGGACCTGATCGACCACCTGCCGCAGACCGTGGCCTGGAAACAGCGACTGGCCACGCCACAATGGCGGCGCGCGATGGCCGCTCGCACCAGGATCGACGAACGCATCGCCGACGAGATCGCGCGAGCGCGGCTTGAGTCGACCGATGCGGACGACCACGTGCTGGCGTCGCTGGTGCATGGCAAGGACGACACCGGTGACACGTTGAGTGACCAGGAGATCCGCGACCAGGTGGTGACGTTGATCGCCGCCGGGTACGAGACCACCAGCGCGGCGGCGGCCTGGGCGGTGTACGCCATGCTCAGCACCCCCGGGGTGTGGGATCGTGCCGCTGAGGAAGTGCGTGGGGTGCTCGGCGATCGGCCGCCCGGCCGAGGTGATCTGTCGAAGCTGGACTACCTCAACGGTGTGGTCCGCGAAACCCTTCGGCTCTATTCACCTGTGGTGATGTCCGCCCGCAAGGTCGCCACGGGTTTCGACTTCGCCGGCCGGAAGGTCAAAGCCGGTGACATGTTGCTGTACAGCCCGTATGTCACCCATCGGCTGCCCGAGTTGTGGCCCGATCCGCTGCGGTTCCGTCCGCAGCGCTGGATACCGACCGAACCGGAGTACCGGAAACCCGCCCCGCACGAGTACCTCCCGTTTTCTGCGGGACCACACCGTTGCATCGGTGCGACGTTCGCTCTCACCGAGTTGACCGTGATGTTGGCCCGCCTCCTGGCTCGCACGTCGTTGCTGTTGCCCGAGCAACGGATCCGACCGACCAGTTTCGCCGCGATGCGGCCCGCTCGTGGTCTGCTCGTCGACGTGCTCCAGCGGTAGGGCTGCCGCGGACCTCGTCCAAGTCGAACCTTGTGGTGCGTCGGAAGTTCGACCAGTCCCGGACGAGGCGGTGGCACGGCGGCCAGTCGAAGGAGTCGGCGCATCCGATACGGGGGGCCTCCGTCACCTGGCCGGGTTCGCGCTGACCCGCTCGGCCGTGATGCCGGTGGCGCAGTCCATGCCACGTGTTCGACAGTCGTGCGACGGTGTTGTGGCCCGCGCTGGGACGACACAGCGCGTCGGTGTTACGGCGGGGTCGCCCCCTTGCACGGCGGGGTGGACTTCTCAGTCTTCTCAGCGTGTTTTCAGCGTGTTTTCCGCTGACGGGAGGTGGCCGGTACCCGGTGTCGTGTCGTGCTGCGCGACACTGGGCCGGTGACCGAGCAGCACAAGGACACCGCGATGGTTTCGAACGGCGACACGACGGGCGTGTGCGCGTTGGACGGATGTGACAATCCGCTTCCCCCGCCCGCCGTGGACTCCAGCGGACGACGCAAGGGCGGACGGCCGTCGTCGTACTGCTGTAAGGCTCACGCCGATGCTGCCTCCCGACAGCGGCGTGCCGCGCGAACGGCCGCCGTGGTCGATCCTCTGGTGGAGGTACGTCGCGCAGCCGAGGCGTTCGAGGCGACGTCCGCTCCTTTGCTGACGGCGTTGCACGACATGGCGCAGCGGCTCAGCGCCGCGGAGGAGCAGGCGATCGCGCAGGTACGCCAGTCCGAGGAGCAGGCCGCCGCCGCCCACGCCGAGGCCGAGCGGGCGCAGCGACGTGCTGAGCAGGCGGAACGTGACCGCGACCGGGCGCTCGCCCAGGCTCGCGAGGACCGGTCCTTGCGCGAACAGGCGGAACAAGCCGCCCAACACGTCCGGGCCGAAGCCGAGGCCGTGAAGAACCAGGCCTGGGCCGCGGTCGCCGAACACGAACGCGCACGGGGAGCGGCGGAATCAGCGGCGGCCGCTGCCACGCAGGCCGGTGAGGAGATGGCCGCTGAACTCCACCGTCACCGCCAGGACCTGGCCGCGGTGCAGGCCGAGCGCGACGAACTGGCCCGGCAGCTGACGGACACACGGACCGAACTGCACAACCTCACCGCAGACCACGCACGGCTCGGCGAACGACTCGATGCCACCACCACCGAGCTCGACAGGACGCGCGAGGAGTTGACGACCACCCGAGCCGACCTCGCCGCGGTGCGTCGGGAGAACACCGACCTGCGAGCGACTCTCGAGAAACTTCGCGAGGAGCTCGCCACCGAACGCGCGGCGCGCACTGTGGCTGAGACCAAAGCCACAGCGGCGGAAGCCGCGGTGGCCGACAAGGACACCAGGCTGGCGGATCTCGCCGAGCAGCTACGACAGGCCCATGCGCGAGTCGACGTGCTTCTCGCCACACGGGACACCGGGTCCCACCGGGCTGAGGGCGGCGATCGTGACGGTCGGGTCACCGACTCCGCAGCGCCGTGAGGACGTCGGATATCCCCGCTCTGCCTTTCCTTGCCCTGCCTGAACAGCGATAACGGCTGACCGGGGGCGCAAGACCACGCCTGTGCCGGGTGCGTGTCGACCGGTCCGGACAGTGACTCCATTGAGGACAGACGACCGTGCAGTGGCGGGAAACACAATTGCATAATTTTGCAATTCGATACATGCTGTACTGGTCACTGTCTTGCAGGGTGGGAAGGTGGGTGGGCAGGACCGTGCCGGTCCCGCTGTATCAGGTGAAGGCGGAATTCTTCCGCATGCTCGGCCATCCGGTGCGCATCCGGGTGCTCGAATTGCTCCAAGGAGGACCCAAGTCGGTGCGCGAGCTTCGGGCCGCGATCGACGTGGAGGCACCGAGTTTGTCGCAGCAGTTGGCGGTGCTGCGTCGTTACGGCATCGTCACCGCCACGCGCGACGGGTCGACGGTCGTCTACGCGTTGGCCGGGGGAGACGTGGCCGAGCTGATGCGGGCGGCGCGGCGCATTCTCACCGAGATGCTGGCCGGGCAGAACGAACTGCTCGACGAGTTGCGTGCGGAGAGCGCTGAATGAGAGGGATCCGGGCAGCCGCGTGGCGGTTGCGTTCGTTGTTGCCCGGTCGCGCCGATCTCGCCGCGGTACGGCGGCATCCCCGTCGTGACCTGCTGGCCGGGCTCACCGTGGCCATCGTGGCGTTGCCGTTGGCGTTGGGTTTCGGGGTGTCCTCCGGGCTCGGCGCGGAAGCCGGGCTGGCGACCGCGGTGGTCGCCGGGGCGTTGGCCGCCGTGTTCGGTGGCTCCAATGTGCAGGTTTCCGGTCCCACCGGGGCGATGACCGTCGTGCTCGTCCCGATCGCCGCCGCGCACGGCGCCGCGGGGGTGTTGGCGGTCGGGTTGATCGCGGGGATCCTGCTCGTGGGTCTCGCGTTCGCGCGGGCAGGCCGCTACATGCGTTACATCCCGGCGTCGGTGGTGGAGGGCTTCTCCCTCGGCATCGCCTGTGTCATCGGTTTGCAGCAGGTCCCCAATGCGCTCGGAGTGGACGAGGTCGACGGCGAGCACGTGCTGACGCTGACGTGGCATGCCCTCCAGGAATTCGTTCGCAGTCCGGAGTGGACATCGCTTGCCGTGGCCCTCGGTGTGGCGGCGGTGATGCTCATCGGGGCGCGGTGGCGGCCGGGAGTGCCGTTCTCGATCCTCGCGGTCATCGCGGCGACCCTGGTGGTCGAGGTGGCGCGGTTGGATTCTGTGACCCCGATCGGTGAGCTGCCCGCGGGGCTGCCCGCGCCGTCGCTGGATTTCCTCGATCTCTCGGCGCTTCCCGCGCTGCTGCCGTCGGCGTTGGCCGTCGCGGCGCTGGCCGCGCTCGAGTCGCTGCTGTCGGCGTCGGTGGCGGACGGGATGACCGTGGGGCAAAAACACGACCCCGACCGGGAGCTGTTCGGCCAGGGGCTGGCCAACATCGCGGCTCCGTTGTTCGGTGGTGTGCCATCAAGGCCATGGTGCGGGCGACCCGCTCCGACGCGGTCGTCCTCATCGTCACCGCGGTGGCGACCGTGGTGTTCGACCTGGTCTACGCGGTGTTGCTGGGCATGCTGATCGCGGGTGCGCTCGCCTTGCGCTCCATCGCGCGGCAGGCGCGACTGGATCAGGTCGACATCGCCGGTGACCTGCCCGGCGCCACCAGCGACGAGGAATACGCGCTGTTGGCCGAGCACATCGTCGCCTATCGCATCGACGGGCCGCTGTTCTTCGCCGCGGCGCACCGGTTCTTGTTGGAACTGCCCGACGTGACGAACATGTCGGCGTTGATCCTGCGGATGTCGCGGGTCACCACCATCGACGCGAGCGGCGCGCTGATGCTCAAGGACACCATCGACAAGCTCGAGCATCGGGGCATCACCGTCTACGTCTCCGGGATCAGGCACGGCCACCACAGGCCGTTGGAAGCGCTCGGCGTCATCACCCGGCTCCGCGCGGAGGGACGAGTGTTCGCCACGACCCCGGAGGCCATCGCCGCCGCTCGGAATCAGTTGCGCAGTGACGGCACTCTTGCCACGCCACCGCAGGATCTGTCCACCGACTCGCCGCGGCGAGAACCTGCGTAATGGTGACATAACGGTCGGTGAGGTGATCTGTCGCTATTACCCCGGATCGGGTGATGTCATCACCGGTGCGGGCTAATGGGCACCGACTTTCGTTGTGAGCCGAATGCCGATTCACGACGTTGGTCGCGGGCCGCTCGGCGGCTGTATGTCGTCTCTGACGTGGTGATACTTCGACAGTCGTTGCTCGGAGGACGTGAACACGTCACAAGGAGATGGCCCATGCTACCGAAGAAGCACAGACTCGTGGCTCGGATGACCGCGACCGCGATGCTGGCTGCGGGAACGGCCGCGGCGGTCGCCCTGCCCGCGACCGCGGAAACGGTGACACCGCAGACGGAAGTCACGGCCGAGGCGGACCCGATGCTGCAGGCCATGCAGCGCGACCTGGGACTGACGGCCCAGGAGGCGCAACAGCGGCTGGAGCAGGAGTCTGTGGCGCGCACGCTGGACGAGACCCTGCGCGCCAAGTTGCAGGACAACTTCGGAGGCTCGTACTACGACGCCGACACCGGGACCCTGGTGGTGGGTGTGACCGAGGCGTCCGCGTTGGACGACGTGCGGGCCGCCGGCGCCAAGGCCAAGCTCGTCGACGCCAGCATCGACGAACTCAACACGGCGGTGGACCGGCTCGACCGCAAGGAAAGCAGCGCCCCCGAATCGGTCACCGGCTGGTACGTCGACGTCAAGAACAACTCGGTGGTCGTCACCACCGCGCCCGGCACGGCCGCGCAGGCCGAGAAGTTCGTGGCGGCGTCCGGGGTCGACGGTGACAACGTCGAGATCGTGGAGTCCACCGAACAGCCCCGCACCTTCATGGACGTCATCGGCGGCAACGCCTACTACATGGGTAATGGCGGTCGTTGCTCGGTCGGATTCACCGTGCAGGGCGGCTTCGTGACCGCCGGCCACTGCGGCACCACCGGCACCTCCACGTCGTCGCCCAGCGGCACCTTCGCCGGCTCGTCGTTCCCGGGCAACGACTCGGGTTCCACCACCGGCTGGCACTGCGGCCAGGTCCAGGCCTTCAACCAGACCGTGCGTTACGCGGAGGGCACCGTCACCGGTCTGACCCGCACCAACGTCTGCGCCGAGCCGGGTGACTCGGGTGGCTCGTTCATCTCGGGCAACCAGGCTCAGGGCATGACCTCCGGTGGCTCCGGTAACTGCACCTTCGGTGGCACCACGTACTTCCAGCCGGTCAACGAAGTACTGAGCGCCTACAACCTGAGGCTGATCACCGGCTGACACAAGCCGCAGCATCGGGTGTTCCCGGCGGGGGCCGCGTTGACGCGGCCCCCGCTTTCGTCGTGTCCGACCCCGAAGGGACGACCGTTTCCGTGTCCGGTGTGGCCCGCGCTGGTCACAAGGAAGGGGCCGTCCTCGCGCAAGGTGTGATCAGCCCTTGACCAGGCACGGCTGTGGTGGGTCGACAGCAGCGCAGACAGGGGGAGGGCGCTCGCATCGCCTCACAGCCGTACCGAGCAGGAACCGCAGAACATCGCAGGAAGTGACGGCCCGCCGGGCATCTTCCGACGTCATGGGTGAGCGCGCGACATCGACGTGCGTGGGAGCAGATCCCTCGCCATGCCGGGTTCGTCAAGGCGCCCCTTTCAAGGGAAGGGGAGACATGCCCGCATGTTCGAAGCCGCCCTCGGGCTCACCCGGCGGTGTCCGCCGGCGGGGTGTCCTCCGGTGGTGCGCCGTTCGGCCAGATACACGGCGAGGACGCGCCCAGCGACAGGTCTCCTTCGACACTCTGCTTGACCGACATGCGGAACGCGTCGTCGTTGTTCTCCACCGACACGAACCGGTCGTGCGCGTCGCGTTTGTCGGTGAGCACACGGAAGTTGTTCGCCGTCCAATACTCGTAGAGGGCGTCGACGAACTCCGCGTTGCGGTCCTTCGGCAGATCGTCGAGCCAGTACGACCGGCTGACCTCGTAGCGGCCTTGTGGACCGTTGTCGGTGGGGTCGAGGCATTCTGTGGACCCGGACCGCAGTGGGGTCAGCGTCGGTTGCTCCGGCAGCGCGGCCACGGCCCGTCGGATGTGGTCCTCGGCGCGCTGCGTGGCCTCGTCCTCGGTCATCGTGCGCATGTGTCCTCCGTTTTCCGCTGATGTCGGACCCGCGCCGTCGGCCGCCGTGTCGCCTCCGTCACCGCCGCAGGCGGTGACGAACAGGACACAGGCGAGCACGACCGTTTTTCGGATCACGTGCCGTCCCTTCCTGTCGCGCGGCCGTCGCCGGGTCAGTCGGGTTTCCCGCCGACGACGATGGTGGCCATGTTGCGCAACGAGGCCGAATCCTGGTTCCAGTACTCCGAATGTGCCGCCGTGGAGTATCCCCCGGTGTACCACTCGCCTTCGGTGCCGGGGTCCGAGGTGAACACTTCCGCGCCGAAGTCCTCGCCGATGGGCTGACGGCCGTGGATGAGCGGTGGTGTTCCGCGGATGATGTCGTTCTCCGCGGTACTGGCGTAGACGGTGGCGTCCTCGGGCAGGTTGAGTTCGGAGACGTGGTCCACGCCCACGCCGGGGCTGCCGATGAACACCGCGTTGTCCACGTTCAACTGCCCACCCTGGGCGGAGTGCCCGATCACGGTGGAGCCGTAGCTGTGTCCGATGACGGTGTTGTTCGATCCGCCACCCTCGTGGGTGGCGCGCAGGCCGTCTTGGAAGTTCCGCAGGTCCTCGGCCGCGTTCTCGGCGTAGTGCGCGTTGGTGGCTTGGCCGAGGTCTTGTGGCGCGTCGTAGCCGACCCAGGTGATCGCCGCGGTGTCGCTGTGGCGGGACTGCCGTCGCGCTTCGTCGAGGATCGCTTGGCTTCGGTCGAGTTCCCCACCGATGCCCGACAGGTTGGACCCGGTGCCCGGAATGGAGGTGACCACGTTGTCCGCGGTGTCGGGGTTGCCGAGGGCGACGATGCCCCGCCCGTTGCCTTCGGTGGAGAAGTCCAGCAGATAGGCCTGGGACGCTCCGGTGTCGGGGTCGGCGGACAGCCGTTCGTTGATGGCGTTCATGCCGCGCAACGTGTCGTTGATCCTGTTCAGTTCGCGGTTTTGGTCCTCGGTGCGGGCGTCGCCGAGTTCCTCGAGTGCGTCGCGTCGGGTGGTCAGTTCGGAGTGCTCCTCGGCGAAGCGGATCCGGTTGGCCCGGTCCCGGACCTCGGCGGGGATGCCGTCCATCCCACCGATCACCTCGCCGTGGGTGTAGATGGCCGATTCCTGCTCCATCGGCGTGAGACTGTCCCACCACTGTTTGACGTCCTTCGGTGAGGCGTTCTCGCCGGGGATGTCGGAGGGGTAGACGACGTTGCCTTCGCCGACGGCCTCCAGTTCCAGCCCCGCCGCCGACGGCAGGGCCTGGTTCAGAGCTTGGGTGGCCACCTGGTCGGCCTCGTTGACGGCTTCCAGCGCGGCCTGCACCGTGTCGGTGAGTTCCTGGGCTCTTTGGCGGTCGCGTTCCTTCTCCTCGTCGGTGCGCAGATCCCCGGGGCCCCCGTTGCTCGCGCGGACCTCGCCGGTCTCGGCGTTGAGCGAGAGTGGGTAGCTCACGCTCTCCACGACGCCGTCGACGGTCTGCTGGGCCTCGATGATCGCATCGGACAGGTCCCGCAGGGCGGGTGGGACCTTCTCGAGGTACTCGGCGGCCGTGTCGTAGCCGGAACGGACGTCGTCGATGTGCGCGCGGGCGGCGTCGGCGGCCTCGCCCTGCCAGCCGTCGAGTCCGCCGGCGGCGGTTTTGAGGTCACCGGCGGTGGCGGTGAGTTGGCCGGCCAGCCGTGCCCATTCGGCGGCCATGTCGTCGAACACATCGGGGTCGGCTTCACGTAGCTCGCGGAAGGACACCATCGCCGATCACTCCCCCGAGCTCAACGGGGGAAGTGTTTCGAGCACGGCCTGTTCCATTTCGCGGTAGCCGTCCGAGCTGTCCTCCAGCAACCCGCCGGCCACGGCCGTGCGTTTGCACAGATCGTCGACGTAGTACTCCCACAGCTCGGCCAGTGAGGCGGCCTTGCTGGCGGTGGTGAAACCACTGTTGGCGCCCTCGTGCACGGCGATCGCGCCGATGAATCGCGCCTTGGCTTCGCGGGCCTCGTCTGCGATCTCGACCAGCTGCTCACCGGTTGAGACCAGGCTGTCGGGATCGACGCCGTAGCCGTTCATGCCAAACCCCAGCTTCGTGATCATGTACTGGTCGCCGATTATGACGCTTCACCCGCACCCGGGGTTCCGTTGTCGAAGGAAAGTCGCTTCAAACGGACCGAGGCGCAGCTCGGGGCTGGAGCGGTGTTCGTGTGGCGAGGGACCGACCGCCGCGTGGGCGGCGGAAACCGCCCCCACGCGCTTTGAGGTGCCCTAGTGGTCGGAGGCGTGTACGTCGACGACGATGCAGGCCAGGTTGTCCGGCGCCCCGGCGGCGTGTGCCGCGGCGGAGATCCGGTCGACCGCCTCCTGCGGGGCGGTGGCGGTGGTCAGCAGTTCCTGCAGGTCGTCCACGACGGCGTACACGCCGTCCGTGCACAGCAGATACCGGTCACCCGGCATGGCTTGTCGCAGGTGCAGGTCGGGTTCGGTGGTTTTCAGGCCACACAGTGCGCGCACCAGGGTGGTGCGTTCGGGGTGGGTTTGGGCCTCCTCGGGGGTGAGGCGCCCTTCGTCCACCAACGACTGACGTGGGCGAGGGCGAAATCGGCGCCGGACCACAGCAGTGCGGTCAGTGTCGTTCCGGCATCCGGTGCGCCAGCGACGCGGTTGACGCTCGCGCGGGCGTCGTGGAAGCCGGCCAGCAGGGTGGTGGTGAGTTTTTCGGGTGGTACCACGGTGTCGGCGGAGCGCAACGCCGCCACCGCGGTGGCCGAGGCGGCACCCTCGCCGTTGCCGGTGTTTCCGTGTTCTGCGCCTGGGCCGAAACCGTCGGCGACGGCGAACAGTGCGCCGCCGGCATAGAGGGCGTCCTGATTGGTGTTCCGGACAAGACCCCGGTCGAGGACGCAGGCGTGGTTCAGGCGCACAGGTGTGTGGTGGGCGGACATGGTGGGGTCCTTTCCTGACAGTCGGTCGACGAGGAAGGAGACGGTCTCCCGGCGAGCGGCGATGTCGGCTTCGACCTGGTGCCAGTACGTGCTGATCTCCTGCGCGGCCGCGGCCCGCGGGAGATCGCAGACGACCCGGATACGGGACAACGGCATGCCGATTCCCCGCAGCCACGCGATGAGCCGCGCCCGATCCAGTTGCGACCGTTCGTAGTAGCGGTAGCCGGTGCAGGCGTCGACCCGCGCGGGGGTCAGCAGTCCCAATTCGTCGTACAACCGCAACGCTTTGGGGGTGAGCCCACAAGCCTGGGCGAATGCGCCGATGCTCAGTGCTGCCATCTCGTCCTCCCGGAAAACCGGGTCGATCACCCGGTGAGCGCCAGTGTGAGAGCTTCCCCGAGGGGAAGGTCAACAAGAGGCGACGGAACGGATGTGCAGGGCCACGGTGGACGCCGAGAGCGCGTCCGGCTCGGACCTGTTCGCCTGTGGATTCGGTTGTGGTGTGCTCGACGGTGTCGTCAGAGGTTGCGCCTGGCCGGTGCGCGGGTGCCGGCCGTGCGGCGGATCTGGAACCGTCGGCTGCGGGTTCTCGGCCGGCGGCTGGGGCGGGGGGACCGGCGGGGTGGAGTGGACCGCGGGTTCCTCACACGCGTGGGCGTGTGGGAGTTGGCCGGTGTCGGCGGGGTCGGTGTCGGTTTGTCGGCGAGGTCGAAGGTGTCGCGTAGCGGGGCTTCCTTGATGAACAGCACGCTGACGGCGGTGATGACCGCGAGGGCGGCACTGATGAGGAACAGTGTTCCGGTCGCGTCGCCGTAGGCGGCGCGGACGATGTCGGCGACCGGGGCGGGAAGAGCGTCGAAGTCGAGGCTTCCCGCGCTGACGTGGGCGTCCGCGTGGAGGCCGCGTGCGGCCAGGGAGGCGGCGGTGATGTCGGAGACCTGGGCGGACAGCACGGCGCCGAGTGCGGACACTCCGATGGCGCCGCCGAGGGTGCGGAAGAAGGTGACGGCCGCGGTGGCCACACCGACATAGCGCATGCCCACGGTGTTCTGCGCGACGAGCACGAGGTTCTGCATGACCGAGCCCACGCCGATGCCCAGCAGGGTGAGGAACACGCTCATCCACACGAGGTTGGTGGCGTGGTCGACGCTCGCCAGCAGGAACAGGCCGGCGAGCAGGGGCAGTGAGCCGCCGAGCAGGAACGGTTTGGTGCGGCCGATGCGTGAGACGATGCGTCCGGTGATGGTGGAGGCGCAGACCATGCCGATCACCATCGGCAGGGTCAGTAGCCCGGCGATGCTGGGGGAGAAGCCGCGGGAGATCTGGAAGTACTGCACCAGGAACACGGTGCCGACGAACATGGTGGTGCCGACGGCGAGTGAGGCCACGACGGCGAGGGTGAAGGTGCGGTTGTGGAACAGGTGTAGTGGGATGACGGGTTCGCGTACCTTGCTTTCCACGTACACCGCGAGGGCGATCAGGACCGCGCTCCCGCCGAGGAGCGCGGCGGTGTGCCACGACAACCAGGCGAAGCTCTTTCCGGCCAGGGTGATCCAGACCAGCAGGAGCGCCACTCCGCCGACGATGAAGGTCGCGCCGAACCAGTCGATGGAGACGTCGTATTTGACGACGGGCAGTTTCAGTATCCGCCCCAGCACGATGAACGCGATGACGGTGATGGGGACGCACACCCAGAACGTCCAGCGCCAGCCCAGGGGGGAGTCGACCAGCAGGCCGCCGACCAGGGGTCCGGAGGCGGTGGAGATGGCGAAGATCGCGCCGATGTAGCCGCCGTAGCGGCCGCGTTCGCGGGGCACGACCAGTGCGGCGATGACGGCTTGGACGAGTGACTGGAGGCCTCCCAGGCCGATGCCCTGCACGGCACGGAACGCGATGAGTTGGGGCATGGTCTGGGAGAATCCGCCGAGGACGCAGCCCACCGTGAAGATCGCGATCGCGACCTGGTACAGCATCTTCTTGCTGAACAGGTCGGAGAGCTTGCCCCAGATCGGTGTGGTGACGGTGGAGGTCAGCAGCATCGCCGTCACCACCCACGTGTAGTGGCTTTGTGTGCCGTTCAACTCGGCGAGGATCGTGGGCAGGGTGCTGGTGACGATCGTGGAGGACAGGGTGGCCACCAGCAGGGTGGCCAACAGTCCCGTGAAGACTTTGAGCACCTGTTGGTGGGGCATCGATTGAGCAGTCATGGCGGGTCCGACGGGGTGGGGGGCGCGGACGTGGTGATCTCCTTTCGGCGTGCGCACGGAGAAGGAGAAGTACTTAACTAAGCTAACGAAAGAAGTTGTTTAGCGCAACTATCAACTTTGTGGTGGGTGACTTGACCTCCACCGCGCCCGAGATGTGAGGCTGGGTTCATGCCGACCACCCGCACCCCGGCCTCGCCTCCGCCTCACGACTGGGGCGTGGCCACCGTCGACGTGGACGCCTACCTCGACCGGGTCGGCGTCCCCGCAATGCGCCCCTCACCGGAAGCGCTGGCCACCCTGCACGAAGCGCACGTGCGCACCATTCCGTTCGAGAACGTCGACATACAGCTCGGCCACACCCCGAGCCTGCAGCTGTCCGACATCACCGACAAACTCGTCCGTCGACGACGCGGGGGCTACTGCTTCGAACACGGCCTGCTGTTCGCGGCCTGCTTGGAACGACTCGGTTACCAGGTCACCCGTGGCATGGCCCGGGTGCGACCCGACAGTCCACACGGGTCGAGGACCCATCTCGTCCTGTTCGTCGACGTGGCCGGGACACGGTTTCTGGCCGACCCCGGATTCGGTTCCGGTCTGCTGATGCCCCTGCCGTTGGAAGACGGCGCCACCACCGAACACGGTGGCTGGCCGTACCGGCTCCGGCGCGACGGTCGACTGTGGCGGCTGGAGAAACCCGACGAGCACGGGGAGTGGGTGGCGGCGCATGCCTTCGACGAGACCCCACAGCGGCCGATCGACTACGTGGTCGCCAACCACTTCACCGCCACCCACTCGCATTCCCCGTTCACCCAGCGGCTCATCGTGCAACGGCTCGACCGCGGCAGCTGCCGCAAACTCTTCGGCAACAGACTGCTCGTGGAACACGCCACGCGCCCCTCCGGCCAGCCGCGCGCGGTGGCCGCCGACGAGCTCGACGAGGTCCTCCGCTGGTTGGGCATCGTCCTGGACGAGGACGAGCTCACCCGGTTGCGCGGATGCCGGTGGCAGAGGTGCCTGCGTTGCCACACGGTGTTCGATGACGACACCGAGGACATCGTGGACGCCGAGGACACCGAGGACACCGTGGGCGTGGACCGGTCGTTTCGGTCGACCGCTCCCTTTTGTTCGGGTCCTGGGTGGGGTCGGCTCGTCGTCGTGGGCAGGCTCCAGCGTGGCACAAAAGACCGACCGGTGAACACGACGGCGAGGCCGACGAGGGGGGTGAGGACGGTCGCGACGAGAGCCAGCCAGGACACGGCGGTGTCCAGCGGATGCCACAGGGTCATCAACCCCACGACGACCGAGGGACCGCCGGAGCCGACGTAGAACGCGAGATAGAGCGCGGAGGTGATCGCCCCTCGCTGGTCCTCGGGTGCGATGGCCTCGACGGCGGCGGCAGCCCCGCTGTAGGCCAGCCCGTGTCCCACACCGGCCGCCGCGGCCGCGACCATGGTGATCGACAGCGACCCGCCACCGGTCACGGCCAGGGCGAGGAGACTGAGCAGCAGAGCGCTGAGGCCGACCAGCTGCGCCGGCCCCGCCCCGCACCGTGCCACGAAGGGCTGCGCCGCCATGGAGCAGACCAGCACGGCGCCGACCACGCCACCGATGACCGCCAGATTGTTGATTCCGGCTGTCCGGTTCAGCACCGCCGGGATGACCGCCAAGAACAGGCCGGCCACGGCCCAAGCGAGGAAACCGGTCGCCGCGGCGGTGGTGAACCGCAGCCGCATACCAGTGGGGATGCGTGGTCGCGTGGGCCTCCACCGACGCGCCCGTTGCGGGGGTGCGGGCAGGGCGGACACACGGTGCCAGCCGATCGCCAGCAACCCCAAATGCACCAGGTACGGCAACACCTGCGGCTGCGGGGCGTACTGCGCCACCACCCCCGCGGCGATCGGACCGACCGCGGTGCCGGCCACGAACGCCATACTGGCCACCACCGACGCCCGTCCCCGGTTCGCGGACGGAGTGTGGTCCGTGATCACCATGGTGGCCGCCCCCGTGACCGCGCCCAGCGCCAGTCCTTGGGCGGCCCGGCCGACCAGCAACCACCCCACCCCGTCGGCCAGCACGAAACACGTCGAGGCGAACGCGGCCACCGTCACGCCGACCCGCAGCACCGTGCGTGGGCCGAGCGCATCCGCCGCCGGCCCGAACAACAGCAGGGCAGGGGCGCTGACCAGCGCGAACATCGCGTAGATCAGTGTCAACATCAGGTCGCTGAAGCCGAAGGCGACCTGATACTGCGGATACAGCGGGCTGGGCAGATACGCCCCCGCCGTAAGCACCACCAACAGGTACACCGCTGTGCGTCCCGCGTGAACACCACGGTCGGCCCGGCGAGAAAGCCGGCCGGGAAACGCACTGACACCACCGTTGCCGGAAAGTTCTTCGGACAACCTCGCCAGCATCACATCCGTAGTGTGCGGCCAGGACTGCTGAAGATCAGCAAACGTTGGTACACGAAACCGTGCAAAATCATGACATGATCGACCCGAGGTTGCGGGTGCTGCAGATGGTGGCCCACCACGGCACGGTGACCGCTGCCGCGGAGGCGCTGCACCACACCCCGTCCGCGGTCTCGCACCAGTTGCGGCAGTTGGCCGCCGATCTCGGAGTCGAGCTGGTCACCCAGGCCGGCCGGGGCATCCGGCTGACCCCCGCGGCGGAGACCCTGCTCCGCCACACGGAGATACTGCAGGCCCAGGCCGAACGGGCGCGCGCCGAGTTGGCCGCCGCCAGCGACAGGCCCGGCGGGTCCTTCACCCTGTGCGGTTTCTCCACGGCCGCCACCCATCTGCTGCCCCCGGCCGCGGCGGCCCTGCGGGACCACTACCCGAACCTGGCCGTGCGGGTCATCGAAGCCGAACCCGCCCGTTGTTTCGACCTGTTGTTGGCCGGTGACGCCGACCTGGCGCTCGTGGTCGCCACCGCCGCCACCCCGCCGACGTCGGACCCACGGTTCGACCAGCGCCCCTTGGTGGAAGACCCGCTCGACCTCGTCGTGCCCGAAGGCCATCCGCTGACCACCCGCCGCAAGGTCACACTCGGCGACGCCGTCGACGAACCCTGGATCGTGGGGCGGCCCGGAAGCACCTACCACCATCTGGTGCTCACCGCCTGCATGGCGGCCGGGTTCACACCCAACATCGCCCACTACGCCGACGAATGGGAAACCGGCACCGCCCTGGTCGCCCACGGCTTCGGTGTCATCCTCGTGCCGCGACTCGCCCGACTGCATCGACACTGGCCCATCGCCCGCATCCCCTTGCACGGTGAGCCCGCCCCGGCCCGGCGGATCCTCGCCGCCACCCGCCTCGGCAGCCGCGAACACCCCGTGGTCAAGACCGCCCTGGACACCATCACCGCCACCGCCGCCGCCCTGCACCCCCTCCACCGGGCCGAGGAACGGTCGGACTGAGCGTTGCCCCTGCGCGATCCGGGCCCTCGGGATCTCGTGTTTCGGGACGTGTCAGGGGGTGGGCTGGCGTTGGCGCAGG
>SMEZ01000121.1_pt1 | contig 23639 bp, 18 predicted proteins | sample 2456351 | NCBI WGS metagenome assembly SMEZ01 (sample SAMN10132605, study PRJNA489261) | soil metagenome | isolation source: day120 antibiotic-loamy sand soil ammended with composted manure from dairy... | place: USA | collected 2015-04-01 | reverse complement strand
GCCATGTATCCGGTTTCGGCGTTCCGTCCGACGTTTTCTCCCGCTACCAGCGAATGGCCGGTAACAAGGTGCTCATGGTGTCGGGTACCGACGAACACGGCACCCCGATCCAGGTCCAGGCCGAGAAGGAGGGCCTGACCCCGCAGCAGGCGGCCGACAAGTACACCCGCCAGATCACCGAGGACCTGCAGGGGCTCGGGATGTCGTACGACCTGTTCACCAGGACCAGTACCGGCAACCACGCCAAGGTGGTCCAGGAGATCTTCCTGGCCCTGTACCGCAACGGTTACGTCGTCCCCATGACCACCACGGGCGCCATCAGCCCGTCCACGGGACGCACGTTGCCCGACCGGTACATCGAGGGGACCTGCCCCATCTGCGGTTACGACGGTGCTCGCGGGGACCAGTGCGACAACTGCGGCAACCAACTCGACGCCACCGAGCTGCGTAATCCGCGTTCGCGCATCAACGGCGAGACGCCGAAGTTCGTCGAGACCGAGCATCTGTTCCTGGACCTGCCGGCGTTCACCGAGACGTTGGGTAGGTGGCTGTCCACCAAAACCGAGTGGCGGCCCAACGTCCTCAACTTCACCCGCAACCTCGTGGAGGACATGCGTCCCCGACCCATCACACGTGATCTCGACTGGGGGGTGAAGATCCCGCTCGACGGTTGGCGCGACCAGCCGATGAAGCGGTTCTACGTCTGGTTCGACGCGGTGATCGGGTATTTCTCCGCCAGCGTGGAGTGGGCCCGCCGTTTAGGTGACCCGGACGCCTGGCAGCAGTGGTGGAACAACCCCGACGCGCGGGGCTACTACTTCATGGGCAAGGACAACATCACCTTCCACGCCCAGATCTGGCCGGCGTTGTTGCTCGGCCACAACGGTGAGGGCGACAAGGGGGGTGAACCGGGGCCGTACGGAAAGCTGCGGCTGCCGGACGAGATCGTCTCCAGCGAGTTCCTCACCATGAGCGGCTCCAAGTTCTCCACCTCGCGCGGCACGGTGATCTACGTGCACGACTTCCTGCGCGAGTTCGGCCCCGACACGTTGCGCTACTTCATCAGCGTGGCCGGGCCCGAGACGCAGGACACCGACTTCACGTGGGACGAGTTCGTGCGTCGCATCAACTTCGAGCTCGCCAACGAGTGGGGCAACCTCGTCAACCGGTCGATCTCGATGGCGCACAAGAACAACGGCGGCATCCCTCGGCCCGGGACGCCGACGCAGGCCGATGAGGACCTCAAGGCGTTGGCCAAGGCGGCGTTCGACACGGTGGGCGGGCATCTGAGCCGCTCCCGGTTCAAACTGGCCGCGCAGGAGGCCATGCGCGTGGTCTCGGCGGCCAACAAGTACCTGTCCGATCAGCAGCCGTGGAAGCTCAAGGACGATCCCGAGCGCCGGGACACGGTGTTGCACACGGCGCTGCAGGTGGTGTCCGACGCCAACACGCTGCTCACCCCGTTCCTGCCGCACGCGGCGCAGAAGGTGCACGAGGCGCTGGGCGGCACGGGCGTGTGGGCCGCTCAACCGGAGCTTTTCGAGGTCGCCGACCTCGACCTGCCCGACCGGGTCAACCCGATCATCACCGGGGACTACACGGTGGAGCAGGCCCGCTGGGAGTCCGTGCCGATCGAGGTGGGACGCCCACTGGAGAAGCCGACGCCGTTGTTCGCCAAGCTCGATCCGAAGCTCGCCGAGACCGGACCCGAATGGGCTCCGATTAACGTCGAGGCATGAGTCGTAAGGAGCGTCCGCCGATACCGGAACCGCTGCCGGTACCGACGGTCGACGCACACACCCATCTCGACGCGTGTGGGGCGACCACCCCCGATCTCGTGAGAGCCGCCCTCGATCGGGCGGTCTCCGCGGGGATCGCCGCCGTGATCACCGTGGCCGACGACATGGACTCGGCGCGGTGGGTGGCGGAGGCGGCCACGTGGGACGCGCGGTTGTACGGAGCCGTGGCGTTGCATCCCACGCGCACGGAGGGCTTCGGCGATGCGGAGCGGGCGGAGCTGGAGCGGCTGGCGTCGACCGACGGCGTGGTCGCCGTCGGCGAGACGGGGCTGGACTACTACTGGGACTACGCGACGCCCGAGGCGCAACAGGAAGCGTTCCGCTGGCACATCGACCTCGCCAAACGCGTGGGCAAACCGCTCATGATCCACAACCGGGAGGCCCACGACGACGTGCTCGCGATCCTGGCTTCCGAAGGGCCGCCGGAGACGGTGATGTTCCACTGCTTCTCCGGGGACGCCGAGGTGGCGCGGCGGTGTATCGACGCGGGTTACCTGTTGTCGTTCGCGGGCACGGTGACGTTCCGTAACGCGCGCGAGCTGCAGGAGGCGGCGCGGTTGGTCCCGGACGAACAGTTGTTGGTCGAGACCGACGCGCCGTTTCTCACCCCGCACCCGTTCCGGGGTCGGCCGAACGAGCCCTACTGCGCCGCCTACACGGTCGTGGGACTCGCCGAGCTGCGGGGACAACCGGTGGAGGCCGTGGCGGAAGTGACTCGGCGTAACGCGGAACGCGTTTTTCATTTGCACGTCACGGAAATCGAGGACGCTGAGCGGCCCCCGGAGGGCTCGTGAGGAAAATCACGAGATGCCGGGGGGTGTTTGCGCAACCCCCCGGCACTCGTTATGGTCCCGTGACCGTGCTGGGTGGTGGCTCGATATCGATCATCACCCGCCTGGCCCACAGTCACGTCGGTGTACGTCGGGGAGAGCGTCCTGCGGGACGCATGAGGGCGGCGCTGACTGCGGGAGTCGGTGTACTTACGTGAAAGGGATCGACCCTGTGACTGGTAGAGACGGGCAGACGGGTGCCTCCACGGGCTTGCTCGACTGGTCGAGCGACGCCGATGACCTGGATTTCTCGCCCGAGCCGGAAGTCACACCCCACGACGTGTTGACGGCGCTCGGCCCCGACGCCGAGGCTCTCATGGAGCAGGCGAACGTCGACGTCGACGAACTGATTCGGCTCATCAACGCCGAGACGACGATGCTTCCTCCGATCGTCCTGCCCACCGAGGCGAGTGGCGAGGCCTCCGGTGAACAGGCGGAGGCCGGTCAGGACGAGGACGGCCTCGTCGGCGCGATCAAGACGTGGAAGAGGCGCTTCCTGCGCGGCACCGTCCTCGCGGTCATGATCACCCTCACCGGCGGCGGCGCCGCGGCGCTCGCGATGAACAAGAGCGTCACCGTCGACGTCGACGGTGAGCGGCAGACCGTTCGCAGCTACGGCGACACGGTGGGCGAGGTGTTGGAGGACGCCGGCATCGAGGTCGGCGCCCACGACGCCCTGTCCCCGTCGCCGCAGGCTCCGGTCGGTGACGGTGGGGTCATCAAGTTGGAGCGTGGCCGCCAGCTCACCGTCGTGGTGGACGGCGAGGCCCGCGAGGCGTGGGTGCGCGCCACCACGGTGCGGGAGGCGTTGACCCAGCTCGACCTCGACCACCTCAACACGGGGGGTACGTGGTTCTCCGCGCCGTTGTCCGGTGAGGTGCCGTTGGAGGGCATGCGGCTGGAGGTCAAGACCGAGAAGACCATCATGCTCTTCGACGGTGGTGAGAAGCCGAAGGAGATCACCACCAACGCGGTCACCGTCGCGGAGCTGCTCTTCGAACTGAACATCGAGCTGGGCAAGCAGGACAAGGTCGAAGAGGGCGAGGACTTCAAGCTCACCGACGGCGCCGAGGTGCACATCAGCCGCACCGGTGTGTCGATGGTGAAGCAGACCGAGGTCATCGAACCCGAGGTCCGGACGATCGAGGACGATTCCCTGGAACAGGGCAAGGAGATCGTCGAGGACGAGGGCACGCCGGGCGAGAAGATCGTCACCTACCGCGTGACGAAGAAGAACGGCAAGGTCGTGGCCAAGGAAGAAGTGTCCACCGAGATCGTCAAAGAGGCGAAGGACAAGGTCGTTCGCGTGGGCACCAAGCAGCCGGCCGTTCCGCCCGTCACCGACGGGTCGGTGTGGGACGCGCTCGCCCAGTGTGAATCCGGTGGCAACTGGTCCATCAACACCGGTAACGGCTACTACGGCGGGCTGCAGTTCAACAAGCAGACCTGGGACGCCTACGGCGGTACCCAGTACGCGGCCTACCCGCATCAGGCCACACGGGAGCAGCAGATCGCGATCGCGACCAAACTGCGGGACTCCCGGGGCGGTTACGGCGCTTGGCCGGCCTGCTCGTCGAAGCTGGGCCTGCCGAAGTAACGCCCGCCGTTCCGTGCTCGGGGAGAGTCTTTAGGCTGGTCCGGTGACCGACACACCGGGTCTGCTGGGAGCCGCTGAGATCCGCCGGTTGGCCGCGGCGCTGGGCTTGCGACCGACGAAGAAGCTCGGCCAGAACTTCGTGCACGACGCCAACACGGTGCGCCGCATCGTGGGTTTGGCGGGCGTCGAGCCGGGTGAGGCGGTCGTCGAGGTCGGTCCCGGGCTCGGCTCCCTCACGCTCGGTCTGCTGCACGCCGGTGCGCATGTGGCGGCCGTGGAGATCGATCCCGTGCTGGCCGCCCGCCTGCCCGACACCGTCGCCGAGCACGCGCCCGACACCGTCGAGCGGCTCACCGTCATCGAACGCGACGCGCTGCGGCTGCGCGCCGACGAGTTGCCGATCGAGCCGACGGCGTTGGTGGCCAACCTGCCGTACAACGTGGCGGTGCCCGTGGTGCTGCACCTGCTCGCCGAGTTGCCGTCGTTGCGGCGCGCGCTCGTCATGGTCCAGACCGAGGTGGCCGACCGCATGTCCGCGCGCCCGGGAAGCCGGGTCTACGGCGTGCCGAGCGTGAAGCTCGCGTGGTACGGGCGGGCCCGGAAGGTCGCCTCGGTGCCGCGGTCGGTGTTCTGGCCGGTGCCCAATGTCGACTCCTCCCTCGTGGCGTTCGAACGTGCCACCCCGCCCGATGCCGATCGGGACACCGTGTTCGCTCTCGTCGACGCCGCTTTCGCGCAGCGGCGCAAGACCCTGCGCGCGGCGTTGGCGCCGTGGGCGGGCTCGGCCGATCGCGCTGCCGAGTTGTTGTCCCGCGCTGGTGTGGACCCCGCCACGCGTGGGGAGCGGCTGACCGTCGAACAGTTCGCCGCCATCGCCCGTGCTGCGACGACAGTGTGATATCGCCCCCTCGGGCTTGTCAGTGACAGGATCGGTCAGGTGTACTCTGGGGGTATCCATCCCGAGCGACCGAGAGACCTGGCTCTATGACGTCGCAGCAACCGCCCACTGTTCGGATACCGAGTGGGGACAGGTGCTAACGCCAGGATCGATGGAGGAACTGTGTATCGCTCTTCTCGATTGCTGACGCAGCGACGAGTCATCGATCAGGGCCGCCGCACGGCGTCTGCGTGTTGTAGCCACATCATCTGCGGCTGAGCGGGCCGCTTTCCTTCCCGCTTTCCTTCGAATCCGTCGATCCGTCTGTCGTTTCCCTTCTTCTCCGGCGTTCGTGGTGGACGCCTGCGTTGAGCTGCCCTGGAGCTGTGGTGATCACTGTCGAGAACGTCAGCAAGTCTTTCCCCGGGACGACCGCTCCCGTCGTGGCGTTGCGGGACGCCACCCTCTCCGTCAGTGCGGGTTCGTTGTTCGGCATCCTCGGCCCGGCGCGTTCCGGGAAGACGACCCTCGCGCGGTGCGTGGCGCTTCGGGAACGTCCAGACCGGGGTGTCGTGCGTTACGACGGCATGGACACCAGCAAGCTCACGGGTCGTCGGTTGTGGGGCGCGCAGCGGCAGGTGGGGGTGGTCAATCCCGCGCTGCGGCCCGAACGCACGGTCGCCGGGAACGTCGCCGCCCCGCTGGAGCACATGGGCGTGGAGCCCGCTCGGCGTAAGCAGCGGGTCGGTGAGCTGCTCGACGTGATCGGGTTGTCTCGTTCGGGCGCTCGTCTGCCGTCCGAACTGTCCCCCGGTCAGCAGCGTCGGGTGGCCGTCGCGAGGGCGCTGGCGACGGCGCCGTCGGTGTTGTTCGCCGACGACCCCACCGCCGGTGTGCACGGTGACGAGTCGGCGGCGGTGCTGTCCGTGCTCGACCGAGCCAGGGCGGAGTTGGGCGCGACCGTGGTCATCACCACCCGCGACGCCGATGTCGCCCGCCGGGTCTGCGACGAGGTGGCGCTGCTGGACCGCGGGACGGTGGTCGAGTCGGGCACCCTCCTCGGCCTGTTGGGTAAGCCGGGGAGTCAGCTCGCCGAGGCCGTGTTGCCGCCGCTCACCACGCCCCGGGCCCACCTTGCGACCTACGACCGTGCCGTGGACGTCGTCCTCGTCGGGTTCGCCGCCGTGGGGGCGCTGCTGCCGGAGGCGTCGGCCCGGTTCGACGTCGACTTCACCACCATCGGCGGGGGGCTGACCCGGCTGGGTGACACGCCGGTGGCGCGGTTCCGGCTCGGCGTGGAAGGTCAGCGCGCCGACGCCGCGCTCGCCTGGATCGCCGAACGGGGCGCGCACGTCAGCACCCCCATGTACGGCTTGCGCGACGTCGCCGCCTGAGCCGAGTCCGTCACGGCGGCCCCAGTAGGCTGGAAACCGTGCTTGCCGCCGTACCACCGCCCGTGACCGTGCGAGTGCCGTCGAAGATCAACCTGCATCTGTCCGTGGGTGACGTGCGGGACGACGGCTATCACGAGCTGACCACGGTGTTCCAGGCGCTGTCACTGACCGACGAGGTGACCGCACTGGCGGGCGGGGACTCCGGCGTCGAGGTGTCCGGTGAGGGTGCCCGGTCGGTGCCGAAGAACGAGGACAACCTCGCCGTGCGGGCCGTACGCGCACTGGCCGAACACGTAGGACGGCCGGAGAGGGCCGAGCGGGTACGCCTTGTGATCCGTAAGGGCATCCCCGTGGCCGGGGGGATGGCCGGGGGGAGCGCCGACGCCGCGGGCGCGCTCCTGGCGTGCTCGATCCTGTGGGGGCTGGACCTGCACCGTGACGAACTCGCCGAGGTGGCCGCCACCTTGGGCAGCGACGTGCCGTTCGCGCTCTACGGGGGCACGGCGTTGGGTACCGGACGGGGCGAACAACTCGTGCCCGTGTTGTCGCGGCACACCTTCCACTGGGTGTTGGCGTTCGACCAGCGTGGTCTGTCCACGCCGAAGGTGTACGGGGAACTCGACCGGCTGCGTGAGGCGGGTGACCCGCCCAGGGTCGGCGCGCCCGAGGCGTTGTTGGAGGCGCTCGCGTCCGGTGATCCGCACCGGCTCGCGCCGCTGCTCGGCAATGACCTCCAGGCCGCGGCTATATCGCTGAGGCCGGGGCTGCGCCGTACGTTGCGTGCCGGGGTCACCGCGGGTGCGCTCGCGGGTGTGGTGTCGGGTTCCGGTCCGACGTGTGCGTTCCTGTGCTCCGACGCCGACTCGGCGCTGAAAGTGGCCGCCGAGCTGGCGGGCGCCGGCGTGTGTCGCACGGTCCGGGTCGCACATGGTCCGGTGCCCGGCGCGCGCGTGCACGAGGAGTGACGGTGACACGGGAAGGGACGTAACGAGCGGATGGCCAATCTGGTCAACCTGGAGTCGGTCAGCAAGTCCTACGGCGAACGCATGCTGCTCGACGGCGTGTCCCTCGGCGTGGGTGAGGGTGAGCGCATCGGCGTCGTCGGTCTGAACGGCGGCGGTAAGACGACCCTGCTCGAAGTGCTGGCCGGGATCAGCGAGCCCGATTCGGGCAGGGTGAGCCACGCGCGGGGACTGCGCCTGGGGGTCGTCACGCAGCGCACCGAGTTGCCGGAAGGCAGCACGGTCGGCGGCGTGGTGCTGGCCGACTACGCCGCCGAGCACGAATGGGCCTCCAACACCCGCGTCCGCTCGATCGTCGAGGGGCTCGGCATCTCCGCCATCGGCTTCGACACCCCCACCGACACCCTGTCGGGAGGGGAACGTCGCCGGGTCGCGTTGGCCGCCACGCTCGTGGCCGACCTGGATCTGGTGGTGCTCGACGAACCCACCAACCACCTCGACGTCGAGGGGGTCCGCTGGCTGGCCGATCACCTGTTGTCACGCAAGACGGCGCTCGTGGTCGTCACTCACGACCGCTGGTTCCTCGACACCGTGTGCGAGCGCACGTGGGAAGTCGTGTCGGACCCGGTGAACACGGCGTCCGGCGGGCGGGTGGAGCAGTACGAGGGTGGCTACGCGGACTGGGTGTTCGCGCGCGCCGAACGCGCCCGGTTGGCCGCGGCGGCGGAGGAGAAGCGCCGAAATCTCGCCCGCAAGGAACTCGCCTGGCTGCAGCGCGGTGCCAGGGCCCGCACCTCCAAACCCCGCTACCGTGTCGAAGCCGCCGAGGCGTTGATCGCCGACGTGCCCGAGCCGAGGAACCCGGCGGAGCTGCTGGCGTTCGCCAAACGACGTCTCGGCAAGACGGTGCTCGAACTGGAGGACGTCTCGCTCACAGCCGGGGAGCGCACCCTGCTCGATCACGTCACCTGGCGCATCGGCCCCGGGGACCGCATCGGGATCGTCGGGGTCAACGGGTCCGGCAAGACCACGCTGTTGCGCCTGTTGGCCGGGGAGGTCGAACCGAGTACGGGCAAGCGCATCGAGGGCAAGACGGTGCGCCTGGCGCATCTGAAACAGGAGCTCGACGATCTTCCGGGGGATCTGCGGGTGTTGGAGGCCGTCGAGAAGGTCGCCTCGCGGGTGATGGTGGGCAAACACGAGTTGTCGGCCTCCCAACTCGCCGAGCGACTCGGTTTCGCCCGGACCCGGCAGTGGACCCCCGTCGAGGACCTCTCCGGTGGGGAACGCCGCCGACTGCAACTGGTGCGGCTGCTGATGTCCGAGCCCAACGTGTTGTTGCTCGACGAGCCCACCAACGACCTCGACATCGACACCCTGCAGCAACTGGAGGATCTGCTCGACTCGTGGGCGGGCACGCTCGTGGTCGTCTCGCACGACCGGTACCTGGTCGAGCGCGTGTGTGACAGTGTCGTGGCCCTGTTCGGTGACGGCCGTATCACCCACCTGCCCGGGGGTATCGACGAATACCTGGCCACCAGGGCCGAACGTGCGCGGCGGCACCGGGAGGTCCGTGCTGAGCGGCCACCCCGGGAAGCCACTCCGACACAGAAGCTCAGTGCGGCCGAGTGGCGAGCGGCCACGAAGGAATTGGCCAAATTGGAACGCAAACTCGACGCCGTGCACGAACGCGAGTCGCGATTGCATCGACAGCTCGCCGAGGCCGCAACGGACCCTGATCGGCTCATGGAGCTGAACGGTGAGCTCAAGGCCGTGCTCGCGGAGAAAGACGAGCTCGAACGACGGTGGCTGGAGATATCCGAGGCACTGGAGTGAAACCGGGCGAGGTTAAAGTTTACTCATGAGTCGGTTCGTGGAGACGATGGTCGCCACCGCGAATGCGGGTGGACGGCAACGTGGAATGGTCACCGGAGAGCCCCGGGAGCCTGTTCGTAGGACATGGTTCGAGGTGCACCAACGTGCCCGTCGTATCGCGGGTGGACTCGTCGCGGCGGGCCTCGAACCGGGTGGGGCCGTCGCGGTGCTCGCGGGTGCTCCCGAACTGATCGCCCCCACCGTCCAGGGGGTGTGGCTCGCGGGCGGCAGTGTCACCATGCTGCATCAGCCCACGGCGCGCACCGACCTGGCGAAGTGGGCCGAGGACACACTGCGCGTGCTGCGCATGATCGGTTCGTCCCTCGTGGTGCTCGGTGAGCCCTTCGACGGCCTGGCTTCCGTCCTCGACGAACACGGCATCGCCTACCGCGCCATCAACGACCTGCTCGAGGCCGAGCCGCTGGCCGAGCCCGTCGCCGTCGAGGAGGACGCGCTCGCGCTGTTGCAGCTGACGAGTGGGTCCACGGCCGATCCCAAGGCCGTCAAGATCACCCACGCGAACCTGTACTCGAACATCAGCGCGATGATCGAGCGGGCCGAGTTCGACGTCGAGTCCGACGTCATGGTGTCGTGGTTGCCGTTGTTCCACGACATGGGCATGGTCGGGTTCCTCACCGTGCCCATGGTGTTCGGCGTGGAACTGATCAAGATCACGCCTGTCGACTTCCTCAGCGGCCCGTTGGTGTGGCCGGAGCTGATCAGCAAGTATCGCGGCACCACCACGGCCGCCCCGAACTTCGCGTACGCCATCGTCGGTCGCAGGCTGGCCAAGGTCGAGGACGACAAGGCCTACGACCTGTCCACGCTCCGGATCGCGCTCAACGGCGCCGAACCCATCGACCCGACGGCCGTGCGCACCTTCACTGAGGCGGGGGCGCGTTTCGGGATGCCCGCCGAATGCGTGTTCCCTGCGTACGGCCTGGCCGAGGCCACCCTCGCGGTCTCGTTCGCGCCCTTGTTCACGGGGCTGACCGTGGACACGGTGGCGGCCGATCCGCTGGAGGCCGACAACCGTGCCGTCCCCGTGGCCGAGGACGATCCGCGCTACGGCACCGATCAGGTGCGGCAGTTCGCGATGCTCGGATATCCGTTGTCCGGCTTGGAAGTCAGGATCGTCGGCGAGGACGGCACCGTGCGCGGCGATCGTGAGGTGGGCGAGATCCACCTGCGCGGGGACGCGGTGTCGCCCGGCTACCTGACGGTCGACGGGCCGGTCGACACGCAGGACGCCGAGGGCTGGTTCGCCACCGGCGACATCGGATACCTCGTGGACGGTCAGGTCGTCATCTGCGGCCGGAAGAAGGACGTCATCATCCTCGGTGGCCGCAACGTGTATCCGACCGACATCGAGCGGGCCGCGACCTCGGTGCCGGGGGTCCGGGCGGGCAACGCCGTGGCGGTCCGTATCGACGCCGGTACCCGCCGGGAACGTTTCGCCGTCGTGCTGGAGTCCACTGTGGCTGGTGATGCCGAGGCGGAGCGCGCGTTGGCGAACGAAGTCGCCGCCCGGGTACGCGCCGCCGTGGACGCCCGTCCGTACTCGGTGGTGGTGCTGCCCAAGGGGAGCCTGCCGAAAACGCCGTCCGGAAAGGTCAAGCGCGCGGCGACCGCCACGCAGTACCGTGATCTGATCGACTCGCGCGCCTGAGTGCTACACCAGCTTGCGCCACAACGGTGTGCGCGCATGGCTGTGGTCGAACGCCGTCGCAACGTACGGTGTGGACATCGCCGCGGACTCGCGGGCCGCTAACGCGCTTTCGACATAGCGCAGGAACGCGTCCACGGCGGCGGGATCGTAACCGTTGCGACGGCCCAGCGGGCACAGCGTGAACGCCACCTTGCGTACGTCGGCCGCCGTGACGGTGCCGTGGCCCTCCAACGTGGCCGCGACACGGCTGAGGAAGATGTCCACCTGCATCTGGTTGTAGCCACGTGTGCCGAACGGTGCGGGTGGGAACCAGGCTTTGTCGACGTCCTCTGCTGTGAGTTTCATCAGGACTCGTGCACCCTCGTCCGTGTCGGTACGCGACCCAGGGGATTCGAGTTCGCGAGCTGTTCCTCCACGGCGTCGAGGAACTCGTCCACCTGCTGCTCGTCGTAGCCGCGACGGCCCAACAGTGGTCGTCCGAACTGGACGTGGTGGACTTCGGCGGCGGTCAGGTCGTCCTCGCCCTCGAGTGTCTCGGCGATACGGGTGACGAAGGCGTCGACTTCGGCTTTGGCGTAGCCGCGACGGCCGAGTGGTGCGTTGTCGAAATGGATCTCGCGGATGTCTTCTGCGGTGAACGACATGGGACCTCTCTTGGGCTTTGAGCTGTCGTTGCTACGCGCAACGAGCTAGCCACGGTGAGTAGGTCCGGAAACCTGGAATCGGACGGAGTAACCCTGCCGGGGGGCTACGAGCACTCGGACGAGTGAAGAGAAAGTCCGCTGTGGACCATAACATCGAGCGGACGTCAGCGGCTGTGGAATTCGTTCTGCGCGACGGCCAGACCCTTGCTGATCAAGGTTTCCACCGCGTCCGCGCAGAGATCGATGTTGAGCGCGAGTTCCCGCCGTTCGGTGGTGGAGAAGTCCCTGAGCACATAGTCGGCGGGGTTCATGCGGCCGGGAGGACGATCGATGCCGAACCGCACGCGGTAGTAGTCCTGGGTACCCAGTGATTTCGAGATGGAGCGGAGTCCGTTGTGGCCGCCGGTGCCGCCGCCGAACTTCAACCGCACCGTCCCGTACGGCAGGTCCAACTCGTCGTGGATCACGACGATGCCCTCGGGGGCGATCTTGAAAAAGCGCGCGGCGCTCGCCACGGGGCCACCGGAGAGGTTCATGAACGAGCGGGGCTTGACCAAGACGACCCTGCGGCCCGCCAAGCGGCCCTCGCAGATCTCCGCCCCGCTTTTGTGAGCCTTGAACCGTCCGCCGACACGATCGGCCAGTTCGTCGAGCACGAGAAAGCCGATGTTGTGTCGATTGCCCTCGTAGCGGGGTCCAGGGTTGCCGAGGCCGGCGAGCAGAACCTGCTCACCGGCCCCTGGCAGTTCGTGTCCCACGGTCATGTGTCTGGACGGTCGGGTCTCACTGCTCCTCGGTCTCGGGCTTCTCCTCGACCACGCCCGCGCCCTCGGTGTCCACCGTGGCCTCCATGGCCGCCTCGCTCGGAGCCTCGGACACCACGGCGATCAGCAGCTCGGGGTCGCTCACGAGCTCCGCCCCGGCCGGGAGCGCGACCTGCGCCGCGGTGATCTGCGTACCCGCCGCGGCGCCCTCGACCGACACCTCCAGCTGGTCGGGCAGGCTGAGGGCCTCGGCCTGGACCTGGATGGCGTCCAGTTCCTGCGTGACCAGGGTGCCCGGGCCGGACTGGCCGGTGAGGACCACCGGCACGTCGACGACCACCTTCTCGCCGCGCTTGACGATCAGCAGGTCGACGTGCTCGATGTAGTTCTTCAACGGGTGGACCGCCACGGCCCGGGGAAGGGCCATCTCGGAGGCCTTCTCACCGTTGCCGTTGCTGTCGATGTCGAGGGTGATGACGGTGTTCTGGCCGTGTTCCCGGAGCACGCGAGCGAACTCGATGGCAGGCAGTGCCAGGTGCCGCGGGTCTGAGCCGGGGCCGTAGAGCACCGCGGGAATCTTGCCTGCGCGACGCGTGCGGCGCGCAGCGCCCTTACCGAACTCGGTGCGTGGTTCGACCGTCAGACGTACCTCGGACACGGGGATGCACTCCTTGCGGTGGAAATCGAGATCGTTGCTTTTCGGCTGTCCGGCGGCGAGCCCACGACGTGCGCGCACGAGATGGCCCTCGAAGCCGCCGCGTCGATCACGTTGGGCGCCGGCGACATTCGCGGCACCCACCTCGCCGAGACAACCGCTACAGTTTAGGCCAACCGTTTTCCCCCGCTTGCAGCACCCGTTGGTTACGGGACGTGAAACAGGGGCCGCTCACATGACATGGTCGACGCGATCGGCCCGCGTGATCGGATGATCACGCGGTGATCCGACAGCGTCCGATGGTCGGAATCGGCCACGGCATGGTGGTCAGGCAGTGACCAGATGACCAGATGATCAGGCGATCAGGCGATCAGGCACTGCCGTCGAAGAGGCTCGTCACGGAGCCGTCCTCGAAGACCTCCTGGATGGCGCGTGCCAGCAGCGGCGCGATCGACAGCACGGTCAGTTTCGGGATGCGCTTCTCCTCCGGGATCGGAAGCGTGTTGGTCACCACGACCTCGCGGACGGGAGACTTCGACAGTCGCTCCGTGGCCGGGTCCGACAGGATGCCGTGTGTCGAGGCGATCACCACGTCCGCGGCACCCTCCTCCATCAGGGCGTCGGCGGCCTGGGTGATCGTGCCCCCGGTGTCGATCATGTCGTCGATCAGCACGCACAGCCTGCCCTTGACCTCACCGACGACACGGTTGGCCACGGCCTGGTTCGGCTTGTCTGGGTCCCGGGTCTTGTGGATGAACGCGATCGGTCGGCTGCCGAGTTGATCGGCCCACTTCTCGGCGAGTCGGACACGACCCGAATCCGGGGAAACGACGGTGATGTCGTTGTCGCCGTAGGTGTCGTTGATGTAGTTGGCGAGCACCGTCTGCGCCAACAGGTGATCGACCGGGCCGTCGAAGAAACCCTGGATCTGCGCGGTGTGCAGGTCCACGGTCATGATGCGGTCGGCCCCCGCGGTCTTGAACAGGTCGGCGATGAGCCTCGCCGAGATGGGTTCCCGGCCCTTGTGTTTCTTGTCCTGCCGCGAGTACGGGTAGAACGGCATGATCACGGTGATGCGTTTCGCGCTCGCGCGCTTCAACGCGTCTACCATGATCAACTGCTCCATGATCCACTCGTTGATCGGCGGGGAGAAGCTCTGCAGAACGAACGCGTCCGTGCCACGCACCGATTCCTGGTACCGGACGTAGATCTCGCCGTTGGCGAAACTGTGCAGCGTCTGCGGGGTGATCGTCACATTGAGGTGTTTGGCGACCTCCTCGGCGAGTTCGACATGCGAACGGCCGGAGAAGAGCATCAAGTTCTTCTTCGGCGTGCCGGATTTCGGGCTCATTCTGGCGACTCTCCGTCGATATCGGTTTCCTGCTGTGCGGCGAGTGCCTTCTCCGCTGCCTCCGCCGCGGGTGTGCCGGGCCTACGCCTGACCACCCAGCCTTCGATGTTGCGTTGTGGTGCTCCGGAGACCGCGAGCGCTCCGGGGGGAACGTCGCGACGAATAACCGTCCCCGCGCCACTGTAAGCACCGTCGCCCACGGTGACGGGCGCGATGAACATGGTGTCCGAACCGGTGCGCACATGTGAACCCACCACGGTGTGGTGCTTGGACACACCGTCGTAGTTGACGAACACGCTGGAAGCACCGATGTTGCTGTACTCCCCGATGGTCGCATCCCCGACGTACGACAGATGCGGCACTCGCCGATGACGGCGCCGCTGCCGTGGGTGCGGACGACGGTCGCGCGGGGACCCACGGTGACGTCCGTCAACGTGGTGTCGGGGCCGATGCGAGCACCTTCGCCGACGGTCGTGTGCCCGTGGAGCTGCACGTTCGGCGCGATCACCACGTCACGGGCGAGTTCGACGTCGGCTTCGAGCCACGTGGTCGCCGGGTCGACCACCGTGACCCCGGCCAGTTGCCAACGGCGCACGATGCGCCGGTTCAATTCCGCGCTCAGCGTGGCCAGCTGTACGCGGTCGTTGACGCCCTCGGTCAGCCACGGGTCGTCCACCACGACCGCACCGACCCGGCGACCGTCGGCGCGTGCGATGCCGAGCACATCGGTGAGGTACAGCTCGCCCTGGGCGTTGTCGGAGGACAGCCGGGACAACGCGGCGGAGAGCACGTCCGCGGCGAACGCGTACACCCCCGAGTTGATCTCGGTGATCCTCAACTGCTCGGCGTCGGCGTCCTTGTGTTCCACGATGCCGACCACGTCACCCGCGTCATCACGCACGATCCGGCCGTACCCGGTGGGGTCGTCCACGACGGCGGTCAGTACCGTCACGGCGTTGTCCCGCTCGTGATGCGCGGCCAACAGGGCCGACAGCGTGTCGGTGTCCAGCAGCGGAACGTCCCCGTAGGTCACGAGTACGGTGCCCGACGCCTCCGCCGGACTCGGCAACGCGTCAAGTGCGCACGACACGGCGTGTCCGGTGCCGTCCTGCCTCTCCTGCACGGCGCTGATGATCGGGCGGGCCAGTGTCTTCTCCAGCCGCAACAGGTGGTCGGTCACCGCGTCTCGACCATGTCCGACGACCACCACCAGTTGATCGGGGTCGAGTCCCGCCGCCGCACGTACTGCGTGCTCGACGAGAGGTCGTCCCGCGATCGGATGCAACACTTTCGGGAGACTGGACCTCATGCGGGTTCCTTCACCCGCGGCGAGAATGACGGTGCTGAGCGGGCCGGTCACGGCGCTCCTCGGGAAATTGAAGGGGTTGTCCGACGGCCCACGATCCTACGTGTGGTCGGCGGTGTTCGCCGTCGGGTCGTCCCTCCGAGAGTGGGTGTCGCCACGTTTGTCGCCGGGATCGGCGGCGTCCCCGCCGGTACGACCGGGACCTTCCCCGCTGGAGGAACTCGTCGCGATCCGGTTACCGCCACGGCGCTTCGCCTGGTACATGGCGGCATCGGCGCGTGAGAGCACCTCCTCGGCGCTCTCCTGGGCCCGAAGGCACACCAGCCCGACCGACAAGGTGACCCCGCGGGACAGGTGCTGGGGGAGTGAAGCGACCGAATTCACAGCCCTGGTCAAGGCTTGTGTCGCGGCGTGCATCGGTGCGCCGGGGAGCAGGATCACGAATTCGTCGCCGCCGTAGCGGGCCACGATGTCGTCACAGCGCAGCGCGTCCCGCAGGGTGCTGGCGACCACTCGCAGCACTGCGTCACCCTCGGCGTGCGAATACTGGTCGTTGACGTCCTTGAACCCGTCGAGGTCCACCAACGCCACCGACAGGGGTTCGGCTGAGTCCGCGGCCGCGAGCGCGCGCAGGCTTTCGTCCAGCATGCGCCGGTTCGGCAGTCCGGTGAGCGGGTCCTGCATCGCCTGCTGCGTGATGGCGCCGTGTTCGGCGGACAGACGTTCGTGCTCACGGCGTGTGTTGAGCGTGGCGATCTGCGATTCCCGCATCGACCACAGCTCCACCTCCAACGCGGTGGCGTAGTGGAGGAGCAGCTCCGTGTGCGACGGCCACGTGGCGAGCGGGTCGTCGGCGTCCGTGTCCCCGGAGTCTTCCGTGGTCTCGTCGCCTTCCTCCGTCCCGGCCCCGACCCCCTCGACGTCGTCGGCTCTGTCGACCTGATCCTCGGCGTAGAGGGTGGCGAGCTCGCGGATGAGGTTGAGCCGCATCGACGGCTGTGAGGTGTCCTCGGCTTCGGCGTGGCGCACCTGCCACAGGACCCGTCGTAAACGGTCGATGTGCGCGGCGGAGGGCGCGGCCAGCGCCAGCGACGCGGCCAGCACACCCACTTGTTCCACGGCGGGCACCCCGGGCTTGCGGGGGAACAACGATTCGGCGAACGGGGCTTCGACGGAGATCGTTATCGACGCCGCTGTGCGGAACTTCTCCCCCGCCTCCTCCACTCGGCCGACGCGTTCCAGGCGCAGTCCCCAGCCCAGCAGCATCTTCACGCGGTTCATCAGTTGCAGGGCGATCTCGTGCGGACCCGCACTGTCCCGGATCGCCTGGTGGGCGCGTGCGATGACCTCCTCGGCCGCCTCGTACACCCCGAGCTGATTCAGCACGATCCAGCAATCGTTCAGTGCCGACGACAACAGGCGGTCCCAGGCACGCCTGCCGAGGTGCACGTCGGGTTCGGGAAGGTCGTCGAGCAGGGCGAGCGCCCGGGCGATCTCCGTGAGAGCGGCGTCCTCCTGCTGTTTGAGCACCAGGAACCGGCCGCGCAGCGCGTGCGCGTCGGCGCGCAACAACGTGAGGCCGTGGCGTTTGGCGTGGGTGAGCATCTCGTCGAGCAGGGGTTCGGCCTCGTCGGCCAGACCTCGGGTGACAAGACGCGCGAGCCCGGAGGCGCGCAACAGCTGGGCGACGAGCATCGGCTCGCCACGGCGACGGGTCTCCTCGAGAAGTTCGTCGAGATCCTCGATGACCCGGAACTGTCCGGTGCGGTCGGTGTGCTGCACGGTGGCGATCAACTCGCGGGCGCGGCCCAGGACCCAGGCATCGGACATGTCCCCCAACGCCGGGTGCCGCTCACTGCCGAAGCTTTCGCCGTGCAGCCGCCCCACACCCCCTTCAGGTCTCTCCTGGCACGTCAGGAGCTACCTTCCGCTCCGCCGCCAGGACTCGAACCTGGACTGTCAGAACCAAAATCTGAAGTGCTGCCAATTACACTACGGCGGATCGCGCCTGGTCAGGATAGCCGCTCCGAAATCGGGTATCGACACAGGGGCAGTTTTGCCTCTCCCAGTGTGGAGGAGACCTCCTGTACCGTAAGTTACGGAAACGTAGGTAAGGGCGACCTTGCCTCCACCCCTGTGGAAAGAAGTGAGACGCATGACGGCCACCCTCGACGGCTCCGCGGCGAAGCCCAGAAAAGGACCCAAACCGATCTTCGATGGAAAGCGGACGCCGGGTGTGCAGTTCGCGGTTTACTTCGGTGTCATCGCCCCGTTGGTCGCCCTGATCGCGGCCGTCCCCTTCGCCTGGGGATGGGGGCTGACCTGGGTGGACGTCGGCTTGTTCGTCCTCTTCTACGCCGTCACCGGGCTCGGTATCACCGTCGCGTACCACCGCCACTTCACCCATGGTTCGTTCAAGGCCAAGCCGTGGCTGCGGGTGGTGATGGCCATCGCGGGCAGCATGGCCCTGCAAGGTCCGGTCATCACCTGGGTCGCCGACCACCGGCGGCACCACGCCTTCTCCGACAAGGAGGGTGACCCGCATTCCCCGTGGCTGTTCGGCACGTCGCCGTGGGCCATCGCCAAGGGTTTCTGGCATGCCCACATGGGTTGGTTGTTCAACCGGGACCGCAGCAACGCCGAACGCTTCGCGCCCGACCTTCTCAAGGACCCGGCCATCCGCAAGGTCAACAGCCTGTTCCCGCTGTGGTCGCTGCTGACGTTCGCTCTGCCAGCCCTGCTCGGTGGTCTCATCACATGGTCGTGGTGGGGAGCCGTCACCGCGTTGTTCTGGGCCGGATTCGTACGGGTGTGCGTGCTGCACCACGTGACCTGGTCGGTGAACTCGATCTGCCACATGATCGGCGAACGGCCGTTCAGCGCTCGGGACCGGTCGGCCAACTTCTGGCCGCTGGCGATCTTCTCGTTCTGCGAGTCGTGGCACAACCTGCACCACGCCGACCCGACCTCGGCGCGGCACGGTGTCAAGCGCGGTCAGATCGACATCTCCGCTCGGGTCATCTGGATCTTCGAGAAGTTGGGTTGGGTCTACAACGTGCGGTGGCCCACCCCGGCGCGACTGCAGAAGCTCGCGGTGGCACGCAAGTAGCAGGCCGACGGAAGGCCCTCGGGTCGTCTCGTCCGCGGCGTCGAACGGGCGTCGGGCTAGGCTGCGGGGGTGGCCGCGAGACGACGAGCGAAACGAGACGAGGTCGCCGGGGGGCGTCCGAGCGCACCGGCGACCCGGGTGCGTATGACCGGGGCGGAACGCAGACAGCAGCTGCTCGACGTGGCACGGTCGCTGTTCGCCGAGAAGGGATTCGACGGCACCTCGATCGAGGAGATCGCCAATCGGGCGAACGTGTCCAAGCCCGTGGTGTACGAACACTTCGGCGGCAAGGAAGGCATCTACGCCGTCGTGGTGGACCGGGAGACCCGGTTGTTGCTCGACCGGATGGTGTCCACGCTGCACGGGGGGCACCCGCGTGAGTTGCTGGAGCAGGCGGCTGTCGCGCTGTTGAGTTACGTCGAGGACTGTCACGACGGGTTCCGCATCCTCGTGCGTGACTCACCGGTGGCGAGTTCGACGGGGACGTTCTCCACGCTGCTCAACGACATCGCCAGTCAAGTGGAGTACGTGCTGGCTCAGGAGTTCGACTCACGGGGCTACGACGACAAGTTGGCGCCCCTCTACGCGCAGGCGTTGGTCGGCATGGTGGCACTCACCGGGCAGTGGTGGCTCGACGCGCGTAAACCCAAACGCAACGAGGTGGCCGCCCACCTGGTGAACCTCGCGTGGAACGGGTTGTCCAACTTGGAGCACAAACCGAGGCTGCGGCTCCGGCGCAAGCAGTGAGGTGACGGTCCGGTTCGGCGACGCCGACCCCGGCACGGTGGCGGAGGACCGCTCCTTCCGCGAGGCCTCGCGACGTACCCCACGGCCGTGACGGCGCGCACGGACGTTCACCGGCGCTGCGGGGTCACCCGGAACACGGCGTCGTCCTCGCCGTCCGAGGTCGTGACGTACAGGGCGCCGTCGGGGGCCGAACGCACACCGCGCAGCCGGCCGAACCGATCGTCGAACTCCGGGGGCAGCACCACCTCGGTGATCTCGTCCCCGGCGTCGTCGAGTCGGAACAGCAGCATCTTCTGCCCCCGTAACGCCCCCACCGCGAGCGCGCCGTTGAGCGTTCCCCACTCCGGTCCTGACAGGAACGCCGCGCCCGAGGGCGCCTCCGTCGACGACTCACCCGATGTCCACAGTGGTGGGACCGCGTTCGGGAACCGTTGCAGGTCGGTCATCGGGACGTCCTCGTCGTAGCTGTCGGTGGAACCCCCACGGGACGGGTCCCAGCCGTAGTTGCCGCCCGACCGGATCCGATTGACCTCGTCGTATCCCGTGGGTCCGTGTTCGGACGCGTACACCTGTCCCGTGCCGAGTCGGACCGCCACCCCCTGGACGTTGCGGTGGCCGTAGCTGTAGACGCGCCGCTCGTTCGCATCGCGTGACGACGCGAACGGGTTGTCGGGCAGTCCTTCCCCGGTGTGGAGATCGATGCGCAGGATCTTGCCGCCGAGACTGGTGCGGTCCTGCGGAATGGCCGGATCGCTCGCGGTGTCGCCGGTTCCGACGAGCAGACTGCCGTCGGCGGCGAGCGTGGGGCGGCAGCCGGAATGCCGTCCGCTGTCGGCCACCGGCAGCCCGGTGAGCAGGTCACGCACGTGGGTTGCGTTGCGGCGGTCCTCCGACAACCGCCACGTCACCAACCGCACGTCCACGGCCTTGCCGTCGCGTTGGTGCGTCTGGCATGTGGTGAACAGGCGTGAGGAAGGGAAGTCGGGGTGGACCACCAGCCCCATCAGCCCGCCCTCCCCGCGGGCGTGGACGGACGAGGTGTCGGCCTCGATCTCGTGCACCCCGTCGTCGTCGACGAGCGTGAGCCGTCCGGGACGTTCGGTGACCAGCAGTGCACCGTCGGGCAGGACACCGACGTCCCATGGGTGCGTCAGCCCGCCGGCGACGCGTTCCACCCGCATCGTCACCCCGTCCGGGGTCGACCGGGCAGTGGTCGGCACGTTCGACGCGTTGCCCTCGGGATCCGCACCACACGCCGACAGAACCGCGAGCAAGGCGAGGCAGACGATCCCGAGTGCTGGCACGCGCATGGCTCCAGTGTGCGCCGACGCACGTGCGATCGCCGGTCGAGACGACACGTACCCTGGAAAGACGAAAGCCCTTTTGCCCCCATCACCTCGGGCAGGGGTGTGTCTCGTGTCGAGGGGAAGAACACATCCGTGACCGATTCGCCGAACGGTTCGTCGTCCGGGGCCTTGTCCGGTCTACTGTCCGCGCTGCTGTCCGACCCTGCGTTGCGCGGCGTCGTGGAGCAGGCGGGTGCCCCGCTGCTGGATCTCGACGGCTCCACCGCCACCCATCAGCTCGTCGTCGCGGCGCTCGCCGCCGACCGGGGCGCGGGACGTCCCGTCCTGGCCGTCACACCCACCGGCAGGCAGGCCGAGGAGCTGACCGCTGCGCTGCGCAGCCTGCTCGGCGAGAATCTGGTCGCCGACTTCCCGTCGTGGGAGACCCTGCCGCACGAACGGCTGTCGCCCAGGGCGGACACGGTCGGCAAACGGCTGGAGGTGCTGCGCAGACTGGCACAGCCCGATCACGGTGGGCTGCGAGTCGTGGTGGCCACCGTGCGCAGCCTCATCCAACCCATGGCACCCGGTCTCGGCGGGCTGCATCCCGTCGAACTCAGGGTGGGCCAGGAAAGCGATTTCGAGGCCGTGCTCGACCAACTCGTCGAACTCGCCTACACCCGCGTCGACATGGTGGAAAAACGCGGCGAGTTCGCTGTGCGAGGCGGGATCCTGGACATCTTCGGCCCGACCGCCGAACATCCGCATCGCATCGAGTTCTGGGGCGACGAGGTCAGTGAGATCCGCGCGTTCGCGGTGTCCGACCAGCGGTCCCTGCCCGGCGAGGTGACCGAGGTGATCGCGCCCCCGTGCCGGGAGATACTACTCACCCCGGACGTCAAGGCACGGGCCGCGGAACTCGCCCGAACACACGCCGACAACGCCCAACTGTCGGAGATGCTCACCAAACTCGCCGACGGTGTCCCCTGCGAGGGCATGGAGGCACTCATCCCCGTGCTCTGCGAAGGCGAGTTGCAACTGCTCACCGACGCCCTGCCGGAAGGCACCCACGTGGTGCTCATCGAACCCGAGAAGAGCCGCGCCAGGGCGGCGGACCTGGTGCGTACGGGTCAGGAGTTCCTGGAGGCGTCGTGGATGAGCGCCGCCGACGGGGGCGAGGCCCCGTTGGACCTCGGCGCCTCCGCCTACCGCGACCTGGACGAGGTGCGCGCTCACGCCACGGAGACGAACCGGTGTTGGTGGACGCTGTCGCAGCTGACCAGTGAGAGCGGTGCCCACCACGTCGCCATCGACTCCGCGCCCGCCTATCGGGGTGAGCTGGAGCGGGTGGCCACCGACCTGCGTGCCCACACCGCCTCCGGTGGCGCGGCCGTGGTGGTGGTCGCCGGTGCGGGTACGGCGAAACGTGCAGTCGATCAGTTGTCCGGCGCGGAGGTCCCGGCGACCCTGGCCACCGAGGGGCTGACCGAGGAGCCCAAACCCGGCGTCGTGACGGTGACCTGCGGCGGTATCTCGGACGGCTTCGTGGCCCCCGGCAGCGCGTTGGTCGTGCTCAGCGAGGCCGACATCACCGGACGCGGCGCCACGGCGGGACGGTCGAACGTGGACCTGAACACCAAGATGCCGTCGCGCCGTCGTAACGCCGTCGACCCGCTCGCGCTGAAGTCCGGCGACTACGTGGTGCACGACCAGCACGGCATCGGTCGGTTCGTCGAGATGGTGCGGCGCACCGTCGGCGGGGCCACGCGCGAGTACCTGGTGATCGAGTACGCGCCGTCGAAACGGGGCCACCCCGGCGACCGACTGTTCGTGCCGACCGACCAGCTCGACGAAGTGTCGCGCTACGTCGGTGGGGAGACGCCCACGCTCAACAAGATGGGCGGGGCGGACTGGAAGAAGACCAAGGCCAGGGCCCGCAAGGCCGTCAAGGAGATCGCCGCCGAACTCGTACAGCTCTACGCCGCGCGCCAGGCGGCCCCGGGACACGCGTTCAGCCCCGATACGCCGTGGCAGCGCGAATTGGAGGACGCGTTCCCGTTCACCGAGACCGCCGATCAGCTCGCCGCCATCGACGAGGTCAAGCGCGACATGGAGCGCGACGTCCCGATGGACAGGGTGATCTGCGGGGACGTCGGCTACGGCAAGACCGAGATCGCCGTGCGGGCGGCGTTCAAGGCCGTGCAGGACGGCAAACAGGTCGTGGTGCTGGTGCCCACCACGATCCTGGCGCAGCAGCACTTGGCGACGTTCTCCGAACGCATGCGCTCGTTCCCGGTCACGATCAAGGGACTGTCGCGGTTCACCGATCCGCACGAGGCCGAACAGGTGATCAACGGGCTGGCCGACGGCGAGGTGGACATCGTCATCGGCACGCACCGACTGTTGCAGTCGAACGTGCGGTACAAGGACCTGGGTCTGGTGATCGTCGACGAGGAACAGCGGTTCGGCGTCGAGCACAAGGAGCACATCAAGGCGCTGCGCACCCACGTGGACGTGCTCACGATGTCGGCGACCCCGATCCCGAGGACGTTGGAGATGAGCATGGCGGGCATCCGGGAGATGTCCACCATCCTCACCCCGCCCGAGGACCGGCACCCGATCCTCACCTACGTCGGCGCGTACGACGACAAGCAGGTGGCGGCGGCCATCCGCAGGGAACTGCTGCGCGACGGCCAGGTGTTCTACGTCCACAACAAGGTGTCGTCCATCGAGAAGGCGGCCCGCCACATCCGGGAGCTCGTGCCGGAGGCGCG